>Ga0114129_10005739_pt1 | contig 17590 bp, 12 predicted proteins | sample RhiMetdeltSRZDD1_FD_80071 | JGI IMG/M metagenome (GOLD analysis project Ga0114129, IMG submission 80071) | Populus rhizosphere microbial communities from Tennessee, USA - Rhizosphere MetaG P. deltoides SRZDD1 (version 2) (version 2) | ecosystem: Host-associated > Plants > Roots > Rhizosphere >...
AGCGTCAGAAACAAACGGGAGCGCGTGAGCAGATTCCGCATCAGAACCACCATCCGAGGCCGATATTGAACGAGTTGGGCGCAGTGATTACCGGACTCTGGTTGCGCAGCACCGAGTAATCCATCTTGATCGCGACGTCGGGGTCGGGCCAGTAGGTGATCCCGAAGACCGTGGCGTCGCGGTCGAATTGCTTGAGCGGAACGTAACCATCCGGCATGCGAAATTGCGTGTCGAAGTTCTCGTACCGCACGAATCCGCCGAGCTCGCCGTACGACGAGCCGGGAACGACCCGATAACCGGCCTCGCCGTAGAATCCGCGAAGCGTCCGCGCCACGTTGGGAACAACGCCTACGGCGCGCCCCAGCGCGTCGTTCAGCTCCGCCGCGTTCGCGATCGCAACCTGGGCGAACTGCCCGCGGAGCTCGAGCGGGCCGCGCGTATACCGCGCGTCGGCCTCGCCGAGTGTCACCGGCACGTCGAATCGTGGACGGAACTCGAAGCCGGAACGGCCGCTCCAGAAGCTCGCTCCCGCGACCAGGCCGCGCACGCCGAGGTATTCGAGCCGCCCGGTCGTCGCCGGACGGCCGATGTTCGAGTTCGATCCCTTTTGCCGGCCGTTGCGGAGTCCTTCGTCGGCCGAGAATTCCCGTGCGTTGAGCGGCGAGGCGACGAACGCGCGGTAGCGCCAGCCGCGGCCAAGCTCGCCGTGCACCCCTGCGCCCGCTTCGAACCACGTCGTCGGCACGATCACCGTGTCGACGAACGGGCGCTGGACTCCGTAGTAGACCGGCGGCTCGTGCCGTTCGTTGATGATCCCGATCGGCATCAGCAGCATGCCGGCCCGGACGTTGAAGCGGCGCGAGAGCAGAAAATCGACGTAGGCCTGCTCGAGCTCCAGCTCGCCCGCTTCCTCGAGGCCTTCGACGAATGCGTGCTCCAGCTCCAGCTCGCCGACGAAGCGAATCCGATCGCTGAAGCGATGCGTCACGAGCAGGACGAAGCGATGGAAGTCGAGTCGTCCGTCCGCGTGCTCCGGCTTCTCGAACTGAAAATCCATGTAGCCGGAGAGGCCGGTCGACGGTTCGGCGGCCGCGGGAGGCGGCGATTGAGCAGCGGCCGTCGCGCCGCACGCGAGCAGCGCCAGTGCCGCGAAGTAATGTAGAGGCTTCAGAATGTAGCCGATGCTACATTCAGTGCGGGCGGAAGTCAAATGGCCGCTGGGATCGGGTAATTGGGTAATTGGGTAATCGGGTAATTGGATTGTGCGATTGGCTGAGCGGAGGATTGGATTGGCTGAGCGGAGGATTGGATTGAAGGATCGCTGGTAGCCCACATTCGCTCCAGCAATTACCCAATCCAATTACCCAATTACCCAATTACTCAATTACCCGATCCCCAGCGAGCGGTGCAAGCACCAGCCGCTCGATGATGTCGTCGATCGTCCGGCGATGCGACCGCCGATCGTCGGCCACCGTCGCTGCCGACGTCGAGACGACCACGGTTTCGATGTCGGGAACGACGATAATGAACTGGCCGCCGTAGCCCCAGGCGTAGAACGTCCGGAGACCCGCCATCTCACGCAGCCACCAGCCGTAGCCGTACATCTGGTCGCTGAAATTCGATCGTGTCCGCGGGACGAGTGACGCCTCGATCCACGCGGCCGGTACGATCTGTTTGCCGTTCACGGCGCCGCGATTGCGGTACAGCTCGCCGAACGCGAGCATCTGCCGCGGCGTCAGCAGCATCTCGTTGCCGCCGAAGTAGACGCCCTGCGGATCGCGTGGCCACCGCGCCAGGGAGAATCCCAGCGGCCTGGCGACCGCGGTCTGAGCGAACTGCCACGTGTCGGCGCCGGTGACCTTCGTGAGAATTGCCGACAGCAGGTGCGTGTTGCCCGTGCTGTACGCCATGCGCGTGCCCGGCTCGCTCTCGAGCGGTCGCGTCAGCGCGTAGCGCACCCAGTTGGGACTCTGCACCCAGGCCCCGTAGTTGCGATTGCTCGTCGACGCCAGCCCCGACTGCATCGTCAGCAGGTTCTCGATCGTGATCTGGCGTTTCGCGGCGCTGTCGGCGCCGGTCAGCATCGAATCAAAGTACGAGGCAATCGGCTCGCGGACGCTGGCGATCAGCTTGCGATCGATGGCGATGCCGACGAGCGCAGAGACGACGCTCTTCGATGCCGACTTGATGTTCGCGAGACGGCCCGGCGTTGCGCCGTTGAAGTAGCGCTCGAAGATCATCGTGCCGTTTCGGCTCACGACGAGGCTGTGCAGGCGGGGCAGTTGCGCCGCCTCGCGCGTCAGCAAAGCCGCATCGATTCCGGCAAGCTCCTGCGCGGCGGGAGGCTGACCGGCGGCAACGATCAATGCGCCGGCAAGGATCGGCGTGAGTACGTAGGCCCGACCTTTCCGCCTCCGCTCGTTCGAGATCCTGCGAGCTACGGCGGACACGGCGTAGCCGTCGCGACGCCGGGTAAGTCGGGCGTGTTGCCAGCGGCGAATGGCAAACCAGCGCATCTTCGTCGCGGCGATTGTAACGTCAACGGCCGAGCTGTTGGTTGCCTGCCGCGACAGGCGGTTCGTAGAATGACGGGTGATGCGGTCCGGCCTGTTGATCATGCTTGGCGTGGTGCTCGTCGCAGGCTGCTCCGGCGGCCCGCTCGATGCCGGGGACGACCGCTGTCCGTGCCTGGCGAAGGACATCGAAGTCGCGAATGGCAAGGCCGCAATCATTGCGAGCGAATCGCTGGAGCTCCGTTTCGAGGGCGTTGGGTCCGATTCGCGCTGCCCGATCAACGCGCGGTGCGTCTGGGAGGGTGACGCAGCCGTGACGATCGGCCTCACGAAACCTGGGCAGCAGCCCGGACGGCTGGAACTCCATACGTCCGGGCGATTCGAGCAGGAGGGCCGGTACCTGAGTTATCACGTGCGCCTGTCCGCGCTTCGTCCCGAGCCACAGACGGACAGACCGATCGCTCCTTCCGATTACCGCGCGACGATCGTCGTCACACGATAGGGGCTAGTCGCAGAAGTACGTGACGGTCCAGACCTCGAGAACCCCGAGAACCTCGAGAACCCCGAGAACCCTGAGAACCTCGAGCCGTGTATCATCCGCGGATGCGAAAACAATCTGCGGCCGTTAGCGTTAGTGCCGCCATTGCGTGTGTCGTCTTGCTGTCAGTCGCAGCGGGCGCCGACGGTGGCCGTCTCGGCGTCGTCGTCGGCGGCGTGACGCTCCGGGCAGGAGCGGTACTGTCGATCCTGGCTGATTCAGATGCGGTCGATGTCGATTCGGCGACCGCGGTCATTCAGATCTTGAAAGCAACCCAGTCACCGGAAGTCCTGGACGACCTCGTCATCGACGCGGTCGGCGGCAGCGTCGCTCCGATCTTCTCGGGCGAGATCGTTGGTGTCGAACCGCTGTTCGAGACGGGTGGCTCGACGCAGGTCAAAGTTGTTGCATTGAACCGCCTGCACCGGTTGACGCGCGAGCGGAAGAGCCGCACGTTCGAGAACATGTCGGACGCGGACATCACCGCCCGATTGGCGCAAGAGGCAGGGCTCGCGGCGGAGGTGAGCGGGCCGGAGGTCACGATCAAATACGACCATGTGTTTCAGCACAACCAGACCGATCTGGAGTTCCTCCGCGTACGCGCCGCTCGAATCGGCTACGAGCTGTTCGCCGACGGCTCGACGCTTCATTTCCGGCGGCGTCTCGAGCAGCCTCTGGTGACAATCGGCTGTGGCCCGACGAGCAGGCTGTCGGCGCAGGTGAGGCTCTTTCACCCGCGGCTCGCCTCCCCGAACCAGGTCTCGGGAGTCACCGTGAGAGGCTGGAATCCGGAGAGGAACGAGGAGATTTCTGCCGCGGCAACGCGACGGATCATTCCGCTGTCGGAAGCCGGAACCAGGCTCATCAACCCGCCGGGCACGCTTCTCGATCTGGGGTTCGTGCGGCCGCTCGAGACCGAGGATGCCGCGCACGGTGCGGCGGTCGGTACGCTGTCGTCGGTCACCGCACTCGATGTCTCGGGGGAAGCCGATGCCGACGGCAGCTCCGAGCTGCGAATCGGTGCCCGCGTGTCGATCGATGGGGTGGGCGCAGAGTTCAACGGCGAATACTTCGTCAACAAGGTCTCGCACCGCTTCGATCAGGGAAGGAACGAGGGCTGGCACACGCTGCTGCGCATGACACGCGCCGACCGCGGCGCCTACGTGCTGCCGGAGATCGGCGACGAGGTTCTCGTCGCGTTCGAGCACGGCGATATCAGGCAGCCGATCATCGTCGGCTCGCTGTGGGACGGGGCAGAGAGACCGCCGACGGAAGAGCCAACGTGCCGCAGAAATTAACAGCGCCTTGCGCTGACGTAGGGCGGGTCTTTGCCTTTTGGACCCGGACTGCACGACGCGCTCAGGAGCGTAGAATCTGTCTCGGAGGTCGTCCATGAATCGCCGTGAATTCGCCCGCCTGCTGGCCGTCAGCGGAGCCGCGCCGTTTGTCACGTCTGAAGTCGCGTGGGGCCGTCCCGCCAAGCTGCCGCCGACGCCCGCCGCGCCGGACGATAAGTTCTGGACCGCGGTTCGCGATCAGTTCGTCATGCCGAAAGACCTCACGATGCTGAACGCGGCGAACCTGTGTCCATCCTCGGCGCCCGTGCTCGAGACGATGTACAGGATGACGAAAGACATGGATCAGGATCCTTCGTTCGACAATCGCGCGAAGCTCGGCGAGGGGCGCGAGAACACGCGCAAGGCGCTCGCGCAATTCCTGCGCGTGACCCCCGAAGAAATCGTCATCACCCGGAACACCAGCGAGTCGAACAACCTGGTGTCGAACGGCGTCGATCTGAAAGCCGGAGACGAAGTGATCGTCACCGCCGACAATCACCCGTGCAACAACACGGCCTGGAAAGAGAAGGCGAAGCGCTTCGGATTCACGGTCAAGGAAATCCCAACGCCGAATCCGCACCCCGGCGCGGACTACTACATCGACGCGTTCGCGCGAGCCATCACGCCGCACACCAGGCTGATGGGTTTCACGCATCTCACCAGCACGGTCGGCGATCTGTTTCCGGCGAAAGAGATCTGCCGGCTGGCGCGCGAGCGCGGCATCCTGACGCTCGTCGACGGCGCGCAGACATTCGGATTGCTGGACGTCGATCTGAGCGACATCCAGCCGGACTTCTACAGCGGCAGCGCGCACAAATGGCCGTGCGGGCCGAAAGAGAACGGCGTGCTCTTCATCAACAAGAGCGCGCATTCCAGGATCTGGGCGACGATCTACAGCGCCTACCCCGGCGCTGCCGGCATCTCTCGCACATTCGAGGCGTTCGGCCAGCGCGACGAGCCGGCAATGATCGCCTTCGGCGAGGCATTGAAGCTGCAGACCGAGATCGGCCGCGCGCACATCGAGAAACGATCGCGCGAGCTGACCACAGCGCTTGTCGACGGACTGAAGAAGATTGACGGGATGAAGATCTGGACGAGCCCCGATCCGTCACGACGCGCGGCGGTGCTGTCGTTCCAGCCGGGCACTCTCGATGTTCGCAAGCTGGCGGCGGCGCTCTATCAGAAGGAGCGAATCGGGTGCGCGACCCGCGGCGGACAGGACCGGCCGGGTCTCAGGTTCTCGCCGCATTTCTACAACACGCAGGCGGACGTCGAGAAGACGATCGCGGCGATGAAGAAGTACATGGCGAACGGGATCTGAGTTCTTGAAGTGCGGCTCACTTACGCTTGAAGTGCGGCTTGCTGCTTGAAGTGCGGCTTGCCTCCTGAGGTGCGGCTTGCCTCCTGAGGTGCGGCTTGCCTCCTGAGGTGCGGCTTACTGCTTGAAGTGCGGCTTGCTTCCTGAAGTGCGGCTTGTCGCCTGAAGTGCGGCTTGTTGCTTGAAGTGCTGCTCCCTCACGTTTGAAGTAGGTCTTCCCGGAAGTGCGGACGACTCACGGCGGAGTGGCGGCGGGCATCTTTGAAAGTGCGGCTCGCAGGAGTGCGAACGAACTCCGCACTTTTCATGATCCGCACTTCCACGATCAGTCCGCACCACCGCGAGCATGCCGCACTTCAGGAACTAAGCCGCACCTCAGGAAGCAAGCCGCACTTCTGAAGACGCCGCTCAGAATTCCAGCCTGAACGCGAGTCGGAGAATCCGCGGGGCGACGATTTCCTGCGTGCGTCCGAAGTACGCCGTCGTCAGTCGCGCCGCGTCGAACGCGGCCTGGCTGGCGAAGCTCTGCGTCAGGAGCCCGAACGAATTCTGTCCGGCGCTCGAATTGAGCGCGTTGTGCACTTCGGCGACCACCGATGCCCGCGTCCGGCCGGCGAGCCTGACGCTCTTGTCGGCGCGTAGCGACAGCAGCGACAACGTGTCGGCGCGATACGTGCCGCGCGGGTCGGTCAGGATCGTCGTGTTGCCCTGCGTCAACCGCACGCTGATGCGGCGATCGCGCGGCAGGCCGCTCAACGCCTGGTAGTTGGCGCCGAGGTTGATGCCCCACGGCGCCTGGTAGCTGCCGAGTAGCTTGAAGGCGTGCGGTTGGTCGTTGGTCAGCCGCCCGTTGGCGTTGATCAGCGTGTTGGGATTGGCCGGATCGCCAAAAAACGGGCTCGTGTTCGAGGTGAGGTCGCCCTTCAACTGCGACCAGACGTAGGACCCGAGCATCTGCCAGCGGTTTGACATCCGCTTGCTCACGGTCAGCTCGAGGCCTTTGTACTGGTATTCGCTCGGCGTGTTCGTGTGGAAAAACGCATCCTTGCCAAGGTACTGTGCCGCCACGTCGTACGCCGTGATCGTGCCGTCGTCACTCGTGTTCAGGATGTTGTCGTGACCCGGATCGACAAACGTATGCGGGATGTACGCGTCGCGCGGAATGCCGATGTTCGAGTCTACGGTCCGATCCGAGAACCACCGCTGGATCCACTGCGCGTTGAACGAAACGTTTCCCGCGACCTCGCGCTGATACGCGAACATGATCTCGTCGTCTTTCGGATCCTTGAGGTTGGCGTCGATGCTGTTGCTGCGCGCCGTGAATACAGACGTTGGGCTGGGATTGTACTCGCCGGCGTCGACGAGGCCGTTGCCGTTGGCGTCGCCGAACCAGTTATATGTCGCCACGCCGGTCGTCTGGATCACGTTCGGGTTGATGGTGTCGAACTCCGTCGTGTACATCGATTCGAAGTAGCGGCTGTAGGCAGCCTTCGCGACGTTCTTGCCGTCGGCGGTCGCCTTCCAGATGATTCCCGTCCGCGGCGCGATGGTGTTCCAGTGGTAGGGCGTCTTGATCTCCGGGTAGGAGACTTCCGGGAACCAGCGCCCGCCGCCGCCGGACTGGGCGGGAATCTTGCCGTCGTAGTAGGACCAGCGCGCGCCGAGATTCAACGTCAGCCGCGGGTAGCTGATGCGGTCCTGCACGAACGCGGCGAAGTTGCGCATCCGCGTCTGCTGCGTCAGCGGCGTGTTGTAGGCATAGATCTCGTTCGGCTGCGCCACGCCTGCCGCGTTGTTGCGGAAGCGCAAACGCGTGTCGTTGAAGACGGTGAACTCGTCGGATCCCCAGCCGTACCAGTTCTCGAATCCACTCTTCAACTGATGGCCGCCGCCAAGCCAACCGTCGATGTAGCGCGTCAGCGCGATGTTGGTCTGGTAGCGGTACGCGTTCCGATCGCGTTTGCCGGTCGGTTCCGGACCGCTGAAGATCCCGGTCGTGACGTTCTGCGTCGCCGAGATCTTCTGCGCGTCGGGCAGGGCGTAGAACTCCTCCGAGTAGTCGCTGGGGAAGTGCATGTGGAAGTAGCTCGACGACACCTCGAGAAACGCGTTCGAGCCCATTACCGACGTGAAGTTGCCGTTGAAGAGATTCTTCGGCGACGTCTGATTGATGGTCGTCACCGGATCGGGCTGGGTGACGCCGCCGTTCCTGTGCGGCTGCGCCTTGCGGTTGAAGGTCCAGAACCCGGACAGCAGATTGCTGCGGGAGATCTGATACCTGCTGCTCGCCGTGTAGTTGCGCAGGTTCGAGTCGAACGGGTTCGTCAGGCTGCCGTCGCTGTTCACCTTGGTGAATCCGGGGGTCGCTTCCACGGTGGAGTAGTTGCGGACCGATGCGAACCACCACAGACGATCGCGCACGAACGGACCGCCGACGCTCGCGTTGAAGTCCCTCAGTTTCTGCAGCGTCGGATCCGTGATCCCTTGTGCGCGCAACTCCGGCGTGATGTTGGTATCGGAGAAAATGTTCGCGTAGCCCCGGCCGGTCAAGCCGTAGATCGCCTCGCCTTTCAGCTGGTTCCCGCCGGTTTTCGGAATGATGTTGATGTTCGCGCCGCCGCCGCCGCCGATCTCGGCGCCCATGGCCGCGGTGTCGACGGAAATCTCTTCGGCCGACCCGAAGTCCATGTAGTACATCGAGCCGTAGTCCTGCGGCGTGTCCGCGGTGACGCCGTAGTAGTTCAGGTTGTAGTTCGTGGCGCCGTGCGCCACCATGTTGGTCGACGTCGCGGCATTGAGACCGCCCGGGTCCTGCCTGGTCATCACCATGCCCGGCGTCAGCGTCGTCGTCCCGAAGAGCGACCGCGACGTCGGCACGGCGTTCAGGATTTCGCTGTCCAGGCGCGCGCCAAGCTTTGTGTTCTCGAGATCGATGACCGGCGAGGTCCCCGTCACCACGAGGTTTTCCTGCACCGACGCCACCTTCAACTGCACGTCGACGGTGATAGTGCTGCGTACGGGCACCACAATGCCCTCGCGCACGAACGGGGCGAACCCTGACAGCTCGAACGTGAGCTTGAAGGTGCCCGGCGGAACCGCGGGAAACCGGTACTGCCCGCTCTGATTTGTCACGGCCGACTGCGTACCCATTACGGCGGGCCCTGATAGCGTCACGCTGACGCCCGGGAGCACTCCGCCCTGGTCATCCGCGACCTGACCCACCAGCTCGCCGAACATCTGGCCGGTTTGTGCCGCCGGCGTCGCGACGCTGGCTGCGAACGCGATCCCGACGACGAACAGCGTTCGAAACAGAGAACGTTTCACTGAAACCTCCTGGAATGGACCAGGTTTCCGAGGTCACGTCCGCACAATATAAGATGTCCGCCGCTGCCGAGTTTGAGTCAATTTTCAGCGACCGAGATCATTCCAGCCCGGATCCAACCTCTTGGAGATCAGGCGCCTTTCTCGAACATCTTTGGCCTACAATGCTCGCTCCGAAAACACAACGAACCCAAAAGCGGCGCCTCGGCAGAGAACGCCGCTTCCCAGCCGGCGCGCCAGGCGATCGCCGGAGTCGAAGTGAGGACCGTATGAAAATGAGTCTCTTCGTGACACTTGCACTCGTTGGGTCGCTGTCGAGCCCGTCTCTCTCCCGGGCCGCTTCGGAGGCCGGACCACATCTGGTCTTACGCGCGACGTACGATACCGGACTTGGTGGCAACGGAAGCGAAATCATCAGTGTCCGCCACACTGATGGCATCGCCGCCTTGACCAACATTGCGGGAAGCGTCGACGTGCTCGACCTGTCGGACCCGCTCGAGCCCCGCCTCCTGCGTCGTGTGCAGATCGGCACGGCGTTCGGCACGCCGAACTCAGTCGCGGTTCATCCCCAGCACGATTACTTCCTGGTCGTCCTCGGCACGGCCGGGGCGACCGGCCGTGTCGCCGCCTACCGGTTGTCTGACGGAGCTTTTCTCGCGTCGGCCGAGGCAGGCATTGAGCCCGACTCGATCGCGATCGCGCCAAACGGACAGCACGCGGTAGTGGCCAATGAAGCGGAAGGTATTGCCATCGGTCAGAATGGCGGCGCGGGCTCGATCTCGATTGTGGACCTGACCGGTTTCAACGGCGTCGCGCCGGGCCAGGAGCTCGCCGTCACCACGCTCGCGCTGCCGTCGCTCGCGAATGTCCCTGGAGTCAGCACCGCCAGAACCGACGACATCGCCCGTCTACCGATCGACAACACGCCTGGCACGCTCGAACCTGAAAGTGTGGCGTTCACCACCAACAGCAGATTTGCCTACGTCACGCTGCAGGAGAACAACGCCGTCGCGCAGGTCGATGTACTCACGGGACAGCTGACCTTCTTCGGTCTGTTCAAGACGAGCCACGCGGCCGACCTCACAGTGAACGGATCCTATCAGCCGGTCGAAAACCTGAACCTGTTCCGCGAGCCCGACGGCATCGCGCTCGATCAGACCGGACGGTTTTTCGTGACCGCCGACGAAGGTGACACGCGCAACGCAGCAGGAAGCGCCGGTCCGCGGGGCGGGCGTACGGTGAGCGTGTTCGATGCGGAAACGGGAGCGCTCCTGGGCGATACCGGTTCGCAACTCGACGATGCGGCGGGCGACGCGAGCATCTATCCCGATAGCCGTAGCAATCGCGGCGGATCCGAGCCCGAGGTGCTCGATCTCGCGCATTACCGCGGCAGGACGTTGGTGGCCGTCACGCTCGAACGCGCCAACGCGGTTGCGTTGATTGATGCAAGCGAGCCCGCCAGCCCGGAGGTGATCGACATCGCTCGAGTCGGCGCCGCGCCGGAGGGTATCCAGTTCTTCCGCCGGGGAAGTCGACTATTCGTCGCCACCGCAAACGAGGCGGCGGGAACGGTGTCCATTCTCGAGGTGGCGTTCTAGAAAAGCCGGGCAAAACAGTCGGCTGGGGTCAGGCCATACCGCCATTGGGGAATTGACAACCGAACGCCCGACAGGCACGATCTCATCAGCATTTTGCTCACTGCCGTAGTGTGTCCGTATAAGAAAGGTGAGGTCGCATGAGGGCTCTTTCCGTATTCGTGACCACGCTGGCCCTGGTGCCCGCCGCAGCGTTCGGGCAGACCAGCCAGGTGACGTTTACCAAGGATGTCGCACCGATTCTGCAGCGCTCCTGCGTGACGTGCCATCGGCCCGGCGAGGTTGCGCCGATGTCCCTGGTGACGTATGAAGATGTGCGGCCGTGGGCGCGCGCGATCAAAACCCGTGTCACGGCGCGCGAGATGCCGCCCTGGCACATCGATCGAAACATCGGCCTCCAGCAATTCAAGGACGATCCGTCGCTCACCGACGACGAGATCGCGTTGATCGGCAAGTGGGTCGACGCGGGTGCGGCTCGCGGCAACCCGGCCGACATGCCGGCGCTAAGACAGTTCGCTGATTCGGCGCAGTGGCAAATCGGCAAGCCCGACATCGTCATCAAGTACCCGGTGTACAAGGTGCCGGCGGCGGGTCCCGACCTGTTCGGCAACCTCTACGCCGACATTCCCATCAAGACCGATCGCTACATTAAAGCGATTCAGACTCGCTCTGCGACGGCCGCCTCGCGCAAGGTCGTTCATCACGCGCTGTCGTTCGCGGTCGACGATCCGAATGCCGTCGACGTGAACGGCGACGACAGCCAGGGCGTAGACGGCGGGCAGTTCCTGGTCGAGTACGCGTCGGGCAAGAACGCCGAGGTCTATCCGAATGACACCGGCGTGTTGCTCCAGGCGGGCAAGAAGGCCATGGTGCAATACCACTTGCACTCGGTCGGCGAAGAGATTCCCGCCGAGATCGAGCTCGGCATCGTGCTCTATCCCGAAGGCTACGTGCCGAAACACATCCGCTGGTCGAAGCAGCTCGCGCAGCCGACGGCGCCGCACGACATCCCGGGCGGAACGATCGCCCGCGTCGACGGCTACACCGTGCTCCATCATGCCGCGAGGCTTATCGCGTTCCAGCCGCACATGCACATTCGCGGCAAACGGCAGTGCCTCGAGCTGATTTACCCGACCGCCGGTTCGAGTGCGCGCACGGAAGTGATCAACTGCGCGAACTTCAACTACAACTGGCACCTCACCTACAACTACAAGGACGAAGTCCAGCCGCTCGTGCCCGCCGGCACGATCCTTCACACCATCAGCTGGCACGACAATTCATCGGCGAACAAGTACAACCCGGATCCGAAGAACTGGGTCGGTGACGGCCAGCGCACGATCGACGAGATGGGCTTCGCGTGGATTGGCTGGTACGACCTGACGGACGAGGAGTACAAGACCGCGCTCACCGAGCGCAAGGAACAGCAGCGCAAGACCGCGAATGCGCAGCAGCAACAGCAGCAGTAGGCCCGACCTTCAGGTCGGGCGTGCAACGCAACGAGCGGTACAGTGCAACACCAGCGCGGCCTCGACGAGGGGCCGCGCTTTTTTTCTCACACTATCTGGCGGACCTGAAGGTCCGCACTACACGCACTGGAAGGACCCATGTTTCAAGCACGATGGCTCGTGGCTGTCTTGGCTCTCGCGGCGCTTGTCGTCGCGCCTCGGGCAGTCCGAGCGCAGGTCTCGGAGATCGACAACAACTTCAAATACAACTCGGGCCAGGACATTCAGCCTATCTTCGACGGCTGGACGCACAATCCCGACGGCACGTTCGCGTTCCATTTCGGGTACCTGAACAGGAACTACGTGCAGGAGCTCCCGATCCCGATCGGTCCCGCCAATAACGTTGAGCCCGGCGGTCCTGATCGCGGGCAGCCGACGTACTTCTACACGCGGACCCAGCGCAACAAGTTCACTGTCAACGTGCCGAAGGACTGGGGCAAGAAGGAAGTCACCTGGACGCTGACGGCCAACGGGAAGACGCAGAAGGCGGTCGGCTGGCTGCAGCCCGAGTGGGAAATCGACGCGACAGGAGGAAGCTCGGGGGCGCGCACCGATCAGGCGTCGAAGAATCAGCCGCCGACCTTTGCGATCGATGCGGCACTTTCAGGAACGGTTTCGACTCCGCTGACGCTCAACGCGAAAGTGACCGACGATGGGCTGCCGAAGGCAGGTGGTGGACCGCGCAAGCCGGCAGTCGGGCAGGAGACGCCGCCGTTGCTGCAGGGTGGTGTCTCGGATGCGCCGGTCAACGTGCCGTCGGTGGCTCCGAACCCGGGGGGTGGCGGCGGCGGAGGGCGAGGGCGCGGCTCGCAAGGGCCGACCGTATCGTGGATCGTCTGGCGTGGCCCGGCCGGCGCGACATTCACTCCAGGATCGGCACCGGTGAAAGATGGTCAGGCGCAGACGACAGCCGTGTTCTCGAAGCCCGGTGAGTACGTGTTGCGCGGCACCGCGAGCGACAGTCAGCTGACGGCCACTCGCGACGTGAAGGTGACGGTGAAGTGAGATCCTCGAGCGTCGTTCGAACGACGCTCGTCGCTGTTCTGCTGGTGGCGGCGGCCGCGCTCGGCGGCGCCGCCCTCCTCTCCAGCGGGCCGACGGTTCCCGAACGTTCCATCGCCAATCGCCCGATTCGCGTCGCCGAGGACGGCTACGTGTCATCCGCGACGTGCAGAGCCTGCCATCCCAGTCAGTACGACAGCTGGCATGCGTCGTTTCACCGGACGATGACCCAGGTGGCGACGCCGGCAACGGCGCGTGCGCGCTTCGACAACGTCATCGTGCCCGCAGTCCACGGCCGTCCCATGCAGCTCACGCGACGGGGCGATCAGCTCTGGGCCGCATTCGACGATCCTGATTCCTCAGAGGTGCCCGATCGCCGCACGCGCATCGAGCGCCAGGTGGTGATGATTACCGGCTCACATCACCAGCAGGTCTTCTGGTATGCGACCGGGAACAACCGGCTCGTGGGTCAGCTGCCGGGCGCGTACCTGATTCGCGAGCAGCGCTGGATCCCGAGACGCGCTGCCGTGCTGCATCCTCCAACCGACCCACCGTTTTCTGAAACAGGCCACTGGAACAGCACGTGTATCGCCTGCCACGCCACGCACGGCAAAACCCAGTTCGACACGCCGTTCGGATCGCAGCCGATCGAGACGCAAAAGATCGACACCACTGTCTCCGAGATGGGCATCGCGTGCGAAGCGTGCCACGGCCCGAGCGACGAACACGCACGGCTCAACCGGAATCCTCTGACACGGTACGAACAGCATCTGACTGGAACGGCCGATCCGTCCGCGGTGCAGCCGATGCGCCTCGAGCCGCGGTTGTCATCGCAGGTCTGCGGCCAGTGCCACGGCGTGTGGGAGTTCTACGATCGCGATGGCGAGCGCCGCGCGAACGCGGATGGCCTGCCGTTCCGCCCGGGCGACGATCTGATCCGGACGCGGCTGGTGGCACAGCCGAGCGTCAACGCGGAGGCGCCGGCGATGAAAGCGCTTCTCGCCGACGACGCCGGATTCATTCGCGATTCGTTCTGGCCCGACGGAATGGTTCGCGTGTCGGGGCGCGAGTACAACGGGCTCATCGAGTCGCCCTGTTTCAAGAACGCGCCCGCCGGGCAGAGCGCGCGCACGCTGTCGTGTTTCTCCTGCCACTCGATGCACAAGGCGCCGGATGACCCGCGGCCCGACGAAGCCTGGACCGACGATCAGCTGACGCCCGTTGCGACCGGCGACGGCGCATGCCTGCAATGTCACGACACGTTTCGCGCGAACCCGGCCGCGCACACGAAGCACCGCGCCGATTCATCCGGCAGCAGCTGCTACAACTGCCACATGCCGTACACGACCTACGGATTGCTGAAAACGATCCGCAGCCATACGGTCAGCAGTCCGTCGGTGACGGAGAGCGTGGAGAGCGGCCGTCCGAACGCCTGCAATCTCTGCCATCTCGACAAAACGCTGTCGTGGACGGCCGACGCGCTTGCACGCTGGTACGGTCCACCCGCGGCGCCAGCACTGCTCGGTGAAGCCGACCGAACGGTCGCGGCGTCGCTTCTCTGGCTGCTGCGCGGCGATGCCGGACAACGCGCCATTGCTGCGCAAGCCATGGGTTGGGCGCCCGCGCAAGAGGCGTCCGGGACCGGGTGGATGGCGCCGCACCTCGCGTCACTGCTGGACGATCCCTACGACGCCGTGCGCTTCATCGCCTCGCGCTCGCTCCGCTCGATTCCCGGATTTGGCGAGGTTCCGTACGAGTTCATGGCACCGCAAACTGAACGCCGCCAGGCGCAACTGAGAACGATGACGCTGTGGGGTCGGGCGCCCGCGCCGTCGCGGCGAACGGACGCGCAGTTGCTGATGGACAGCAAAGGCGAGGTCAATGTTCCGGCTGTCCTGCGCCTGCTCAACGAGCGCAATACGCGGCGGGTGCTGCTAAGGGAGTAGGTCGGGTGGGTCAGGTAGGTCAGATAGGTCGGGTAGCAAGGCCCCGCAGCATCCAGCCGAGGCCGAGAGTCTACGCTCGAGGCCGAGGTCTTCAGCGAGCGGGGGTGGGGCCCCGCGAGCCTGAGAAATGTTGACAGGAGGAATCATGTCGCGTGCGAGTCGGTGGATCAGTGTCCTCGTTCTCATTTGCGGGTGTATTGGTTCTTCGGCAGGAGCGCAGCAGCGCGCGGACGAGGAGCGCGTCCGCCGGCAACTGATTGGCACGTATAAGCTCATCTCGTACTACACCTACGATCAGAACGGTGTGGAGGCGAAACAGAACTACTCGGTCGGTCAGATCGCGTACGACGCGGCCGGGCGGATGTCGGCGCAGTTGATGCGCGCCGATCGCCCGCAGGCGGGACGCGGCGCGAGCGATGCCGAACGCGTGGCGGCCCTCTCGGGCTACGTCGCCTACTTCGGCCGCTACACCATCGACGCCGAGAAGGGCATCGTGTACCACCACGTCGAGGGATCGATCACGCAGAACATGCTCGGCCAGGCGATGCCGAGGTACTTCTCGTTCTCGCCCGACGGGTCATCGCTGTTCCTGCAGACGCGCACCGGCGACCGCGTCACGGGGAAACTGCAGTGGGACCGCTACAAGTGATCGTGAAATTTAAGATTTAAGATTTAAGATTTTAGATTTTAGATTTATTTAAGATTTATTAAGGTTTTAGATTCTTGCGAGGACACGAAGGGCTTGCCGGTGCAGCGATCTCTGCGCGCCGAAGCTGAGCCGTGTTTTTGTCACAGCGGACCCGTCTCGAGCCGCACTAGGATCATTGAGCGCATCGCGAACGTGCCGGACGGGCCACACCCGAGGCCGAGAGTCTACGCTCGAGGCCCGAAGAGGGGCGTCGGGGGGGGCCGGATGCGCCACATCCGAGGCCGAGAGTCTACGCTCGAGGCCGAGGAGACGCGTGGGGGTGGGGCCCCACGCGCCAGTAAAGAATGAGGAGATCCCATGCGTCGAGTTCTGATTGCGTTCATTGGAGCGGCGGCCATTCTGATCGGCACGCAGCATGCCGTTCAGGGCATCACCGGTAATTTCGTCAAAGACTTCGAACATCCGTTCGTCGGTCTCGCTGTCTTCTACGATGCGAACGGCGACTTCAGCCACCGCTGTTCCGGATCGCTGCTGACGCCTCACGTGTTCCTGACCGCCGGCCACTGTGTCGCGGGCGTCGCGTCGGCGCGCGTCTATTTCCAGCAGGATGCGGGGGTGCACTTCGATCCTGTGACACAGCTCGATCCAATCTCGGGATACCCGGAGACTTGCCTGACGCAGCCGTGCACGACCGGCCACACGCTCATCAACTTCGGCTATCCGGCGGGATTCCCGAACACCAAGGACGCCGGCCTCGTCATCCTCGACAACCCGATCAATGTGGCCGAGTACGGAGTCCTTGCCGCTGCCGGCTCCCTTGACACGCTGGCGACGCAGCGCGGCCGCCAGGCGATCGCCTTCACCTCGAGCGGCTACGGTTTGTCATACATCAACCCGCATTTTGTCGCCTCGTTCCGGGAACGCCTGATGGCGAACTCGAAGCTGGACAATCTGCGAAGCGCGCTCAATGGCGGCTTCAACGTCCAGACGAGCAACAGCCCCGGCATTGGCGGCGGCACCTGCTTCGGTGATTCCGGCGGCCCGCTGTTTTACGGCAATACATCGTCGAACACGATTGTGGGCGTGACCTCATTCGGCTTGAGCGCGCAGGTATGCGCCGGCACTGACTTCGCGTTTCGTACCGACCAGGCGGCGGTGCTCGACTGGATCGTCGGGAACGCGGGCGCGGAAGCAGGGCAGATAGCAATCGTTACGATTCAGCCTTGAATCGGCCGTGTAGGGGCGGAGCTTGCTCCGCCCTCGAGGGCCGACCAAGGTCGGCCCCTACGCCGATGGCGCAGTGCAGGTCTGCCCGATCAGTCGTGACGAAGCGCAGCGATCGGATCCATTCTCGCCGCGCGGCCGGCCGGCACGTAGCACGCGACCAGGGCTACGGCGACCAGCGCGAGCGTGATCGCGCCGAGGGCAAACGGATCGCGAGTGGGTAAGGTGGGAATCGTCGCGACGAGCAGTCGCGACACAGCGTACGCGCCCGCCACACCCAGCGTGGCGCCAAACGCGATCAGACGCGAGCCGGTGGACAGCACCAGCCAGAGCACGTCGCGCGCTTGAGCGCCGAGCGCGAGGCGAATGCCGAATTCGCTCGTGCGCTGGGCGATCGAGTACGACGTGACGCCGTAGATCCCGACCGCCGCCAGGATCAAGCCAAGCAGCGCGAACGCACCGAGCAGCGTGCCGAGCAGCGAGACGCCACCCAGACCCTGGTCGACGATCGTGCGCGCGGTGCGAATGCGAGCCACCGGTGAGGCCGGAATGAGCTCGGCGACGGCGCGCCGCACCGGATCGGCCAGCGCTTCGGGCGCGGTGGATGTTCGCAACGTCAGGTTCACCGCGCCGGTCGGCGCC
>Ga0114129_10005740_pt1 | contig 17586 bp, 15 predicted proteins | sample RhiMetdeltSRZDD1_FD_80071 | JGI IMG/M metagenome (GOLD analysis project Ga0114129, IMG submission 80071) | Populus rhizosphere microbial communities from Tennessee, USA - Rhizosphere MetaG P. deltoides SRZDD1 (version 2) (version 2) | ecosystem: Host-associated > Plants > Roots > Rhizosphere >...
CCCGCGAGGAAGTCCGCGACCTCTCCGATGATTGCCCGCGAGAAGAGCATCCCCGTCTTCGCCGCGTCGACTCCGATGTCGGAGAAGACCGCGTCAAGCTCCGCACGAACGAACTCGGGCGGCGCCTCGTGCACTGCGGTGACGCCGGCCGTGTTCTGCGCAGTCAGCGCGACGATCGCACTCATCCCGAAGCAGCCGGCAGCTGCGAACGCCTTCAGATCGGCCTGAATGCCTGCGCCGCCCCCGGAATCGGAGCCGGCAATTGTGAGACATCTCGGAACCAACTCTCTCCCTTCGCCGGTGCTAACCGGATCAGGTTCGACGGGTGTGATCTCAGCCCAGTGGGCACCCCGGCAGCACCAGGGTACCGTGTGATCGATGGCCGGCGTTGAAGAGCTCAGGCTCGTGCTGACAGTGCCCGACTTCGACGCGGCACTGCAGCTCTATCGCGATGCGCTCGGACTCGAGGTCGAGGCTGTCTGGGCGAGTGAAGGCGGCCGCGTCGTCCTGCTGTCAGCCGGACGCGCGACGCTCGAGCTCGTCGACGACGCGCACGCCGCCGAGATCGACCGCATCGAGGTCGGCCGCCGTGTTGCGGGCCCGGTTCGCGTCGCGTTCAAGGTCGAGGACAGCGACCACGTCGCGGAGCGACTACAGGCGGCCGGTGCCGAGCTCGTCGCCCCTGCCGTCACGACTCCGTGGAACGACCGGAACGTCCGGCTCGAAGCGGCAGGGACGCAGCTCACACTGTTCACATCTGTCGAGTGACGACGACCGTCACCTGGGACGACCTACTCGACGGCGAGCAGCTCGCACACGTCGAGACGGTCGCGGCAACCGACGCCGTCGTCGTACCGCTACCGGATGAACTAGATCCACGCCTGCGCGAAGCGCTTCCCTTCGACGGCTTGTACGCACACCAGCGCGACGCGTGGGATGTCGCTGCCCGCGGGGATCATCTGATCCTCGCAACGGGCACGGCGTCCGGAAAGTCACTCGGGTTCAACCTTCCGGTGCTCGACGCCATCGCGCGCGAGCCGAAGGAGCGTGCGCTCTATCTCTATCCGACAAAGGCGCTCGCGCAGGATCAGGCGCGGGCCCTCGCCGAGCTTCAGGCGCCAAACGTCCGCGCTGCGATCTACGACGGTGACACGCCTGGCGAACGGCGCTGGCAGATTCGCCGCTGGGCGAACGTGATCCTCACGAATCCCGACATGCTTCACGTCGGCGTGCTGCCGCACCACGATCGCTGGGCGGACGTCCTGCACAACCTGCGCTACATCGTCATCGACGAGGCGCACGTCTACCGCGGCGTGTTCGGCTCGCACGTCGGCAACGTCTTGAGGCGCCTGCGCCGCCTTGCCGGTGTGTACGGCGCAAGCCCTCAGCTCCTGTTCGCCTCGGCGACGATTGCGAACCCCGGCGAACTTGCCTCTTCACTGGGCGGGATTGACGCATCCGTCGTGGAGCGCGACGGCGCGCCCCGGGCCGAGCGCACGGTCGCGCTTTGGAATCCCGAGCTCCTCGACGCGGAGCTCGGCCTGCGCGCAAGCCCACTGGGAGAGGCGTCGCGCCTGATGGCAGCGCTCGTGACGCGTGGCCTCCGCACCATCTGCTTCGCCAAGAGCCGGCGTGCGGCGGAGCTGATCCACAAGTTCACGGTCGACCGCGTCGACTCGGCAACGAGCGCGCGGCTCGCGCCGTATCGCGCCGGCTATACGCCTGCGCAACGGCGCGACATCGAGCGGCGACTCGTCGAGGGCGAGCTCCTCGGCGTGTCCGCGACCGACGCGCTGGAGCTCGGCATCGACATCGGGCTGCTCGATTGCGCGATCTCCGTCGGCTTCCCCGGAACCGTCGCCTCGCTGCGCCAGCAATGGGGGCGCGCCGGCCGGCGCGGGCACGGGCTGGCGGTCCTGATCGCGAGCGAGGACGCGCTCGACCAGTACTTCATGCGGGAGCCGGAGGCGCTGCTCGACCGTCGCGTGGAGGCGGCGATCCTCGACCACACCAACCCACGCGTTCTCGATGGCCATGTCCGCGCGGCGGCATTCGAGGCACCGGTCGACGACGACGATCGCGCAACGCTCGGCGACGCCGCGTTGGAGCGCGCCGCACTGCTGCCGGAGCTGAAGCACACGAAGAGCGGCTATGTCTGGGCCGGGCGGGAGTACCCGGCTGCTCAGATCGGATTGCGGTCGACGACCCCCGACACGTTCGCCGTCGTCGAGGCCCAAAACGGCACCGTCCTCGGGATCGTCGAACGTGAGCGGGCGTACTCGACCGTCCACGAAGGCGCCGTCTACCTTCACCTCGGCGAGAGCTACCTCGTGCGCGAGCTCGACCTGCAGGCACGCGCGGCGATCGTCACGCCGTACCGCGGCGACTACTACACGCAGGCGAAGAAGGAGACGAACACGGCGATCGAGGAAGCACTGCGAACAGAGCGTCGGTGCGGCCTCGACCTCTCGTTCGGACGGATCTCGGTGACCGAGCGCGTCATCGCATACCAGAAGAAGTCGATCCGCGACCAGTCCACCCTCGAAACGGTCGAGCTCGACCTTCCGGAGACGAGCTTCGAGACCGAAGCGATCTGGTACTTGCCGGAGGAGGAGCAGCTCGAGGGGCTCGAGCACATGCCAAAACTGCTCGGCACGCTCCACGCGGCGGAGCACTCGATGATCGCGCTGCTCCCGCTCTGGGCGATGTGCGACCGCTGGGACATCGGCGGGCTCTCCACGAACATCCACTTCCAGACGGGCCGGCCGACGGTCTTCATCTACGACGGCCATTCGGGCGGCGTCGGCATCACGGAGCGCGGATTCGAGATGTTCGAGGGCTGGGTCGCAGACACCGCACAGATGCTGGAGGGCTGCCCCTGCGCAGATGGGTGCCCGTCCTGCGTGCAGAGCCCCAAGTGCGGCAACCTCAACGAGATGCTCGACAAGCACGGCGCGTTGACGTTCTTACGGCGGCTGGTGGCATCATCGACGTCCGCGAGCTGACGGTCGACGACGTCGAGGCGATCGGAGATCGCCTACCGCTCTCCCGGCTCGACTACCACGAGACGTACCTCGTGGCGTGGGACGGCGAGGAGCCGATCGGTCATGCGCACATTGCGTGGGCCGGCACAAAGCTCGGCGTGCCGGAGATCCAGGACGTCTTCGTGCGTGAGGACAGGCGGCGTCAAGGCGTCGGTGTGGCGCTGACGGTCGCCGCCGAGGAGACGGCGGTCGCGCGAGGACATCGCGGCATCAGCCTCAGTTACGGCATCGACAATGCGCCGGCAAAGAGGCTGTACGAGAAGCTCGGATACCGCGACGCCGGGATCGAGCCGCAGCGTGTGCACGGGACGATCATGCTGCGCAGCGGCCCGTTCGAGGTCGACGACACGTTGATCTACCTGATCAAGGATCTGCCTGTCGATTTCAGCCACGCCCGTTCGTCGTAGTCTCGACAGCGAGAAAAGGGAGGACGACGTGAAAGTGTTGGCGTTGATCTACGGCGACGAGTCGCGCTGGGAGGGACTCGCCGAGAAGGAACGCGAGGAGGTCTACGACCGCTACCGGGCGTTCGCGGCGGTCGCCGCTGCGAAGATCGTCGGCGGCGCAGAGCTGGCACCCACGAGCGCGGCCACGACAGTGCGCGTCCGCGACGGCCAGAACATCGTCACGGACGGGCCTTTCGCCGAGGCGAAGGAGGCCGTTGGTGGTTTCTTCCTCCTCGACTGCTCCGACCTCGACGAGGCGACTGAGGTCGCGGCGCAGATCCCCGGCGCAACGACGGGCGCGATCGAGCTCCGCGCCGGGCGGCAGGAGGAAGCGGCATGAAGTACCTGCTGTTGTTCAGCAACCCGACCGAGCGTTGGGACGAGTGGCGCCGCCTCACCGCCGACGAGGTGCAGCAACGACGTGAAGAGGTGCTGCCGCAGTGGAACGCCCTCTTCGACTGGATGGGCGAACAGGGCCTCGATGCAGACGGGCTCGAGCTCGAAGATCCAGCGAAGGCGCGGGTGGTGCAGGTCCAGGAAGGCAACACAATCGTCACGGACGGCCCCTTCCTCGAGACGAAGGAAGTACTCGGCGGCTACTTCGTCGTCGACTGCAGGGACCTCGACCAGGCGATCGAGCTCGCACAGCGCGTCCCGGTCGCTTCGGTGGGCTCGGTGGAGATACGGCCGGTCGTCGAGAACTGAACGTCGACGCGGTCTTCCGCGAGGAGTGGGGTCGTGCCGTTGCAATCCTCATCCGAGTCCTCGGCGACTTCGACCTTGCCGAGGACGCGGTGCAGGATGCATTCGCAACGGCCCTGGAACGGTGGCCGCGCGACGGCGCTCCACGCAACCCGGGCGCCTGGATCGTGGCGACAGCGCGCAATCGGGCGATCGATCGCATCCGTCGCGAGAGAACACTCGCGCGCAAGACCGAGCTGCTCGTCGCACTCGAGAAGCTTCGGACGGAAGAGGACGACGTGAGCTCGATCCCGGACGAGCGGCTGAGCCTCGTCTTCACGTGCTGCCACCCTGCGTTGGCCACCGACGCGCAGATCGCTTTGACGCTCCGCGAGGTCGGCGGCCTTCAGACCGGCGAGGTCGCGCGCGCCTTCCTGCTGCCGGAAGCGACCCTCGCGCAGCGGCTCGTTCGTGCCAAGCGGAAGATCCGCGAGGCCGGAATCCCGTTTCGGGTGCCGCCGGATCACCTCCTGCCTGAGCGGGTGCAAGCAGTGCTCGCGGTGCTCTACCTGGTGTTCAACGAGGGCTACTCGGCCACTACCGGCGATGCGCTCGTCCGCCGCGAGCTGTGCGACGAGGCGATTCGTCTCGCGAAGCTGCTCGCAGTGCTGATGCCCGACGAGCCGGAGGCCCTCGGGCTGCTCGCGCTGATGCTGCTCCAAGACTCACGACGAGACGCACGGACAGGATCCGACGGCGAGCTCGTCCTGCTCGAAGACCAAGACCGGTCGCTCTGGAACGTCGACCGCATCGACGAGGCGCGGCGTGTGCTCGAACGCGCGCTGCGCATGGGCTCAGCAGGCCCGTACCAAGTCCAGGCCGCGATCGCGGCACTGCACGCGGAGCCCGAGACCGACTGGAACCAGATTGCCGCGCTCTACACGCAGCTCGCTGCGATGACCGAGTCACCCGTGGTCGAGCTGAACCGCGCGGTTGCGGTCGCAATGGCCGAGGGGCCGGAGCGCGGCCTCGCGCTCATGCGCGGCCTCCCGCTCGACGAGTACCACCTCTACCACGCCGCGCGGGCCGATCTCCTGCGACGGCTCGCCCGCCTCGACGAGGCGGCGACGGCATATCGGCGCGCGCTCGAGCTCGCCCGCACCGAGCCAGAGCGGCGGTTTCTCGCCGCGCGCCTTGAGGAGGTCACGGCAAGGAGCTAGCGTCTTCGGCGTGGGTCTCGCAGCCGTCGTGGCTGCGGCCGCCTTCGCCGCAGCGTCGGGCCCCAATCCGATCCAGGCTGAGAACGCCTTGGGCGGAAGCGAGCCTTCGGAGTGGCTGCAGCCCGCAACTCCGCCGACCGCGATCGAGGGCTGGGCGTCGGAGATCAGCGTCCAAGGGGGCGACCAGGTCCACCTCCACGTCAGCACCGACGAGGGCGACCGCTACCGCATCGAGGTGTACCGCCTTGGGTGGTACGGCGGCCTCGGCGCCCGCCTCTACCTGTGCCTCCCGAGCTGCGGCGGCGACGAGGCCGGGCACAAGTACGGCGTCAGCGTGCAGTCCGGGCTGATTCGCGCCGACTGGCCGGTCAGCGACTCGTTCACCGTGCCGGCGACGTGGGTCTCGGGCTACTACTACGCGTTGCTGCGTCTGACGAGCGGCGGCGACGCCACGGGAAGCCGCGGCTACGTCCCGTTCATCGTGCGCGCGCCCCCGACGCAGCACTCGCAGTACCTCGTTCAGGTGCCCGTCAACACGTGGCAGGCCTACAACCCCTGGGGCGGTAAGAGCCTGTACCCGTTCAACAGCACGGATCTCGCACCCGCGTTCCGCGCGTCGTTCGACCGCCCACTCGCGTTCACCGCGCAGGGGCCGTTCGACTGGGAGTACAACCTGGTGCGCTTCCTGGAGCGCGAGGGCTACGACGTCTCCTACCAGACCGATCTCGACACCGACGCACATCCGGAGACCCTCAACGCACACCGGGCCGTCATCGTCGCGGGACATGACGAGTACTGGACCAAAGGCATTCGCGACGCGTTCAATGCCGCCCGGAACGCAGGGACGAACCTCGGCTTCACCGGCTCGAACGCCGCCTATTGGCAGGTGCGTTACGAGAACGACCGGCGCACGATCGTCGGGTACAAGGACGCGGCGCCCGACCCGGAGCCGAGTCCGGCACTCAGAACGATCCGCTTCCGCTCCCTGACGCCGCCCCGTCCCGAGTGCGCGCTGATGGGGGTGATGTTCCTCCGCCTGCGCGAACATCAGTCTGGCCCGGTGGACTACACCGTGACGAACGTCGCATCCACCGATGCCTGGTTCCGCAACACCGGCTTCAACCCCGGTGACAAGGTGCTCGACGTCGTCGGCAACGAGTGGGACTCGCTACCGGATTCCCCGGCGCCGCCGACTTGCGTCAAGCCGCAGATGAAGGTGCTGTTCCACTTCGCAGGTGAGCCCGCGAACGCCGACGCTGTCAAGTACACGGCGACGTCGGGTGCGCGCGTGTTCGCCGGTGGCGCGCAACAGCTGTCGTGGACGCTCGACACCTTCAACCTGACCCGCTTCGGCCGCACCCTTCCAGCGGACACGCGGATGCAACAGTTCATGCGGAACGTCCTCACCGATCTGGGCCGGCCGGCGAAGCCGACGTCGCTCACGATCACGGTGCAAGGACGAACGGTGACGTTGAAGGTGAGCGGCCACGCAGACGCGCGGATCAAGTTCCAGAGCTTCAAGCACGTCGGCCCGGGCTCCTTCGGGCTCGACGATCCCGGCGTCACGCCGCTGTGCAAGAACAAAACCGGCAACTGTGTGATCCGCAACGTCGCACCCGGGACGTACCGCTACGCAGCGGTCACCGTCGACGAGTGGGCGCGGTCCGTGCCCATCGTCAGCGCCAAAGTCGTCGTCCCGCAGTGAAGGGCGCACTGCTCGTCAGTGCGGCTGCGCTGTTGGTCGGCGCGGCGCCGACGTGGCAAGCGCCCGTGCGACTGTCTCCGTCGGATCGAGCACTCGGGCCCGAGATCGGGATCAACGCCGCCGGGGACGCCGTCGTCGTGTGGGACCACGAGCAAGGAGCCGACTGCCCGACGCAGCCGGCGTCGCTCTCATGTATCCACATCGTCGAGGCGGCTGGTCGCACGCGTGGATCGACGGCGTGGCAGGCGCCGGTCGAAGTCGCACGCCCGGGCATTGGGGCTGCGCCGAAGGTGGCGCTCGACCCGAACGGGGCCGCCGCGATCGTGTGGATCCACGACATCGGCGACGACCGCGTGCTGCAAGCCACCATTCGGCCGGCCGGCGCATCGAACTGGCCGAACGCGAACGATCTCTCCGGCACGCCGATCCGCATCCGAAACCACGACGTCGGCATGGACGCGGGTGGCAACGCCGTCGCGGTCTGGGCGCAGCGGGACGACGCCGACCATTGGTACGTCGTCGGAGATTTGCGTCCCGCGGCCGGCGGGGCCTGGCTCGCGCCCGTCGCGTTCTCGAGCACGTCGTCGATTGCGACGAGCGGCCCGAGCCTGTCGTTGGTCCCCAGCGGCGAAGCGCTGGTGGCGTGGATCGACGGCGGCGCCGTACGTGTCGTCAGCGGCCATGCACCCGCCGGTACCTGGGATCAGACGCTGACGCCCGCAACCGGTGGCGTTGGCAGTGACACCGACGTCTCGGTCGCGATGAACGCTGCAGGCGACGCGATTCTCGCGTGGTCGTGGCGCCGCAGCGCGACCGGCCCTGCGGTGGTGCAGACAGCCTTCCGGCCGCGCGGCGGCAACTGGGGTGCGGCAGTCGATCTCGGGGCCGCCGGCACAGGCCGGAGCCAAGTGCAGGCGACGATCAACACCGCCGGCGGCGCGGCCGTCGTCTGGCTCGACGGAGCGGCACTGCGGGGAGCCGGCCGCTCGGCGAGTACCGGCAACTGGTCCGCGCCGGCGACAATCGCGACGAATGTCGCCGACAGCGGCCCACGTGTCGCCATGAACCCCGGCGGCAACGCCGTTGCAGCGTGGGCGAACAAGTCGACCGGCGCGATCCGCACGGCGATCCGCCCCGCCGGCGGCGCCTGGCAACCACCACTACGCGTGTCCTCCCCATCAAGCTCGAACGTTCGCATCGCAATCGACTCGGCCAGCCGGGCGATCGCGGTCTGGAACCGGTCGAACATCACTGAAGCTGCTGACCTCGCCCCGAACGGGCCTGTCCTGACGAGCGTCACCATCCCTACGACCGCACGCGTCAACACGGCGGCAACGTTCAAGGTGACGGCGCGCGCGTGGGCGGCACCGCTCACCGGCGCCCCGCAATGGCGCTTCGGGGACGGCCGGTCGTCGACCGGGGCAAACGTCACCCACGTCTACCAGGCGGCCGGCACATTCACCGTGACGGTCTCACGGAGCGACGCCACCGGCAGCAGGTCCACAGCGTCGAAGCACGTCGTCGTGTCACGCTAGGGCCATGACGGCAGCACTCGGCGGGACGCTGGTCGTGGGCGGCGGGTTCGCCGGCGGCTATGTCGCGCGGCTCCTCGGCAAGCGCGGAGCGACGATCGTCTCGCCGGAGAACTTCATGCTTTACACACCGATGCTGCCCGAGGCGGCGTCGGGAACGCTCGAACCGCGCCACGTCGTCGTTCCGTTGCGGCAGATGTGCCCTCACGCGGAACTCATCCTCGGCCGCGCAACCGCTGTCGACCTCGACCGGCACAGCGTGCACGTCGAGACCGAGGAAGGGATGGTCAACGTGGAGTACGACAACCTGGTCGTCGCGCTCGGAGCGGTCTCGCGGACGCTTCCGATCCCCGGGCTCGGCGACCACGCGCTCGGATTCAAGACGCTTGCCGACGCCATCTATCTCCGCAACCACGTCCTGCGCCGCCTAGAGGCAGCAGACGCCGCCCCCACGGAAGGACAGCGCCGGCGTGAGCTGACGTTCGTCTTCATCGGAGCCGGTTACGCCGGCGTCGAGGCGCTTGCCGAGCTGTCCGACCTCGTGCGCGACGCGCTCCGCTATTACCCGATGCTGCAGCACGAGCCGCAGCACTGGGTCCTCGTCGATGCCGCACCCAAGATCCTTCCGGAGATCCCGACCAGCCTCGGGGATTACGCGGCGCGGCAGCTGACAGGCCGCGGCGTCGACATCCGCGTCAAGACAACGCTGCAGGCAGTCGAGCCTCATGCGGCTCTGCTCTCCGACGGTGACCGCATCCACACGAGCACGGTCGTCTGGACCGCCGGCGTGCGTGCAAACCCCTTGAACGAACAGTTCGGCCTACCTCTCGACGAGCGCGGGCGCATCCAGGTGGACGGCACCTTGCGCATCGAAGGACACGAGAACGTGTGGGCGCTTGGCGACGGCGCGCGCGTTCCGAACGAGGCCACGCCGGGCGAGTACGACCCGCCGACCTGCCAGCACGCCCTTCGACAGGCGCGCCGGCTGACGAAGAACCTCACCGGCACGGCGAAGCCGTACCGCTATCGCATGCTCGGCCAGGTCGCGACGCTCGGACGCTACAAGGGCATCGCCGAGGTGCCCGGGCTCCTGCTGCGCGGCTTTCCGGGCTGGTTCGTGACCCGGACATACCACCTCTACCAGCTTCCCCTGTTGACGCGGAAGCTGCGCGTCGTCGTCGACTGGACGACGGCGCTGTTCTTTCGCCGCGACATCGCCGAGCTGAGCATGCTCGGCCACCCCCAGCGCCTGGGCGACTGATACCCCGTTCGGGGTACGACCCGGCCGGGGTTCGTGACGATGCTGTCATTCATGCGGCTGCTTCTGCGCGAGCGGATCGTCCCGCTCGCCGTCCTTGTGGGCATCGGCGGCGTTTTGCCGGTCGCACTGCTCCTGACGGTTGGCGATCGCATGGTCATGTTCGGGACGTCCGTTCACTTCGTCGGCGTCGGCGTCACCGCGCTCACGGCTGCAGCGACCTCCCTCGCTCTCACGATCGTCGGCGTGCGGCGGAACGACGGGCGGGTCGTCCTGATCGGCACCGGGTTCACCGTCATGGCCGGGCTGCTCGCCATCCATGGCCTCGCGACGCCAGGCGCGATCATCGGGATGAACGGTGTGTTGTCGCTGACAGGCGCCGCAACGCTGCCGGCGGGAGCCGCCGTCCTGGCGCTCTCGGCGATCCCGCCCCTTCGGCAGCCGCGCAGCATGCGCTCGCTCCTCACACTCCAGGTCTTTGCGCTCGTCAGCGTCGTCGGGCTCGGCGTCATCGGCATGGCATTCCCGACCGTCGTCCCTCCTGTTCCTGCGCCGGGCAGCCATGGCGCGGTGACCGCGCTGATCATCGGGGTTGCACTGTTCGCCGTCCTGCTTCTGCGCGCGCTGAAGACGTACCTGCTCACGCATCGAATCGCCGACTTGGCCGTGGTGATCGGGATCGCATGGCTCACTGCCGCTCTCCCGCCTGCGCTACTCATGTACTACATGGATCTCGGCTGGTGGCTCGGGCACCTCTTCGAGCTCCTCGGCATCGTCGTCGTCGGCGCGGCGGTTGCCGTCGACCTCTTCCGCGCCGCACAGTCTCGGTCGCTCGTCGGCGACCTGCGCGCTGCCGATCTTGTCGCGCAGGAGGAGGCCTTCCTCGGCGCTCGCGTCCGCGCGCTGACGGTCTTGCTTGCCGACAAAGACGAGTCCACGGAGGAGCACACGCGGCGTGTCGCGCTGCGAGCCGTCCAGGTCGGCGAGGAGCTCGGGCTCGCGCCGGGACGTCTCCGCGCACTGGCGATCGGCGGGCTGCTCCACGACATCGGCAAGCTCTCCGTGCCGGAGCGCATTCTGAAGAAGCCGGGCGCGCTGACGGACGAGGAGTTCGCGGCGATCAAGCTTCACCCGGGCCGAGGCGTCAAGCTCCTACGCGAGCTCGGCGGCTTCGCGCCCGCCATTCACGAGCTCGTGCACAGCCATCACGAGCGGCTCGACGGCAAGGGCTATCCGCGCGGGCTCTCCGACGCGGACCTTTCGCTCGACACCCGGATCCTCACGGTGTGCGACGTCTACGACGCGCTGGTCTCATCGAGGGTCTACCGCGATGCGTGGACACACGGTGACGCCATTGCGCTGCTCCACAAGGACACCGGCACGGCGTTCGACCAGCGCTGCGTTACGGCGCTCGAGCGCGTTCTTGCGCGCGAGGGCGGGCGAGTCCTGCCGATGCCTAGCGCAACGCCTTCAGTGCGTCCGTCAGCCGCTGCCGCGTCGTAAGCACGCCTTCGAACAGATCGCCGTGCTTGCGGATGCGCTCGCGCACGACCGGCATCGTGAACGAGAGCGGATCGAGTTTCTCGTTGACCTCGCTCCAGCGCAGCGGAGTCGACACCGGCGCTCCCGGCCGCGGACGCACCGAGTAAACGGACGCGATCGTCTTCCCCTCGCCGTTCTGGTTCGAGTCGATCAGGACGCCGCGCCGTTTCGACTTCGCCCACTCCGTCGTCGCGAGCCCGCGGTTGGTGCGCGCAATCGCGCCGGCAACGATCTCGGCGAACTGACGTGTGTCCTCATACGTGTAGCGCCGTTCGACGGGCACGAGGACGTGCATGCCCTCGGCACTCGAGGTCTTCGGGAAGCCGACGAGACCGAACGCATCGAGTGCCTGCTTGACCAGGAGCGCGACTTGCACCGTCTCCTTGAACCCGACGTCTGGTGATGGGTCGAGATCGAAAAGGACGAAGTCCGGCCGCTCGGGCTTGTCGATACGCGAGTACCACGCATTCATATCGATGCAGCCCATGTTCACCATCCAGAGCAGCGCGAGCTCGTCGTTGACGAGCGGGAAGTTGACCCACTTCTTCTGCCGCGGCGACTCGCGCGTCGAGACGAGCGTGCGGAACCGGGGAATCCAATCCGGCGTATGCGACGGAGCGTCCTTCTGGAAGAAACGCCCGGCTTCGATCCCGTCGGGCCAGCGCACCATCGTGAACGGACGGTCGCGGAGATGCGGGACCAGGACGGGCGCGACCTCGCGGTAGTACTCGATCAGGTCGCCCTTCGTGATCCCCTCGACCGGGAAGAAGACCTTGTCGAGGTTCGAAAGCTTCAGCTCGCGACCGTTCTCCACGATTCGGTCTGCGATCGGCCGCTCGCGCCGCACCTCTGCCGCTCCCTTGTCCTCGCGAAGACCCTGGTACGACGGGGCACGGAGGTGGCCGTCATGTGTCCACTCGACGAACTCGACCTCGCACACGAGTACCGGGTCCACCCAGATCACGTCGCTCTTGCGGACCTTCGGCATCTTCGGCACCTCGCGGAACGGCGAGGTGTCTCTACGCAAGGCTCGTAGCTTGTCGAGCAGCTTGTCGATCTCGCGGCTGTTGAATCCGGTGCCGACATTGCCGGCGTAGACGAGCTCGTTCCCTTCGTAGACGCCGAGGACGAGTGATCCGAACGTCGACGCGCGCCTGCCGGTGCCCTTCGTGTACCCCGCGATCACGAACTCCTGCTCGTGCTTTGCCTTCACCTTGATCCAGTCGCGCGTTCGCCGGCCGACGGCGTACTTGGAGTCGAGTCGCTTTGCCATGATGCCCTCGAGCTGCTGTTCCCTTGCGGCCTGCAGCAGCGCCTCGCCATCGTCGAACGTCTCTGAGAACCGCACCGTCCGGTTTCTCTTGTCGAGCAAAGACTCGAGCCGCTTGCGACGGTCGACCAACGGCAAGTCGACGAGCGGCTCACCCTCGACCTCGAGCACGTCGAAGACGTAGTAGACGATCGGCGTACCCGGTTTGCCTTGCTGCATCGCCGAGAAGCTCGAACGTCCCGTTTCGTCGAGCGCACAGACCTCCCCGTCGAGGACGCAGTCGGGGGTCTTCACGGCCTTCGAGATCTCCTTGGCCACGTGCTCGAACCGCGCCGTCAAGTCGTTCCCGTTGCGACTCGTGAGCGTTGTCTCACTTCCGGCAACGGCGGCGACTGCGCGATAGCCATCCCACTTCACCTCGAACTCCCAACCAGCCCCGCGAGGGACGGCGTCCGCGAGCGTCGCGAGCATCGGCCGATACAACGCCGGCCGGCGGTCGGCCGGCGCGGCCTCGTCGCGCTTCCGCAGGATCAGCCAGTTCTTCTCGTCGCCGCTCAGATGTGCAGGCACGAGCGCCCAGGTCCCGTTCAGCCGTTCGCCCGTGAGGCGGACGGTCAGGCCGCCGTTCTTCTTTTCCTCGATGAGCTCGTACGTGCCGTGATCCCAGATCTCGACGGTGCCGGCGCCATACTGCCCGGCGGGAATCTCGCCCTCGAAGGTCGCATAGTCGAGCGGGTGATCCTCGACGTGTACGGCGAGATGCTGCTGCCCAGGTTCGAGGGGAACACCCTTCGGGACCGCCCAGCTCGCAAGGGCGCCGTTGCGTTCCAGACGGAAGTCGTAGTGGAGCCGTCTGGCGTCGTGGCGCTGCACCACGAAGATCGGGCGCTCGGCTTCCGCCGGGGAAACCTCCCGGCCCTTCAGGCCCGGCTCAGGAGTCTTCTTCGGGTCGCGCTTACGCCGGTACTCGGAGAGTTTCTGCGCCATCTGAGAGCAGCTTCGCGGATCTGCCGCAGGTCATGCGTTTGAACTCTCGACCGATCGGCAAGGCTTATTTCAAAGGAGGGCTAATGTCCTCCGAAAAGCTTCTCCACCCAGCGGGGGGGTCGACTCTTCGGGCCGGTTTTCCGGCCCGAAGTCGTTCCGGGGTCGGGGGAAAAGGCTGTGGATGTTGTGGAGAGGTGGAAGCCTTCCACACCTCAAACCTATCGAAAGCTCCGTGAACCTCACGTCTATCCACAGCTGACTTCGTTGACTCAGGCGAAAACGCCGAGCGAGCGGAATTTGGCTCGCCGCCTGCGCTTCAGGTCGTCCGGGGAGAGCGATTCCAGCTCTTCGAGCGATTCCTGGAGAGATTCCCCCAGGAGGCGCGCAGCCTCGTCCGGATTGGTGTGGGCACCGCCTTCCGGCTCCGGGACGATCCCGTCGATGACGCCGAGCTCGAGGCAATGGACCGCGTCGGGCTTGAAGGCGGCGGCCGCCTTCTTCGCCTCCCCGGCGTCGCGCCAGAGAATCGCCGCACACCCCTCCGGAGAGATGACCGTGTAGATCGCGTTCTCCTGCATCAGCACGCGGTCAGCGAGCGCGGTCGCGATCGCACCACCCGACCCGCCTTCGCCGATCACGCACGCGACGGTGGGAACTTCGAGCCGGGACATGAGCGCTTGCGAGTGCGCGATGGCGCCACCCTGTCCGTGCTGCTCGGCGGCGACACCGGGATAGGCACCCGGAATGTCGACGAGGCTCACGAGCGAGAACCCGTGTCGGTTCGCAATTTCCATCAGGCGCATTGCCTTGCGGTAGCCCTCCGGGTACGCCATGCCGAAGTTGCGATGCGTGCGCTCCTTGATGTCGCGTCCCTTCTGGTTACCGACGAGTGCGATGGTGCGACCGTTGAAGCGGCCAAGGCCGATGACGAGCGCGGCATCGTCGGCTCGACCGCGGTCGCCGTGGAGCTCGACCCAGTCGTCGAGCAGCCGCTCGACGTAGTCCAGGGTGTACGGACGATCCTGGTGTCGCGCCAGCTCGACGGAACGCCAGATCTCCTCGTCGGTCGGCGCAGACTGGATGCGGTCGAGCTGTCTCTGGAGCTTCTCGAGCTCGCCCGAGAGCCGTGTGCCTCCGAGCAGATTCAGGTTGCGCAGCCGCGCGAGCCGTTCGCGGAGGTGTAGCTCGTGGTCAGTCGCCATTGCGTGAGAACAGCCGCAGAAGGCGCGCGATGTACGGTCTCAGCTCAGGACGCGGGACGATCGCGTCGATGTGGCCGAAGCGGAGGTTCTGCTCGGCGAGACCGAAGTCCTCGGGGAGCTTCTCGCGCGTCGTCTGTTGGACGACGCGCGGACCGGTGAACGCGAGCAGTGCACCGGGCTCCGAGACGATGACGTCGCCGAGGCTCGCAAAGCTGGCAAGCACACCCGCCGTAGTTGGGTGCGTCATCACGCTGACCATCGCCTGACCTGCGTCATGCAGATCCTCGACAGCGCACACGGTCTTCGGAAGCTGCATCAGCGACAGGATCCCCTCCTGCATCCGTGCACCGCCGGACGCCGTCACCGAGACGAGCGGCACGCCCCGCTCGGCGGCGCTGTCGCAAGCACGCGAGAACTTCTCGCCGACGACGCTCCCCATCGAGCCCCCCATGAAGGAAAAGTCCATGACTGCTAGCTCGCACGCATTGCCGTCGATCGACGCCTGACCGATCACCATCGCCTCGCCCAAGCCCGTCTTCATCTCGGCTTCGGCGAGCCTCTCCGTGTACGGCCGCAGATCGAAGAAGCTCAGCGGATCCTCAGAGCGCAGATCGGCTGCCTCTTCGAGGAATGAACCGTCGTCCGCCAGCAACGCCACCCGCGCGCGCGCACGCATCGGGAAGTGGTGGCCGCATTGCGGGCAGACCCAGAGCGCCGCGTCGAGCTCGTCGTCCCGATAGTGCGAGTTGCACTGGGGACAGGTATTCGGATGCTTCTTTCCCGGCGGCTCAGGGACGTCCCGGTGCTCAATGGAGACGTCGATCCGAGAAGACATGTGTGGCGAGACTATAGGCCGAGGGCCTCGGCGAAAGCCGTCAGCGGCTCAATGTTCGCGGGCTCGAAGCTCAGGCCCGTCAATCCGGCGCCCAAAACCTTCGTTCGAGCGTCGACCGCCCGTAGGAGGCGCTCGATCTCGAGGCGGGAGAGGCCGCCCGGCTCCGGCATGAACACGGCCATCTCGCTGGGCTCGAGGACGTCCACATCGAGGGCGACGTACGTGCAGCCGGTGCCGTCGAGCGCGCGGGAGATGCCGTCCTCGCCGAGGTGGAGAGCGCTTCCCTTGATGAACTCTTCTTCCGGCGGATCGAGATTGCGCGCGCCGACCAGAGCGACGTCTTCAGGCTCGACCGCGCCCGAGTCGAGGATCATGCGCAACGGCATTCCCCACTGGTTGCCGGACGGCGAGCTCTCCGGCGTATTCAGATCGCCGTGCGCGTCGAACCAGACCAGCGAGAGACGCCCCTGGCGCGCCGCCAGCCCTTCGACCGCGCCGACGTGCGAGCAGCAGTCGCCGCCGAGGACGAGCGGCCGTTCAGGAAGGTCGGCCGCCAGCGCAAGGTTCTGCTCCTCCAGGGTGTCGGCCTCGATGATCGCGGCCTCGGGATAGGGCAGCTCGAGCCACGCCGACTCAACCATCACCTCGCCGCCGTCACCCCAGGCCGCCGGCACCCGCACGAGCCCGGCGTGAAAGACGCGCCCGCAGGCGTGGCACTCGTAATCGGGGCCGATCGCGACGGCGGTGTACGTCTTGCAATCGGGGCACTTCGCCCGCAACCGGCTCACGTCAACTCCTTGCCGTACGTGACGACCTCGAAGGCGACCTGCATCCCGGCGCGCTCGTACAAGCGCGTCGCGCCCGTCGCGTTCTCGGCGTCCACGCCGAGCGCCACCCTGCTCTTGCCCCTGCGGTAGAACTCGCCAAAGGCGTGGTGGAGGAGCGCGAGCGCCAAACCTCTCTTGCGCCAAGGCTTGCGCACACCGAGCGCGCCGACAAAACCGGCGCCGGAGCGGTCGGGCTCGTTTCGCATCACCGCTGCGATCTCATCACCATCGCGCACGAGAAACCAGAGGGTCGGGTCGAAGTCGGGGTCCTTGACGAACCGCAGCTCCCGCCACTCTTCGAAGGGCATCGCGACGAAGCCCCACTCGTCTTCGAATGCTTCGCCCATCGCCATGTGGAAGGCCTCCGCATCGTCGGGCTGAAAGGTGTCAACCCGCATGCCGTCCGGCCACTCAGGCGGTGGCGGTGATTCCGCGAGCTCGATCACCATCCGGTAGAAGCGGCGCAGCTCGCGCATCTCGAACTGCTCGAACAGCGCATGCGCACGCGTGTCACCGGCGAGGGAGTATGCGTGCAACTTCGACTTGCCGAGCTCCCGCGTGCGCTCCTCCGCGCGTGCAACCAGCCAACTGCCGAGCCCGCGCCGCTGGTGGTCCGGATGAACGAAGCCGTCCAGCTCGACGGTGTCGCCGTGAGCGAACAGCACCGCGTACGCATGGATCCCCGCTTCGTCGAACAAAGCCCACGAGTTCTGCTCGAGATCCAGCATGCGCCACCAACCGAGCAGCTCGGGCTCGGACGACTCGGTCCAGCCCTGGACGGCAACGTCTGCGGCCGTGATCAGCTCGTTGATCGCCGGCGCGTCATCGACAGTCGCGCGGCGTACGCTGAGGCCGTCAGGCGGCGACGAGCTCATCGAGGGTCTCCGGGAGACCGTTCAGATCCGGAAGCTCACGCGTTGGAGCAAGCTCGTGGCGTTCGCCGTAGCGGTTGATCCACACCGAGAGAAGGCCGAGCTCGTTCGCGGGAACGATGTCGTGGAAGTGGCTCTGGGCGACGTGAACATGACGGTCGCGCG
>Ga0114129_10005741_pt1 | contig 17583 bp, 19 predicted proteins | sample RhiMetdeltSRZDD1_FD_80071 | JGI IMG/M metagenome (GOLD analysis project Ga0114129, IMG submission 80071) | Populus rhizosphere microbial communities from Tennessee, USA - Rhizosphere MetaG P. deltoides SRZDD1 (version 2) (version 2) | ecosystem: Host-associated > Plants > Roots > Rhizosphere >...
CAGAAGCGTGAACGACAGATTTCTCAGAGCACCTCCGGCGCCAACGAAATGATCTTCATGAACCGCCGCTCGCGCAGCTCGCGCGCCACCGGCCCGAACACGCGCGTGCCGATCGGCTCGTTCTGATCGTTGATGAGCACGGCGGCGTTCCGATCGAAGCGGATGTAGCTGCCATCCTTGCGCCGGTGTTCCTTGACGGTGCGCACGATGACCGCTTTCACCACCTGGCCTTTCTTGATATTGCCGTCCGGCGTCGCTTCCTTCACCGATGCGGTGATGATGTCGCCGAGCCGCGCGTAGCGGCCGGTCGATCCGCCAATCGGATTGATCGCCGCAATCTTGCGCGCGCCGGAGTTGTCGGCGACGTCAAGGATCGATCGCATCTGGATCATGGCTAGATCTCCTTCGCCTTTTCGACGACGCGGGTGACGACCCACCGTTTGCGCCGGCTCATTGGCCGAGTCTCGACGATGGCGACCCGGTCGCCGACCTTGGCGTCGTTGGCCTCGTTGTGCGCCAGGAACTTCGACGTCCGCTTCTGGGTCTTGCCGTAGAGCGCGTCGCGGATCTGCCGCTCGACGGCAACCACCACGCTCTTGTTCATCTTGTCGCTGACGACAAGCCCGGTAATTTCAGCTTTCGTGGCCATTGGTTGAGTACTCTTTCGATCCGGCTTAGCCGGCCGCCTGCGCGGTCTGTTTTTCGCGCAGCACTGTCTTGACGCGCGCGAGATCGCGGCGCAGCGCCTTCAGCTTGTGCGCCGCCTCGAGCTGCCCCATTGATTTCTGAATGCGCAGCCGGAACAACTGATCGTCCATGTCCTTGACGCGATGCTCCAGTTCATCGACCGCGAGATCGCGAATCTCCGCCACCTTCATGACGCCTGCTCCTCCGCGAACCGGGTCGCGAACTTCGTCTTGATCGGGAGCTTCGCCGATGCCAGCCGCATCGCCTTGCGCGCATCAGCCTCGTTGATCCCTTCCATTTCGAACAGAATCCGTCCTGGCCGGACCACGCAGACCCACTCTTCGGGCGCCCCCTTGCCTTTTCCCATTCGGGTTTCCTGCGGCTTCTTGGTGATCGGCTTATCCGGGAACACGCGAATCCAGATCTTGCCGCCGCGCTTGATGAAGCGGGTCATCGCCACGCGCGCCGCCTCGATCTGGCGGGCGGTCATCCAGCACGGCTCGAGCGCTCTCAGTCCGTAGTCGCCAAACGACACGTCGGACCCGCGCCACGCCTTACCCGCCATCCGGCCGCGCTGCTGCTTCCGGTACTTGACCTTCTTCGGCATCAACATAAGAAAACCCTGTAGTTTCCAGTTCCCAGTAGCCAGTTACCAGTTCAAAACTGGAAGCTGGAAACCGGAAACTGGCAACTTGACTTATCCCCGCGCTCCCGCAGCCCGGCGGGGAGCGCGATAGTCCTCTTCCCGCCCGATCCGCGGCACCAAGCGTTCACCCTTGTAGAGCCACACCTTCACGCCAATCTGGCCGTAGGTGGTGCTGGCTTCCGCGAACCCGTAATCGATGTCGGCGCGCAGCGTCTGCAGCGGCAACTGGCCGTGCAGATACCACTCGGAGCGCGCGATCTCCGCGCCATTCAGCCGGCCGGAGACGCGCACCTTGATACCGCGCGCGCCAAACCGCAGCGCTGATTCAACCGCCTTGCGCATCGCGCGACGGAAGGCCACGCGCTTCTCGAGCTGCATCCCAACCGACTCGGCGATGAGCTGCGCGTCGAGCTCCGGCTTCTGGATCTCCTGAATGTTGATGAACACTTCGCGGTTCGTCTTCTTCTGGATCTCCTGCTTCAGCTTGTCGACCTCGGTCCCTTTGCGGCCGATGATGATGCCGGGACGCGACGTGTGGATGTCGATCTTCAGCTTGTTGGCTGCGCGTTCGATCTCAATCTTCGACACGCCGGCATGGGCAAAGCGCGTCTTCAACGTGTCGCGCAGCTTGAGATCCTCGTGCAGCAGCTTCGAATAGTCCTTGTCGGCGAACCATCGCGACCGCCACGTCTTGTTGAATCCGAGCCGGAATCCGTGCGGATGTACTTTCTGACCCATAAGTCTCCGTTCGCTCTCAGCCTCAGGCCTTCGCCTTTTTCGCGCGGCCACCCTTCGCCGCAGCCTTCTTCTTCGCACCGCCGGTCTTCGACGCGGTTTTTGCTCGACCCTTCGCCGCGGCCTTCGGCTTTGGCTTCGCCCCCCGCGGACGTTTCGGACTGCTGGCCGCGCGTGTCGACGTCGCAGGTTCCGGCGATTCGGTTTGCTGCGGTGTCGCTGGCACCGTCTCCATCTGCAACGGCCGCTCGACCACTTGCACGGTGAGATGCGCGGTCCGTTTCAGGACGCGGAACGCCCGCCCCATCGGAGCCGGACGAATCCGCTTCTGCGACGGTCCCTGGTTCGCATAGCACGCGTTCACGTAAAGGCGTTCGACGTCGCCGCCGAATCCGTCCTTCTGCGATGCATTCGCGATCGCGGAACGCAGCACCTTCTCGATGTCGCGCGCGACGCCCTTGCGCGCGAACCGCAGGGTCGCGAGCGCGGCATTGACGTCGCGTCCGCGAATCAGGTTCAGCACGAGACCGGCCTTCTGTGCGGATGTCCGCACGTACTTCGCCGTTGCGTGGGCCTGCACTGCCATTAGCTACCTGCCTTCGGCGCTCCGCCGCCCGCACCAGCAGGGGCGCCCGCTGGGGCTCCTGCCGCGGCCACGGCCGCCGCCTTATCGCTCTTCGTGGTGTGCCCCTTGAACTGGCGCGTCGGCGCAAACTCACCGAGCTTGTGCCCGACCATGTTTTCCGTCACATACACCGGGATGAACTTGCGCCCGTTATGCACGGCGATCGTGTGGCCGACCATCTCGGGAATCACCGTCGAGCGGCGCGACCACGTCTTGATGACCTTCTTCTCGCCACCCCGGTTCATCACTTCCACTTTCTCGAGAAGTGGCACGTCGACGAAGGGGCCCTTTTTAAGTGATCTGGACATATCGACTTCTCTACTTCGGCCTTCTCTGAACAATGAACCGATCCGTGGCTTTCCGGTTCCTCGTCTTGAATCCCTTGGTCGGCTGTCCCCACGGTGACACCGGATGACGGCCGCCCGAGGTCTTGCCTTCGCCGCCGCCGAGCGGATGATCGACCGGGTTCATCGCGACCCCGCGCACGTGCGGCCGCTTCCCGAGTTATCGTCTTCGTCCGGCCTTGCCCACCGAGACGTTCTCGTGATCGACGTTGCCAACCTGACCGATGGTCGCGAGGCACTCGATGTTGATCTTCCGGATCTCGCCCGACGGCATCTTGACCGAGGCGTACGCCCCTTCTTTGGCGACGAGCTGCACCGACGAGCCGGCGCTGCGCGCGATCTGACCGCCCTTGCCCGGCTTCAGCTCGACGTTGTGGATCTCGGTGCCCAGGGGAATGTTCTTGAGCGGGAGCGCATTGCCGGGAAGGATGTCGACATTGTCGCCCGAGACGATGGTGTCGCCCACTTTGACGCCGTTGGGTTGAAGGATGTAACGCTTCTCGCCATCGGCATAGGTGACGAGCGCGATCCGCGACGATCGGTTCGGGTCGTACTCGATCGTTGAAACCGTCGCCGGAATTTCGCGCTTGTCGCGTTTGAAATCGATGATCCGGTAATTGCGCTTGTGACCGCCGCCGCGCCACCATGAGGTCAACTCGCCGTGGTTGTTGCGGCCGCCAGACTTGCGCAGCGGTTCCACCAGCGGCTTGTACGGCTCCGACGTGGTGACCTCGTCGAACACCTGAACCGTCTGGAACCGGCGACCCGGCGACGTCGGATTGTATTTGCGAATAGGCATTTCACTGATCCTTGAAGTTTCCAGTTTCCAGTTCCCAGTCTCCAGTGAGAATCAAACTGGAAAGTGGAGACTGGCAACTGGCAACTGTTACGCGCCCTCCAGGAACTCCGGAATCTTCTCGCCCTCGCGGAGTTTCACATACGCCTTCTTCCAGTCGGAACGCTGCCCGATGAATCGCCCCTGGCGCTTCATCTTGCCGTGCGAGATTGCCGTCCGCACCGCCTCGACCTTCGACCCCAGCAGCTTCTCGACCGCGCGCTTGATATCGACCTTCGTCGCGCCCGGCGCAACTTCGAACACGAGCGTGCGATTACCCTCGCGGATGATGGTCGTCTTCTCGGTGACCAGCGGGCGTCTGATTACGTCAGTGAGTTTCATGTCAGTTCCCAGTTGCCAGTTGCCAGTTGCCAGTCTTCGTCTCCTAACTGGAAACTGAGACTGGAAACTGGAAACTACGCTAACGTCTCCTGCAGCTTTTCCAACGCTTCGCGAGTCGTGATCACATGCGCGGTGTCGATGATGTCGCGTGCCGTGACGCGCGACGCGGCCACCAGGTGCACGCCGTCAATGTTGCGCGCCGACAGCGTGAACTTCTCATCCGGCTTCACATCGATCACCAGCGCCTTGCCGGAAACACCCCAACGCTTGAGCATTTCCGCCGTGCCCTTGGTCTTTCCGTCCGCGGTCTCCAGCTTGTCGACGACGATCACCGCGCCATCGGTGAGCTTCTGCGACAACGCCGCGCGAACCGCGCCGACGCGGACTTTCTTCGGCAGCGAGAATTCGTAGCTGCGCGGCTGCGGCCCAAACACCGTGCCGCCCTTCCGCCAGAGAGGAGTGCGGCTCGAGCCGACCTGCGCGCGCCCAGTGCCCTTTTGCTTGTACGGCTTCTTGCCGCCGCCGCTGACGAGCGCGCGATTCTTCGTCGCGTGAGTGCCGCGCCGCTCCGACGCGTTCTCCTGGACCACCGACGCCCAGATGAGATCCGTCTTGACGCGTCCGCCGAACACCTCGTCGTTCAGGTCGATGGTATCGACCGTCTTGCCTTCAGAGTTCTGGATGTTCAATTTCATGAGAAGTTTCCAGCTTCCAGTTTCCAGTTTCCAGATACCGTTCCCTTCCGACTGGGAACTGGTAACTGATTACTGGCAACTGACATTCACTTCTTTCCTTTAGCAGCCTTCGACGGTTTCTCCACCTGCGGCACGGCAACCTTCTTCGCCGCGATCGCCTTGCGAATCACCAGGTAGCCGCCCGGTGCACCAGGCACGGCGCCGTGGAGCACGAGCAGGTTGTTCTCGCCGTCGACCTGGACGACCTTCAGGTTCCGCACGGTGACGCGGTCGCCGCCCATGCGTCCACCCGCGCGCATGCCTTTCACGACGCGTGACGGATACGACGACGCGCCGATCGACCCGGGAGCGCGGTGGAACATCGAGCCGTGTGTGGCCGCGCCGCCGCGGAAGTGGTGACGTCGAACGACGCCCTGAAATCCCTTGCCGCGGCTGATCCCGATGACGTCGACCCGATCGCCGTTGTTGAACACGCCGCCGACAAGCACCTGATCGCCGGCCTTCAACGGTTCGGCCCCGGTCGCCAGCTTCACCTCGCGGCGCACACGCGTTGGCGGGACCTCAGCCTTCTTGTAGTGGCCCGCAATCGGCTTTCGCACCCGCGCCGGTTTCTCTTCCACCAGCCCGAGCTGCACCGCTTCGTACCCCTCGGTCGCCGTAGCCTTGGCTTGAACGACGACGCACGGACCCGCTTTGATCACCGTCGCGGGCGACACCGTGCCGTCCTGCGCGAAGACCTGGGTCATGCCAACTTTGCGTCCAATGATTCCTGTAACCATAAGCTGTCGCTCTCAGTTATCAGTTTCCAGTTCCCAGTTCCCAGTAAGAATGCCGTTCTGGAAACTGAAAACTGGCAACTGGAACCTATTTGTGCTCTTTCCCGAACGCCTTGATTTCGACATCGACACCCGCCGGCAAATCCAGCTTCATCAATGCGTCGACGGTCTGCGGCGTGGGCTCGAAGATGTCGATCAACCGCTTGTGGGTGCGGAGCTCGAACTGCTCGCGCGACTTCTTGTCCACGTGCGGCGATCGCAGCACCGTCCACTTGTTCTTCTCGGTCGGAAGCGGAATCGGACCCGCCAGCCGCGCGCCCGTGCGCCGCGCCGTGTCCACGATCTCCGTCGTCGACTGATCGAGCACCCGGTTGTCGTAGGCCTTCAAACGGATGCGAATCTTGTCGCTGAATGCAGTAGCCATATCGCTGAATCCTGAAAATGCTGATTGTTGATTGCCGAATGCTGATTGACGACAGCCTCAAACGATTTCCTTGCCCTTCAAATCAGCAATCAGAAATCAGCAATCAGAAATTTCACTACTTCCCCTGAACCCTCGCCACCACTTCCTCACTGACATTACTCGGCGCCGGCTCGTACCGATCGAAGTGCATCGAGTAGGTCGCGCGCCCCTGCGTGCTCGAGCGGAGATCCGTGGCGTAGCCGAACATCTCGGAGAGCGGCACGCGCGCGTTGATGATCTGCGACCCGCCGCGATCTTCCTGCGACTGAATGTGCCCGCGGCGGCTCGAGAGATCACCCATGACGCCGCCGAGGTGCTCCTTCGGCACCACCACTTCAACCCGCATCATCGGCTCGAGCAGCACCGGTTTTGCCTTCTTGGCGGCATCCTGGAATGCCATTGAGCCCGCGATCTTGAACGCCATCTCCGACGAGTCGACTTCGTGATACGAGCCGTCGTATAACTCCACCCGCACGTCGTCCACCGGGTACCCGGCAAGCACGCCGCGAGTGAGCGCTTCCTTGATCCCTTCGTCGACCGGCTTGATGTATTCCTTGGGAATTGACCCGCCCGTGATCTTGTTCTCGAACACGTAGCCGGAACCCGGTTCCCCGGGATAGAGATGAATCTTCGCGTGGCCGTATTGGCCACGGCCGCCGGTCTGCTTGGCGTACTTCATTTCGCCGTCGGCCGCGCGCGTCAGTGTTTCTTTGTACGCGACCTGCGGCCGACCGACTGTCGCCTCGACATTGAACTCACGCTTGAGCCGATCGACGATGATCTCGAGGTGCAACTCGCCCATGCCCGCGATCACGACTTCGCCCGTCGCCTGATCGGTCTTGACGCGGAACGTCGGATCCTCGGCCATCAGCTTGCCGAGACCCTGCCCCAGCTTCTCCTGGTCGGCCTTGGTCTTCGGCTCGATGGCGAGCGAGATGACCGGTTCCGGGAAGTCCATCGATTCGAGCACGACCGGTTTCTTTTCGTCGCAGATCGTGTCGCCGGTCGAGACGCTTTTCAGCCCGACGGCCGCGGCGATGTCGCCGGCGTAGACTTCCTTGATCTCTTCACGCTTGTTCGCGTGCATCTTCAACAGACGACCGAGCCGCTCGGACTTCTGCTTCGTCGAGTTGTAGACCGACGATCCCGCGGTCATGACGCCGGAGTAGACGCGAATGAACGTCAGCTGACCGACGAACGGGTCGGTCATGATCTTAAACGCCAACGCCGCAAACGGCGCGTCGTCGGACGCCGGCCGCTCGACGATCGTGTCCGGTCCTTTGTTCGGATCGAAGCCCATGATCGGCGGTACGTCGACTGGAGACGGCAGATAGTCAACAACCGCATCAAGCAGGGGCTGGACGCCCTTGTTCTTGAACGCCGAACCGCAGATGACTGGCACGAATGCAGGCTCAGCCTTGTCGCCGGTGCTGTGCACCGAGCTGTTCACGCGCTTGCGAAGCGCGGCCTTGATTTCGTCTTCACTGATCTCTTCGCCGTGCAGGTACTTTTCGAGGAGCTTGTCGTCGGCTTCGCTGACCTTTTCAATCAGCTGCTCGCGATAATGCTTCGCCTCGTCCAACATATTGGCGGGGATCTCGCCGATGACATAGTCGGCGCCCATCGTTTCGTCTTTGTAGGTGACCGACTTCATGCGAACGAGATCGACCACACCGACGAACCGGTCTTCGCTGCCGATCGGCAGCTGAATCGCGACGGGATTGCCGCCAAGCTTGCTGATGATCTGATCGAACGTCCGTTTGAAGTCGGCGCCGATGCGGTCCATCTTGTTGACGAAGCAGATCCGCGGCACGCGATACTTGTCCGCCTGGCGCCACACCGTCTCCGATTGCGGCTCGACGCCCGCGACGGCGTCGAACACCGCGACGGCGCCGTCGAGGACGCGCAGCGACCGCTCGACTTCTGCAGTGAAATCCACGTGGCCCGGGGTATCAATGATGTTGATCCGGTGCTCACGCCAGAAACACGTCGTGGCCGCCGACGTGATCGTGATTCCACGCTCCTGTTCCTGCTCCATCCAGTCCATAACGGCAGTGCCTTCGTGCACTTCGCCGATCTTGTACGTGATGCCCGTGTAGAACAGGATCCGTTCAGTCGTAGTGGTCTTCCCGGCATCGATGTGAGCCATGATGCCGATATTCCGCGTCCGATTAAGTGGTGTTTCTCTTGGCATTGAAGTCAGTAACCAGTTCCCAGTCTCCAGTTCCCAGTTACTGGAAACTGGAAACTGGCAACTGGAAACGTTTCGTTACCACCGATAGTGCGCGAACGCCTTATTCGCTTCCGCCATCCGGTGCGTGTCTTCGCGCTTCTTCACCGCGCCGCCGCGCAGGTTGGCTGCGTCGAGCAACTCGTTCGCGAGTTTCTCCTGCATGGTCTTGCCGTCGCCGCGCGAACGCGCGAAACCAACCAGCCAACGGATGCTCAACGACAGGCGACGGTTCGGATTCACTTCGACCGGCACCTGGTAGTTCGATCCGCCAACGCGCCGCGATTTCACTTCCAGCGCCGGCTTGACGTTCTCGACCGCCTTCTTGAACACCTTGAGCGGATCGTCGCCGGTCTTCTCCTGAATGGAGGCGAGCGACCCATACATGATCTGCTCGGCGGTGCTGCGCTTCCCGTCGCGCATCAGCGTGCTGATGAACTTCGTCACGAGCGCGCTGCTGTAGAGCGGGTCGAGCGGAACTTCGCGTTTGGGGATTTCTCGTCGTCGTGGCATTGTCAGTTTCCAGTTACCAGTTGCCAGTTACCAGTTCGGTTCTCGCGCCAGTGACGTCGCAGGCTCCGTTTCCTCAACTGGAAACTGGAAACTGGAAACTGGCTACTTCAACTACGACTTTGGTCTCTTCGCGCCGTACTTCGATCGGCCTTGCTTGCGTCCCTGAACTCCAACCGCATCGAGCGTTCCGCGAACAACGTGGTATCGCACGCCCGGGAGGTCCTTGACACGGCCCCCGCGAATCAGGACCAGCGAGTGCTCCTGCAGGTTGTGGCCGACGCCCGGGATGTAGGTCGTCACCTCGATACCGTTGGTCAGACGCACACGCGCCACCTTTCGCAGCGCTGAGTTCGGCTTCTTCGGCGTTTGCGTGAAGACGCGCACGCAAACACCGCGCTTCTGCGGACTGTTCTGAAGCGCAGGGCTCTTGGTCTTCGTGAGGACCTTGTCGCGGCCCTTGCGAACAAGCTGGCTGATCGTCGGCACGGTTCGGACAACTCCAGTCGCGCGCGCCGCGGCGCACACGAAAAAGATGAAACACACGACAGCCGCGCGCACGATTCCTCGTCACGCGCCATCGGTTGAGTGTTCCAGGCCTCAGGAGCCGCAAGACGGTCCGGCACCTGGAACTGACTTACCCTATAAGGTTGTTAATGCGGTGTCCGTTGGGACAACCTGACACGACCCGCTGTTGTTGCCGGGTCGCTTTCGTGATGTCGGGCTCCTAGATAGGGTGTCCCAGGGCCGACCAGAACCTTGCAAAGATACCAGAAAAACGACGTTCGGCGCAAGCACTCACGAGTTGGATGAACCCTTCAAAGCCACCTCGTCCATGGGTATCCGCGACCCGCAACCGGGGGTCAAACCGGGGTCTGACCCCGGTCTGACCCCAGACTTCGGGCCAGCTGATGCACGAAAAGCCCCGTATCGGTCACCACCCCCATCGTCTGAGCCGATCCGCGGTCGACGAGTTTCGTCACCACGGAGGGATTGATATCGACGCACACGACCTTGACCCACGACGGCAACATGTTGCCGACGCCAATCCCGTGGAGCATCGTCGACAGAATGACGGCAATGCCGACGTCGGACAGTGCCTCGGCATACCGGTCCTGCGCCTCTACCAGGTCCATGATCGTATCGGGCAACGGACCATCATCGCGGATGCTGCCGGCGAGCACATACGGCACCTCGTGCTTCACGCACTCGTACATGATCCCCGAAGTCAGGAGTCCTGCGGCGACGGCTTGCCGAATCCCGCCGGCGCGCCGAATTGCGTTGATTGCCCGCATGTGATGACGATGTCCGCCTTCGACGGGAACCCCGGTTTTGAGACTGATTCCGAGAGAAGTCCCGTACAACGCGCCTTCGATGTCGTGTACGGCCAGCGCGTTGCCGGCGAGAAGCACATCAACGTACCGTCGCCTGATCAAGTCACAGAAATACGCCGCCGCTCCTGTGTGCACGACGACGGGACCGACGACGAACGCGATGCGACCGCTGTTCTGCTTGACCTCGCGGATCATGTCGGCAATTCGCTCGACGCTGGTTTCGACATGACGTTCGGACGAAATGCCGCCGGTCATGAACGCAAAGCCGTGGCGATCGCGTTCGCGAAATTCTGGCATGACGCGGATCCCGTCGAGAAAACACACCACGGCGTCTCCGACCCGCAAATCGCGCAGCTTGCGACACGTCGCCCGGTTGTTCTCGACGACGATTGCGGCATCCATTCGCTGCCGCTCGACCTCCAGCCACTGGCCGCGATGACGCACCGATGTCCGGTGATTGCTGGTGGAATAGAAATCGTCGGGAGCGCAGCCGTCGCTCGGAGCAGGCTGAAGAGCCGCATCGCTCTCCACTGACGTTCGGCACCCGAAAGTCAGGAGTTCTTCGAGCAGGTCCTGCATCGCCGATCGATCCGGCGCGGCGACGCGCATGCGAAGACGGGAAAAGTCGTTGTTGGTGCGGCCGATGGTGAAATCGAGAACTTCAAAGGTGCCGCCGTGCTTGACCACCGAATCGAAAATCTCCGTCATCAGACGGGAGTCGATCAGGTGGCCTTCGGTCTCGACGATCTCGGTGGTGGAGTGTTCAGTGGTCACGCGTCAGCGCTCGGATGTCAGAGGCAGGGCCGCCTCCGGGCCCTGCCCCCGCCATTTTAGCGCTTCAGCTTCTCGCCTATGTCCTCAATGGTTTCGCCGACCTTCCGGCGGCCACGCCCAAAACCTTCCTGGACATTGCCGGCAGCTTCATCAGCGACACCTTCGTCGTGAAGCTGCTCGTCGTCGGTCAGATCGCCAGCCGCTTGCTTCATCTTGCCCTTGATCTGCTCGGCCTTGCCATCGATCTCGTCTTTGTTCATCGGATTGCCTCCCGACTCACAGCTACTTCAAGAAGTGGTGCGTCAGCAATAAACCCGTTGCGATAGACTTCAGGCCGGGAGGCGAGGAAGGTCCATGAAGTCGCGAGCGCTGGTGATTGCCGTACTCATTGTGGGAGTGGTGACCCTTCCGTATGCTGCGGAAGAGCGCATCAATACCGACCTCAACGCGCAAATTCGCGAGGAAGCCATGCAACGGTCTCAGCTCATGCGTACCTTGCACTTTCTGACTGACGTGTACGGTCCCCGCCTGACCGGTTCGCCAAGCCTGAAAGCGGCCGGCGAGTGGGCGGTCAAGACCATGGAAGGGTGGGGAATGAAGAACGCCCACCTCGAACCGTGGGACTTTGGGCATCCCGGATGGACCAACGACTTCGCGTGGGGGGCGATTACGTCACCGGTGAAGGACTCGCTGGTGCTCGAGGTGCTCGCATGGACGCCGGGCACGAAAGGCGTCGTGCATGGCAAAGCCGTGAACATCGTGATCCCCGATCAACCGACAGCCGAAGAGCTCGCGGCGTACCTGAACACCGTGAAAGAGAAGGTTCGCGGTGCGATGGTGATGGTCGGAAAACCACGAGTCGTTCCCGTCAACATCACACCGGCCGCAAAACGGAACGCAGATGAGGACGTGAAGGCCCGATACGATCCGAACAATCCAAATGCCGGCCAGCGCGGTCGCGGCCGGGGCGGCCGTGGCCAGCAGACACCAAGACCTGGAGCGCTTCCGGCGCGCGAACTTGCGCAACAAATCGATCAGTTTCTCGTCGCCAACGGCGCGCTCATTCGCGTCAACGACGGCGGCCGCGAACACGGCCAGATCATCGCGTTCGACAACAGAACCTACGACCTTACGAAGGCGGTTCCCACGGTTGTATTGCGGAACGAGGATTACGGGCGCATCGTTCGAATCCTCGGCGATGGTGTGCCGGTCGAACTCGAATTCAACATCGTCAATCGAACCTACCCGGAAGGGCGCACGGCTTACAACACGATCGGCGAAATTCCCGGCACCGACAAGAAGGACGAGGTCATCATGCTCGGCGGGCACCTGGACTCATGGCACTCGGCCACGGGAGCCACCGACAACGCGATTGGCTGTTCGATCATGTTGGAAGCAGCCCGGATTCTGATGAAACTTGGCGTCCAGCCCCGGCGCACTATCCGCGTGGCGCTCTGGAGCGGCGAAGAGGAAGGCATCCTTGGATCGCAGGCCTATGTAAAGGAACACTTCGGTTCGTTTGAAGCCCCCAAGCCGGAGTACAACAAACTGGTGGCGTATCTGAACGTCGATACCGGGACTGGGCAACTGCGAGGGGCCAGCGTGTTCGGGCCCGCAGCGGCGGCCGCGACGTTACGCGAGATCTTCGCGCCCTTTCAAGATCTCGGAATCTACGGCGCAGCTACGAGCAGGAGCCGTGTTGTCGGCGGCACGGACAGCACCGCGTTCAATAACGCCGGCCTTCCCGGGATCGGTTTTCAGCAGGATCCGATCGAATACAACACGCACACACACCACACGAATCTCGATACATACGAGCGCGTGATCGAGGAGGATGTGAAGAAGGCCGCCGTGATCGTCGCGTCGACCATCTACCATCTGTCGATGCGAGAGGAGATGCTTGCTCGATTCGCGCCTGGTGAGATGCCGCCGCCTCCGCCACCGCGTTCCGCCACGCAATAGTTTCCGGGGCGTGCTTGACGCCTTCTCAGTCTCACGCGGATAATTCACGTATTCTCGCTGTTCTGACCTGATCGGGTCGTTCGCTAACCCGCGCTTTTCTGGAGACAAATTATGAAGACGGCGAAATGGCTGATCGTCGGCGCCGCGTGCCTCAGCGTCACGACGTTGACGGCGCAGCAGCCTGCTTCGACCGCACCGACACAGGCGCCCGCGACCAGCGGTGCCGCAACCGTGCCGCTCAGCGCGGCGATTCCGTTTGATTCGCAAGTCACGACCGGGCAATTCGCCAACGGATTGCGGTACTACATTCGAAAGAACAAGAAGCCTGAGCAACGCGCAGAGCTGAGGCTAGTCGTGAACGCGGGGTCACTCCTCGAAGAAACCGATCAGCGCGGTCTCGCCCATTTCGTCGAGCACATGGCCTTCAATGGCACGAAGCATTTCCCGAAGCAGGAAACAGTGAAGTTCCTGGAATCAATCGGCATGCGCTTTGGGCCGAGCGTAAATGCCTTCACGAGCTTCGATGAAACCGTCTACATGCTCGAGGTGCCGACCGACAAACCCGACGTCCTCGACAAGGCATTTCTGATCCTCGAGGACTGGGCGCACAACGTGTCATTCGATGGGGCCGAGATCGACAAAGAGCGAGGCGTCATTACCGAAGAGTGGCGGCTTCGCCGAGGCGCCGGCGCGCGGATGCAGGACAAGCAGTTTCCGATTCTGTTCAAAGGCTCGCGCTATGCCGAACGCCTCCCGATCGGCGACATGGAGGTGATTCAGAGCTTCAAGCATGAGCGCCTGAAGAAGTTCTACGAGGACTGGTATCGACCCGAGCTGATGGCGGTGGTGGCCGTTGGCGACTTCGACAAGGCGGCGATCGAGACACTCGTCAAGAATCACTTCGAAACGATCCCGAAATCGCCGGCAACGAAACTGCGCCCGACCTACAACGTACCGGAACAGCCGGGAACGCTGTACGCGATCGCCAGCGACAAGGAAGCCTCGGGCACAAGCGTCGGCGTGTACTCCAAGATGCCGGCGCGCGAGCAGACGACGGTCGGCGCGTACCGGCAGGGCATTGTCGAACGACTTTTTGCCGGCATGCTCTCCACCCGTTTTTCGGAAATGGCACAGAAGCCCGACGCACCATTTCTCGGCGCCGGCGCAGGACGCGGTCAGTTCGTGCGGCCGCTCGAAGTCTCCACGCTGAGCGCCGGAGTGAAAGAGGACGGTATCGAACGGGGACTCGATGCACTGTTCACAGAGGCGCTTCGGGTTGAGAAGTTCGGCTTCACCGCGACGGAACTCGATCGCGTGAAGACCAACATCATGCGCGGCCTCGAGCGCGCGGTCACAGAAAAGGAGAACACTCCCTCGTCCTCTCTGGCCGACGAGTACGTGCGAAACTTCACCGAGAAAGAACCGAGTCCCGGCATCGAATACGAGATGGCCTTGCATGCCCGGTTCCTGCCGGAGATCACGCTCGCGGAAGTCAATGCCCTCGCGAAGCAGTGGGCTCCCGACAAGAACCGCGTCGTGATGGTCAACGCGCCCGAAAAGGCCGGCTTGACGATCCCTGACGAGACCAAGCTTGCCGGCGTGATTTCGGCCGCCGCTGGAAAAACCCTCACCGCCTACGTCGACACGGTCGGTACGCAACCGCTCATGGAGAACGCGCCATCGCGGGGAGAGATCGCCAAGACCGCGACAAAGGACGCGTTCGGGATCACCGAATGGGAGTTGAGCAACGGCGTCAAGGTTGTGCTGAAGCCGACAACGTTCAAAGAGGACGAGGTGGTGTTCCAGGCGTTCTCTCCCGGCGGCAGTTCACTGGCCCCGGACGATGACTTCATTCCGGCGCAGACCGCCGCACAAGTCATTGCCAACGGCGGGATCGGGAAATTCAGCTCGGTCGAGCTTCGCAAGATGCTGACCGGGAAAGTGGCATCTGCCCGCCCGTTCATCGGCGAGCTCGAGGAAGGGATACGCGGAAGTGCCTCGAAGAAAGATCTCGAAACGATGTTTCAGTTGATCTATCTCGCGTTCACACAGCCTCGTGCCGACGCCGACATCTTCAAAGTGATGGCGACGACGACAAAGTCACAGCTGGCGAATCAGAAGAACACACCTGAGTACGCGTTTGCCAGCACGCTGAATTCGATTCTCAGTCAGGACCATCCGCGTGCACGGTTAATGACTCCGGAATTGGTCGACAAGATGAATCTCGACAAGTCATTCGCCTTCTATAAAGACCGGTTCAGCGACGCGAGCGACTTTACATTCGTGTTTGTCGGCAGTTTCGATGTCGACACGATGAAGCCGCTGGTGACCCAGTATCTGGCATCGCTGCCGGCAACACACCGGAAGGAAACCTGGAAGGACGTCGGCATCAAGAGGCCGACCGGGGTCATCGAGAAACGCGTCGAGAAAGGACTCGAGCCGAAAAGCCGCGCGGAGATTTTCTTTTCCGGCGCATTCCCTTACAACCAGGAACAGCGGGTCGCCATCCGGGCCATGGCGGAGGTACTCCAGATTCGCCTGCGTGAATCGTTGCGCGAAGATCTCGGCGGCACCTACAGCGTGTCGGCATCCGCCGGCTACACGAAGATTCCGCGTCAAGAGTATTCAGTCACGATCTCGTTCGGGTGCAGTCCCGATCGTACCGACGAACTCGTGAAGAGCGTCTTCAAGGAGATCGAACAATTAAAGGCGAACGGCCCGACCGACAAACAGGTCGCCGACGTCAAGGAAACGTTCCTGCGCGATCAGGAAACAAACATGAAGCAGAACGGATATCTGCTCGCACAAATCGGCACGCGCTACCAGTACGGCGAAGATCTAACCAGCCTGTTCAATCTGGCGGACTATTACAACAAGCTCGACGCGGCGACCGTCAAAGAGGCCGCGCGTCAGTATCTGAAACCCGACAACGTGGTGAAAGTGTCGTTGTTCCCGGAAAAAGTCGCAGCGCCGGCGCCTGAGCCCATGCCGGCGCTCGCAACCGTGCGCTAAATACGTCTGGAGTAAACTCCTTCAGTTTGTTGGAGGAGTTTACTCATGCGTCTCGCTAACGCACGCCTGCTCCGGGCGGCAACGATCCTCGGCCTGACGTTCGCGATCACTGCCGTTTTCGACCGCGTCGCCGTCCGCTCCCAGACGTCTCAGGCCAAATCCTCCATCGATCCCGACATCATCAAGGGCCTCTCATGGCGCAGCATTGGTCCGTTGCGAGGTGGACGATCGCTGGCGATCTCGGGCGTCAAGGGTCGGCCGCGCGAAGGCTACTTCGGCACGACCGGCGGAGGACTCTGGAAGACCACTGACGGCGGAGCAACTTGGGTCCCGATAACCGACGGACAGATCCACAGCTCGTCGGTTGGTGCATTGGCCGTGTCCGAATCCAACCCGGACATCATCTTCATCGGCATGGGGGAATCCTGTATACGCGGCAACATCCAGCCGGGCGACGGTGTTTACAAGTCCACGGATGCGGGAAAAACGTGGAGGCATGTCGGCTTCGCCGCATCGCAAGCGATTTCGAGAATCCGCATCCATCCGACCAATCCACAGATCGTTTACGTCGCGTCGTTCGGCCGCTATGGTGCTCCGAGCGAGGAGCGCGGCATTTTCAAAAGCACCGACGGCGGAACGACATGGCGGCGAACGCTGTTCCGCGACACGAAGACTGGCGGCGTCGACATCTCCATCGACCCGCACAATCCAAATGTACTGTTTGCGGCTCTCTGGGAGGCCTATCGCGTCGAATACCAGATGTCGAGCGGTGGACCTGGCAGCGGCCTGTTCAAATCGACCGATGGCGGCGAGCACTGGATGGAGATCACTCGGAATCCCGGATTGCCGCGCGGCGTCGTTGGGAAGATCGGCGTGGCAGTCTCCGGCGCTGACGCCAATCGCATTTACGCGATCGTCGAGAATGAGAACGGCGGCCTGTTCAGCTCCGATGACGGTGGCGGAACATGGAAGCTGGTCAACGAAGGGCGCAATCTGCGACAGCGCGCGTTCTATTACACGCACGTCAGCGCCGATCCGAAAGACAAGGACACCGTCTATGTGCTGAACGTCGGCACGTTCAAGTCAACTGATGGCGGCAAGACGATGGTCAATTTCGCGGGCGGCGACTCGCACGATCTCTGGATCGATCCGGACGACACGCAGCACATCCTGCACGCCAGCGATCAAGGAGGAGCGGTTAGCTTCAACGCCGGCTCGCCGCAGCGCACCTGGACCTCGCGCGATTACGCAACGGGGCAGTTCTACCACGTCGCGACGACGGTGCATGTTCCCTATCACGTCTGCGGCGCGCAGCAGGACAGCAGCACGATCTGCGTGCCCAGTGACACGTATCTGCCATCGGCGAATCCAACAGACCCCGCGGGCGGACGCGGGCGTGGCGCCGGGCGCGGTGCCGCCGGAGGTGGCCGCGGCGGCCCGCCGCCTGCAACCTACGGCGCGGGTGGATCGGAACCTGGTTACATCGCGCCCGATCCTAACGATCCGGATGTCTTCTTTTCCGGCGGCAATAACGGATCGTTTCTGATCCGGCTGAACCGACGAACCGGCGAGTCGCGTGAGGTAAGCCCGTACCCGCGCATGTTCTCCGGCGA
>Ga0114129_10005743_pt1 | contig 17580 bp, 16 predicted proteins | sample RhiMetdeltSRZDD1_FD_80071 | JGI IMG/M metagenome (GOLD analysis project Ga0114129, IMG submission 80071) | Populus rhizosphere microbial communities from Tennessee, USA - Rhizosphere MetaG P. deltoides SRZDD1 (version 2) (version 2) | ecosystem: Host-associated > Plants > Roots > Rhizosphere >...
TATCCCGCCGAGACGTCGTTCGACCTGCCGCTGGGCGGGACGTCGATGATGGACTTCCTCGCCCGCGACGGCTGGGACGTGTGGCTCGTCGACCTGCGCGGTTACGGACGCTCCACGCGTCCGCCCGAGATGGACCAGCCGCCCACCGCGAATCCGCCTCTCGTGACGACCGACGTGGCCGTGCGCGACGTGGGGAGCGCGGTCGACTTCATCCTCGCCCAGCGCAAGGCATCGAAGATCGCGCTGATGGGCTGGTCGTGGGGCACGACGATGATGGCGGCGTACACGGTGAAGAACCCCGACAAGGTGAGCAAGCTCGTCCTCTATGCGCCACAGTGGCTGCGGTCGTCGCCGCCGCTCATCTCCGGCGAAGGCGCCTACCGGACGGTGTCGATGGACTCGGCGCGCGACCGTTGGCTCAAGGGAGTGCCGGAGGACAAGAAGAAGGACCTGATCCCGGAAGGCTGGTTCGAGCAGTGGGCGCAGGCGACCTTCGCGACCGACCCGGTCGGGTCGAAGCACAACCCGCCGGTGCTGCGCGCGCCCAACGGCACGCTGCACGACACCAAGGCCTACTGGTCGAGTGGCAAGCCGTACTACGACCCCTCGCAGATCAAGGTGCCGACCCTGATCGTGCACGCGGAGTGGGACCAGGACCTGCCCACCCCGATGCAGCGCGAGGTGTTCGCGCGACTGACCTCGGCGCCGTATCGCCGCCTGGTGGAGATCGGCGAGGGGACGCACACCGTCATCATGGAGAGGAACCGCGAGCAGCTCTTCAACGAGGTGCGGCTCTTCCTGGACGAAGTGCGATAGGTCGAGGAAGGCCCGGTCTTCGGAGGACCGGGCCTTCTTCCTGTCGACGCGATTAGTGCGGCCCGTAGGGCGGGTCGTACCAGGGGTCGCCCGGTGCCGCAGTCGGGAAGCCCGACCAGATCTGCACGTCGTCCGTGTACTGGAAGACCGGGTAGGCACCGCCGGTGTAGAGTTGGTGAATGAAGTTGCGATCGATGTGGTCGCCGTTGACGCCGATGTTCGGGGCGAGCTTGTCGACCAGCACGTGGCCGTTGATCGCCATCCAGACCCGGCCATCGGCGCCGCTGCTGCGATGCCAGAAAATCTCGAACTTGAACCACTGGTCCACAGGAATCGGAAGCGAGAAGTCCTCCACCCTCCAGTATTCCTGGTACGGGAGGCCGCCATTGGCGACGTTGTCGGCCCTCATCTGCCAGCGGGGCGTTCCGCCGTAATTGACGATCTGCAAGCTCACGCGGAAATCGCCGACCGTCTTCCACTCGTAGATCACGTACCAGCTGCCGCCCGGACTAGCTGACATTTTGTTAAAAAGGTCCGGCTGCAGCTTGCGCCAGAAGCTGATGTACATGTCGCCCGGCTCACTCGCGTGAAGCAAGAGGTAGGGGTCCTGCGCAGAGCACACTCCATCCTGCGGGCCTGTGCCGTTGCAGCTCCGTTTGATCTCGCTATAGAGCGCCTGCGTCGTCGTCCCCTTGTGCCCGGTGACCGGGCGGATGTCGTTGATGATGTAGTTGGAGATCGTCGATCCCGGATTCGTGTTGGTTCCGGAGCGGACCTGGAATCCGGCGCTGCCTCCGGCGATGATCGGCGGCCAGGTGAAGCCGGTCGAGGAATCGGTGCCGAGCAGGTCCTGCCAGCAGCCGGAGGCGTAGCAGTCGCGCGGAGCTCCGACGTAAACGGTGCTCTCGAATCCCGAGCGGAAGATCAGGCTCGGCGGATTCGGCGCCGGCGCGGTCGACGCGACGACGCGGATCTGGTTGACGTCGAAGTACTGCACCTCCGACAAGAGCTTCAGGACGTGCACACCGGCCGTGAGCGGCACGTTCTTCTTGCCGATCCACGCGTAGGTGCCGAAGCTGCCGGTGGGCGGGACGCTGACCGTTCCGGTGACGTTGACGCCGTCGATTTCGACGTGGAAGGCGCTGTTGAAGGTGCCGCTCGCCAGACGCAACTCGATGTCGTAGTTGCCGTTCTGTTGCACGTTGACCGTGTACACGAGCCACTCGCCGGTCTCGAAGTTGTTCACCGAGTAGCCACCGCCGTCGGGATCGCGCGTGACGACGATGTCGACGCTTTCGTCGAGCCGGTACTGACCGCCGGCGTTTCCGGGGACGTTGTCGTGGTACGCGTTGCCCTCGCCGCCGTTGTCGAAGTCCTCCGCCTCGAAGGTCCCGGGCAGCGAGATCGGAGTGCCGCTGAAGGGCGTGTGAAGGACCTGCGTCACGCGGATCTGGTTGACGTCGAAGTACTGCTGCTCCGAGACCAGCTTCAGGACGTGCTGGCCGGCGGTGAGCGGGACGCTCTTCTTGCCCACCCATTGGAAAGTGCCGAAGCTGCCGGTGGCTGGAACGGCAACGCTGCCGGTCACGTTGGCGCCATCGATCTCGACGCGGAAGGCGCTGTTGGTGGCGGTGCCGCTCGCGACGCGAAGGTCGATGTCGTAGAACCCCGAGGAGGCTACGTTGACGGTGTAGACCAGCCACTCGCCGGTCTCGAAGTTGTTCACTACGTAGCCGCCGCCGTCGGGGTCGCGCGAGGTGACGATGTCGACGTCTTCGCCGGGCCGATACAGGCCGCCCGCGTTACCGGCCACGTTGTCGTGGTAGGCGACCCCTTCGCCGCCGCTGTCGAAGTTCTCCACTTCGAAGGTACCGGGTAGCTGGATCGCGACGCCGCCGAAGGGTGTGCTGGGCGTCGCCGTGGCGCGGATCTGGTTGACGTCGAAGTACTGCTGCTCCGACACGAGCTTGAGGAGGTGTCGGCCCGCGGGCAGGGAAACGCCTCGCACCGGCACCCATTGGAACGTGCCGAAGCTCCCCGTGGGCGGAACGGCGACGCTCCCGGTGACGTTGGCGCCGTCGATCTCGATGTGGAACGCCCCGGTGAACGTCCCGCTGGCGGCCCGGATGGCGAGCTCGTACTGGCCTGCCGCGGCGATGTCCACGGTGTACGCCATCCACTCGCCGGTTTCGAAGTTGTTCACCACGTAGCCGCCGCCGTCGGGATCGCGTGAGACGACGATGTCGACGCTCTCGGTAGTGCGGTACTGCCCTCCCGCGTTGCCGGCGACGTTGTCGTGGTAGGCGACGCCTTCGCCGCCGTTATCGAAATTCTCCGCCTCGAATGTCCCCGGTAGTGCGATCGGGTTGCCGAAGGGCGTCTGCGCTGCGAGCGGCCACGAAATGCCCGCTAGCAAAGCGAGCGTCGCAGCGCGTGGTGCATGATTGACGAAAGACACGGCGAGCCTCCTCCAGGTGCCGGACCTTGGTGATTGCCGCAGTCGCCGGGCTCAAGCCGCGATTCGAAATCGGGATCAGGGACCGCGGGACTGACAAAGGCGCTTTACCAACTCGACGCTTCCTCCCTTCTTTGGATCGGGCTTGAGAAGGTGAACGACGCGCTGGAGAGCACCCGTGGGCTCGACCGCGGCATCCGGTGGGTCGCCGTTTTCACCCGGCGAAACTGGGTGGCCGCTGCGCAGCAGTCAAGGCTCCACAGTCGGCGCGATCAGAAAAACCGGTAGGCGGCGCGTATCTGGACCTGGAAGTCGCTGTTGCTGACTACCGCGCCGCGTGGCGACGACGTCGTCGCTTCTCGTGCGCTCGCCGGTCCGCGAAGAGCACACGAATACGTCAGGTCCGGTGGAGTCGTCTCCAGGACCTCTCTGGCGCGATGCTTTCGTGCGAGACTGATCCGGGAACTGTTTTTGTCCTATGACCACTTTCGGTACATTTGATAGGACCACTTTTTGGCACGACATCCAGATCAGTTACGGTGATCGACGCCAAGCTCGGTGCGTCTACCTGACGGCCGATTCCGCGGACGTTCGGGCTTTCGCCGCCGATGCGCTTCGCCATCGAGCACGCGCATCGCGGCCCTGAGCCGCTGCTCTGCCTACGTCAGTTGACCGATGGACTGCTTCCGCGGTCGGTAGAATCTGGCCGGGTCTGGAGGGGGCCATGCCGCAAGCCGATTTGAGGGCGGGCGGCAACCAGATACCGACCCCAAAAGTGTATCTGTCTGATGACCACTTTCAGCACATTTGATAGGACCACTTTCGGCCTGCACGGGCTGCCCGCCGCCCGGGGTCCGCGCTATCAGCGCCTGTATCTGCAGCTGCGCGATGCCGTCCTCGACGGGCGGCTCGCGGCCGGTGCGCGGTTGCCCGGCACCCGGACGCTGGCGCGGGAACTGGGCGTCTCACGCATCGTGGTGCTGATGGCGTACGAACAACTCGCGGCCGAAGGCTACATCTCGTCGAAGATCGGTTCGGGGTCGCGCGTCGCGCTCCAATCGGCGCGGCTCTCGTGGGTGGCCGCGAGATCTGGAGGTGAGCCGAAGGCCGACGGCCCCGTTTCCGTCTACGCGCGCCACGCTCGCAAGCTCGTCGCCGGAGCCGAGCCCGCCGATCGGCCTGCCCCCCCTGGTGACATCGTCGATTTCCGCTTCACCAACTGCGTGCCCGACGCGCGCACGCTGCTCCTCTGGCGACAGGCGGTGACGCGCGCGGCGGCGAGCCCGCAGATCGACTATCCGGTCGCTGCCGGGCACCAGCGGTTGCGGCGCGCCCTCGCCGTGATCTTGCGGGAGCACCGCGGTGTCCGCACCGAGCCAGACGACATCCTCGTCGTCAACGGATCGCAGCAAGGGGTCGACCTCATCATCCGTGTGCTCTGCGACCGCGGCGACCGCATCGGGATCGAGGATCCGCACTACCCAGGCGTCCGCAACGCCTTCCTCGCTGCCGGCTTGCACCTCGTCCCCTGCCCTGTCGACGATCAGGGCCTGGAGATCGAAAGGCATGCGAAGCGACTGAGCGGCTCCCGAATGGTCTGGGTCACGCCATCGCGACAGTTTCCCACCGGCTCGGTCATGAGCATCGAACGCCGCCTCCAGCTTCTCGATTGGAGCGCCCGCAACGACGTCTGGGTGGTGGAGGACGACTACGACTGCGAGTTTCAGCATGGCGTTGGTCAGATTCCCGCGCTGCAGGGGCTGGGCGCGCAAGGCCGCGTGCTGTACCTGGGAAGCTTCGCCCGCACCCTGTTTCCCGGGCTTCGCGTCGGGTACCTGGCGGTTCCGCCGGGCCTGCGCGAGACTTTTCGCAGCGCAAAGTGGCTGGCCGATCGCGGCACTGCACCGCTGGAGCAGCGCGCCCTCGGGGACTTCATTCGCTCCGGCGCGTACGAGAGCTCGCGCCGCCGCAGCGCGCGGCGCCTGATCGAAAAGAGCCGGTTGCTTCGCGAGCAGCTCCGCGAGCGTTTTCACGAGGCCGAGCTCGCACTCTGGGGCCCGGCTTCCGGCTTGCATCAGTTTCTCCAATTCCGTCGGTTGCGCAGCAAGGACGAGCAGGGGCTCCTCGACCACGCGCTTCGCTGCGGAGTGCGCGCATTCCCGGCTCGCCCCTACCACCTGCTGGAGCCGAAGCACGCCGCGGTCGTGCTCGGATATGCCCGGGTCAGCGAGCGCGACATCATCCGGGGCGTCGAAAGACTCGCTCGCGCATATCGTTCCCTTGCGGAAGCACCGGCAGCGCGGGTTCGAAAGGGAAGATAGGTCGCCAGCGCGGTGTCAGCGCCGCTTGTCGGCGCCTTCCAGGAGCCGCGCGAGCTGGATGACCGCGCGCTTGTGCACGCCGGTCATGACCTCGCCGCCCGGATCCTTCACGGAGACGTCGAACGAGTACAGCTTCCCGTCGCGGCCCGTGTAGCGCGCGGTCGCCGAGACGTGCGCGCCAATGGGCGTCGCCGCCGTGTGCTTCACGTCGACGACCACGCCGACCGACAGCTCGCCGTCCGAGAGCAGCGGCGCGAGGATGCGGCCGGCGGCGAGCTCGCAGAGTCCGATGGCCCGCGTCGTCGCGAAGACGCCCGGATACGAGTCGCCGGTGATGTGGCTGAGCGCGCTCGCCAGGTCCTGCTCCCCCACCACCAGCTCCACCTGTGCGGTGGAGCCCACCTCCGGATCGCGCGTCGGCATGTCATTGCTCCGATAGCAAGAGCTTCAGCTCGCGGATGCGGCGGGTCACTTCGTCGCGCGGCTTCTGCCGGTACGATTCGGGGAGCAGCTCGCGCGAAGTGCACTCCGCCACCGCGACCAGCGTCTGCAGCTCGACCTCCAGCGGGTAGCTGGGCGGGACGAAGTCGGCGAAGGTCTGCGCGAGATCTTCCTTCGTCACCTTGTCGCGCCGGTCGGTGACGGCGCGCAGCTTCGCCCGCACCAGGGCCGCTTCCAGATCGGCGCCGCTCATCTTGGGAAGATCCTTGGGGAGCACCTCGGCGAGGTCGCCGTCGACCTGGACGCGCGCCTTCTTCGCCATCGTCCGGACCAGATCGAGGCGCTCCTCGTGCGACTCCGGATAGAAGAGCGCCAGGTGCTCCTCGGCGCGGCCCTGCCGCTTCAGATCGACCGGCAGCAGGTCGGGACGGCTGGTCAAGAGGAACCAGACGATCTTGCCGCGGTACTCGGTGTTCCCCATGAACGAGGCGATCTGGCTGAAGACGCGGGCGCTGGTGCCGGAATCGCCCTGCGCGTTGCGGTTGCCGAGGAACGCATCGGCCTCGTCGACGATGACGGCGACCGGCCACATCGCCTTGAGCAGGTTGAAGATCTTCTCCAGGTTGCCTTCGGTGACACCCTGCCACTGCGAGCGGAAGTTCAAGAACTTCACGCACGGGATGCCGATCTCGCCGGCAAAGCAGGTGGCGAGGAACGTCTTGCCCGTTCCGATCGGGCCCGCGATGAGGAAGCCCATCGGGACCACGTCGCGCTTGCCGGTCTGGATCGCCTTGGCGGCCTGCCGCAGCAGCTCCTTCGCCTTGGCGTGACCGGAGACCATGTCGATGGAGTAGGCGGGCTCGATGAACTCGAGCAGGCCGTGCACCTCGGCCTGGATGATCTCCTTCTTCTTCTCCTTGAGCCGGTCGGCGGTGAGCTTCGCGCCGCCGAGCGCCTCGGTCAGCACGCGGTCGAGCGAGACGCGGCTCATGCCGGCGGTCATCTGCGCCATCGCGAGCGCGTTCACCTCGCTCACTTCGCGCACCGGGCGTCCGCCGAGCTTCCACTCGATGTACTCGTGGCGCTCCTTCTCGGTGGGGAGCGGAATCTCGATCTGCGAGGCGTACGGGTTGCGGCCGATGCGCGGGTTCAGCTCGGTCAGGTTCTCCGCGACCAGGCAGACGGAGAAGTCCGCGGCGAGGAACTGCGGGTCCTGCGCCCACTTCACCAGCGTGACGAGGGAGTAGCGGTCCTCGCCGGGCATGAACCCCAGGTCGCCCGCGGGCGCGACGGTCTCCGCGAAGTCGATGACGATCGCGACGCTCTTTCCGTCGGCGATGCGCACGCGCGCATACGACTCGAGCAGCGGAAAGGCGCGAGACGGGTCCTTCGGGACGGACTTCGCGTAATCGGTGCTGAACAGCGAGTCGTAGCCGGCGACCGCCGCCATGAAGTCTTTCTGCATGTCGGGCGTTGCCAGGCGGATCCCGCTGGAGCGGTCGTAGAAGACCACCAGGTCGCGGGAGCCGAACAGCTCGTCGGAGAGGAACGTCCGCAGCGGCACGAAGCGGCGCCCGCCTTTTCCCTCGCCAATGCTCCGGCCTGCGGCCTCCGCCCGTCCTCCGGGGGACCCGGCGTCCTCCGTTGCCGGCTGCAGGTCGCGCACGTCGCCGTGCAGGATGAAGGTGGAGACGGTCTTGGTGTAGTAGCGCTCGGCCAGCCGCCGGGCCCATTCGGGGAACGTGGCGAGCGGGTCCGGCTGCGATTTGCTGCGGCGAGGCATGGAGCGCTTGTGTATCCGGCCGCCGGCGTAGGCGCAAATCCTGCCCGCGCCTGCGCTCGCGTCCATTTCCCCACGTCGCGAAGCGTGCGTCGCCGCGTCTAAGCTGGCGCGGTGCGCTGGGAACTCCTCTTGCTCGCCGCGCTTCTCGTGGCGCTCGCGCTGGTCGCGGTCGCCTGGAGCCGCCACGCGCGGTTGCGCGAGCGTATCCCGGCGCGGCGCGCGCCTCGGCTGCGCCATCCCGTCGTCCTCGCGCACGGCATGCTCGGGTTCGACGAGATCGCCGTCGCCGGCAGGCGGCACAAGTACTTCCGCAAGGTCGAGGAGGCGCTCGCGGGCCTGGGCGCGCGCTTCCACACGCCGCGCGTGCCGGCCGCGGCGCCGGTGGCCGTCCGGGCCGAGCAACTTTGCGCCGTCGTGAACGAGCTTCCGCAAGGCCGCGTCAACGTGATCGCCCACAGCATGGGCGGGCTCGACGCGCGCTATGCCATCTCGCGCCTCGGGCTCGGCGATCGCGTCGCATCGCTCGTCACCATCGGCACGCCCCACCAGGGGACTCCGGTCGCCGACTTGGGCGCGGGTATCGTCTCCGCGGGCGTCTCGCGCGCGCTCGCGAAAGTGATCGACGTGCGCGCCTTGCACGATCTCACCACGGGAGCGCTCGAGCGGTTCAACCGCGAAGTGCCCGACGTGGCCGGCGTTGCCTACTGCAGCATCGTCGGCCGCTGCGCGCTGTCGCAGACCAATCCATTGCTCTGGCCCAGCCACGCCTACTTGAGCGCGCGTGCCGGCGCCAACGACGGCTTGGTTCCGTCGTCGTCCCAGGCCTGGGGCAAGGTGATCCGCGAGATCGATGCGGACCACTGGGCGCAGATCGGCTGGTCGCTCTCGTTCGACGCAGTCGGGCTCTACGAGGACATCCTGCGCGAGCTCGCCGGCCTCGGGTTCTGACCGCGCATCAGCTCTCCGTGAGCGCGCGGGCAGGGTCGAGCGCGGCGGCGCTGCGGGCGGGGAAGAACGCGCCGGCCAGCGCCGCGGCGAGCGCGATGGCGACGCCGAGCAGGACGTGGCCGGGGTGGAAGTCGAAGAACGAATCCGGCTTGAACGGGAACTCCGGCAGGCCTTTGTGCGCCACGCGATCGACGAGGAACCCGCCGAGGCGCGCGAGCAGCACGCCCAGCGCGCCTCCGATGAGGCCGGTCACCGCCGCCTCCGCGAGGATGAGGGTGGCCACGTCGCCACGCGTCGCCCCCACGGCGCGCATCACGCCGATCTCGCGGGTGCGCTCGCGCACCTCGGCGTGGAACGCCTGCGCGATGTTCACCGCCGCGAGCGCGGTGATGAGCGCCGCGAGCAGCGACAGCGCCAGCGTGACGAGCTCGACGGCCGCCCCGATCTGCAGAGCACGGTTGCGCTCGCTCTCGTCGAGGTCGAAGCCCATCCGCTTCACGGAGGCAGCGATCTCCCCCACCTGCTCGGAGCGTTGCGCGCGGAGCAGCACGCTCGAGTAGCCCGTCGCGTCCTGCCCGAAGCGCTGGTTGATCCGGCGTATCGTCTCGATGGGCATCGACAGGCCCGCGAGCGGCGCGCGGTCGGAGAAGCCCGCGAGCCGGAGCGCCGCTTCGTACGTGCCCGGCAGCGTCTTGGCGGCGACGTAGCTGCGGCCCAGCTCGATGGGGAACTGGAAGCCGACCAGCATGCTGTCGGTCAGCTGCGGCAGGCCGCGCTGCGGCGCGAACACCTTGTTGTAGATCTCGAGCAGCCGCCGGTTCACCACCACGGGGATGGGCGCGCCCTCGCCCGCGTCGGCGAACGGCAGCCGGGCATCCGTGCCGAACAGCTCCGGGGACACGCCGATGCCCAGCACCTCGAGGCCCATGTGGATCTCGCGGCCGAAGAACAGCCCGTGATAGCGGGTCACTGCCGGCACGCGCAGCGCGAGGCGGGGGAAGGCTTCGCTGACGCCGGGGATCTGCCGCAGTCTCGCCAGGGCGGCATCGTCCAGGTGTACCTCGCCGAAGAGTGATCCGACGCCGACCTGGGGGACGACGACCTCCAGCTCGCGCGCCGAGACGGGGAACACGTCGCGCACGACGCGCTGCAGGCCGCGGCCGAGAGCGAGGAAGAAGACGAGGCAGCCGATCCCCAGCGCCACGCCGCCGGCGCTCACCGCCAGCGCGCCCAGCTCGCGCGAGAGATTCGCGTTCGCGAGCTTCCACAGGCGCGCCGGCCTCAAGCGGACCCCTCCAGCCGCGGATCGGGAAACAGCTCCCCGTCGCGCAGCACCAGCACGCGGCTCGCCGCGCGCGAGACGCGCGCTTCGTGCGTGACGACGAGCAGCGTGATGCCGTCGCGGTGCAGCTCGCGGAACAGGCCGATGATGCCTTCGCCGGTTCGCGCGTCGAGGTTGCCGGTCGGCTCGTCCGCGAGGAGGAGGGGCGGCCGCGCCAGCAGCGCGCGCGCGATCGCCACGCGCTGGCGCTCGCCCCCGGAGAGAGCCGTCGGCCGTGCCGAGGCTTTGTCGGCCATCCCCACGCGCGCGAGGCCCTCGCGGGCGCGGCGCTCGGCATCGGGCACGCCGTCGCCGAAGTAGTCGGGCAGGAGGACGTTCTCCAGCGCGGTGAGCTCGCCGAGCAGGTTGAAGCTCTGGAAGATGAACCCGATGTGCACGTGGCGGAGCGCGGCGAGCCGCGCATCCGAGAGCCCGCGCAGCGGTTCGCCCAGGACGACCACCTCTCCCTCGTATGCCCGATCGAGTCCGCCGACGATGTGGAGCAGGGTGCTCTTTCCGGTTCCGCTCTGTCCCTCGACGGCGACGAACTCGCCTTCCGCGACGGTCAGGTCGAGGCCGCGCCAGAGTTGCTGCGGCTCGCCGCCGGCCTCTCGAGGCGGGTACTGCTTGCGGAGGCCGCGCAGCGCGATCGCGCTCACGGCGTTCCCGGTGCGAAGGCGATGCCGATCTCCGCCGCGACTCCGTCGGCCCCGGGCAGCACCGACGCCGTCATGCGCAAGACGGAGAGCGGCTCGATCAGCTGCGAAACGATCGAGCGCGCGACGTAGGCCTGCGGGCCCGAGCCGTACGCCGTCTCGGGCAGGCGGCGCACCGTCTCGGCGAGCTTCGCCAGGTCCAGCAGCAAGGCGCCGCCGGCGTCTTGCTCCAAGGGAGCCGAGCGCTGCGCCTCGCCGCCGAGCTGGGCCGGATCGATGCCGCCGGTGACGTAGGCCACGGGCTTGCCCCCGAGCTCGCGGATGCCGAACCGCGGGCCTTCACCGCCCGGGTACCGGACCTGCCACCCCGAGGTCGTGCGCGAGGCCTGTCCTCCCAGCCGGGGGAGCTCCTTGGCTACCGCTTCCAGGGCACGTTCGAGCCGCGCGCGGTCCCCGACGGGAGCGAGCGCGACGACCTGGATCGAGTCGAACGGGCTCCGCCGTCGCCAATCGACCACGCCGAAATCGACCAGTGCGGCGAGGTTTGCGTGGGGACCGAGCGCGACGGACAGGGCGCCGCCCGGAAGCAGGGACGCGGCGATTTCATTCAAGACGGATCCACCCAACCGATCCAGGGGGAGCGCGAGTTGGGGCAGGCGGCGCGCCTCGCGCAGGACGTCCGCTGGCTGGAGCCCTGCGCGCACGAGCAATGGCGCATCGCGCGGAAGGAAGCGGATCAGGGCGCCTCCACCTCCGGGCGCTTCCGCTTGCATGCGCCGCGCGTCCTCGGGCGAAAGCGCGAAGAAGAGCTTCGCCGCCACCCCCTCCTTCGTGCCGGTGAGCCCGACCTCCGCGCCTGCGAGCATCGAGTAGTCGGGGAGCTTTCCCAACGCAGAGCCAGGCGGCGCGATCACGACGACGTGCTGGCCGCCGAGCCGCTTGCGCGCGGCGGCCAGCTTCGGGTCGTGCGCCAGCGACTGTTCCGACCGGCGATCGGCGGCGGCGGCGATGTCGGCGGCGGGGTCCGCTCCGCGCGCAACCAGGCCGTAGCCGCGCACCACCGCGACGGCGATGCGCTCGGCCTCGCCTGGCCGGGAGTAGACCGCCATGCGAGTCTTGCCACGCTGTTCGTCCTGCCGGGCCGCGAATGCGGCTCGCTCGCGCAGTAGCCGATCGACCGTCTGCGAGAACACTTCGCGCTTGGCGAGCGGCAGCGCCGCGATCCACCCGCGCCGGGTGGCACCGGGCAACAAGACCAACGCCGCCGCACGGTCGGGATCGAGCCCGGCGGCAAGCTGCCCATCGCGAGAAAGCGGATCGAAGCCGAGCTGTGCGGCGAGGCCGCGGCGCCATTCACCGGCGCGTTCGCCACCGGGGATCGTCGTCGCCACCCGGCCGAGGAGCGCCGACCAGTCCTGCGCCACCGCGGCGAGCGGCGCGGTCACTACGGCACCCTGTGCAGCATCGGGAAGCAGCTCTTCGGCCGAGCTCGCGACCCGTTCCCGCGCGCATGCAACGACGGAGAGAAGCAGCGCGGATGCAAGCCGCATCGAATGCGGTCCTAGAGGCCGCCGCGCCGCGAACGCACCATCCGCTGGAAACGGGAGCTCCGGCTCATCGACCACAGGTACGCCCCCTCGAGCGCGGCGACTCCCAAGAGCAGCGGCCCGGTGAAGGGGAGCATCGAGGCGGCGACCACCCCGACGCCGAGCCCGATCAGGTTCGGCTTCATCAGGAAGGCTTCCTTGACGTACTCGGAAGCCATGTCGCGCTACTGAACGCCGATCTTCTTGCCCAGGGTCTTGTCGCCGCCGGCCGCCTCGCCGCCAGCGGGCGCCTCCAGGCCCATCTCCTGCTTGAACTGCTTGAGCAGCTCGCCGGCGCGGATCTTCTCCGCCTCCTCCTCGATCTTCATGCCCTGCGTATCGACGTTCGACATCGCCATGTCCATGCGGGCTTCGTTGACCGCGGTCTGCTCCTGGATCTTCTGCAGCATCTCGTCGTGGGTCGCGTCGATGCCCGCCACCTGGAAGCTCTCCATCGCGTCGGCGACCTTGCTTTGCCACTTGGCGCGGCGCGCGTCGCGAAGCGCCTGCATCGCCTCGTTGGTCTTGCGGTCCTTCTCGCGCATGAAGGCCTGCTTGACCTGCATCGCCTTGTCGAAGGCCTGCCGCGCGGCGTTGAGCTGCTGCTCGTTGCGGAGCAGCGCGCCGCGGACAGTCTGCAGCTGCGTGGCATAGGTCGTCGCGATGTCCTCGCGACCGGCCTGGAGCGCCGCCTTCACCTTGGAGGTCAGCTCGGCGGTGTCGTTCATGTACTTCTGGTTCTCCTTCTCGAGCAGCGTCACGTTCGCCTTCACCATGGCGATCGACTCGTTCATCTTCGGGACCTGGTCGTTCAGGTCGCGGATGTTCTGCTCGAGGATCAGCTCCGGGTCCTCGGCGGCGGAGATCATCCAGCCGAACATGGAACGCATCGCGCGCTTGAAACGCTGCCACATGGACGACCTCGTTGTGCCGGGAGGCGCGAGACTTGCTATCAGGACTTCCCATGACGTGCAAGGACGGTCCGGCTCTGCAAACCGCCGTAGTTCCGCATGGCTGCGCAGCCCCCGGCGAGGCATTTCCGGACTGGGCGCGCGACTTCGGCCGCAAGGCAGACCTCGAGCTGGAGATCGGTCCCGGGACGGGCGCGTTCGCCTTGGGCCACGCCGCTGCGCACCCGGAGATCGATCTGGTCTGCATCGAGACCCGCCGCAGCGACTGCGAGCTGATCCGCGCGCGAGCGGCGAAGCGCGGACTGCGGAACGTCATCGTCCTGCAAGGCGACGCGAAGCTACTGGTCCCGCGGCTCTTCGCGCCGGGATCGCTCTCGGCGCTGCACGTCCAGTTCCCCGACCCGTGGTGGAAGAAGCGACACAACAAGCGGCGCATGGTCGACGTGGAGCTTGCCGCGCGGATGCGCCTGCTGCTCCGCGCGGGCGGCACGGTCGATTTTCGCACCGACGTCCGTGGTTACGCCGAGGCTGCTCTCGCGACCTGGGAAGAGGCGGGGTTCGTCAACGAGTCCGGCGCCGGCCGGCTGGCGACCGAGCCGCCCGAAGTGCTCTCGACGCGCGAGCGTCGCTACGCGCACACCGGGCAGCCGGTGTACCGGGCGCGTTTCGCGAACCCGGGTCCTCCCGCGGAGGATGCGCGCGTTCGCGTGGGGCGGACGGGACGCGAATGGACGGACCTGCGGCGGAAGTGATTGCGCCGCGTGCCGGCACCGGGTACTGCGAGGCCGTGCGCATCCCGCCAGCGCTGGTTTGTATCGTCGCGTGCAAGCCGGCGCCGCCCCCTCCTCCCGGCGCAGCGGGTCCCGTCGAGGCAGTCCAGGAATTCGCGGCGGCGCTCCAACGCGGCGACGCGGCGGCGGCGTACGCGCTCCTCTCCACCCGGACGCAGCGCGAGGCGGACGAGGTCGCGAGTCGCGTCCGCTCCGCCGCTCCCGACGCGGCCGGCGTTCCCGAATCCGGCCGCCAGATGCTGTTCAGCTCGGCCCTTCCACAGGGCAAGGTGCAGGTGCGCGAGATCGCGCGCCGCGGGGATACGGCCGAGGTCGAGGTCATCGATCAGAAAAGTCAGGCGCGAACGTACCGCGCCGTGCGTGAGGGGGGCGTCTGGAAGGTGGACCTGGATCTGCCCGGCCACGACGCCGGGCGCTGAACGAGGCTCGAGCGGGCGGCCTTGTCCCGCGTCCCGTGCGGCGCTATCCGTAGGGCGGAGGCGCGCCATGGCCGACGTGCTGCACCCGAACGAGGCGGAGGAGGAACCGGTTACGGACGCGCCCGAGGATCCAGGCGACTTCGAGGTTGCCGGCACCGCCGCCGACACGCTGGAGGCGGATCTCCTCTGGCGCGCCTTGGAGGACGCCGGCATCCCGGCGATCGTCCGCGCGCCGCGCAGCGACTTCGCCGGCAAGCTCGACGCGCCCGTGGACCTGTTCACGCTGCTGGTGCCGTCTCGCGACCTCTCCCGCGCCCGCACCTTGCTCGAAGAGCAGCGCGCCGCGCTCGAGTCGGACCCCGAATCCGCGGCGCGCGCGGCGGAAGAGGAAGAGGCCGCGGAAGAATCCGGGCAGCCGAGGTAGCGCGGTCTAACGGGAAGCGGTGGTCAGTTGCTTGACGCGCGCCTGCGCGTCGAGGGGCGTCCACAGCGCGAACCCCTCGACCGGCCACTTCTTGTACTCGCGCTGCTTGTCGATGAAGCGGGACAGCTCCAGGTCGATCACCCGCCGCTCCTCGCCCATCGAAGCGTGGCGCACGTACAGCGCCCCATCCTTCCTCACCACGAAACCCATGTGAGAGACGCGGACCACCCGTTTCGGATCGCGCTGCCGCACGACCAGGAGGACCGAGCCGGGCTCGATGCTCGCCGCGCGCTTCTTCGCCTCGTCCAAGGTCAGGTAATGGATGGGGAAATCCCCTTGCGGCACCTTGGCCGGAATCAGCCGGCGCAACCCCGGCACCCTCTCCCATTCCGCCCGCCGCAGCGACAGCGACGTCTCCGCGGCGCCGGGCTCGACGAGGCGGGTCTGCTCCTGCAGGTATCCCTTCTTCACGTTCGACGGCAGCCACTGCGCTTCGGTGAAGTGATTGCGGGTGGCGAAGCTCACCTTGGGCGGGTCGCCGGCATAGCGAATGTCGTCGAGGATCGCGCGGGCCCGGTCGAGGGACTTCGCGTTCGCCATCGCCAGCACCGTCTCGACGAAGGTCTGGCAATCGACCTTGTCCACGCGCCAGCGCGGCTGCGGCTCGACCCCGCTCCCTTCCCCGAGCGGGAAGTCGCCGTAGGGGACGCCGACGAACAGCGCGGAGAGCCGCTCGACCCGCTCGCCGATGGCCGGCACCAGGTGCGCGTCCGCGATGGCCCCATCGAGCTGCTTCTCGGACATCTGCAGCACGGGGGCTGCGGCAACCAGGAGCGCGAGCGCGAGCATGCGAGAAGCCTAACCGCGCGGCCGGGCACCCGCCAACACTCGACTCGCGCGCCGAGCGTCAGTCGTATGTCATCCTCTGTAGGCCGCCCTCGGCCGGTTCTTTGACAGAGGGGACTCATTGCTTTAGCGAAGTTTTGGTGCGCGCGACTTTCCGACCTGCCGCCTGCCTGCTCGTCCTGCTCGCGGTGGGATGCGGTCCGGTGCGCGCGACCTCGGTGATCGGCGATGCCGAAGCCGCCGTGGCGCGGGTGCGCGCCGCAGACGGCGAGCGCCTCGCCCCGTACGAGACGATCTCGGCCGAGCTGTACCTGGAGAAGGCGCGCGAGCAGCAGGGCCGCGCCCAGTACGGCGCGGCCGAGGACCTGGCCCGCCAGAGCCTGCGATTCGCGCGCGAGGCAGCCGAGCGCACCGGCGAGGTGCGCCGCGTCGCGCCGGAGCAGCCAGCGCCGAGGGCCCAGTAATGCGGCAAGGCCTCCGGTGCTCCGCGCTGGCGCGCTCCGCCCGTCGCCGGCAAAGCCGGCTCCTCCTCCGGTGCTCCGCGCTGGAGCGCTCCGCCCGTCGCCGGCAAAGCCGGCTCCTCCTGCTGGCCTTCGCGCTGGCGGTCTGCTCCTGCGCGACCGGCGGCACGGTCCGGCAGCAGATGCACGCGGTGGAGAACGACGTCGCCGTCGCGCGCAAGCAGCGGGCCGATCAGTGCGCGCCTCGCGAGCTCGCCGCGGCGGAGGCGAACCTCCGCTTCGCGGACGTGGAGCTCGTGCAGGGCAATGCCGGGCGCGCCCAGGAGCACATCGCCGTCGCGCAGCGTGCCGCGCGCGCGGCGATCGGCGGGTCGCAGCAGTGCGGCGCGGTCACCGTGGTCATTCGCGAGCAGGGAAAGCCCGCCAAGGTGGCGATGACCGACTCCGACGGCGACGGCGTCCCGGACGTCGAGGACTTCTGCCCCGAAGTACCCGGCCCGGCGTCGAACAACGGCTGCCCGCTCAGCGGGGACCGCGACCGCGACGGCATCAGCGACGACATCGATCGCTGCCCCGACCAGCCCGGTCCCAAGGAGAACTTCGGCTGCCCGTGGCCCGACCGCGACCGCGACGGCGTGGCCGACAAGGACGACCGCTGCCCCGACGAGCCCGGTCCGAAGGAGAACTTCGGCTGCCCGCGCAAGCAGACGCTCATCATCGTCCGCAAGGACCGGATCGAGCTGAAGCAGCAGATCCACTTCGCGACCAACAAGGCGCTCATCCTCAAAGACAGCTACCGCGTGCTGCGGCAGGTGGCGCGCGCCCTCAAGGACGCGCCGGGAGTGATGGTGCGCGTCGAAGGACACACCGACAACGTCGGCTCCCTGGAGCGCAACCTGAAGCTGTCGCAGCGCCGGGCCGACGCGGTGAAGGAGTTCCTCGTCCGCCAGGGCGTCCTCCGCTCGCGCATCGTCGCGGAGGGATTCGGAGCGACGCGGCCCATCGCGCCGAACACCAATCGCGCCGGCCGCGCCGCCAACCGGCGGGTGGAGTTCCGCATCGTCGAGCCACCGCCTGCTCCTCCGGGACCTCCGGGCCGCGTGGTTCCGCCGGCGCGCCCGGCCCCTGCCGCGCCCGCGCAGACCGCGCCGCCTCCCGCGGCAGCGTCGCCCGTCCCGACGCCGCCCCCCGCGCAGCCCCCGCCGCAGGAGCAGGCGCCCGCGCCCGCCGAGAACCCTCCGCCCAAGCCGCCCGGCGGGCAGTGACCCCGCCGGTCCGGGTCGGCACCGCCGAGGCACCGGACGGGGCGGTGTTGTGGTGGCGCGCCGACGGCTCCGGCCCGGCGCTGATCTGCTCGAACGGCATCGGCGTCTCGACGTTCTTCTGGCGCGGGCTCGCCGA
>Ga0114129_10005744_pt1 | contig 17579 bp, 17 predicted proteins | sample RhiMetdeltSRZDD1_FD_80071 | JGI IMG/M metagenome (GOLD analysis project Ga0114129, IMG submission 80071) | Populus rhizosphere microbial communities from Tennessee, USA - Rhizosphere MetaG P. deltoides SRZDD1 (version 2) (version 2) | ecosystem: Host-associated > Plants > Roots > Rhizosphere >...
CACGTGAAGATGCCGCAGCAGACGGTCCTGAACGCGATGCTGTTCGCGGCGGGGTGCGAGCTGTTGGCGATTCCGTTCTTCGGCGCGCTCTCTGATCGAGTCGGACGGCGACCTGTCTATCTGTTCGGCGCCGCGGCGACGGCACTGCTCGCCTTCCCGCTGTTGTGGCTGTTGGATACGGCATCTGTGCCGCTCGTGATGCTCGCGATGTTCGCGGTCTTCATCTTCTCTCACGCGCCGATGTACGGACCGCAGGCGGCATTTCTCTCTGAGATGTTTGGCACGCGCGTCAGATACAGCGGCGCATCACTCGGAGCGCAGCTCTCGTCAGTGCTGGCAGGTGGGCTCTCACCCTTCATCGCCACCTTTCTGCTTCGCAGCTACGGCCGCAGCGCCATCGCGCTCTATGTGATCTTCATGGCCCTCGTCACGATCGCGGCAGTGGTCGTCGCGTCGGAGACGCATCGAGAAGAGATCACATAAGATCGTGTCGTTCACGACACCGACACCATGCAAACGATGAGAGCGGCAATCCTCGACTCCGCCCCAGGCGGACTGCACGTCGAGGAGATTCCCATGCCCGAGCCTGGCGCCGGTGAGGTGCTCGTGCGTGTGAGCGCATGCGGCGTGTGCCACACCGACCTTCATGTGATGAAGGCCGAAGTGGCGTTTCCCATGCCGGCCGTGATGGGGCATGAGATCTCCGGCACCGTGGCCGCGCTCGGACGGGGCGTGGCGGGTCCACCGATCGGCACGAAGGTGGTGTCGGCCTTCATCATGCCGTGTGGGTTCTGTCCGGCGTGTGGTGCAGGGCGCGACGACCTCTGCGACAGCTTCTTCGCGATGAATCGCCTGAAGGGCACACTGTACGACGGCACGTCTCGTTTACGCCGAAAGGATGGCACGACCATCGCGATGTACTCGATGGCGGGCCTCGCGGAGTACGCGGTCGTACCAGCCACTGACGTCTTTCCCCTCAGTGATGGGTTGCCGCTCGAAGAGTCGGCGGTATTGGGGTGCGCGATCTTCACGGCGTACGGCGCCGTGCGTCATGGTGCCGACCTCAGGGGCGGCGAGCGGATCGCGGTCGTCGCATCTGGCGGCGTCGGCATCAACATCATTCAGATCGCGCGTGCCTTTGGGGCCTCGCAGATCATCGCGGTCGACGTCAGAGACGACAAGCTCGAGGCCGCTCGTCGTCTCGGCGCCACCGACGTCGTCAACGCCACGTCGACCGACGCCACCGCTCGCGTCCGCGCCTTGACCGACGGGAAGGGCGTCGATGTGGCCTTCGAAGTGTTAGGGCTTCCGCAGACCTTCATGCAGGCATTCGAGATGATTCGCGACGGCGGTCGCATGGTGGCGGTCGGCATCGCGCCGGGCAAGACGACTGCGCCGGTTGAGATCACCCGGCTCGTCCGTCGCGAGCTGCGCATCATCGGCTCGTACGGCGCGAGGACGCGCAGCGACATGCCCGAGATCATCCGTCTGGCTGCGCAAGGCATCTTTCGGCCAGAGACGATGGTGACGCAGCGCTTTTCGTTGGACGAGGCGGACGCCGGGTACCAGGCGTTGGCGCGCGGCGAGATCGTCGGCCGCGCGATAATCGTGATGGATGAATGAAGGAGCACCATGATCGGGCAAGACACGTTGATGAACTTTGTCGGAGGCCAGTGGGAAGAATCGGCCGCCGGGACGATTCCGGTTCGCAATCCCGCGACGGGAGAGATCCTCGCGTCCGTGCCGATGTCGACGTCAACCGACGTCGCCAAGGCTGTAAAGGCCGCCTCGACGGCATGGCACACATGGCGGCGCACGCCCGCTGGCGATCGCATTCAGCCGCTGTTTCGACTCAAGGCGCTGCTCGACACCCACTTCAGCGACATTGCGAAGCTCGTCACTCAGGAATGCGGCAAGACGCTCGCGGAGTCAGAGGGCGAGCTGAGGCGCGGCATCGAGAACGTCGAGGTCGCCACCGGGATCCCCTCATTGATGATGGGCAGCAATCTCGAGGACATCGCCTCGGGGATCGACGAGCTGATGATCCGCCAGCCAGTCGGGGTCGTCGGCGTGATCACGCCGTTCAACTTTCCCGGCATGATTCCGCTCTGGTTCCTGCCGTACGCCGTTGCGTGCGGCAACACCGTCGTGCTCAAGCCTTCTGAGAAGACGCCGCTGACACTGGCGCGCGTGCTCCAACTGGTGGAGCAAGCCGGCTTCCCCTCCGGCGTCATCAACCTGGTCCACGGCGGCAAAGACGCGGTGGACGCGCTGCTCGATCACCCGGACGTCCGAGCCATCTCCTTCGTCGGCTCGACGCCCGTTGCGCGATACATCTACAGCCGCGCGGCTGCCAACGGTAAACGCGTCCAGTGCCAAGGCGGCGCCAAGAATCCCATCGTCGTCCTTCCTGATGCGGACATGGAGATGACCACACGAATCGTGGCCGATTCCGCGTTTGGGTGCGCGGGCCAACGGTGTCTTGCCTCCTCTGTCGTCATTACAGTCGCCGACGCAGCCAAGCCCTTCACACAGCACATCAGCGATGCCGCGTCTTCGCGAAAAGTCGGGTACGGGCTCGACAAGGGCATCGAGATGGGTCCCGTGATCTCGGCGGAAAGTCGGTCGCGCATCGAAGGGCTGATTGCGCAGGGGATCGCGGCTGGCGCAACACCACTCGTCGACGGTCGTCAGGCAACAGTCGCAGGCTACGATCGCGGGAACTTCCTCCGGCCAACGGTCCTGACCGATGTCGATCCCGCCGGCGAGCTCGCGCGCACGGAAGTCTTCGGGCCCGTGCTGAGCGTCATGCGCGCCGAGTCCGTCGAAGGTGCGATCGAGCTGGTCAACAACTCCGCGTACGGCAACATGGCGTGCCTGTTCACGAGCAACGGCGCCGCTGCGCGTCAGTTCCGCTATGAAGCGCGCGTCGGCAATGTGGGCATCAACGTGGGTGTCGCGGCCCCGATGGCGTACTTTCCTTTCTCCGGATGGAAAGACAGCTTCTTCGGCGACCTGCATGCGCAGGGGCGTGATGCGATCGATTTCTACACGGAGAAGAAGATTGTCGTGGAGCGCTGGCCCGCAACGTGGTCAAGAAAGTTCTGATCGCGACCATCCTGACGGTCGCCGCCACGATTCTGGCCGTTCCAGCCGTACGGCATCTTCGAGAAACATCTCCGGCGCCTGACCCGCCCGTCCGTCTCTCGCTCGATGCCCCTCCAGGCGCCGAGCTCGGAGCCGGCGAAGACGTCCTCGACGCGGCGATCTCACCTGACGACCGTCAGATCGCTTTCGTTGCGACGACTGACGGCACCGCGCGCTTGTGGCGTCGCACGCTCGACAACGATCATGCTGAACCCATCGTGGGCACGGAAGGCGCGAGGCTGCCGGCCTGGAAACAGACGGGTCGCGTCGTTTCCTTCTTTGCGGGCGAGCGCCTCAAACAAGTGGCTCTCCCGGACGGCGTCATTCACGATCTCGCCGACGCGCCTTCGCCCGCCGGCGCGTCTTGGCTGCCTGATGGATCGATTCTGTTCTCACCGAACTCACGCGGCGTCATTCGACGTTTGCGAAACGGCGTCCTGAGCGATGCGACGATGCTGCGGCAAGGCGACCGCGCCCATGCGTTTCCGATGGTCGTCGATGCCACCGACGGATTCGTCTATACCGCCACTCTGGAGGACGGCCGCCGGTCAGTGCGACTCGTCGAGGGCGGACGCGATCGCGAGCTGGTGACGGCGACGGGACACGGCCAGGCCATTGGCGACTACGCGTTGTACGTCCGTGACGGAGTGTTGATGTCGGTGCGTCTCGATCCCGAGACCAGAACGCCGCTCGGGCGCGCGACTCCGCTGGCCGCGAACGTCGGCACCGACTCGTCGGGACGCAGCCTCTTCATCGCCTCTCATCGGGTGATCGTCTCAGCCTCGTTCGTGTCACGTCCTCGTCAGCTCACATGGTTCACGTCCAGCGGACAACGCACGACGACCATCCGTGATCCCGGCGAGTACTGGCAGGTGCGACTGTCGCCGGACGACCGTTTCGCCGCGGTCACGATCACCGCACCGCTCTTGAGGACGCTCGACATCGTCGTCATGCCGATGTCGGAGGCGGGCAACGTCGAGCCACTCACCGTCGCACTCGCCGCGGACAGCGATCCCGTGTGGTCACCTGACGGCCGACGTGTACTTTTCAGATCGCTCCAAAATGGTCGGCCGGATCTCTTCGTGCATGATGTGTTCGATCGGGCGGCGAAGGATGAGCGTCTGCTGAAGTCGGACCAGGACGAAACGCCGACCGATTGGCAGGGCAAGTGGATGCTGTTTCATGCCCCTGCCGCGGGCACGGGTTTCGATGTGTGGGCGCTGTCGGTCCCTGCGGGCACTCGCGAGAGAGTCGCCGGAACGGGGTTCAACGAGACCGATGCGAGGCTGTCTCCCGATGGACGGTGGGTGGCATACGTCGCCGACGAATCCGGGCGTCCCGATATCTATGCAATGAGGTGGCCTGGCGGCGCACGTACGCGCGTCTCGTTCGGAGGGGGCACGCGTCCGCGCTGGAATCGCGACAGTCGATCGCTGTTTTTCGCACGCGGCTCTCAGATCATGCGAGCGGACCTCTCGGCGGCTTCTGAGTACACGACTGCGGCTCCAGTGCTCGACGCGCCCGGACTCCGAGATTTCGATGTTGCCCATCGGAGTGCGGCACTCGTCGCGCTCGTTCCGGCGGGTACTGCCGCGCAGCCACTGGTATCGGTGCTCGTCGACTGGAGAGCTGCCCTTCCGAGTCTGCCGTGATTCCTCCGGCCCCTCCGTCAACTCCACAGGCAGTTGGCCTGGGCCTCCTAGGCACTGCCGACCGCAGCCGCCGGCGACAAGTCACACTGCTCGATCGCCACGCGTGGGATCGGCTCGCCTGGGAATCAAAGGGATATGATACGGACCGCGCAGTCCATGAGCACGAAACGACTGCAGGTCTACGCGACGGCGGATATCACCGTTACTTTCGATCCGGCGATCTGTCGGCACACCGGTGTGTGCGTGCGGGGGCTGCCGGCCGTATTCGACAGCACCCGCAAGCGCTGGGTCAGCCCTGACGCGGCACCGGCCGACGATGTGGCGGCGCAAGTGGCGCGCTGCCCCTCGGGCGCGCTTCAGTATCAGCGTCACACGACGGACCGCGAAGCGGGACGCGAATGACGGGCACGGTCGCGACCAGGGTGCGGTGCGTCCACTGCACGGGTTTCTGCATCGCGCTGTTGTGGCTCGGCGCGTGTGGCAAGTCGCCTACGTCGCCCTCAGCGCTCAATCTGACAGGCACGTGGTCAGGTCTGCTCGGCCAGGCACAGTCAGGGTCTGCACTGCGGATGACATGGGCGGCGACACAGGCGGGCGACAAAGTCGTCGGTCCGGCAACGCTCGTCAAGCCGGCGGTGAATGTTCCGGTGAGCGGTTCGCTCGCCGGGAGCCTCAGCGGCAATCAGCTGACGCTGACCTTCACCATCGTGGGCTCCGGTCCCCCAGGGTCTCTTGTGTGTACGGCCTTGGGATCGGGGTCCGCGACCGCGACGACCAGCGCGATTTCAGGTACGCTCTCAGTCTCTTTCACCCAAACGTGCTTCGACGCAGGACTCGAGCCCCCAGGGAGTAACCAACTCACGCTGTCCAGGTGAGGAGACGTTGATGACCGCCCCCACTGTTGCGACCATCGTGCTCGTGACCGCGTTCGCTCAGGTCGCGCTCGCCGCGGTGCCCGCAGTGCCGAGCCTCTCCAGCGCGATCACTGGCCCGGGCATCATGTATCCGAACCCACCGGTCAGCGCCGTCCCGACGGCGGTGAAGGTCGAGGACTTTCCATACATCACGGAGGAATTCTTCGTGTCGGGCACGGCGAAGGACGCGCCGTATGCCACCCGCATCATCGTCCGACGTCCAAAGAACGCAAGCGCGTTCAGCGGCGTTGCGGTGTCGGAAGCGCTGCACGCCGGAGGACGGTCGCTCATCTTCGAGTGGTCGCGCCAATCGATTCTCACGCGGCATCACCTGTTCGTCGAGATTGTCCACAGCGCCGCGAACATCGGCCTGCTCAAGAATTTCAATGCGGAGCGCTATGCGACGCTGAATATCGCGGCGGGACAGACCAACGAGATCATCGCGCAGGTCGGCATGCTGATCAAAAGCGGCACCGGTCCGTTTGCCGGCTATCGCGTGCGCGCCACGACGCTCATGGGAACATCGGCGTCGAGCGGTACGGTTCGCGCCTATCTCGCAGATCATCCGAATCTCCGGATGGCCAACGGCACTGCGATCTTCGACGGCTTCCTCCTGACGAGCACGAACGGCAACAGGCCCTTGCCAATCGTCGACGTGCCGATCATTCAGATGCCCACGCAGACAGAAGTGGTGACCTGGGCGGAGACGGGGATCGCGTATCGGCGGCCCGATAGCGACGAGCCCGGCAACCGCTTCCGGCTCTACGAGGTGGCTGGCATGCCGCACAACAACTCACGCGACAGTCCGGCGTTCCTCAACGACCCGTGCACACTGCCGGTGACCGATTTTCCCGCGGGCGCATTCACCGCCCTTGGGCTGAACTTCCTCGTCGAGTGGGTCACCACGGGCAAGACCCCGCCGCATGCGCCGCCCATCGCCGTCGACCAGAATCCTGCCAACGACGGCTCACATCTCGCGCTCGATGAGTTCGGCAACGCCAAAGGCGGCATCCGCAATGTGTGGGTCGACGTCCCCATCGCGACCTACGGCGTGTTCGGCAAGGGAAAGACGACAGCGCAAGATCGCTTGTGTCAGTTGGCTGGCACGAAAGTGCCACTGGCTGAGGCCACACTCAAGACGCTCTATCCGAAGAAAGGCCAGTACGCGAATCACGTCGAACGTCGCCTGACAGAGCTCATCTCACAGGGGTGGTTCCTTCCAGAGTACGCCGATATGGTGCGCGGCGACGCGAAGGCCACTCAATTCCCCTGAGTGTTCCAGGAGGTCGCATGAGCCGTGGACAGCGCCCACTCTTCATCGTGTTGTTGGTTCTGAGCCTGGCCGGTTTCGGACAGTTCGCACGCAATACACGCAACGTCGACGCGGTGGCCCTTTTCGCGTGCGGCGTGATGGCAGGCGCGGCCCTGAAGGGCCTTCTTGCGAACGGACAGCGAGGTCAGCCGGCAGCCTGACATGTACGAACATCACACGCACCGGCCCCTCGCGTGGCCGCGATTCCTGCGACGGGCAGGACGCCACCTCGGATGGGGCCTCGCGATTCTGTGTGCCGGTGTGGCCGTCGGCACGGTCGGCTATCACGTCGCGGGCGAGCTCGGGTGGCTCGACGCGTTTCTCAATGCGTCGATGATCCTCGGCGGAATGGGACCCGTCGATCGCATGGAGACCACTGTCGGCAAGCTGTTCTCGGCGCTCTACGCGCTCTTCAGCGGCGTGGTGTTCATCGGTCTGATGGGCATCATCCTCGCGCCATGGGTGCATCGTCTGCTGCACCTCACGCACTTGGATGAGCAGTAACTGTAGGTTCCTAATAAAACCAATCCACGATCGCGTCGCGCTGGCCTGATGTGACGACCAGCACCTCGTGTGGGATCGAGGCCGGAAACGCGACGAGCATGCCTCGCGTGGGCACGATGTCGAATGACGCGTCCTCGTCTGGGAAGAGTCGCAGGGCTCCACCGCCGAACTCGCCAGACGGCTCGACCTCGAGCGAGCTCCCGAGAAACAAGACGGCCGTGATCTGCCGGTGTGCGGACGAAGGCCAGGACGGCACGTGTGCCCGATCGACGTGGCGTTTGTAGAACCCGCCGGACCCGTAGCGCAGAAAGCTGGGACCCTCGCGTGAATCGAGCGAGAGTCGATAAAGAGCCGCAATCGGGTCGAGGTGCGCATCGAGATGCCGACCGACGAGCGCGATGATGTCCTCGGCCACGTCGATCTCCGCCGCGCGCCGCACCTGGCTTTGAACCTCGATGATGTCGGCGAGAACCTCGGCAGGCTCGCATGCGCCTGTCTCCATCGCTGCTCGCACGCGACGGCAGGTCGTCTCGTCCATGGCGCCTGGAACACGGTAGAGCGTCACGAGAATCCCACGCGTAGAACTTCTTCGAGCGTGGTCTGTCCAAAAATCGCTTTGGACAGGACCTCACCGAGGAGCGTATTCATCCCGCTTGAAATCGCCGCGTCCTTGATTCGTTTGGAATTCGCTCGTTCCCGAATCAATGCGTGAATCGCACCATCGACCGCGAGGATCTCGAAGACACCCGCGCGCCCTCGGTAGCCCGTGCCGCCGCAGGCGTCGCAGCCGCGTCCGCGATAGAAGGCAAGCCCCGGATCCGGCTCGAGGCCGACACGCGCGAGCATTTCTGCGGGATACGACACCGGCGTCTTGCAATCGTGACAGATGATGCGTACTAAGCGTTGCGCAACCACGCCGATGATGCCCGACGCGAGCAGGTCAGGCTCGAGGCCCATGTCGATCAGACGCGGGATGGCCCCGGCCGAATCGTGCGTCGACACCGTGCTGAACACCAGCACGCGGGAGAGCGCGGCATGGAGCGCCAGTTGAGCGCTCTCCGCATCGCGGAGCTCGCCAATCATGATGACGTCCGGGTCCTGCCGCAGCAGGGACCGGATGGCGATCCCGAACGTGAAGCCCTCTTTGGGTCGAATCTGCGTCTGTCGAATCGTTGGAATCTGAGACTCGATCGGATCTTCGATCGTGAGGATGTTGCGTTCAAGGCTTCCGAGGTATGCAAGCGCGGAATAGAGCGTGGTCGTCTTCCCTGCGCCGGTCGGGCCCGTGACCAGCACCATGCCGCGCGGCTTGCTCAGAATGTCGCGGAAGACGAGCAGACTCTTGCGGCTCAAGCCCAGCTCGCTGAGCCCCTTCACGAGTGTCTCTCTTTCGAGTGAGATCGGCGCATCGGCCCCGGCTCGCGCGAGCGAGCCGACATCGATATGGTCCGAGTAGCACCGGTCGAGAAGATGCCGCACGGTCTCCGGCGTGCCACAGGCAGCGATGACGGGGCGGTTCAACCGGCGCCTCAGATCGTCGAGCGCCAGAACGTCGAAGGGGTTCGTTTGCAGCACTTCGAGTGCAGGGCCTTTGACTGCCAGCGGAGCCAACAGGTGCTTGCGGGCAAACGACTCGGGCACGAGAGCGACGGCGCCCGGATCGGGCAAGAGGCTGGTGGCTCCGACAAACGGGACATCTGCCTCGCGAGCGAGCGCGCGAGCCAGCGTCTCTTCGGTGATGAAGTTGAGTGACAAGAGAATGTCGCCGAGCAGCGCTCCAGTGGTGTGCTGTCGTGCGAGCGCCTGCTCCAACTGCGCGGGGGTGATCGCCCCGGTGGAGAGAAGCGCTTCACCGAGCACGCTAGCCCACCCTCTGCTTCAAACGGGATACCTCGATCCGATGCTTCTTCACCAGATGCCACACGGATCGCTCCGTGACGCCCAGCAGCCGCGCCGCCGCAGCCTGCACGCCACCGGCACGGGCGAGCGCATCGACAACGAACGCGCGCTCGAGGTGCGCGACCTTCTCGTCGAGGGTCAAGGTCGGGCCCACGCGATCGACGAGCCGCACCACTTCTTCCATAGCACGTCTGGTGCCGACGAGGGGCCGGCGATCGGACGTCTGCTGCTGGCCGAGCCGCTCGAGCTCGCCGAGCAGTCGCTTCTTCTCGAGCGCTCGGCGAACGATGATCTCCATCTCATCGAGGCTGAAGGGCTTGGTGAAGTAGTCGTACGCGCCGCGCCGTACGGCATCGAGCGCGGTGTCGCGCGTGCTCCTCGCCGTCATGATGATGCTCGGCGTACGACGATCCGCCTTCTGGATCTCGTCCACGGCGTCGAGCCCGCTGATGCCCGGCAGATGCACGTCCATGAGAATCAGGTCGAAGGACGACAGCTTGAGCGTCTCGAGCGCGTCTTCGGCGCTGCCCTCGACAGAGACGGCGTATTCCTGCCGCTCCAGCGTCTCTTTCAGAAAGAACTGCATCTGCGGGTCATCTTCGACGACGAGCACGTGATAGGGGGAAGTTGGCATCGCGTCACCCGGCCACCAAAACGTGGCCTGACTTACGTTCACTTTTGTCGCGGCGGTCGCAACTCGACGATGCGTCTGCCACGCGGCGATTCGACCACGATTGCTCGTGGCCCGATATCGAGAATCCTGATGGGACCAATCTGATCGCCGATACGAACGATGCGACCGTTCACGACGGCGAGGCTCCGCTCCGACGAGGAGAGAATTGCCGAGACGACGACCGTGGGGTTGGAGAGAGTGCGGCCCGTAGGGGACTCCCCCGGCGATCGCGGGGGTTGGCTCACCTCGATATCCGCAGCTGGGACGGCTGGCGCTGGATCGATCGAGGCCGGCTTCGTCTCTCTCGACGCCGGTGGCCTGCGTATCTCCGCCACTTCGGAGTTACCGGCAGACCGCGCGGTATGAAAACCATACCAGCCGGCAACAAGGAGAAGCGCGAAGACGACGACAGCAGCGATGCGCACCAACACGTCGAGCGCTTCGCGTGATTTCCGAATGAGAGGAGGCAGCAAGTTCGCGTGAGTGACAGGCTCGGCCGCGACGGCAATCGCGAGACGCAACGCAGCAATCTCGCCGCGAAACACGTCGGCAGGCTCGGGCAGGTGATCGGCATCGATGCCTGTCAGCGAATCGAGTATCTGCACCGGCACGCTCAGCGCAGTGCCAATCGGACCCGTCAGCGAACGCAGATGTGCAAGATCTCCGCACAGCACGATCCTGTCGACACCGGACCTGAACGTCTGTCGGAAGAACAGCACGGACCGGCGCAGCTCGGAGGCGAGTCGCGACTCCACTGGCTCGGTCTCAACTTCCGTATGTTCCCAAGGAATCTCACGAGCCAACAGCAGCACGTCCTCACGTACGATCGCGATGCACGCCGCACTGGGACCGATCGCTGCAAGGGCCGTGGTCGATCCGGGCTCGATGTCTCTACAACTCCGTGCGACGGCGATGAGTGCGATGGCTGGCGTCACAACCCGATGGACGACGAAACCGGCATCCGTGATCGGCTGAAGCCGGCGTCGAACGTCCGCTTCAGAGGCGGTAACCAACGACACTTCTCGACGACGCTCCGTGCCGACGTCGACATCGGCGCCAACTGTCAACGCGACGCACGATCCGGTGCTCTCCGTCTCGAGCGCAGCGATCTCGTCGTGAGCCTCGCGCGTCGCGGCCGCTTCGAGGTCCGCATCGTTCACGCGTGGCAGCCGGAGAAACTGGTGCGAGGCTCGAAGACCCCACACGATGAGGCATGCGTCGGTCGAGAGCTTGCGTTCCCGCCGCAAGGAAGCAAGCGTGCTCGCAAGCTCGTCGGTTCCGGACACGTGGGGCACGAATGCACGAATCCCGACATCGTCATGGGGCGACGAGTCCGGGCCGGCCGGGCGTACGTGGACGTCCACCACTCGGCACCCTCCGGCGTGCAGCTCGATGCTTGTTCGTGTGGACACGGTCGCTCTGCCCTCGTGCGGCTCACGACTGCTATCGGCCGATCGTGCCGAGCCCAACAGGATTTGTAGGGTCCTACAAATCCTGAAGAGGACGCACCAACGTCACACCGTGTGGGCCTGAGGAACGAGGCTGTGTCAACGAGTGGGGAGGAGCCTGGGCTTGAGAATGACGAGCCGGCGCTGGACCTCTGACACCGTTGCGGCATGCTCCGGGCCTGCGTACTTGAGAAAGGCCTCGTAGTGTCCGTACGCGCGCGCGATCGACTCCTGTTCTTCGTACAACACGGCGATGTTGTAGTGCGCGACTGCGTGTGTCGGCTGATATCCAATCGCACGGAGGAGCAACTCAATCGCCTGCTCGACATGCCGGTCCGCCTTTTCGACGAGCGCCACGTTCACAAGGAGGTCCGCGTTGCGAGGCTCGATGGCCATCGCGGCCCGCAGCTCGGCACGCGCTTCGGCAAGGCGGCCCGCGTCCATCAGGACGACGGCAAGATTGCTGCGTGCCTTGATGTACCCGGGCTTGACGGCAATCGCACGCCGGAGCTGATCGATCGCTTCGGTGGAGAGTCCTCGAGCGTGATAGAGCAGGCCGAGGTTGTTTCGCGCTTCGGCGTTGAATTCGTCAGCCGCCAACACCACGACATAGTGTTTCAACGCCTCGTCGAAGTTGCCGAGCGTTTGATACCGGACAGCCAGCTCGAATTCGGAATCCCGGGACTCGGGACTCGGATTCCGTAGGGCCGGTCCTTTGGGACCGGCCGCCAGCTGCGAAGGCCTCGGCGATGGATTCTCGGGGAGCGACGCGGGAGGGATGACCGCTTGAGGCGGCGTCGCAGGCTGAGTCGGTCGAGGTGCGACCGACGGGGTTGGTCGAGGTGCGATCGGCTGGGTTGGTCGAGGTGCGATCGGCTGGGTTGGTCGAGATGCGACCGTCGGACGCGATTGCGCCGTCCGTGCCACCGGCGCGGGACCGCCCATCAGCACGCGACCCACTTGAATGGCGGCCCAGGTACCGAGCCCGATCACGACCACCGCAGCCAGACCCAGCCACCGTGTGCGTGAGGGTCGCGTGCCGGTTGAGACCGATGAGGATGGACCGAGTCCAAGTCCTGCGGGTACTGAGCGAGCAGTCGATCGTGCAGCGTGTGCTGACGGCCGCACAGATGAGTCCTTACGGGTGCGTCGCAGCGCATCGAGAATGACGCTCACAAGATCACGCGCTCCTCACAACCGACTCCCCTTGCGGAATCGACTGAACCACGACGGCTTGGGTCGCAGATCGCGCTTCAGGTCCAGCCCTTCAGCGGCAGTCATGACGAGATCTTCGTCGATCCGATTGGTCTGCGCCGAATAGCCGGCAAGCAGCGCGCGATCGCACAACAAGTTGATGAGCCGCGGAACACCCCCCGAGTACTCATGGACGAGCGTCAGCGCAGCGGGTGTGAACACCACTCGTGCCCCGTTGGCAATGGCCAATCGATGCATGACATAGGCACCGGCTTCATCCTCGTTGAGTGGCTTGAGCTGGTAGCGAATCGACACGCGTTGATCGAGTTGACGCAGCTCAGGAGACCGAAGCAACGGCAGCAGATTCAACTGGCCGACGAGAATAATCTGAAGCAGCTTCTCCTTGTCGGTCTCGAGGTTCGACAGGATTCGGATCTGCTCCAGGATGGGCAGCGGAAGATTCTGCGCCTCATCGATGATCAACACGCCGCGTGCGCCGAGCGGCACGAGGGACAGCAAGAAGTCATAGAGGGTATTGATCAGGTCCTGCTTGCTCGGCTGCCGACGACTCAGGCGCTCTTCACCTCGCGACACGACACCAAGATCCTGAAGGATCGCTCTGAGCAAATCCTCTTCGGACAGGAAGGGATTGAGCAGGAGCGCAGTGAATGTCTTCTTGTCTGTCTGCTCGAGCAGCGCGCGGCACAGCGTCGTCTTGCCGGTCCCGATGTCGCCGGTGATCACCACGAAGCCTTCGCGCCGCTCGATGGCGTACTGCAGCAACTCGAACGCGTTGGCGTGCGACTCGCTGCGATACAGGTACTTCGGATCAGGCGTCAGGCTGAACGGCTTCTCGGCGAATCCGTAATACGGCTCGTACATGTGAGGGCCTAGCGAGCCTTCACCGCTGCGGCGCGCCGACGATCGTCGGCGTCAGCAGAATCACGAGGTCGGTCTTTTGAGGGGTTGTGGCGGAGGGTTTCTGGCTCGCGCGCTCGCTCAAGAGGCCGGCGATCACGATCGTCTCGCCTTGCCGGACACGAACCAGCGTATCGGCCTCTCGCACGGTGACAATTGGCTGCTCTTCGCCGAGCCGCGATGTCGCAACGCCGGTTCGCCGCGTGACGCTGGGATTCAGGCTCACGTGGACGATGCCGTCGGAACTGATTTGGGGAGTGACGGTCAGCGCGAAACCCTCGGTCACTGATTGCGGCGCCACGGGGCCCTGCACACTCTGCCCCGTACGGGGATCGAGCTGCGTCGTGGATGCGAAGAAGATGTCTTGGGTTCCCATCCGCATCACGACTGGCTCATTGTTCATGGCCATCACACGAGGGCGCGACAAGACATTCACCTTCCCCTGCGCCGACAACGCAGCGAGGAGGCTGCTGAAGTCGCCATCGTTGAGCGCGAGCGTGAAGCCGCGCGCGTCGGCCGACCGTGTCTGCGTCGACGTTCCACTCGTCGTCGTCACAGCACTGCGCACGGCCCTCCAGTCGATGCCAGTGGAAAACTGATCCTTCAACTCGACCTCGACGACCATCGCCTCGATCGCGACCTGCCGCGTGGCGCGCAGCATCACGGCTTCCAGGTACTGCTCGACATGTGCGAGCCGACTCGGATGATCGGTGACCTGAAGAAGCGACGCCGTGCGATCGAGATTCATTCGGCCATCGGAGGACAGCAGCGCACGAACACCGTCGGCGAGGTCGACATACAGATTGTTCGCGCTCGTTGTCGTGCCTGCGACCGAGCGACTGGCGGAGCGCTGCGTGCTGACGTAGTCCACGTCGTAGAAGCGGGTCTCGGGCTGACGACGAAACACGCGAATGACCTGGCCGCGGACCGCGTAATCGAGATCGAGCGGCTCCAGGATGAGCGAGAGCGCTTCTCGAACGGTGACGTTCTTGAGGTCTCCGAGAAACCTCTGATCGAGCGCCGGATCGGGGACGACGCTGAGGCGCGTACCGCGCACGAGCAGCAGCAGGATGTCGTTGATCGACGTGGGCTCGGAAAAGGCGACCGAGATTCGCTGCCGATCCAATTCCGGATTGGCCTGACGCGGCTCGAGTTGCGTCACGGCCACCGGCGGAAGTGGCTTGACGGCGGTTGCCGGTGGCGTCTGCGCGAACGCAGGCGACAGCGCGGCGAACAGGAGCGCGGCTATCAGGGCATTCCGAACCAAATGCAGAGTTTCCTCACACAAGTTTCGGCCGAACCGGCATCCCTGACTAGTTTGACCAGAGCCGGGGTCAGAGCTGGGGTCAGAGCCGGGGTCAGAGCTGGGGTCAGAGCCGGGGTCAGAGCCGGGGTCAGAGCCGGGGTCAGAGCCGGGGTCAGAGCCGGGGTCAGAGCCGGGGTCAGAGTCGGGTCAGGGTTTGACGTGCCTATTGACGAGTATGATGTCTAAATGATATCACTTAGACATCACGAGGGACAACCCGCCCCTCAGCCGCCTGGAGGTTCTTCGATGGTCCGCGAACGTCTCCGTCACGGGGTTCCTGGGCTTCCACTGCTCCCCTTGATCCTTCTGCCCCTCGTCAGCATCCCCATTTTCAGAGCTGGCAGGGAGGCATTCCAGCAAGGGAGCGACGCAGTCGCCACTGCGCTCTTCATCACCGCGCTCATCGTGGTGCCGGCCATGTGGATCTTCCTGCTCAAGGGCTTCTTCATGGTGGCGCCGAACGAGGCGAAGGTCATGCAGCTGTTCGGCGACTACGTCGGCACCGCGAAGGTCACCGGGCTGCGTTGGGCCAACCCGTTCTACAGCAAGCGCAAGATCTCGCTCCGGGTGCGGAACTTCGAGAGCTCGCAACTCAAGGTGAACGACCAGGACGGAAATCCCATCGACATCGCCGCCGTCGTCGTATGGCGGGTCGTCGAGACGGCGGAAGCGGTCTTCGAAGTCGACGACTACGAGAACTACGTCCGCGTACAGAGCGAGGCCGCGCTTCGCAACGCTGCCACGAGCTACCCGTATGACTCACACGAAGATCACATCGTCTCCCTCCGAGGATCGACCGCCTCAGTCGCCGAGCACCTGAAGAAGGAGGTTCAACAGCGGCTGGAGAAAGCCGGGGTCGAAGTCCTCGAGGCCCGCTTCAGCCACATGGCCTACGCGCAGGAGATTGCCGCCGCGATGTTGCAGCGGCAGCAGGCCGGAGCGATTATCGCGGCCCGCAAGTTGATCGTCGAGGGTGCGGTCGGCATGGTCGAAATGGCGCTCGAACAGCTCTCACACAAAGGCATCGTGCATTTGGACGAGGAGCGGAAAGCGGCGATGGTGAGCAACCTGCTCGTTGTGTTGTGTGGTGAGAAGGCGGCCCAACCCATTCTCAACACCGGGACGATTCATCAATAGGCTGAACCGATTGTGGCGGAGCGGAAACCCTTTCTCTTGCGAATCGACTCCGGGGTGCTGGAGGGCGTCCAGCGATGGGCGAACGACGACCTTCGGAGCCTGAACGCGCAGATCGAATATCTGCTCCGGGAGGCCCTGCGTCGGGCGGGCCGCGCTCCGCGTGCGCACGCCGACTCCGCCCCACCCGGTCCGGCTACACCTACCGATCCTGATCCTGCGACCGATACTTGAGTTGTGCAGATGCGCGCATCGGCTCGATCCTCCGTCCGCCCCTTGCTGAAATGGGCGGGAGGGAAACGCCAGCTCCTGCCCGTGCTCGCCGAACACTATCCCCCGACGTTCTCGCGTTATATCGAGCCATTTGTGGGCAGTGCGGCGGTGTTCTTCGATCTGCTGAACAGCGGTCGGCTGGCGCGCAAGGCCATTACCCTGGCCGACGTCAATCCCGATCTGATTGGCTGCTATCGCACCCTGCGCGATCGCGCCGAGGCGGTCATCAGCGCATTGGCGGCATTGGCCCGTCAGTATCGTGCGACGGGCGAGCCGTGCTACTACGACGTGCGCGATACGCGGTTCAATCCGCTGCGCGCCGCGCTGCAGGCGCGTGCCGCGAATCCGGGCGACGTCGCCGACATGTACACGCCGGAACTGGCGGCGATGTTGATCTTTCTGAACCGCACCGGGTTCAACGGGCTGTTTCGAGTGAATCGCCGCGGTGGGTTCAACGTGCCCGCCGGCCGCTACACCGATCCACGAATCTGCGACGAGCCACACCTGCGTGCCGTGGCCGCGGCGCTTGCGAGTCCCGGTGTCGTGATCGATCTGAAGCCCTTCGATCGCACGCTCGCCGACGCCGGCGCCGGCGACTTCGTCTATTGCGATCCGCCGTATGCACCGCTCAGCCGCACATCGAGCTTCGCGAATTACACGGCCGACGGCTTCAGCGAATTCGATCAACGGCGCCTGCAACAGGCGGTGATTGCCGCGTGCGCGCGCGGCGCGCACGTGGTCCTGTCAAATTCGAGCGCGACCGAGATCGTCAAGGCGTACACGACGCCCGAAGCGCAGAAGGTCGGACTTCGCGTCCGTCGCGTGTCCGCGAGACGCGCGATCAATTCACGCGCCTCATCGCGCGGGCCCATAGACGAACTGATCATCAGCAACGTCAAGGCCGCCGCGCTCGGCACGGTGAGGCCGCGCATGTTACAGGCGCGCCCGAAAGCGAAAAGACGCACCGCCTAAGCAGGACCCAGGGCATCCCGAGCATCGTCGAGGGATGAGGCCTTCAACGTCACCGCTCTGTGGTACGCTGACGTTGACGCGAAAGTGGCGGAACTGGCAGACGCGCCAGACTTAGGATCTGGTACCCGAAAGGGTATGGGGGTTCGAGTCCCTCCTTTCGCATTCAGAGCTTCAACTTCCAAAGACCAACTCCCAACTCCCAAACGTTGGGTATTGGAGATTGGAAGTTGGTA
>Ga0114129_10005745_pt1 | contig 17579 bp, 14 predicted proteins | sample RhiMetdeltSRZDD1_FD_80071 | JGI IMG/M metagenome (GOLD analysis project Ga0114129, IMG submission 80071) | Populus rhizosphere microbial communities from Tennessee, USA - Rhizosphere MetaG P. deltoides SRZDD1 (version 2) (version 2) | ecosystem: Host-associated > Plants > Roots > Rhizosphere >...
GGCCGACCGTCGGCCTGGCGGCTCGATACCGCCTCGAAGCGCACATCGTTGAGCAGACCTCCGGCGACCCGGTGATCGTTCACCTGGACCCGCTGCCGCCGTTCGACGGTCGCGTACGCCTGTTCCGCGAGGCGGAAGCCGCCGACGCCGCGGCTCTGCTCGGTGTCGTCGAACAGGTCGTACCGGAACGTCAGCGCGTCGAACCTGTTCGGCCGGTAATCGACGCGTCCCAGCGCGGTGGCGCGGCGCTCGGGCGCCGCAACGTTCTGCGAGACCGGGCCGTCCAGCGTCCACGCGTTGACGATGGCTGTGTCGTCGTCGATCAGGTGCTGACCCGTCACGAAAAAGGACCACGCCTTCCCGAAGAACGGCCCGCTGAACGAGGCTTCGTTCATCGCCCGGGTGAGGTCCGGCTTCGCGGCCGCGAACGCATGCCTCGCCTGGAGAGCCGAGTTGCGGAAGAAGAGGGCGGCGCTGCCGTGGTAGAAGCGGCGGGAGCCGCGTTCGGTTTCCACTTCGACGCGCGCCTTGCCCGGACTCTGATATTCGACGGAGTACGGGTTCCGGTTGACGACGAGGCGATGGATGGCCGCGGCGGGTACGGACGCGCCGTTTGTTTCCACACCATCGACAACGACTGACGCACCGCCGGCCGGCGAGCCCGCCGTGAAGGCGTCGACGATCGCCTGGAGATCCTGTGCGTCGCTCGGCAGCCGCCGGATGCTCTCGGGATCGAACTCGACCGCGTCGGCATTGCGTGAAGGTGCGAGCACGCCGCCCGACTCCTCGGCGGTCACCGTGACCTCTTCGTCGAAGCCGACCTGCAGGCGGATCGTCACGCGGCCGCCGGGAATCGATCCGACGCTCACCTCCATGTCCTGTGCCTGGAACCCTGCAAGCTCCACGTGCAGGGTTGCCGCGCCGGGTGGAACGTCGGCGAACGTGAACGCACCGGTCGGACCGGTGGTCGCCTCGCTCGGATTGCCGCCCTGCCCGGTCCGCAGCACGACGATCGCCCCGGGGAGCGCACCACCCGAATCGTCCACCACGACACCCTGCACCGTGGCGCTCTGCGCGTACAGCCGGTTCGCGCCGAGCAGCAGATGCGCAAGCGCGACGACGGTGAGCGTGGCTTTCATGCGAGCCACAGGTCGCCCCGTGACGCGTGGCTGCGGCTCACGGCGAGCATCGATCCGAAGTGCACGGACGGGTGGCCGGTGAGCACCTCCAGGAGCTCGCGCAGCATCGTTCGATCGTCGTGGTGCATCACCGCATGGTGGAGCATCAACCCGACAGGCGCCTCGGCGGCATCGACGCATGCGGCAATCGTCCGTCCCCACGCATCCGGACCATTGACGGCTCCTCGACGGCCGGTCCAGTCGAGCGACACCGGAAGCTCCGCGAGCGGCTCCACGCCGAAACGGCCTGCGCTGACATCGCACGAGAGCAGCTCGAACTCGAGCGCGACAAGGCATCGTGCCGTCACCACGGTGCACCGGTTCCACGGAGGGGTGAAGATCGGATCGACACGGTCACCCAGGAGATCGAGCAGCCGCCGCCGGCCGGCCGCGATGTCGTTCCGCTGGTCCTGCGCCAGGCGCGAGATGCCGAACTCGCATTTCGGCCCGGTGCTCTCGTGGTTGACGTGCCTGCGCCCGTGCTGGTGGGCCCTGACGTCGTGGCCGTGGCGCGTGCGCAGTTCGCGGGCGAGCGTGACGTCGGCCGCATCCGGAATCACGGCAAGGTCGATCGGGATCCCGTACGCGCACGTCGTCTCGAGCAGCTCGTGCAGCCGATCGTTCCCCCAGCCACCGTCATCGTCACGGATGAAGATCGTGATGGGGCGGGTACGGCCATCCAGCACCAGGCGAAGCGGATCCAGCCAGTGAGCCGTCATGTCGGCTCTCCCTCGATCTCGGGCCTCCGCACCAACGGCTCCAGCACCGCGTCCACGAGGATCTCGGTGCTCCGTTGGCCGCCTCCCAGATCGAGCGGTACGCCTGCGCGCGATTGCGGCCTGATCGTGGTGATCGCTTCGGCCAGCGCGCGCGCCCCCGCGTGCGCGCGAACGACGCGGACGAGATCCAGTTGCTCGAGCCGATGCGCGCGGACGGTTTGTTCCGTATCGCCGTTCTCGTCGAACGGGACGACGACCGCCGGAACACCGGCACGGATGATGTCGAGCGCCGTGTTGTAGCCGCACTGGCTGACGGATATCGCCGCGCGCCGCATCGCCCCACACAGGTCGTCCACGGTGCGTTCGATGCGTATGCCCGGGCACCGCTGTGCCGCGGCGCTGACGGCGGCAACGGTCTGCTCCGGGCACAACGGGCCCGTGATGATGGTCATGGGAGGCGTGGCCGGCAGGAGGTCATACGCCGCGATGGCCGTCAGGTAGAGCGTTTCGGCAAAGCGTCCGCCGCCACCCGACACGAGGATGCCCGAGCGTTCGACAGGTGTTTCATCAGCGGGACGCTCCGCGACGACAAATCCGGTGTGGTGGACGGGAGTGGTCAGCGGCCACGATGGATGGAACGTGTCGTCGAGGGTGGCGAACCGTGGGTCCGTGTGCACCAGCACGAAATCGAAGTATTCGTCCACGACCGCGCGCGTGCGGTCGTCGTGCTGCTGTTGTTCCGAGCCGCGATCGACGAGGAGATCGCGGACGCTGGTGGCCACGACCGGACGGGGGCCACGATGCGCCTCGTCGAGCAGCGCGATGATCTCGTCGTGGAACTTTCGCCGGCCGAACGGGAACAGCTCGACGACGATGGCATCGGGCCAGACGCGTCGAGCGATGTCGACGAGCCGTTGCTGGCGTTCGGCTTTGACGTCATCGACGGATGCGTCGCCGTTCACCGAAAACAGTTTTCCGGCGGCGTCCTGAGCCAGCGGGGGAAGCTGGATCGTCTCGATGCCCAGCGGAGGCGTGAGACCGGCGGGTGAGACGCCTCCGCTGACGAGCGTCACCCGGAAGGCTTCCGCGAGGTGCGACGCGAGCGCCCACGAGCGCTTCAGGTGTCCGAGCCCGAGCGAATGCTGGCAGTAAAGGAGGAGCGCGGGACGCTCGCTCACACCACCTCCAACCCGCGATCGAGCAGCCGCTCCGATGCGGCAAGCAGTGACGGGAAGTGTTCCAGTCCAAGCGGGCGCATGCGCGTGACAGCACGGGCCGCACGCTCGATGAACAGCGCCGCCGCCGTGTGCCAGGCGAGCGACTGGCGCCGTGGCAGCGCTCGATGGGCGCGGTAGCCCACGAGAAAGGCATCCGCGCGCAATCGGCACTCCGCGCTCGATAACTCCCCGGTTTCGCGGCGATACAGCAGCCCGGCGAGCAGGCTGGCGATGTCGGCGGCTGTCGTGCCGACCGCGAAGTCTTCGACGTCGATCAGCGCGACCCGGCCGGAGCAGACGATGGCGTTCTTCGGATGGAGGTCGCCATGCACGCAGGCTTCCCCGTCGGCGGCCGCCGCGGTCGCGACCAGCCGGGCCTCGAGATGCTCGATCGCATCCGCAGCGTCGGGACGCCCGAGCCGCATGGTCGCCGCATCCTTTGCGATTTGCTCCCCGGAGAACCGATCGAATCGCGGCGCGTTCGGCACGGCCAGGCCATGAAACGCCGCGACGGCCGCGCCCAGCTGCCGGAGGTCACCAATCTCGTCGTCACCGCGCGCCTCCGCCAGGCGCCGGCCGGGGAGTGCCTCGAGCCACAGCGTCCGCTGCGCTGGGGAATAGCCAAGCGGAGCCGGCAGACACAGCCACGGATTCAGCGGATCGAGCGCTGCACGCAGACCCCTGTACGTGTCGTAGTCGCGCGCCGCCTGATGGGCGGCGGCGACCTTGGCGTACGCAACCGCCGTTGCCACGCCATCCTCACAGACGAGCGTCGCCGACTTTTCGGGCGCGTACGCGACGAGCCGCTTGCGAACCGGTTCGCCGCGCTTCACGCCTGGGACGGTCGTGGTGGAATCGAGGACCGCCGGGAGCGAGGCGATCTTGCGATCGTTCGGGAACACCCAGTACACGGCACCGATCGCCACGTCGTGCGCGATGCCGCGGATCCCCGCGACGTCCTTCGCTTCCGGGGCCGACCGGCGGTAGACCTCTGCGCTCTTGTCGCCGGCAAACATGCGCGCAGCAATCGTGTGCTCGTCGCCGTTGATGGTGACGCGATAGACGGTGCGCAGGCTCCTGGCAACCTGGTAGTTCGCGCGTGCAATCGCGGGCTCACCGATGTCAACCGAGTGAATCCCCAGCGCTGACGCCAGCAGTCCACGCATCGTCGGGGGATCCAGCAGCACGTCCCGGTACGGCAACGCCGGATCGCCCGCGAGTCTGACCGGAGCGATGGCCGTCATGGGCGCACCTTGCGGCTCCAGGTCGCTACCGCAGTGCCGGCGTCGGCTCCGAGCGGCGCCGCGTTGCCATCAAGGGTCCACGTGACGCGGTCGTAGACGTTTCCTGTACCGCCACAACGGACATCTGCGGTGGCAACGCCGCGAGCAAACCGGACAGCGAGCTCGGGCGGAGGATCGTTCGCGTGTGTCCGCGGCATCACGAGCGTCACGAACGACGCTCGCGCGGCGCCGTCGGCCGTGAAGGTGACCACGGGTGCCTCATGCTTCGTTCCGTACTCGAACGACACCCACCCTGGTTCCACGCCCGGCGTCGCACGACCCGAGACGAGGAGCGACAGCCGCGGCGTCAGCGCACGCGATCCATCACCGAGTGACTCGATCGCCACATCGCGCTGATCCGGAGTCAGGTGAAACCGCAGCTGATAGCGGTGCGGATCGTCGGCATCCAGCGAGTCTTCGATCAGCCAGTACTCGTCACCGACGAACAGGATGCGACGGCGGTGAACGACGTCGTAGGCCGGCGACAACGCCTCGCCCCACAGCACATCCAGGCCCGGCCTCGTCACGCGATGTTCCAGATGCGCCCGTGCAACGGGCCCCTTCGGTTTGCCCCGGCGATACGGCGTCTGGTCGGCGCCGTCCACGGTGACCGTGTTGTGCGCGGCCGTTCCCTTGAACCAGCGGCGCCAGTGCGATGGTTCGTCGTCGCAGTACGTGTAGCGCCCGGGATCGATCAGGAGCGGTCCGCCTTCGGCGGCGATCTCGATACTGAGCGCGTCGTAGTGCCCGTGGCCGCCGTCACCGAGGCTGCCGCAGTCGAGGATGAGATAGCGTTCGTCTTTCATGGCGCGGCCGCGGTCGCCCCAGCCGCTGCGCTGGACGAAGTAGCCGCCGTCGGGAAAGCTCGCGGACCGCGAGAACGGCGGTTCGCCCGCGCGGCCGCGCGTCGCGACATAGGTGAAGTCGGGACGCTCGAGCAGCGTGCCGGCCAGCTTGAGCAAATCGAGGTAGCTGCCTCCGTCGCTGTCCGAGAGCGCGGGAATGGTGCCGTCGGGCCGGTGGCAGTGCAGCGCGAACTCACACGCGCGCGTCAGGCGTTCGTCGAAGGCCGGCGAAAGCCGAAGGCCAAACCGCCGGGCGTTCTCGCGCATGCCGATGAAGGAGCGGAGGACGACGTGGTGGTAGTGCGTGGATCGCTCGCGATGGACGCCGTCGGGCAGCACGTCGGTGAGCAGGTTCTCGGTCAGCGCGGCGATGGCGAACGCCAGGAGGCTGCCGTCGGGATCCAGCGAGCGCAGACTGAGCGCCGCCACGAACAGGGCGTAGAGCTCCAGCGTCCGGTGATTGCGCTCGCGCGTGAGATGGCCCCGAAGAAACGCGACCTGGGCGCGCAGGCTGTCGGTGATGCGCGCCTCGAAACCCGGCATCGACGCCTCGACGTCGAACCGCTCCGCGAACCGGCTCCAGGCATACAGCCAGTTCTGGATGCGCCGGCCGATGACGTCGGTGGGGTCGTGATCGATCGGGACCTGAGCGATCCACGACGAGACGAGACGCTGCCAGGCGGTCAGGTACCGTGCGGCGCCGGTCCGTTCGGCCGCCGTGGCGAGGTCGAGGCCGTAGTAGAACTTGCTCCACTCGAGCCGCCACTCCCTGTCGCGCGGCAGCGGCGCGCCGAGCCAGTCGGGCTCGAGGCCGAGCGTCAATGTCACGCCCTGGATGGGGAAGTGGCCGGCAGCGACGGCATCGGCAACGGCGACGCTCGAGTACATGTGTTCGAACACGCAGAACAGCCGGCGCGGCGATATCACCGCGAGCACGTCAGGCACCGTGGATTCCCTTTGCGGAGACGAGCCGCAGTCCGGAGGGCTGCACGGCGATGCGTCCTTCTTCGAGGCGATACACGATGTCGGCGTGATCGAACAGCGCAAGCCGGTGGGTGATCGCGAGGCACGTGCGGCCATAGCGCATGCGCGCGAGCGCTGCCGCGATGATGGCTTCCGATTCGGGATCGACGTTCGACGTCGGCTCGTCCAGCAGGAGGATGGGGCGGTCGAGCAGGAATGCCCGCGCGAGCGACAGCCGCTGCCGCTGGCCCCCCGAGAGGTTGACGCCGTCTTCTCCGAGCGGCGCGTCCAGCTTTCCGGGGATGCTGCGGACGAAGTCGTCCATGGCGACGAGCGCCAGCGCCTCCCACGTCCGCTCGTCGCTGACGTGCTCGCCGGTCGGCGTCAGCGCTTCGCGCAGGGAGCCGGCAAACAGGTGGGTGTCCTGCGCCATCATCGCGATCTGCCGCCGCAGCGAGTGGACGGTGATCGCCGGCAGCGGACGGCCGTCGAGCAGGATTTCGCCTGACGTCGGGTCGAACAACCGGACGAGCAGACTGAGCAGCGTGCTCTTGCCGGCGCCGCTCGCGCCGACCAGCACCGCGAGTGCGCCCGGCTCGAGCCGCAGGTTCACGCCGCGCAGCACGTCCCTGCGCCCGCCGCCGTACGAGAAGTGCACGTCGCGCAGCTCGATGACGCCACGCGCCCGCGCGATCGACACGGCACCGGGCGCGTCGCGAACGATCGGCTGCTGCTCGAGGAGCGAGATCAGGCGCTCACCCGCGGCCAGCCCCTTCGAGGTCGTCTCGGCGAGATCGTTGAGTCGCTCGACCGGTTTCAGCAGCTGCGTCAGGTACGACGCGAGCACGGTCAGCGCGCCGAGCGTGAGCCTGCCTTTCAGGACCAGCAGCGCGCCGCCGGCGACCAGCACCGCCGTCGCCAGGCCGTGGGTGATGCGGATCGCCCGCTCCATCTGGGACGCCGCACGCGTTTCCGCGACGCCTGCCTCGAGACAATTCGCATTCAGTCGGCGGAAGCGTTGCCGTGCGTGCTCGTCGCCGCCGAGCGACTGAATGACCGGCAGGCCGCGGACGATCTCCTGCGCGAGGCCGGCGACCTCGCCCTCGCGCCGGCGCCGCTCGCGCGACGCGCGGCCCAGCCTCGTGCCGTACACGCGGACGATCACGGCGAGCCCCGGCATCAGCAGCACCGCGAACAGCGTGAGCGCCGGCTGCAGCCACAGCATCAGCGCCAGCGTGGCCGCCGTCGTCAGCGCGTACTCGACAATGGTCGGCAGCGTCCGCGCCACGAATCGCACGAACTGATCGACGTCGCCGACGAGCCGCAGCGCGAGCTCGCCGCTCCTGTGGGTGCTCCGGATTGTCGGCGGCAGCTGCTGCAGGTGGACCATCATCCGGTCGCGCACCTCGATGTTGAGGCGCTCGCGGAAGCGCGCGGTCCGCGCCGCATGCTGCGCCTCCACGAGCGCGCGCGCAGCCCCAAGGGCGACGATCGACGCCGCCATGACGAGCACGACCGCCTCGGGCGACGCCTCGCGCAGACCGATCGCGCCGAGCGCCCGGGGGAACGGCCGGTGCGACAGGACGTTGTCGATGATCACCTTCAACGGCCACGGCGCGGCGAGCCCGAACACCACGCCCGCGACGCGCAGCGCGTAGCCCGAGACGAGCAGCGGTCGATGTTCGAGGGCGATCGGCGTGGCCCATCGCATGACGTCGCGCCAGCTCTTTTTCCTCGGCGCGCTCATGCGACCCTCCGGAAGAGCGTGCAGAGCTCGCCAATCAACCGGTCGCCGTCGAACCGCTCGGCGACGGTCACCCGCGCGCGTGCCGACAGCTCTCGCGCGAGCGCGGCGTCCCGGTGGATCCGCAGCAGGGCGTCGGCGGTCTGCTGGACATCGCCCGGATCGACGAGCAGGCCGGTCGCTCCGTGCTCCACCAGCTCTGGAATGCCGCTGACGGCGGTCGTCACGACCGGGAGACCAATCGCCATCGCTTCGACCAGCACGTTCGGGATCCCGTCGCGGTCGCCGTCGTCGCTGACGCGGCACGGCAGGCAGAAGACCGTGGCGCTGCGCAGCGCGTCCAGCAGATCCGTTTGCGACATCGGATCGAGCAGCGCGACCTGCTGCTGCAGCCCGAACCGTTCGATGGCCGAGGCAATCGCGTCGGTCTGGTCGGCGCGTTCGCCGATGATGCGCGCGTCGATCGCGACGCCGCGGGCGACCAGGTTGGCGCAGGCGCCGACGAGGATGTCGAACCCCTTCTTGTGCACGTGACGGCCGACCGAGACGATGCGAAGCACGCTGGCCGCCGGCCCGTCGATCGAAGCGGGGTCGCGTGTCATCAGCTCCGCGAACTCTGCGTTCAGCCCGTGATACACGCGGTACACCGGAGTAGTGCCCGCGTGCCGCAGAAGAAACGCGCGGTTGGCTTCCGTGCAGGTGACGGCGAAGCGGGCGGCCGCGAGCTTGCGCCGCAGCAGGCCGGCAGGATTCAGCGACGGCGTGTACAGATCCTTGGCGTGGGCAGTGAACGAGAACGTCCGACCCGACATCATCGCAGCGAGCCACGCGACGGTCGTCGCGCCGTGGCAGAAATGCGCGTGCAGGTGCGTCACCTCGGGGGCGTCGCGCAGGAGATCGGCGACGGCGACCGCCTGGAGGAGCTCCTTGACGTACACCTTGCGAGGCGGCGCCCAGAAGGTCGGCCGGCTGCGCACAGCCTGCGCGCCGGCGGCTGCCGATGCCCGGAGCACGCCGAGCGGCCACGTCCTCGCGGTCCGCGCGAGCGCTCCTGCAAAGAACGGCAGATGTTGACGCAGCCACCGCCACAGCAGTGTGCCCGAGACCGAGGCCGTGGCGGGCAGATACTCGGGTGACGCCTGGATGCGGTCGATGGTGGCGTGACGCAGCGCGGTGTCGCCCTTCTTGATCACGAAGAGCCGCAGTCGCACGCCGGCCTGTTCGAGCCGATAGATCTCGCTCGCGATGAACAGCTCCGACAGGCGCGGATAGCCTTTGACGATATAGGCCACCGCCGGGCCGCGCGAGCGCGTGTGGCTGCCGGCGGTCGCGGTATGACTACGCATACGCGTCTCGAAGGACGGACTCGAAGTGCTTCGTGCACCGCCCGGCGTCGAAATGACGCTCCACGAGCGCGCGGGCGGACGCTCCGAGCTGCCGGCGCCTGTCGGGGTCGCAGGCAAGCGCGGTGAGCGCACGCGCAAGTCCAAGTGCGTCGCCGGGGCTCACGAGAACGCCGGTATCCGCGTCATGGACGGCCGACGCAATGGCGCCGGCGTCGCTTGCGACGATCGCGGCGCCGGCCGCCATCGCCTCGAGCAGGACGTTGGGCAGCCCGTCGCGATCACCGGTCATGTCGCAGACGGAGGGGACCACGACGACATCCGCCCGTTCGTACTCGGACGGCAGCGCATCGTGGGTGAGCGCGCCGCAGAACGTCACGCGATCGGCGACGCCCGCCGCCTGGATCTGCGCGACGAGCCGGTCGCGCTCCGGCCCTTCACCGACGATGCGAAGGCACCAGGGGAAGTCGAGCCGTGACACGGCGTCGACCAGCACGTGCAGCCCCTTTTTCTCGACGAGGCGGCCGACGGCCAGCATCGTGAAACGCGGCGGGGAGGTTCGGCGGCGCGCGGCGAAACGTGTCAGATCGACGCCGTGCGGCACGATCGTCACGTGGGCGCCGCTGCCCGTGAACTCGCGCGCGACGTCGACGTTGCAGGCGATGACGCATGCGGCGCGGCGGGCGCGGTCGTGCAGCTCGTGGCGCGGCACCCTCCTCGCATCGCGCGCGTGAGCGCTGAACCCGAAGGGGACGCCGAGCTGCCGCGCGAGATCCTCGGCAACCGCCGCGGGCGCGTGCGCGAAGTAACCATGGACCCCGGCGAGGGGAACGCCGGCAAGCTGCCGCGCGGCGTCAGCGGCCTGCGCCGCGGCGGTATAGCCGGCGAGCATCCGCACACGGCCGCGCAACGATTCCGCCTCCGGCTGGCAGGCGCCGTCTTCGCCCGGCTTCGTGCTGAAGATCGCGGCCAGCATGCCGCCGCGCTCCAGCGCCGCGAGCTCGGCGAGCGCGAACGTCTCGGACCGCCTCGGGAACCCGCTGAGGACGACAACGATGCGCGGAGCCGTCACGGCCCGACCCGTTCCAGCAGCTCCTCGACGCGGCGATGAATCCGGTCGAGACCATCGAGATCGACCGATGGCGCCATCGGTGGCTGCCCGAGCCGGCGAAGCACGACGGACATCAGCCGGTCGGGGCGAAGATCGTCGGGCTCGACGAGGTCGAACAACCCGCGCGCCGCCAGCAGGCGCGCGCGCAGGAGCTGTTCTCCGACAGGCTGGCAGCGCGGCACGAGCACCGCCCGCATGGCGCACGACATCAGCTCGCAGACGGTGTTGTAGCCCGCCATCGAGACGACCAGGTCGGCGGCGGCGTAGCGCGCCGCGAGCTCCGCCTCGAATTCGACGAACGTGACGTCGGGGAGCGTTCCGAACTGCCGCGTCAGACGATCGCGCGATGCCGGTGGCATCTGCGGCCCGAAGACGACCGTGGTCCGCAGCGCGATGCTGCGCGGCAGCGCCATGAGCCCATCGAGATAGGTTTCGATCAGCTCGGTGCCGTCCTCGCCGCCGCCGGTCGTGACGAGCACGCGGGGCGGTCCGTCCTGTCGCAGCGTACGGTGCGTCGGCCGTTTCAGGTAGCCGCAGTACCGTGTCTTGCCGGCGACTTCCGGCGGGAAACCGTACTCGGCGACCGCGTCGAACACGGATCGTTCGCCGTAGATCCACACCTCGTCGTAGTAGCGCGCGATCGTCCTCATGTCGTGCGCGCGTTTCAGCGACAGCCGCGTGCGCTCGGGCGTGTCGAGAATGTCGCGGATGCCGAGGACCAGACGCGTGCGCGCGTGCGTCCGCCGCAGCGCGCGAAGCGGGTCGAGCAGCTCGCCGCCGATGCCTGCGGCGCGCTTGTCCACGATCATCAGGTCGGGGGCAAAACCGAGGATGGCGCGTTCCAGCACCCCCGATCGGATGTGCGCGACCTCGGAGGACCGCGTATTCAGATACGCGGGCTCGTAGTGATCGGCCTCGGGCCGCGTGACGCAGGGCAGCTTGATGTAGTCGGTCCGCGGCGGAATGCGGAACGCGTGAATCATCGGCGAGCCCGTGACGATGAGCAGCGAGGCCGATGGGTACGCGTCGGCGATCAATTCCGCGAGCAGCAACGTGCGGCGGATATTGCCGAGACCGAACGTGTCGTGCGAGTACAGGAGCACCTTCGGCGCGCGCGAGGCAGCCTCGCGCGGGTGCTCGTGTCGGTCGGCCAGAGCGACAGTGAACCGCTTATCCATACCTGCGATCCATGTCAATCGCGCATTCGCGCGAGGCTCTTGGGGGAGAGCCAGGAAACGCCGCGGACGATAACACGAAGATCATGTGTTCACACGGACTTACGGAAAATGAGCGCACCTTTCGCAAGACGTCAGCGACCGTCGAGCCACTCACACGAGCGATCGAAAAATGTCTGAGTGATGACGAGGCGTGCGTGATGGGGGAGCACACATCGATGCCGCGTTCGCACACGCTGTGCCGATCGGATGATCGGGACGTGATTCGATCGCGCTCCCTCGCGCGCGCCGCGTGCGGCATTGTTGATGGCAACATCGCGGGGTGAGTCACTGACTGACTGAAGTGACTGAGGGAGCGAATATGGTCGAGTGAGCAGCACGTGGAGTGTGCGGCGAGCTCTCGTGCGCGTACCGGCTACAGGAAAACCCGTAGGAAGCGGAAAAACGACCGGTATCTGCAGAGTGAAATCCCGTCAATGGTTGAAGTTGCGCGACCCTTTTGTCGGGGCCGCCGATGGAACACGCAGGGTCTTGACAGGCTCTCCCCATGCTCCCCGTGCGCGAGACCACCGCGGACGACAGGTCCGGCATTCGGTGGGAGGAAATTCGTTAAAGTGCGGCCGCTGTAAGACCGTCAACAGTCTGGTCGGAACAGAGTCGCACTGACGATCCGTCTCAACGTCTGATTCCCTCGCTTCTCGTCGCGCTTGCCGCGCGCGCCGACCTGCACGACGCGATCGTGAAGAGCGCCGTCAAACGGTTGAGGTCGAAGGTGATGACGGTTGCGGCGATGATCCTTGGCTTGCGGCGCCGCTCGTCAGCGGTATCCTTACTTCCTTCCTTCTCGAGCTCGTCGTCTATCCGCCGCTGTACGAGCTCTGGAAGTCGCGCAATTTCGAGGGCGCACAGGACAGAGTCGCCTGAAGGGAGGCTGACATGCCAAGGTATCTCATCACAGGAAGCTACACGGCCGAGGGGACGAAAGGGTTGCTCGTCGAAGGCGGTTCCGGTCGCAAGGCCGTGATCGAGAAAGCGCTGCAGGGCCTCGGCGGGAAGCTCGAGGCGATGTACTACGCGTACGGAGACACCGACGTGGTCGTCATCGCCGACGTGCCCGATGCCGTCTCCGGCATCGCGTTGAGTCTCGCGGCGAACGCCTCGGGGACCGTCAACGTCAAGACGACGCCGCTCATCACGGTGGAGGAGATCGACAAAGCCTGCAAGAAGTCGATCGCCTTCCGGCCTGCCGGAGCCGCCGGCGTCTGAAACGCGCCGCGCCGCCGATTCGCGGCGGCTCGAAACAGCCCTGTCGATTCGACGACGGCCCGTTCGACCAGTCATCAGAGGAGAAAATCCGATGACGACACAGGTTCGAACGGGCCAAGTACTGAGCGCGCTGGTATTGCTCTTCATGAGTTTCGACGGCGCTATCCACCTGTTGAGAATCACCCCTGTCGTGGATGCGTTCCGGCAGCTTGGCTACCCGCTGACCGCGGCGCTGCCGCTCGGCATCATCGAGATCGTCTGCGTCGCGCTGTATCTCGTCCCGGCGACACGCGTCATCGCGGCGGTGCTGCTCACCGCGTACTTCGGCGGCGCGGTGGCGACGCAGGTCCGCGCCGGCGCGGAGTGGTTCCCGGTGCTGTTCCCGGTGTTGCTCGGCGCGCTGCTGTGGAGCGGCCTCTCGTTCTCCGACGGCCGCGTGCGCCGCCTGCTGACGACGGCTGCGGCTGCGTGATGATCGGCAGCGGGCGAGCTTCAGGGATGGCCCGTAGATGCTTGAAGCGGTGTCTCCAGCGACTCCAGCGCTGAACGATAGGCGCGTTCGACGTCCCCATTACTGCTGGCGGCGAACCCGAGGGGCCGGAGCCGCCCGTCGCCCAGTCCGTAGATCCAGCCGTGGACGCTGACGGGACGATGGTGCCGCTCCCACGCGTCCTGCACGATAGTGGTCTCGCAGACGTGCCGCGCCTGCTCGATCACGTTCAGCTCGCACAGCCGGTCGATGGCACGCTCCGTATCCAGTCGCGACAGCATCTCCTCGTGCCGCCGCTTGACGTCCTCGACGTGACGCAGCCAGTTGTCGATGAGGCCGAACCGGGCATCGTCATACGCCGCGCGGACGCCGCCGCAGCCGTAATGTCCCGTGACGATCACGTGCTTCACGCCGAGCACGTCGATCGCGTACTGCAGCACCGAGAGGCAATTGAGATCGGTGTGCACGACGACGTTGGCGACGTTGCGGTGGACGAACAGCTCTCCGGGCGCGAGGCCGACGATCTCGTTGGCGGGCACGCGGCTGTCGGAGCAGCCGATCCAGAGGTACTCGGGCGCCTGCTGCTGCTGGAGACGCGAGAAAAAGGCCGGATCGCGTTCGAGCAGACTGGCCGCCCACGCGGCGTTGTTCTCGAGGAGGTTCCCCAGCGTCGTCATCCCACGATCATCACCCGAAAGGCCGCGCGGGCTGAAACCCAGGCCGGCGATGGCGTTCAATAGAGGTGTGCGTATCGCGCGCCTGTCGATTCTGGATCTTGCACCCGTGACCGAAGGCTCGACGCCGGCCGACGCGCTGCACAACACGCTCGATCTCGCGCGGCACGCCGAGCGGCTCGGATACACGCGCTTCTGGCTCGCCGAGCACCACAACATGACCGGCATTGGCAGCGCCGCCACGGCGGTGGTGATTGGCTACGTGGCCGGAGGGACGAAGACCATTCGCGTCGGCGCGGGCGGCATCATGCTGCCGAATCACTCGCCGCTGGTCATCGCGGAGCAGTTCGGCACGCTCGAGTCGCTGTATCCCGGGCGCATCGACCTCGGCCTCGGGCGCGCGCCGGGTACGGATCAACGGACGCTGCTCGCGCTGCGGCGCACGCCGATGAGCGCCGACTCGTTTCCCCAGGATGTCCTCGAGTTGCAGGCGCTGCTCGGACCCGTGCGTGAAGGCCAGTGGCTTCGAGCGGTTCCGGGCTCCGGGCTGCAGGTGCCGATCTGGATCCTTGGCTCGAGCCTGTTCGGTGCACAGCTGGCGGCGGAGCTCGGCCTTCCGTACTCCTTCGCGTCGCACTTCTCGCCGGGCGCGCTGATGCCGGCGCTCGAAACGTATCGCACGTTGTTCACACCCTCCGCGCAGCTCGATCGACCGTATGCGATGGCGGGCGTCAACGCCTTCGCGGCCGCGACCGACGAGGAGGCGCGCCGGCACTTCACGTCGGTCCAGCAGTCGATTACCAACAGGCTTCGGGGTGCGCCGGGCCGGCTGCCGCCGCCGATCGACGACATCGAGCGCTACTGGACGCCGCCCGAGAAGGTCGAAGTGTCGGCGCGGCTCGCGTGTTCGTTCGTCGGCTCGCCGGCAACCGTGCGCGAGGGATTGACGGAGTTCATCGAGCGCACGCGGGTGGACGAGGTGATGATCGTCTCCGCGATCTACGACCACGCCGCGCGGCTGCGTTCGTACGAGATCGTGGCCAACGAGTTCCTGGGATCGGATTGAAGATCGTCGCCGGGTCCGCGACTGCATGGCTGGTCCGCAATCGCGGAACCCGGCCTACTTGCGTCGCGCTTCGGCCTCCGCGAGCCACCCTCGTCGCAGCGCCGCTTCCGGAATGCTCGACAAGTACGGCTTGATGTCGAGCACCGGCGTGCCTTCGAGCATGTCGACGCCGCGGACGTGCAGGATGCGCCCCTCGCGCCGCAGCAGCTCGACGACGGTCAGCCCGATCGGGTTCGGCCGCTGCGGTGAGCGTGTCGCGAAGACGCCGTGAGGCCGGTCGTCACTCGGGGGACAGGCGATGAGACTGGCCCCCTTCGCGCGATCGAACACCCACAGCACGTAGAGATGCGAGAAGCCGTCGATGTCGGCGAGCCCCGGCTCGAACGCCGGCAGGATCTCGAGCGTCCCCTCGGCCTCGTGTTTCGCGCCGCATCCCTTCGGAATCGCGCCCGTGTCTGTAAACGGCGTGTGGACGACGCCGATCGGCGAGAAGGAAAACATCAGGGCGATGCTGTGATGATCGGAAGGGCGGCTTACGGCGTGACGGTGACTTTCACGAGCGTGCTCGTCCAGCAGCAGACCTCGCCTCCGCCGCCTTCGCCCGAGTAGTCATTCGCGGTGACCTGGAGCACGTAGTCTCCAGGCTGGGAGAACTTCGCGGTGGCCGTCGACTTGCCCCTGAAGAGGACGTTCACGCCGCCACCCGCCAGCGTGTCCATCGGCGGGTTGTCCTTCTCGAACATCACGGCGGCGGGCCCGCGGAACATCGTCCAGTACATCCGCACCGGCGGCGGCAGGTTTTTCGGCACCGCCATCGTGCCGCTCGCGAACTTCGCATCGTCGTCCGCCCACACCGTGAGCGCGAGCGGCGACGAGACGGACGTCGTGCGCGTCACGGCCTTCGACAGGATCGAGAGCGGACCCTGTGCGCCCGGCCCCTGCTCCGCGAACCGCACGATCGGCGGCGTGTTCTTGACGGCGACGTCGGTGAACGGGCTGATGTTGTAGTCGGGATGCAGCCGCAGCGGAATGCTCGTCGGCTGTCCGTTGGCGACGATGGTCCACGTCAGGCGCTGATCGGGGGTCGTGAATTCAGCCGGCACCGTCATCGCGAATATGCCCCAGTGCCGGCCGGGAAGAAAATGCGTGGGCTGCCCCATGTCGGGGCCGCCCGGGTCGATGTGATTGTTCGGCCCGATCGGGATGTCGAGCGCCTCGCTGTTGTTGCGATTCAGGTAGCCGACGAGAAAAATCCGGCTCCCGTCGGTATTCTCGAACCATCCTTCGAACGCACCAGTGATGCTGGTCCCGAACTGGCGGAACGGCTCATTGGGAAGCTGCTCGCCCCGAGCGAAGTCGACGGGCTGCGCAGACTGCAGGGGCCGGCTTACGCCGGCCCCTACGATGAGAATCGCGGCTACGGTGAGAGCCGCGGAGGCGAGCCTCCGGATCATTTCGATCGGTCGAGTGCAGCCTTTTCGGCGGCCTTTGCCTTCCGCTCTTCCTGCAGCGCCTTGTACTCGTCGTCTGTCAAGTAGACGACGTTCATCCAGGCGTGGGCCATCTCGTCAACCGTGCGGTCGCCGTAGCCGACCCACTGATCCGGATCCGGGTTGTACGGGTTGGCTCTCGTGTTGTCGTACCACGCGCTCACGTGGATCACCGTCCCCTTGGGGAACACCGGCGCCGCATCGTCGGCGTAGATGTAGTTGGTCATCCAGTTGAAGTTGAACCTGCCGACGTAGCTGATGATCTGATTCTTCCCGTCGGGCAGAATCGCTTCGACCTGCATCGCCTTGCCGCGCAGGTGGAAGTGCGGCTGGAAGTTGGTGATGAGCGTGTTCTCCTTCAGCACGGTGAAGCCGTCGGTAGACGCGATGGAGTTCGGCGGGATGTCGACGAACTGCGATTTGCGCAGACCGGTGAACCCGATCAGGTAGCTGCGCTTGCTCGGCTCCTGGCCTTTCGGATAGAACCAGATGCCGATTTCGGAGCCGGAGGTAATGTCCTCGCCGACCGCATGGAGATGCTGATCCCACGAGATCTTCTCGCCGGGCAGAATCAGTTTGCCCGTGCCGTCGCGGAACCGGTCGTAGCCCTTGCCGATGGCCCATTCCATCAGCTGCGGCCGCCGGTTGACGAGATCGACCGGCGTCGGATCCGCGGCCGCGCCCCCAAAGCCGTTTGCCGTGCCCTGCCTCACCGAGTCGGGATCGTTGGTGAGCACCAGATACGCAATGGAGTGATGCACGATCCTCCGGCCCTTCAGCTGCGTCGGACGAATCTCCACCATCTGCGCCCAGCGCGGCTCGGTGAGCGGGATGTCGCTCATCGGCCGGTACCAGACATCCTGGTGCTTGGCCGGCATCGAGTACTCCGACGATCGGATGACGAGGTCAGGAGGGCCGTAGCCGTCGCGCACCGCCTGCCATTCGTTGTCGGTGACGAGCGGCTTGGGCGGCGGCATGTCCTTCGGGTCGCCCTCGGGCGCGCCCGCGTCCACCC
>Ga0114129_10005746_pt1 | contig 17576 bp, 13 predicted proteins | sample RhiMetdeltSRZDD1_FD_80071 | JGI IMG/M metagenome (GOLD analysis project Ga0114129, IMG submission 80071) | Populus rhizosphere microbial communities from Tennessee, USA - Rhizosphere MetaG P. deltoides SRZDD1 (version 2) (version 2) | ecosystem: Host-associated > Plants > Roots > Rhizosphere >...
ATGCAAAGCGCCCGACTGCGGCAACGGCACGACAGCCGCGAGCACGGCTTTCTCCACGGATCCACAGCAGCGTTTCCTCTATGTGGGAAACCGCAGTCAGGCCAAGGTCATGGTGTTCGAGCGCCGTGGCCTGGAGCTACTCGATACATTCGGTGAGTGGGGCTCAGCTCCGGGCCAGTTCGGCACGCTCCATCACATGGCGGCCGATTCGAAGGGCAATCTCTACGTGACGGAAGTGACGCCTCTTCGACCGGAGAATCGGCGCGTGCAGAAATTCGTGCTCACGACAGCTCCGTCCGGCTGAAGCCGGACACTACATCAGATGTGTGTCCGCCTTCAGGCGGACTCAGCGAGGGCCGTAGTGTGGGACGGGCCGCCCCGATTCGTAGGCACCGAGATCGGGTGCGCGGCCGGTGAAGTCGTCGTTGATTCCTGTGAGCCGCACGCCAGCATCAACGGCGACAGAACCTGGTCGTAGCTGGAAGTCGAAGTCCGCGGGCTTGTAGAGCGTTCGCGGGTCCGGTCCTGGCGCGGCGACCTTCACGAACACGTCGTAGTCGACGAGCACACTGTGGGTGTCTTGTCCGGTGGCATCGCCGAATTCCTTCAGCGTCTTGAAGCGTCGACGCTCGCGGGCCGACGCCTCGACCTTGGTCTGCTCCTGCACGGATCCACGACCGGGCTCACCGGGAAAATTCGCGCGCATCGACCGCGGCGGCGTGCTCCATTCAAATGAGAACTCCGCGCCCTCGTTCGGCCGGAAGCCGTTGTAATCCGAGCTCGAGTAGTTGGTGTTGGTCTCCACGGCAAACGTCTCGAGCGTCTCGCTCTTCCCGAGAATCAGGTTGTTTCGATAGTGGACGTTCGAGGCGGCGAGCAGCATCGGCTTGACCGGCGCGATGAGCGTGTTGTGATACACGACAATCCCAGACGAGGACGCGGTGAACTTGACGGCGCCTCCCTCGGGCGCGTGATAGACGATGTTGCGGATGAAGTACACGGGGCCGCCGAACATCGGCTGCACGCTGAGCGCGCGATGGCCGTGATTGAAGCAGCGATTCCGGAAGATGCGGACGTTGTGTGCGCCGCCATCCGCCTCGATGCAGTTGTCCTCCACGTTCGAGATGTCGTTGCCGTAGAAGTCGATCGACACCGGCAGGCGATCGCGGATTGGCTTCGGGCTGCCATCAGGATTCCCGTACGTCGCCACGTCGACGCCATCGTGAAAGTTCGCGATCGCGTTGTACGCAACGACGTGCCCTGAGCCGTAGACTTTGATCGCGTACTCGGAGATGAGCTTCGGGTTGAATTCTGGCAGCTTCTGCCAGGTGCGTCCCGTGAATCCCATCAAGTAATTCGGGTTGAACTTGCCACTCATCACGTTGTCGGCGATGTAGTAGTCCTTCGAGCCCGACCAGTCGGTGTAAATGGCACGCCCGACGTTCTCGAAGCGGCACCGCTTGATCGTGAGGCCGCTCGAGCCCGTGATGTTCTTCAGGCCACCCTGAAACGCGAGCTCCGTATTGCGAATCGTGAGGCCCTCGAAATAGTTGTGATTCGCGGCCATCACGTTGAACAAGTTGTACGCGCCGTCGCCGTCGAAGATGACCTCGCCGTCACCGGCGGCTTTGATCGCGATCGGCTTCTCAGCAGTGCCGCTCTGCGTGAGGAAGTACGTCCCGCTCGAGACGGTGCCGAGACCTCCGCCATACCGGTAGCGATCGTCCTTGTAGACGCCCGCGTGCACCAGAATCGTGTCGCCCGGCTGCACGCGTGGCGGGAACGTATTGAAGTTGTCGGAATGCGACGAGCCTGTGTAGTACGCGGCGAGAAGACCGGTAAATGCAGGCTCCTGTCGCTGACCCTTATAGTCCGGCGGATACACGTGGTAGACCTTGCCGCCCCCGGCCGGCATCGGCTCGGCACGCGTGCGCACCGACACGACGCGCTCCGCGCTCCCTGACATGCCATCGGGATCCGTCATCACGAACCGCGCTTCGTACTCCGTTGCGGGTTCGAGATCGAAGAGGCTTCCCGCGAATCCATTGGGCGTGACGTACTGCAGGGCGTTCTCATTGATGCGCTCGTTCCCGATGCGCAGCAGGGGCAAGCCGTCTTTCCACGCGCGCTCGCCCTTCTTGCGGTACGACACCGATACAGACGCGTTGCGATTGTCGTCGCCGTCGATGTACCACTCGAACCCGAGCGAGATCAATGTGGCTGGCTCGGTGATGAACTCTTTGGCGGCCGTCTTGTCGCCCGCCAACACGCGCGACGCCCAAAGAATCAACACCAAGAAGATCGTGGCAGAGGTGCGCACGGCGACAGTCTCCTTCGACAGACGGTGCGGGTGCCGCGTACGTAGTGTCCGGCTTCAGCCGGACCCGTGAACAGACGTAGTGTCCGCCTTCAGGCGGACCGTGGAACACACGTACTATCCGGCTTTCCTGGCCTGAGCGAAGTCGAAGGCAGCCGGACCCGCGTATTATGCCCGCGCCGGCAACGCCGGGAAGGGTGTCTCTAGTTCGGTTCCAGTCGTGTGTAGAGCGCAAGGGATTCCGCGTCCGGCCACGGCCAGTAGAGGAGGACAAGCACCGGTGTCTCCGAACCGGCCTCTACAGGGATCGACCGGCGGGAAACGAATTGCATCGGGTACTGCACATCGCGAATCGCGATGCCGAGCGCAACAGCCGGCCTGTCGGGCAAGGCTTCGAGCGTCAGTGTACCGGCCGACGTCGATCTGACGACCACACGACGACACCGATACTCGAGGTCGAAGCCGCACGATGGATCATCCAGAATGATTGAGAGCCGCACAGAGTCGCCAGCGTTGATCGTACGCGGTGCGTGTAACCGGAAGTTACGAGAGACCTCGGTTGCGGCAGGCACAGATGCCCAATACCAGCTCGACTCGTAACCGGCTCTTTGCACGGCCACCTCGAGGCCAGGAGGCCGCGCCTCGAGCGTCAGCTCGTACTTTCCGCTTCCATCCGTGGTTGTCACGACCGGGCCACTCGCCATATAGAACTTGAGGTCCGCACCGTCGATCGGCCGGTCTCCTTCGTCGCGAACCAGGCCTGCAATATGAACCAGACTCGGTTGCGGCGCTGATACGGGCACAGGATTCACAACGGGCGTGGGCCTCGTTGGCGATCGACTGTCGCATGCCCACAGCAGAGCCGTGGCCAGGAAGACAAGCGAGACGCGGTTGCTCGCGGCCATGGAGGTTCCTACTCTCTAAACGCTTCTCGCGCCCGCGGCGCACATCCTTGTGGGCCTTGACGATTATTGCCCAGGATGAGACTCACGATACCGCCGGAGGGACATGAAAGCCGCCAGCATCTTGTCGAAGGAGTAATGGGCGTTCCGGCCGCTGGTGTTGGGCAGCACGAACACGTCGGCGCCAGATAACCGCTCCGTCTGCCTACCCAACATTACTGAGCCACGATGATTGGGGAACATCGCGCGGAAAACGGTGATGCCGATGAAGACGACGATAGCAGGCCGGTAGTGACGTACCTTGCGTCGCAGACGTGATCTCCCTGCCACGTATTCGTCCAATCGCAACTCATCGATGCCGCGTGTGGCCCGCGGAACGATGTTCGTGATGCCGTAGCCCCATTCGGGTAACCGATCGTCATCAATGTATGTGAGCGGCTCAGGCACGAGACCCGAGCGGAAAAGGAGTTTCCAGAACCGATTCGAGAAGCCGGCGAAGTGATGTCCCGTCAACGCGGAACGCACGCCCGGATTAATCCCAATAAAAAGCACGTGAACCCCTGGACGGATTCTGTCGCGAAGGCGAGGTAACGGAGGCGCCACTCCGCTAACTCTATTCGTGGCGCAGCACCATCATCGGGTTGATCTTCGACGCGCGTCGTGCGGGGACGTAATACGCTGCCAGCGCAACGGCAGCCATCACTGCGGCAACGCCCACGAGGAGGATGATTTCCGGCGAGGGGAGCTGCGGCATCGACACTGCGAGTAGACGTTCGAGGCCGAAGCCACCGGCCAATCCGACGCCCGCTCCAATGAGCGTCAACATCACGCCCTGCCGCAACACCAGCCACAACACTTCTGATTGTCTGGCGCCAAGCGCCATGCGCATCCCAATCTCGCCCGCGCGCTGGGCGGTCGCGTACGAGACGACGGCAAAGATCCCGAGGGCCGCAAGCACGAGGCCGAGCGTGGCGAAGCCTCCGAGAACGTTGCCGAGTAAGCGAAAGCCAGCGGTCGTCTTCTCCTCGGCCGCCCGAGCGGTGATGAGCCCGAATACCGGCAAATCCGGATCGAGCCCCGCGACGACACGTCTGAGATCGGCAGCAATGGCGTCGGGCGCGCGCGCGGTGCGCACGATGATGTTCACGACATTGGATCCGGTCTGTGCCAGCGGCTGATACATCTCGAGGTTGGTATCGACGTTCGCCGAGGTGCCAAACGACGGAAACGTAACGTCGCCCACGATGCCCACGACCTCCCGCCAGTTCGGATTCGGTCCTTGAAATCCGATGCGCTTGCCGATCGGATCTTCCGTGGGCCACAGCGTGCGCGCCATCGTCTCATTGACGATTGCCACCGGCGTGCGTCCAAAGCGGTCGTCGATCGTGAAATAGCGGCCGCGTCGGAGAGGAATCCGCAACGTCTCGAAATACTTCGGTGTGACGCGCTCGTTGAACGCAACGACCGTGTCCGCGCGTCCTTCGACGGCGAAAGTCGTGCTCGTGCCGAATGGAATAGTAGGAACCGACGAGCTCGCGAGGGCAACGCTCACCATTCCCGATAGTTCCGCAACGCGATCGTGCAGCGCCTCGAAGAACGCGCGGCGCGCAGGCGGCTGAGCGTAGTGGGGCCCAACCAGATTGAGACGCGCGACGAGTACGCCGTCGGTCCGCCAGCCGGGATCGATATCGCTGATTCGCTGGAGACCTCGAAGGAACGACGCCGCTCCGGCGAGGATGATCAGCGCGAATGCCACCTCGGCGACGATGAGAGCTTGCCGGAAACGCTGCGGCGCGTGGCCCGACGTCATGCTTTGCGGGTTCTGCTTGAGCACGTCGTTGATGTCGGCTCGCGAGGCCATCCAGGCCGGGACCGCTCCGAAGATGAACCCAGTCAGCGTCGCACACCCGAACGCAAACGCGAGGCTCGCCGGATCGATGGTGATGCGTACGTCAGGCAAATCGCTGAATTGGCGGCTCGCGATGAACCGCGTGCACCAGTACGCCAGCGGAATGGCAAGGGCACCACCCACGAGCGACAGGACTAGGCTCTCGGTCAATGACTGTCGCATGAGCCGCCGTTTGGCGCCGCCGATGGCCCCACGAATCGCGAACTCGCGTGCGCGCGCCGCCGTCCTCGCGAGTTGAAGGCTCGCCAGGTTCACACAGGCGATGAGGAGCACGAGGAACGTCAGCCCGAATGCAAACGCGGAGATGCGTCGCATCGTGGGATTGACGATGCTGAGGCCTTCGATCCTGACGCTGTCGCGCTGATCGAGCTCCGGGTGTTCGGCCAGCAGCTGCCTGGCAATCGTCTTCATTGCCGCGTCGGCCTGATCGGCGGAGACACCCGGTTTCAGCCGGCCGAATTCGCGGAGGTAGTTGTTGCCTCGGTTCTGCCGCTGCTCTGTCGTCATGGCAAACGGCCGCCAGATGTCGACCGTGCCCCAGAACAGCGGGTACTCGAAATCCTGCGGCATCACGCCGATCACCGTCGCGTTGCGACCGTCCAGCCGGAGCGAACGGCCGACAATGCGTGGATCGCCGGCGAATCGTCGTTGCCAGAACCCGTACGACATGACGACCACCGGCTCGGCGCCCGGCTGGTCATCGGCGTCGCTGAATGTGCGTCCGATCAGAGGCGCGTCGCCGAACAGCGTGAAATAGTTTCCCGTGGCGCGGATCGAGAACAGACGTTCGGCCGGCTGATCGGGCTCGGCCATGCTGGCGTCCTGCCACGTGAGGGCGACGAGGTGCTCGAAGACGGTATTGCGATCGCGATGGTCGAAGTAGTTGGCATTCGAATGCGGCCAGCGGTCCGACTGCGGTGAGGTGCGGAATACGTTGAGGATGCGATCCGGCTCCGGATATGGCAGCGGCTTGAACAGGAGCGGATTCAGGACGCTGAAGATCGTCGCGTTCGCGCCGACACCCAGCACGACGGTGAGTACGGCCGCGATCGTGAACCGCGGCGTCTTCCACAAGCCGCGAAGACCGTAGCAAGCGTCCTGCGCGAAGTCGCGCGCCCATCGAAGCGGACGCACGTCTCGCGATCGCTCCTTGACCTGTTCGACGCCTCCCAGCGCGAGCCTCGCGCGCCTGCGCGCTTCGGTTTCGCTCATGCCACGTTGCTCGTTCGCTCGCGTTTGCATGGCCACATGAAACGCGAGCTCATCGTGCAGATCCTGTTCGACACGACGTGAGCGCACGAGCGCCCTCAATCGCGCCGGTATCGCATGGATCCAGCGTCGCCACTCCATAGTCAGACCTCTTTGAGCTCGAGGACGCGGCTGATGGCGGACGTGAGTCGACGCCAGTGCTCCGTCTCCTGCCCTAAGTAGCGGCGACCCGCGCGGGTCAACGAATAGAACTTCGCGCGGCGGCCGAGCTCGCTCGTCTTCCATTCCGCGGTGATCCAACCTGCCAGCTCGAGTTTGTGCAGCGCCGGATAGAGCGACCCATCGCTCACCTGCAGCTCATCGCCAGACACCTGGGTCAGGCGTTGGCTGATGGCCCACCCGTGGAGCGGCTGGAGGGCGAGGATTTTCAGCAAAAGCAGATCGAGGGTGCCTTGGACGAGGTCGGGAGGTTTGCTCATGTTGTCCTCGGTTACCGATTCCATGTCGCCACGGCAGGCTTAGACGAAGCCAGAGGCAGACGGGTTGGCTATGGAATCGGAAACCGAGGGCAGTCGATTATTCGTGCCGAAGTGCAGCAAGTGGATCGAGCCGCGTGGCGTGACGCGCTGGCCAGATGCACGCCGCAATAGCAACCACGATGAGCACGATCGCGATGATCGTGAGCGTCACGGGATCGCGCGCGCTGGTCTGAACCAGAAATGCCTGAAGCAGTTGGCCGACGCCGATGGCACCCGCAAGCCCGATGACAAGGCCAATCCCCAGCTGCACGAATGCGCGACGCAGGAAGATCCAGATCACCTGGACCGGCTTCGCGCCCAGCACCATTCGAACGCCGATGTCCCGGGTGTACTGCGTCACCGTGTAGGCAGTCACCGCATACAGTCCAACGCCCGCGAGGACGAGCGCGATGAGGGCAAAGGTCGAGAACATCGATGTGAAGAGACGGAGCAGCCATCGCTGCTGCGCCAGAATCTCATCGACGGTCCTCAAATTGAACAGCGCAAGATCCGGATCGATGACCTGCATGGCCTGGCGCAGCGCCTGCGCGGCCTGAGCCACGTCGGTGCGCGCGCGTGCGAGCACAGTCGCACCCCGGGCCATTGTCGCGTTCTGACGATGCGGGATGTAGGCGATAGGGTCGGGCTCGCGCTCCTGATTGTTGTTGCGCTGCCGGACGTTAGGAACGACGCCAACGACGGTCAGCCAGCTCGCCTGGCTGCCTGGCGTATCGTCGCTCAAGCGGATCTGCTTGCCGAGCGGGTTCTCGCCCTTGAAGTGCATCGTGACCAAGCGTTGGTTCACGATGGCATTCTGCTGGCCGGCCTCCCCGTCCGCGTCCGTGAAGACCCGGCCCTGCACAGGGCGCACGCCGATCGTGTCGAAATACCGCGCACCGATGCTCAGTATCGTGACGCTCGGCGCACGCTCACCAGGCAGAACGGATCGCCCGTCGATTTCCAATTGGCGAAGACCACCGCCGCCAAACGGCGGGTTCGTCGAGGTCGAGGCCGCCTCGATCGCTCCGACCGTGGCGAAGTGCTCGTCGATGCGCCGCAGCAGCGTCATCCGATCGTCCCAGGTCGGGTACTTGCGCGCGGAGATGATCATGTTGAGGCTCAGCATCCGAGATGTATTGATGCCGATGTCCATAGCGTACATCGTGAGGAAGCTGCGCATCATCAGGCCGGCGCCGGCGAGCAGCATCATCGTCAGCGCGAGCTGCGTGATGATGAGTCCGGCGGACCAGCGTCGCGCTCGCATACCTCCCGAGCCAGACCGTCCACCTTCTTTCAAGGTTTCGTACACGTTCACCCGCGATACGTGCAGCGCCGGCGCGAGGCCGAAGATGATCCCGGTGAGCAGGCACACGCTGAGGAAGAATCCGAACGTGCGCCAGTCCATCGTGAAGACCATCCAGTACGGCTTGCCGACGTTCTGCGTCTCGGCATCGAACCAACGTATCCCCGCGACCGAGAGCAGGAGGCCGACGACGCCGGCGAGGAGTGCCAGGAGGATCGCCTCGATGAGCAGCTGACGCACGACCTGCCACCGGCTCGCGCCCATCGCCACGCGGACGCTCACCTCGCCCGATCGATGAGCGGCGCGCGAGAGCAACAGGTTGGCCACGTTCGAGCAGGCGATCAGGAGCACGAAGCCGACGGCGCCCATGAGCGTCCAGAACAGCGTGCGGAGCTGCGGGCCAACCACCCGATCGGAGAATCGATCCGCAGTCGGCGCCAGATCTTTGTTGGTCGTCGGATAGTCGGTCGCGAGCTTCGTGCCGATGGCCTTCAGCTCCGTCCGTGCTTGTTCGATGGTGACGCCGTCCGCAAGGCGCCCGAGCGAGAAGTATCCGCGCGCCTGGCGCGGCTGGTCCGTGATTGCGGCTGGCAGCGATCCGACGGGCATCCAGACGTCGGCCTCATTGGGAAAGTGCATGCCTTCTGGCATCACCCCGATGATGGTGGCGCCAGTACCGTTGAGACGGATCGAGCGCCCGATGACACCCCGGTCGTTGCCATAGCGCTGCTGCCAGACGTTGCCACTGATCAGCACGACCGGCTGCGCGCCAAACTTGTCCTCGTCGGGAGAAAAGTCGCGCCCGAGAATCGGACCGATGCCGAGCATCTTGAAGAAGTCCGCCGAGACATAGCTGCCAGAGTAGTTTTCGGGGATGCGGCCTTCGTCGCCCACATTGAACGAGCCGCTGAAGACGAAGGTCAGGTGCGAGAACGTCTTGGCTGACGCTCGCCAGTCCTCGAAGTCCCGCATCGACACGCCAAGGGTGCGCCCGCGGCTGTCGCCCGTGACCACCATCATGATCTGGTCGGGATTGGGGAACGGCAGGTTACGAAGCAAGACAGCATTCACGATCGTGAACACCGCGTTATTGGCGCCAATACCGAGCGCCAATACGAACGCGGCCATGATCGTGAACCATCGGTTCTTGACGAGCACCCTGACCGCAAAGCGCAGATCCTGAAGGAGGGTCATGCTGGCTCCGTAACTGCAAAATCAGTTTGGGAAGTTCTTTTGAGTTTTGAGTTTTGAGTTACTCGATCAACGGAGGCTTAGACGTCGCGGAAGGAAAAATGGATCTGTGACCGATTGCGGGACTGCGTCCCGATCCTGGGAAGGATCACGCTCGTAGTGTCCGGCTTCAGCCGGACCGTGCTACTCCGCGCGAAGCGCGGTCAACGGATCCAAGCCTGTCGCTCGTCGGGCCGGAATGAAGGAGGCGATCAGGCAAATCGCGACGAGGAGTGATGCGACCGCTCCGTACGTGACGGGATCGAACGGCCTGACACCAAGCAACAGCCCCCGCAGGAGCTGGGCCAGGCCGAAGGCGAGGACGATGCCCACGGCGACGCCGATGAGCGCGAATCGACCGCCGCGTGCAAGCACGTCTCGAATGATGTCGGCTGAACTGGCACCAAGAGCCATCCGCACGCCGAACTCCTGTGTGCGCTGCCCCACGTGATACGCGATCATTCCGTAGAGTCCGATCGACGCGAGCAGCACTCCCATTCCGCCGAACAGGCTCGTCATGAATGCACCGAGTCGGAACGGAAAGAAGGCGTTCCCGTTATCCAGGTGCGTCGACATCGGGCGCACGTCATAGACCCCCACGTCCGGATCGACGTCCCTGATGATGTCCCGAACTGTCGAAGCCAGGTCCTGACCTGGGCGCGAGGTGCGAGTGACCAGCGTCGCCGTCGCTGGCACAGCCTGGGCCAACGGCCTGAAGATCGCCGCCCGCGGAGACTCGCCGACATTCTGATACTTGCCGTCGCGCATCACGCCCACCACTTCCAGCGTAGTGCCGTCTGTCGCGAGCAGCCGCCCGATGGGGTCTTGATCCGGCCAGAACTGGCTGGCCAGCGTTTCGTTCACGACGACGACCGGCGTGCTGGTGGCGTCGTCGCGCGTATTGAAGCCCCGACCACGGACGAGCCGCATGCGCGCGGTCGCAAAGTACTCGGGACTGACGTCGGCCTCAAACGCGATCGGTGGCCGCCAGCCGGGATCGCGTGGTCGCATTTGAGGGGAGACCTGGGCGATTTGAAACATGATTCCGAGCGGAGGGAGCGAGATCCACGCGGCGTCGTCCACGTCGGCGAGAGCCGCCATTCGATCGCGAACGGATCTGTAGAAGGCCAGGCGCTGCGCCGAGTCGTAGCCCTGAAGACCCGGCGAGGCAGACGCCAGGAACATGCCGTCTGGCTGAAAACCCAAATCAATGTGTCTCGCGTGATCCAGACTGCGAACGAACAACCCGCCGCTGACGAGGAGCGTGAGTGACAGCGCCACCTGCATCACGACGAGCATGCCGCGGAGCCTGCCGCCCGAGTCGTTCATTCCGCTACGGCCGCCGCTGTTCAGCGTGCGGCCGAGATCCGAGCGACACACCGCCATGGCCGGCGCGAGCCCCGCGAGGATGCCGGCGACAATCGCGGTTGCGAGGGCCACGACCGTGACGCGAACATCGACACTGAAGTCCGGGTCGAGTGCGGCGGCGGCTGTTACACCGGCGATGAACTCGTGAAGGCACCGCAGGGCAAACACGACAATCGGAATGGCGACGAGGCCGCCGAGCAGTCCAATCGTGACGCTCTCGGTGACGAACTGCCGCATGATGCGTCCGCGTCGCGCGCCGAGTGCGGCGCGCACCGCTACCTCACGGCTCCGGCTTGCAGCGCGGGCCATCAAAAGGTTCGTCACATTGGCGCTGGTGATGAGCAACACGACAGCGGCCAGACCGACGAACGCCGCGGAGGCGATCCGCAGAAACTCTCCGAGCTGCGGATTGGGTCGCGTCTGCGCCTCCGGTGCAATTCGCAGCGAGACGTCGGTGTTTGTCGACGGAAACTCCCGAGCCAGCGTTGCGGCTCTCACGTCGAGCGCCGCTCGCGCCTGCGCCAATGAGATCCCTGGCTTGAGGCGCCCAAGCACAGTAAACATTCGCGCCGCACGATCCTCGAATAGCGACTGCGCGGAGGGCGCATCGACGAAGGTCTCGTGCATCCACGCGGGCACGTACGCCGCGACTCGAACCAGCGATTCGGTCCCACGAAATGTCGGCGACGTCACGCCGATGATGGTGAACGGCCGACCGTTCACCCGGACGGGTTTCCCGATGATCGAGGGGTCGCTACCGAATCGCGATCGCCAGTACCAGGAGGCCAGGACGACGACCGGAGCATCGCCCTTGGCGCGCCCTTCATTCGGCTGAATCAGGCGTCCGGCCGCAGGCTGCATACCCAGCATCGAGAAGTAATTGTCGGTCACCATTTCGATGGCGACGCGATCGGCGCCGTCGTCGACCTTGAACGACGCCACGCGTAGCGTGTAGCCGATCGCATCGGCCAGCACCGTTGTCTCGGCCCGGTAGTCTTGAAGGTCGCGAAAGGAGACCATGTACGGGACCGTGCGGTTGCTGACCGCGCGGTTGCTGATCGACATGAGCTGTTCGGGATGTTCGACCGCCAGCGGTCTGAACATGATCGCGTTGACGATCGCGATCATGCCCGTCATCGCGCTCATTCCGAGGGCGAGGGTCAACACGGCGGAGACCGCGAACACGGGCGCGCGCCGCAGCGCGCGCAGCGCGTAGGCGAAGTCCTGCCGCAGAATCGCCACGTGCTCGCGAGGCGCCGTCGTGACGACGTCCCGAAGGATCTCGAGCCAGAGTCCGATCAGAGTCCTGACGCCTTCCCGACGTGCCTCGCGATGTTGCGCGCGTAAGGTCTGCTCCATGTCGCGGCCGTGATCGGCGCGGAAGTCGAAGGGGAACACGCGCACCAGCGCCCGGAAGATCCGATCGGCGCGCGACGACATTCGTCCGGGCGGCGAACTCAATTCGACCTCGGCCGGGGTACCAGCTTCTTCGCGCGCGCCATCTCGACGATGGACTCGAGCCGATCGATCTCCGCCGCGGCGACGCGGCGCCCGAGTGGTGTCAGCCGGTAATAGCGGCGCCGCTCGTCGTCGAGCGAGATGTCGGGACGGTCGTCGGTCTCCACGATGAGTCCGTCGCCCTCCGCGCGCCTGATGAGCGCGTAGAGCGTTCCCGCGCTCAAGCGAACGGCATTCTCCGTCCTCCGCGCGATTTCCTTCAGGATGGCGTAGCCATGCTTGTCGCCGTCGGCGAGGGCGACGAGCGTATGCAGCATGGGCGGCGTCAGCGGCAGGAAGTGATCAACTGGCGGCGTGCGCGGCGGCATGCGTACCTCGTACGACGGCTGTATGAGCCGTCAGTCGACATACTATACCGTTACACGATATATACCTGTCAAATCTTTCGCCTTTCGCCTTTTGAGTTTTGAGTTGTGAGTGACTCGATGCCACCTGCGGCTGTGCTTGTGCCCCCCACCAGCAGAGGCGTAGAGTCCGCCTACGGAGGTGGACATGGCTGGAACGACGAAATGTGCGCACCCGGCCTGCCAGTGCACCGTCGAGCCCAAAGGACCCTACGGCAAGTACTGTAGTGACCACTGCAAGCAGGCAGGAGACAAGATCGAGCTGCGCTGCGACTGCCAGCATGCGCCGTGCCGTGCGGCGTGATCGTCAAGGCCTCAGGAATCAGGCCTCAGGAGTCAGGCCTCAGGGCTCAGGCCTCAGGGCTGGGCCAGGCCTGAGGCCTGATTTCTGAGGCCTTCTGCGATGCGCGCGATGGCAATGTTGCGGCCTGGCGACGCACGAGTCGAGCGGATCGAGCTCGACGTTCCTACTCCGGGACCAGGCCAACTTCTGATTCGCGTGCTGGCGTGCGGCGTGTGCCGCACCGATCTACACGTGGTCGACGGCGAGCTCACCGAGCCGGCCATCCCTATCATTCCAGGGCACGAGATCGTGGGTCGCGTCGAGGAGCACGGACCGGCTGTGGAGGGGTTTGCCGTGGGCGACCGGGTCGGCGTCCCGTGGCTCGGATACTCGTGCGGCTCGTGTGAGTTCTGTCGAACCGATCGAGAAAATCTGTGCCGGCGCGCCAGGTACACGGGGTATCAGATCAACGGCGGATACGCGGAGTTCACGGTCGCGGATGCGCGCTTCTGTTTTCATCTTCCATCGACATACACCGACGAACACGCCGCTCCTCTGCTGTGCGCGGGATTGATCGGATACCGCGCGTATCGAATGGCTGGACCAGGCACGCGCATGGGCATCTACGGATTCGGCGCGGCCGCTCACCTGATCACACAGGTCGCGGTTCGTCAGGGCCGAGCGGTGTATGCGTTTGTGACGCCGGGCGACGAGCGTGCACAGGGATTCGCACGCGAGATGGGAGCCGCATGGGCCGGACCCTCGAATCAGCCACCTCCAGTCGCACTCGATTGCGCGATCATCTTCGCGCCAGTCGGTCGTCTGGTTCCGGAAGCGCTGTTGCGCACGATGCCTGGCGGCGTGGTGGTGTGTGCGGGCATCCACATGAGTGACATCCCGTCGTTTCCGTACAGTCTGCTGTGGGAGGAACGCACGATTCGATCCGTGGCCAATCTCACACGGACTGATGCGAACGAATTCCTCGCGCTCGTGGCAGATTCTCCAATTCAGACGCGCATTCAACGCTACACACTCGATGATGCGAACAGGGCGCTCGACGACTTGCGCGACGGTCGGATCACGGGTGCCGCTGTTCTCGTACCCTGAACGGGTCGCGCGTCGCTCCCGTCTCCGGGCTCGATGACGATGCTAGGATCGTTTCCTGTTCTGAACATTCCGCGCGTGTTGATCGCGCGTCATTGTGCTGGAGGCAATTCCCCGTGGCCAGAAGAGTCGTGATCGCAGGTGTTGGAATCCTTGTGGCACTGACGCAGAGCGCGGGTCTGCGAGCACAAGGTCCAGCGCAGCCAGCCCCGGCGTTCGAGGTCGCGTCCGTCAAGCCGAGTAATCCGAATCCCGGTAGTCCCCTCGCATCCATTCCACTCGTGAGACCACCTGTCAACGGACGCTTCTCGGCGACGAATGTGCCGCTGCGTGTACTCATCCGCGTGGCGTATGAAGTCCAGGACTTCCAGATCGTCGGCGGACCGTCCTGGCAGCTGTCGGCAAAATATGACATCACCGCCAAAGCCCCAGACGGTGTCGCCGACGACATGCCAGGCACAATGGCCAGGCTGAAGACGCTGCTCGCTGATCGCTTCAAGCTGAAGGTCCACACCGAAACACGAGACTCTCCGATCTCGGCGCTCGTGCTCGCGCGAAGCGATGGGAAGCTCGGCCCGGACATGAAGCCGTCGACCGCCGATTGCTCGAATGCGCAGGCCGAAGCTCAGAAGCGCGCGGACGCGCTCGCCAAGGGTGGACCGGCGGCACTCGCGTCGCTGATGCCCAAGCCGGGAGAGACCATTCCGTGCTCCGTGGCGCCGGCAATCGATCCAGCCAATCCCAGCGCTGGGTTTGGTCTTCGCGGCAACGGGCAACCAATGGCGACGCTCACGCAGCTCCTGTCGCAGGCCACCGGTCGCATCGTCCGAGACAAGACCGGATTGACCGGACTGTACGATTGGGTGTTGCGATTCGATCCCCAGATACTGTTGCAGATGGCGTCGCAGGTTGGCCTCAACCTGCCCACGCCGGGTGCGAACGCACCGTCGCCGTTTGCGGATAGCCCGTCGCTCTTGACCGCGCTGCAGGAACAGCTTGGGCTCAAGCTCGACTCTCAACGCGGCCCGCTCGACGTAGTGGTCATCGACAGCGCCGAGATGCCGGAGCCAGATTAGACAGAGGCCGCCCGAAGGCGGCCTTTACGAATTCCGAATCCCGAATCCCGAGTTATGCGGCGCTCCGCCGTCCGTTCGCTCCCTTCTTGGCGCGCGCAGACTTGCGTGCTCGGCTCGCGGGCTTTCTGGTTCCGCGTCCGCCACCTGACGCGTCGAGACTCCGGCGCAGCCGTTCCATGAGGTCGACAACCTTCGCGTCGCGCGGCGGCTCGTCGGAGACGAGCGTCGGTTTCTTCCCCTTCATCTTCGACTTGAAGACGCGCATGAGGTTTTCGCGATAGTCGTCAGTGTACTTCTCGGGCTTCCACTCCTCTGCGAGGCTCTCGACCAGCTTCGTGGCCATGTCGAGCTCTTTCTTGTTGATCGACTTTGCGCGCGGAAGCTCGAGCGACCCGACGTCAACGAGCTCGTCTGCAAAGCGAAGTGTCGACAATACCAGCGCGTTGTCGACGACCTCGACGGCAGCGAGATGTTGAACATCTCGCAGGATGAACTTCGCGATCCCTATTCGCTCTGATTCGCGAATCGCCTCGCGCAGCAGTGAATAGGCGACGTCGCCGCCTTTCCCAGGTGTCAGATAGTAGGGCGTCTCGAAGAACCGGTCATCGATCTGGTCAGCCTTGACGAAATCGAGAATGTCGATGCGCCGCGTCTTTTCGAGCGCGGCGGATGCAATGTCCTCCTTGGTCAGCACGACGAAGTGACCCTTCTCGTATTCGTACCCTTTCACCAGATCTTCCCACGCGACCGCCTTGCCTTCTTTCTGACAGACGCGCTCGAACTTGATAGGCGAGTGATCCTTGGCGTGCAGCATTCGAAAGTGCGGGCGGTTGTCACGCACCGCGGTGTGTACCTGAACGGGAATGTTCACCAGACCGAACGACAGCGCACCGCTCCAAATTCCTCTTGGCATGTCAGGCTCCAAAGCCCATCACGAGTCAGCTGGCACGTCACGTGCTCTCGACTGAACAAACGTGTCGGTTACCTACTCGGGTAACCCACGAAGGAGTACCTCATGAACGAAGATACGCTCAAAGGCCAGTGGACCCAGCTCAGGGGTCGAATCCGTGAACAGTGGGGCAAGCTCACCGATGATGATCTGGATCAGATCCAGGGCCGCGCGGAGCAGCTCATCGGACGGCTCCAGCAGCGATACGGAATCGCGCGCGACGAGGCGAAGCGCCAAGTCGATACGTGGAACCCTGAGCCAGCAACTCGCTTGTAACATCGAGCATGTTCTCGCCGGCCTTGTAAGCGCTCACGAGCGCTCGAGGCCGGCGAGACGATCCGAGCTAGCCAACCCTCACGGGAGAATCCATTCGAATACGAACGATCGAGCCCGCCGGGAGGGTGATGTCCTTGCCATCGGTTGCCGCAATCGCGCCGCCGGCGCCGATCACCGCTCCGAGCACAGCACCTTTGAGCCCGCCGATGACGCCGCCGACAACGCCGCCGACACCAGCGCCCACACCCGCTGTCGCAGCCTCGTCGCGAATGCCACGACTCTCGAAGATCTGCGTTGCCGACGCACGGATGTCGTGCTCACGACCCCGCACACGCATGCGGTCGAACGACAACGTCAACGAGCCATCACGATCGATGCGGCCCGCCTTGTCCACATCGCTGACGACACCCTCGATCAGCGTGCCCGCCGGCACGAGCACGCGCCCGTTCTGCACGAGGTCGACCACGGTCGTGGTCTCGAATCGCTGTTCCACGGTGGCCGTTTCAGAGCTGAGTTTGGTCCTCAGCCGCACATCGAGCTCCTGTCCAACTGGGATCGATCCCGGCGCGGAGTTCTCGACGGTCGTAGGAGTCGTCGGCGCTTGAGAGCTCACCTGAGAGGTCGTACTCGGCGTCCTTGGCGTCGAGGACGCAGTGTCGCGCGCAGCGCACGCGAAGCCGCTCGCGGCAACTGTGAGAATCACCGCGGGAATGATGGATGAATGCATGACCTAGTTCCCCCCTTTCCGTCGAACTCTTAGAAAGCAACGGATGTGCCCCGCGGCCGAACGGTTGCGCTTGGCCGCGGGGTTCCGAGCGTCCCTACCGACCTCAAGCCCTTCCGTCATTCAGCGCGAACGGCCGCGCTTCAAGCCGGGCAGAGGAATGGGCAGACGGATACTCAGATCCGGCAGCGGAGGGCAGTGCCCGGTTTCGGCGTCACACGACCCGACGTCCCTGAATGATCCGCACCAACAACACGATCACCGCAAGCACCAACAGCAGGTGAATGAGCCCGCCAATGGTGTAGGAGCTGACCATTCCTAGCAGCCACAAGACGACGAGCACAACGATGATTGTCTCGAGCATGTGCCATACCTCCATGCCGGTCGGAACCGGCCGATAATGGAAGAGCAGCATTCGTACCATCCGACCGCGCGAGCGCGGATCAGATGCACGCGAGCTCAGTCTTCGCTCGCACTCTGTACCTTCACGAGGCTTGGTTTCATGACAAATGACGCTGCCCCTTCGTTCCCACGATTCGGGATGAC
>Ga0114129_10005748_pt1 | contig 17574 bp, 11 predicted proteins | sample RhiMetdeltSRZDD1_FD_80071 | JGI IMG/M metagenome (GOLD analysis project Ga0114129, IMG submission 80071) | Populus rhizosphere microbial communities from Tennessee, USA - Rhizosphere MetaG P. deltoides SRZDD1 (version 2) (version 2) | ecosystem: Host-associated > Plants > Roots > Rhizosphere >...
AATAGCTAAAGAAGAAGATGAGGTTCATGCCGGCGCGCTCGATGCGGCGCTGGCCGATACGGTTCCCGGCGTTACTGGCTTCGGGGGCGCCCGATCCGACAAAGCGCAGGAAGTCCGCGATTTGGTACTCGAGCAGGAATTCGGTGTACGTGCGGTCACCGAATATCTGACGCAGCTTGAGAAACGTCCTGTCGCCGATTTGCTGGCCCACGGTCAACTCGGCGCCGAGCGTATCCCCTTCCGCCCTGGTGTTGATCTCGAAGAGATCGAGATCGAGCGCCCTGCCGATTGATTCGCCAAGCGGCGTGGCAATGAAGCCGGTCGCGATGCCTCCCGCAGTCGCCGCGAGTGACGTGCGCTCTCCGGTTCCAAGCTCGTTGATTGGACGGTTGAAGACGATGAGCGAGAGGATGTCGGACTCGTCGAGTGGCGGCCTGCTCGAGAGCTGCAGCTCGGGCTGCATGACGCTGCCTGTGACGCGAACCCGCGCCTCGACGCCCGTGTCGGGGATCTGCCGCGTCGCCGTAACGTCGAGGATCGGGTTGAGCTCTTCTTCGCCGGTGAATCGCAGCGTGCCGCCGCGCGCCAGCTCGAACTGACGGCCCTGGAATTGATACTGACCGCGCACGGTGGTGATCGTTCCGTTGTAGGTCGGCCGCCCACCTGCCCGTTTGCGTACCGTGATATCCCCGCCGACGGTGACGTTGATGTCGCCGATGGCCGCGCGCGTTGGGCCGCCCGGGCGCAGCCTGCGCCCCCGCAAGACGAGGTTATCGGGGATCCGCACGCGCACGTCCAATTCGACGTTCTCGAAAACGCCACCGGTCGGCGCGGCTCCCTTTTCGTCGACGGCCCGCGTTAAGTCTTCCGGCGCGGTGACGCCCTGGCCGGCGCGAGTCAACGCGCGATCGGTCGCTTCACGCGCGCTGCCAGCGGCTTGTGCTGATCTCTCGGCCGACTGAACTTCGGGCAGTTCCTCGACGCTATACGGGTCGTAGAACAGCTGCAGAATGCGATCGACTTCCAGCCGGCCAGCCGCGATTCGCACGTCCCCCTCAAGACGCGGCCGCGCCAACTCGCCGGTGATTCTCAAGGCCGAGCCGATCCCGATGTCACCGAGCTCGTTGTCGATAATCTCGAAGTTCTGCGAATCGAGCGCGATGTCCACGCTGCCGAGCTGACCGGAATGTACGGCCAACTGACCTGATACGCCCAACTGCTCGCCGTTCTCGTCGAGGATTTCGAATCGGCGGATGCGGATCAGGTCCTCCTCGAGATCGATTCGTGTGTCCAGACCCGAGTACGAGGTTCCCAACCGTGGAACGGCGAACGCACCATCGCGGATCTCGGCGAACCCGCTCAGATGGGGATCGTAGCCCGACCCTTGGATTCGAATATCCGCCTGCAGCCCACCGCTGACGTTCGTCACCGCGGTGGTGAAGCCTTGGATCAGCCCGAGATCGAGCGCTGATGTTTGAATGCGGAGATCGATGGTGTCCTCTGGCGTCGCCGCCACGTGCTCGCCCTTCGTGCGTTCGAACAAGGTCCTCGGCACGACCCCTTTGGCGGTTATCGCTACGCCCGGCGACTGCTGCAGCATCGCATCGAGCGTGATGCGGCCGCCGGCATAGTCGACATCGGCAACCAGAGACTCGTACTTGTAGTTCTGAAACGCACCGTTGCGCACTTCGACGTGCGCGTCCACCGCGGGGGCGCTGATATGGCCGGTGATCGTGGCGTCGGCCGTGAGTCGGCCGTGCAGTCCGCGATTCACGAGCAGGAGCTTCTCCACTTCGGCCACGTCAACATTGCGGGCGCGCACGCTCAACGATCCCGTTGTCTTTCCCTCGCCGAACGACACCGTGCCGTTGGCGTCGAGCGCTTGATCCTCGCGAACCAGGCCGATGTCCCTCAGGGTCAGCTCTCCTGGCCGGTACTGGATCGCCGGGTCACCAGTGCCGGAGTTACGCCACTCGATGCCATCTGTTCTGAGCGCCAGCGTCGGCAGGTGAATTTCCTGGTGATCCGGATGGAACACGACACTGCCGGTCGCATCGAGCTCACGGGTCTTTTCCTGGATTTGCGTCGTGAACGCGAGCTGCTTGTCGCCCCAGGTCGTCGTGGCGGTTATCTGATTGAGCTCGGTGCCCGCCAACCGCACGAGCGTTGCGCGGGACTCTGCGTGGACCTTCGCGTGCGCGAAGTCCAGGTCGGGAATAGTCACCGCGTACTTCGAGTTCAGATCGAGCGCCCTGTTTTCCTTCCACCCCAGGCCGCTGCCGTTGAGCGTTCCGTTCGTCGCGAGCGCCGTCCGATTTCCGGTGATCGTTCCGTCGAGCACCACCGTCCCTTCGAGTTCGCTTTGACCGGCGAGCGCACCCGCCTCGGAAATGTCGGATGCATCAACGTGGTATTTCAGGCTGGACTCGGACGATCGATCGAGCGCGAGTCGGCCCGAGGCGTCCACAGTGACGTCCGGCCCCTTGATCTGCAGGCACGTCAGGTCGGCAACTTCGTCAGCGTAGCGGCCATCGAAGTCCGCGCCTGCGATCTGGACGCCGCCGACGAGCGAAGGGCCAAGCGTCACGCGGCCGTCAATGCCGAACGAAGCCGGCGTGATGGGAGCGGTGAGATCCGACAGGCGGAACGTACCGTCGACCGTGCCATTGATGTTGCTCTCGAACTCCTTGCGTCCTGAAATCACGGCGGGGTTCAGCTGCTCGAACGCTCCATTGGCGTAGGCGGTTAATCCAACATCCCCAATCGTCGTCTTGAACTTCATCTGGGGCGTCCGCATGCCCATGATGTTGGAGTCCGTCACCGTGCCGCTGACGTCCAACGACATCGTCTTCAGCGTGGTTCCCCCGCCCTTGACGTCGAAGCTCCCGTTGACGAGTCCGTCGTAGCGTGGATCGTCCAGCGCGGCGATCTCGAGCGCCTTGCCAAGCCGATGAACGTTCAAACCGCTCAGGCTGCCGCGCCCGCCATATGACAATGTGCCTTTTCCTACCTGAAACTCGACCGTCGTGCCGCTTGCGATCGTCGCGCCTTCGATTTTTGAGGAATCGAGCGTCGCGGTCCCTTCCACCGTCGTGCCCTTGCCCCGAACGTGATAGTCGAACACCGACAAATTCGTCTCGAGGTAAGGCGCGCGCATTAACGGTGGGAGTCGCCGCAAATCGACCTCCCGCGCCGATCCCTGGAGATCGTACGACACCGGCCGCGCATTCGCCGGCAGCACGATGACACCCCGCGCCGTTGCACTCCCGCCGTAGGCGGTGGCGCGCGCAGCAGCCAACGTGATGTGGGGTCCCTTCAAGGAGCCTGCGGCAACAACATTGGTCCCCTGATAGCCGAACGCGGCAACGCGTGGACCACGAAAATTGAACGTGCCTCCGAGGCGGTCGAACGCGGGCAGCGCAGCGGGCTCGGACCGAACCGTGAGGTCGATAGCGGCGTCGCCGGTAATGTCAGAGCGCGTCTCTGGTCTCTTGAGGATTGGCCCGATGTTCAACCGCTCCAGGCGCGCCGCGCCGGCAAATCGAAGGTCCGGCTTTTTGAAGTCGGTCATGAGCTGACCACGCACGGCGCCCGCTTCCGATTTGACATCGAGATCCAGACCGAGCTGGTCCAGCGGCCCATCGGCCTTGACCGTGTACGCCGGATGGAGTCCGTAGCCGGCTAGTACCGGCAGCAGCCGCCCCAGTTCCGGCAGCGACAGCTGCCCGTTGCTCGAGACTTTCAGAACCGGCGTGCGCAAGTACTGTTCGACGACTCCTTCGGCCTTGACCGACGTTTCATCCGTGTGCACGGCGACGTGCTCGAAATAGAAATTGTCGTCGCGGACCGCGAAGCCACCACTGAGCTGCCGCAGCGTCAAGTCCGGATCGCTGGCGCGCAAGCCGAGATGCTCGAGAGTCACCGTGAAGTGCACCGGCGCATATTCGAACGATGCACGAATATCGAGATCGTCGATGCGTTGCGGCAGCGTGTACGAGGGCGACCCCATCTGATCGTCGATTCGTACCGCCCCGTCGGTCACCACGATCGAAGGAAGGCTGAGGGGACGCCCCGGTCCTTCGCGATCCGCTTCCCGGCGGCGCGCCTTCACCAGCCGGCCCAGGTTCCAGCCTTCATCGTCGCGCACGACGTGGATCGACGGCGACGTCAGGACGATGCGATCGATCACCAGCCCTGCGGTTATGAGTTGGATGACGCTGTAATCGACCTCGAGAGACTTCACCGCGACGACACGGTCGCCCGAGACATCGACGGCGACATCCGACAACGTTGCGCCAAAGAACAGGTTGCCCCCGAGACTACCAATGGTCAGCTCGCCGTTCAGATACTGCTTGGCCTCGCGAACGATCGCGCGGCGAATCCAATCCCGGAACCAGGGCGTTTGCGATGCGATGAAGGTCAGGCAGATGAGGACGACGACAAAGGTCCCAAGCCAGGCCACAACGTGCACCGTGCGGCGGATAAGGGCCATAGACTAGAACGCCTGTCCGACGCTGAAGTGAATGCGGAATCGCCGCTTCTGCTCTTCTCCGTTGACTATCAGTCCGGGAATCGGATTGACCTGAATGCCGACGTCCAACCTGATGGGACCGATTGGCGTGTTGTATCGCAGCCCGGGGCCCATATCGTAGCGAAGGTCGTTGAGGTTGATGTCCCAAGGGTTGCGCCACACGTTCCCGGCGTCGACGAAAAAGACGCCACCCAACTTCCCGACAATCGGGACGCGCAGTTCCGTGGAGAAGTCGAACAAGGTGTGCCCGCCGATCGGTAGTCCCGATCCGCTCAACGGCGAGACTTCGAAGCGGCCCCATCCGCGCAGCGTCGTCGAACCACCAAGAAAGTACCGCTTGAAGAAAGGCACGAGCAGTTCTTCCGGGCCAGTGGACTCGATCGAACCAATCCGGCCGCGCACCGCGACGACTACCTTTGAGCCAATCGATTGAAAGAAGCGGCCTTCGCCGGTGACCTCGAAGAATTGGAAGTCTCCTCCCAACCATCCACCGGCCTTGCCGACATGAAGGTTCGCCACATAGCCCCGCTTGGCGTCCAGCAGGCTACCGGTCGTGTTGCGGGCGCCATCGATGAAGATCGTCGACATCTGGCCTGCGCCGAGGCCGCAGCGCGGGCCGGTACCGCAGCGGGGATCCAATCCAAGCGCGATCAGATCGTCCCTGAAGGTCGGGTCCTCCAGCGCTTCGTCGAAGATCGTGTATTCCTCCCATTCATTGGCGTACGTCAACGTCAGCGTGGTCGGTTGCCGCGGTCCAATGATGGGGCTGCCAAATCCGCCGAACTGCCGGATGATCGAGGCGCGGCCGCCGATCGTCGTCAGCTCATACGTTGGCTCGTTGCTGAACCAGGATTGCGCGGTCAACGTGGCGGCGTACCGCGGGCTGAGGAGATACGGTTGCCTGAAGTTGACCCGCACGCCACGATCGAGTGACGAGTACCTCGCGAAGACACCAGCGGTCCGCGCGCCGCCCCACCAGTTCACATGCCGCCAGTCGATCTCGCCGCGCGCTTTTTCCTCGCTGCCGTAGCCCGCACCAAAATTCACGCGCCGATGTTTTCCCTCCGTCACGGTCACGCGGGTCGGAATCCGATCTGCGTCGGTCCCTTGCACCGCGGAATCCGTTTTCCCGCCGGTCAACGCCTCGACGTTGACGAAGTTGAACAGCTCGAGCGAGTAGAGCTTCCGCTGACTCTCGCGCAGCTTGCTCTGCTGAAACAGGTCGCCTGGCTTGAACGTGAGCTGCCGCCGGACGATGTTCTCGTCAACGCTGATCGCGCCGTTCACATCGACCGGTCCGACGTACGTGATGCGGCCAGGCTCTGCAATGTAGGTGATGACCTGGAGACGCTCAGTGGATCCAGCAGCCTCCGTCACCTCGACGCGCGGGGTCGGAAACCCATGATCTTTGAACTCGTCGAGCGCCACCTCGCGGCCTGCCTGAATCAGCGCGCGATCTGCCGGCGCACCAACTTTAATCGGCAGGTTCGCTTCGAGCCGCCGTCGATGGTCTTCGGGTATCGGTTCGAACCCCTTGAACTCGACGCGCTCGATGCGGATCGGCTCGCCTTCTTCGATTTCGATAACGAGCCGTACGGATTGCTGATCGTCGCTGAGGTTGGCGTCGTACGACTTGATGCGCGCGTCAGGAAAACCACGGTCGTGATAGAACGCGACGATCCGCCTGAGGTCGGCCTCGAACTGCCGGCGATCGAAATACTCTCGCTGACCCCACGGCAGCCTCGAGCTCTGATTGGTTGCCAGCACTGGCCTCAGCTGGCCGGGGGTGACCGCGCTCATGCCGACAAACTTCAGATCCCTGACAACGATACCGGTGCCTTCTTCCCTACACCCGGCGGCGACGAGACTCAGCAGGCCGATGAGGAGAAGCGAACCGGAAAGGAAGGCGCGCATGGGGAGCAGTCACAACGAAAAAAGGCCGGAGATCGTTTTCCCAGAAACGCTCTCCGGCTACAGTCGCTGGGGTGCGAAAACGTACTACTCGCGGGTCAATTCCGGCTTGCCCGCCGAGATGGAGAGCATGATGCCCAACCCCATGGCGATAACGAGTCCGATAATGATCCAGACAGGAGCGATGTGCTGGAGCACGCCGCCGTACCACAGGGCCGCCAACGCGCCGATGACCAGGAGGAAGTACCCGAAGAGATAGACGTTGACAAACCGCATCTTCACCTCCGGCGAACGGAAGGGCCGGGGGCTCAGCTCGAAGCTGAGCCCGGCTCGATGCGATTACTGCTGCAAACGAACGACCAACTGCGCGCGGCGGTTGAGCCGGCGGGTCTCTTCACGCGAGTTGTCGTGCTTCGGCCGTTCCTCACCGTAGCTGACTGTGCCGAGACGGTCGGCCGCAATGCCGCGGCTGGTGAGATACGCCCGCACCGAATTGGCGCGGCGGTCGCCGAGCGCGAGGTTGTACTCTGCCGTGCCGATGTTGCAGGTGTGTCCTTCGATCTGAATACGCAGCGTCGGATTCTCCTGCATTGCCTTGATGGCCTCGTCGAGGGCACGAGTGGCCTCGGGCCGCAGCGAGTAGCGATCGAAGTCGAAGTGCACGTCTTCGAAAACGAACTGTTTGACCGCTGGACGTATCACGTTGATGTTCACCGTGTCGCTGGCCTTCTTGCCATCAGACGGGCAGACGACAGTGACGGTGACCGGAACCGTGCCTTCGGTCATCGGCGCCGTCCACGGTGTTTCACGCGCGCTCGGGTTCGTGAACTTGCCGGTCGGCGCGGTCCAGTTGTAGGTCACGGTGCAGTTGATCGAGCTCGACACCACGGCGGTAACCGTTGACGCCTTGCCGACTTCGACCGTGCATGGATTGCACGACGCCTTCACGCCAAGCACGTGATCCGGCGGCGGGGGCGGTGGTGGTGGCGGCGGCGGAGGCGGCGGGGGCGGCGTATAGACGCGCACGCCGGGGTGATACCCAATCCGGAACTGAAAGCCGAACGAGTCGCCGCCTTCATCCTCGAACGCGCCAAAGTTGCTCCGTCCGTCGAGGCCAAGGCGCCAGTTCGCGCCAGCACCGGCGAAGACTCCGTTGCGGCCGATCCACGTCAAGCCGACCGTGAAATGCGTTTGCGAGTCGGAATCCGAAATGGTCGGCGGGAACGATCCGTCTTCTCCCACCAGCGTGGTGCCGCTGTAGACCACATCGTCGAACTGTGATTCACCGTGGAGTTCTGCGGTGAGCCGCAGGCTTTGGCGCGTCGGGAAGCCAGCGCCAAATCCCCAGCGCAACCCGTTCGAGAGATCGACATCATCCGGATCGCCTCGGAACACGAAGCCGCCATAGCCGGAGAGTTCGACTCGCTGATTGATTTCCTTGCTGACGATGCCGTCGAAGAGGAAGTCGGGCTTGCCAGTCCCGACACCTTCTTCGTCGTCTTTCGCAGTCGGCAGCTTCACCATGCCACGCACGGCAAGCGCCACCGGCTGCTGTTTCCACTCGGACAGCAGATTGACCTTACCGCCAACCCAGAAGTCGCCGAGCTGGTTGTCAGACCAGCCCTGACGAACGAATGGGTATTGATTGATCAATCCGCCCGACCGTGAGTCCGTGGGACGGAAAATCGGACGGGAGTCGCGATCGATACGACGAACAACGCTCCAGGCACCGAAGATTTCGGCGCGGTCGGCCAGACCGACGCCGAACGTGACCGGCCAGTCAGACACGTCGGTGAATCCCTGCTGATGATCGAAGTTCACCCGGTACACACTGGCTGACCACCGCTTCGCCGGCAGGATCTCTCCTGTCGGTACGAACCATAGACCCGTGTCCCCCATTGACGTGGTGGTCGCGGGTCGAACGTCGGTGCTCGTTGGATCCGGGCGGGCGGGCTGTTGTTGCTGTGCCGCCGCGCTGGATGATTGCCCTGAGGTGCTGGTCTGTGCAGAAGCGATCCCACCTATAGTGAGGACCCCTGCCATCGCCATCGCCACCAGTTTCAGCATTTGCTCACGCCTCCGTAACTGACCGATTCTACTACCGGTTCGCGCTAAATTTCCGAACCAGTTGTGGATTCGTTTTCAGCGACCCCGTGTGCGCTTGCATCGCCCTCGACCAGGCGACCGCGCCCACCGCGGCTAATTTGCCCGCCTTTACGGCCAGCCGACCGCGCTTCCTCCGAGGTCCATTCGTGTGCTGTCCCTTTTTGGTGCGCCGCGCGTCCACCTTTGCTCGCAATTTCACGCTGCTTCTCAGGTGACATCGAGGCGAAACCGCGGCGCTCCTTCCGCGGTGCGTTGGTTCCAGGTTCTAGTTCGTTCATGGTGTGCGACCTCCGCGCAGCCCGTGAAGTCCCCTGACCACATAAGGAACCTGCGTTGGTTCCGACGGGGGATCCTCAACGGGCACTGGTTTGGGTTCATCCAGGGGTGTTTCTGGAGCGTCGTCGGGATCGTCGTCCGGATCTCGTGGGTCGTTGTCGTCTTGATCCTGTGCCCGCACGCGTCGCTCCACCTGGACTCTTTCGCTTCCGATGGGCTGGCAATCAAAGTGTATGCCACACGGGATGTGGGTTTTAGGCCGGTTTTTGAGGCTTTGAGGCGCGAATTGCCGGGTCAGCCGGACCCACCGTAGCCGTCGTGGATGGGCCTTGGAGTGATTCCCTACACTGCTGACCTAACCTGCACGCTCCCGGTCATGGTTCCTTCGTTCGCACCGTTCTGGACGGAATGTTTCCTTTCGATGGTTGATCGTGAAACCTTTGGTGTATCCGAAGCTGATATCATCCACGTTATGAGCCTGTGTGGAGGCCCGACGAACCCCGAGCCGGCGAGCAACACCACCGGCCGAAAGGTGTTCTGCCAGAAGTTTCAAAAGGAAATGCCGGGACTCGATGCGCCACCTTGGCCTGGGGAACTTGGCCAGCGTGTGTACGAGAACATCTCCGTTGAAGCGTGGAAGATGTGGGAAGAGCGAATGAAGATGATCCTCAATGAGTACCGGTTGATGCCCTGGCAGAAAGAGGCGCAGCAGCTGGTGACGAAGCACATGGAGGACTTCTTCTTCGGAGAAGGCGCCGCACTCCCGCCCGGGTATGTTCCGCAGCAGAGCAAGGGCTGATCGAATCTATCCAGTGGCAACGTTGATTGCCGGGTCGATCTTGAACTCCAACTGCGCATGCGCCCTGCGCACGGCCGCCTCTGCGTCGACCGGCGTTTCCGCCCGCGCGAAGATAAACCCCAAATAGGATCCCGCCTCCGGCAACGGCTCGAGCAATTGATCGTGCTTCGCGGTAATCCGCACGTCCTCGACGTGTGGAACGGAGCGCGCTGCCTCCTCCCCGTCCACGCGCTTGAACAAGCCGCGCTTCGGAATGGGGACCATCATCACAGCCGACGCGCGCGATTCGCGCCGCCATCCCGTGATGTCCTCGCCGAGAGCGTGACGAAGCAGGATCTCTTCGAGTGACGCGTCCGGCTCGAAGCGCAGCGCTCGTGAACACAAGCCACCGATCGGTCGCGCCGCGACTTCGAGCACGAAGATGCCGTCCGGGCCGACGCGGCATTCCGCGTGAATCGGACCGTGTGAAAGGCCAAGGGCGGAGGTCGCCTGCTGAACGGTCGCCACGAGCGCGGCATGGGTTGCGGCATCGAGCTCTGGGGGCGTGACGTAAATCGTTTCCTCGAAGAACGGGCCGTCCAGCGGATCGGGCTTATCAAACACGGCACAGACGTGCAGCGTTCCGCCGGTCAGCACGCCTTCGACGGCAAATTCGCGGCCCGGGATGAAACCCTCCACGAGGATCGTGTCGCCGGCCACGCTCCGCACCGCACGAACGTCGACCCGGGCAAGCAGCGCGCGGATGCGCTCGATCGCGCGATCGAATTCCTCCGGTGAGTTGGCGCGTATCACGCCGCGGCTGCCCGACAAGCCGAGCGGCTTCAGAACGCACGGAAAGCTAACGTTCGGATAGTAGACCGACGATCGAATGCGGTCGCTCAACGGGATCGCGAAGTGCCATGGCACCCACAATCCATACGCACCAAAACGCCTGCGTGCCTCGCGTTTGTTCCCGCTCGCCGCCGCTGCATCGGGGTCGTTGCCTGGCAGTCCGAGCATCCTGGCGGCGCGCGCGGCGAGGACCGCCGGACGATCGCCCACGGCAAGCACGCCGTCGAACGGCCGGCGCGCGGCTTCGGCGGAAATCGCCTCGAGCGAATGCCGCTCGTCGTAAAAGCGAATCGCAATCGCGCGGTCCTGCCACGGATCGTCGAGGTGGTGACACCGATCGGTGGCAAACACCAGCTCGACGCCGAGCCGCGCCGCGGATTCGTGAAACGACCTCAGCTGATAACCGGTCGACGCTGATAGCAGAAGAACTCTACGCACGAGATTAACGAGTCAAGACTAACGACTAAAGACTACCAACTAACGACTAAATCAGGGCAACCTGCTCTGATGCTGGCTCCGCTCAACAGTACCAGGGCTCGTTCAGATACGGAATCGTCGCACGCGACGGCAGCGGCGGCGACGTCGGGCGAAGCGGCAGCGCCGCTCGCTCGTGGGCCAGCTGCCAAATCCGCTCGAACACGTTGCGACGCGAGGCGGAAAGGTTCACGCCAACAATCCGCTCGACGTCTTTCTGCAACGCATCAACGCGCGAATCCGGATGCGTCCAGCGGTATGTCAGTGAGCCATGATCGAAGGCGCCAGTCAGGCGCCGGACGTCAGGTAACTCTAGCAAACGCGAGCCCTCGGTGATGAGCAGACGGATCGCCAACTGGATCGGCGCAACGTGCTCGATCAACCGCAAGCGATCGATCGCCTGCAGAAGCTCACAGTAACTCTCGAGGGTCGTCCACGGCGTAAACGCCACGAACGTTGGCGCGAGCGGTAACCCCACTCGATCGAAAAGCGCGACAGCCTGCTCGAAATCGGCGCGGGTGTGCCCCTTCTCGAGCGCCGTCAGCACCTCGTCGTCTATCGATTCGACCGCGCTGATGACGAACGCGCATCCAGTATCGCGGAGCAGTGGCAACCGATCGTGATGCCGCAGCAGGTGCTCGATCTTGATCGTGACGTCGTACGACGTGCCGGGGAACCGCTCGGCAAATTCGCGAATGACGGCGGTTGCGTGACCGATGCCATTGAAAAAGTCGGGATCGCCGAACGTGATGTGCCGTGCGCCAGCCTCGACCTGTCCGGCAATGTCGGCGATCACAACGGGTACGGGCACGATGCGGAACCTGCCGTCGTACACAGGAACGATCGGGCAATGCCTGCAACGATGTTTGCACCCGCGGCTGGCTTCCGTGTACCCCGTCACCCGCCGTTCGCTCCCCTGCTGCAATGTCGCGTACCGCGACAGTGGCAACAAACCAGATCGATCCGGGATGCGGAACGTCACGCGCGGCACGGAGGCCACGACGGGCTGGTCAACAGCAGGCTGACACACGCTCCGGACGAGGTCGTCCTCGAACTCCCCACCGACGATCGCGGTGATCCCGCGCTCGCGCAGCGCCTGCGCGTTGAGCGGCGCGTACAACCCGTACGCAATCAGCTGAGCGTCGGGATTCAACGATCGCACGCGGTCGATGACCGGCATCGCCAGACGCGTGGCCGTGTGCATGGGAAGAAAGAACGCAATCGCTGCGGCACGCCCGACGACCTCGGCATCCAGCTTCTGCCGCGCGAGGTCAGAACAGATCACGTCGTGGCCAGCGGCGCGAAGCGCAGCGGCGGCCGAGGCCAAGCCAAACGGCTGACGCCCCAAGTCGTAAGTGGAGACGAGCAAGACCACTGAATGAATTGTATCCTTTACACCATGAGCCAACCCGCCCGTGCTCGCGTCGTCGAAACAGCCCCGGCCCTCGACGACCGGGCCTTTTTCGGGCATCCACCCGGCCTGGCCACGCTGTTTTTCACCGAAATGTGGGAGCGTTTCAGCTACTACGGCATGCGGGCGTTCCTCATGTTGTATATGGTGACGCCTGCCGCCGCCGGAGGTCTTGGCCTCGCGGATGCGGACGCTGGGTCGATCTACGGTACGTACACCGGGAGCGTCTGGGGCGCTGCCATTCTCGGCGGCCTGATCGCCGACCGTTTCCTGGGACAGTATCGCAGCGTGCTCTATGGTGGCATCCTCATTGCCGCTGGGCACGTCACGCTCACATTTCGAGAGATCACCTTCTTCTACAGCGGTCTCGCACTGATCGTCATCGGCACCGGCCTTCTCAAAGCGAATGTGAGCACGCTCGTCGGATCGTTGTATCAACCCGGTGATCCTCGCCGCGATGCGGGGTTCTCGATCTTTTACATGGGCATCAATCTGGGGGCGCTGCTCGGTCCCTTGGTCGCAGGGTATCTCGCGGAACGGGTGAGCTGGCACGTGGGATTCGGGGCCGCGGCGATCGGGATGGCCCTGGGTCTCGTCCAATACGTTCTCGGGCGCGGGCGTCTGCAACCAGCGATCCAACGCATCGCCACGCAGCCGAAGCCTGCAGCGCCTGCGGCCGCGGCGCGACCCGAACCGGCCGAGGCGGGCCGCGCGTTGGGATTCACGCCGGTTGAATGGAAGCGCATCGGCGCGATCGTGCTGCTATTCATTTGCGCAACGTTCTTCTGGGGCGCATACGAACAGGCGGGATCGACGTTGACGCTCTTCGCCGCACGGTTCACCCGGCTTGAACTGCTTGGAATTTCATTCCCCGTTTCCTGGTTCCAGATGGTGCAGCCGATCTGCGTGATTCTGCTGGCGCCGCTGTTCGCATGGTTGTGGATCAGACTCGGGCCGCGCGAGCCATCGGTCCCAGCGAAGTTCGCGCTCGCGCTCGTGTTCATGGCCTTGTCGTTCTTCGTCCTCGTACCTGCCGGTGCGATGGCGCAAGGCGACAGCGTGCGCGTCAGCCCCATGTGGCTCGTCACCGCCTACGCGATTTCGGTGGTCGGCGAGCTCTGCCTCAGCCCGATCGGCTTGAGTGCGGTCACGAAGCTGGCCCCCGTCCGGATTCTCGGCCTCATGATGGGAGTCTGGTTCCTGTCGAATGCGTTCGGCAACAAGCTCGCCGGTACGGCGGCGGGCTACATCAGCACCATGCCGCTCGAGAGTCTGTTCGGTGTAGTCGCGGCCATCCTCGCGACGGCGGCGCTCGTCATGTTCGTGCTCGTCAAGCCGATCACGCGGCTGATGGGCGACGCGCGGTAGATTCTTCGGCCCATGCCTCTCGAAAAATATCGCGAGAAACGTAACTTCAAGAGCACACCCGAACCGGCGGGCGACCTCACCCTTGCCGGCAGCCGCGCGACGCGTGCCAAATCCGGCGCCGGCCTGTTCTTTTGCGTCCAGAAACACCTTGCCAGTCACCTTCACTACGACTTTCGGCTCGAGTACAACGGCGTGCTGTTGTCCTGGGCCGTCCCCAAGGGACCGTCGCTCGATCCAAAGATCAAGCGGCTGGCCATGCACGTGGAAGATCATCCGTTCGAGTACGGAACGTTTGAGGGCGTGATCCCGGAAGGGTACGGCGCGGGGATTGTGATGCTCTGGGATCAGGGGACGTGGATGCCACAGGGCGACATCGAACAAGGTCTGAAAAAGGGTGACCTGAAGTTCACGCTCGACGGCTACAAGTTGAAGGGATCCTGGGTGCTCGTCCGCACCGGTGGTCGATGGGCCGGCGGTGGCGGACGAAGCTGGCTGCTCATCAAACATCGGGACGAGTGGGCGGGCGATCTGGACATCGCTGAGTTCGCACCGTTGAGCGTCAAGAGCGGCGGCAACTTCGAAGACATCCTCGCCGCGGACAAGCCGGATGTGTGGGTCTCGCATCGACCTGCCAAGGGCGGCGAGACGGGAGCGATGCTTGACGAGATCATCCGCAAGGCCGCAGCGTTGAAGGCCGGCCGCAAACCGCCGGCCGCAACGAAAGCCGCACCGGCCAAAAAAGCTCGCAAACAGTCGGCGTCAACCAGGACCGCTGCGCGAAAGACAGCTCCCAAGAAACGTCCTGTATCCTGACATCATGAATAAAAGCGATTTCATTCTGTTCAGCGGCGGCGCCGCCGGTGCTGAGGCCGAGTTCGGCGCGTGCGCCGAGCGGCACGGCATCGAAGAAGTGAACTTCACGTTCGACGGACACAAGGATGTCCGCACCCGCGGCATTCGCGTGCTGAACCACGAGGAGCTGCAAGCCGGCGATGTCAGCCTCGAGTACGTGTCGAAGTTGATGAACCGCCGCTACACCGATAGCCCAACGATCCGCAGAGTTCTGCAGACACTCTGGTATCAGGTCAACAACGGCCAGGAAATCTACGTCATCGGCGTGATTCTGGACGATGGGACCGTGCGCGGCGGGACGGGATGGGGTGCTGAATTCGCGAAGTTGTGCAACAAGCCGCTGTTCGTGTTCGATCAGGAAAAGAGCGGCTGGTTCGAGTGGACCGGCCAGACCTGGAAGCTGCACGGCGCGCAGGCACCCCGCATCACGCATCCGCACTTCACCGGCACCGGCACGCGCCGACTTCAGGACAACGGCCGGCAGGCGATCGAGGATCTCTTCACGAGCTCTTTCGAGAGATAGCCGCGCGCTCTTCGAGCTCGAGCCATCGCTTCAGCGCGGTCTCGAGCTCGACGCCAATCTGATCGACTCGTGCCAGCACGCTCCGGATGTGATCCGCGGACTCTTTATAAAAGTCCGCGGACTCCGATTCCTGCCGAAGCCGCTGTTGCTCGGTCTCGAGTGCTTCGATGTGCGCCGGCAGCCCGTCGAACTCCCGCTGCTCCTTGAACGAGAGCTTCTTCTTTGGGTCGGGTGCTTGCGGGGACTCCTTTGCTGCACGCCGCTCTCTCACGGGCGCGCTCTGCGCGGCCAGGCCGTGCTCGTCGGCAGCTTTCCGCGCTGCCGACTGACGGAGAAAATCCTGCCACCCGCCGACATACTCGACCACTTTCCCGTCGCCTTCGAACGCGAGCGTGCTCGTCACGATGTTGTCCAGAAAGGCGCGGTCGTGGCTGACGAGCAGCACCGTTCCGGGGAACTCGGCGATCCGCTCCTCGAGGAGCTCGAGCGTCTCGATGTCGAGATCGTTTGTCGGCTCGTCCATCACGAGCACGTTCGCGGGACGTGAAAAGAGGCGCGCGAGCATCAGCCGGTTCCGTTCTCCACCGGAAAGCGACTTGACCGCCGACACAGCGCGCTCGCGCGGGAAGAGAAAGTCGGCGAGATACCCGATGACGTGTCTGGGCTGGCCGTCGATCACCACGGTATCGTTGCCGTCGTTGACGCTCTCCGCGACGGATCGTTCGGGCTCCAGCTGCTCGCGCTGCTGATCGAAGTACGCAATCTGGACGCGGGCGCCCCGGACGATCGTGCCGGCGCCTGGTTGGATCTCTCCAACCAGCAGTCGAAGCAGCGTCGTCTTGCCTGATCCATTGGGACCGATGAGCCCGATGCGATCGCCGCGCAGAATGCGCTGCGTGTAGTCACGCACGATCGGCACGCCGTCGTACGCTTTCGTCACGGAGTCTGCGTCGAAGACCACGCGGCCAGACGCTTCGGCACTGTCGATCGACAGCCGCACATCACCCGGGTTGGTGCGCCGCGCGGCTCGTTCGGCGCGAAGCGCCAGGAGCGCACGGACGCGGCCCTCGTTGCGCGTCCGCCGCGCTTTCACGCCCTGGCGCAGCCACGCCTCTTCCTTCGCAAGCTTTCGATCGAGGCGGTCGGCGGCGCGCGCGTCGGCTTCTTCGGCGGCCGCCTTCTTCTCCAGATAACTGGAATATGTTCCTGGCCAGGATGTCAGCGTGCCGCGATCCAAGTCCACGATCCGCGTGGCCAGCGCGGACAGAAACGCACGGTCGTGCGTGACGAACAGCAGCGCCCCAGAGAATTCGCGCAGGTGCGTTTCGAGCCACTGAATCGCTTCGATGTCGAGATGATTGGTCGGCTCATCGAGAAGCAGGAGATCCGGCTCGGAGACGAGCGCTTTGCCGAGCAGCGTGCGCCGCCGCCACCCTCCCGACAGCTCGCGCAGCGGCCGATCGGCCGGCAGCGACAACTTCGAGATGACCAGTTCGACTTTCTGCTCGAGCCGCCACCCGTCACGCTCCTCGAGCTCGTGCTGCAGCGCACCGAGCCGCTCGAGGCCGCCGGGCGCATCGGCCGCGTCCATCGCCGCGTGGTGGTAGCGGGCAACGAGATCGCCGAGGTCGCCCAGGCCCGCGGCCACTTCGTCAAAGACGGTCCGATCGGCACCGATCGGCACGTCCTGATCCAGTCGGGATACACGCAAGCCTGGGGCGCGCCAGATCGTGCCGGCATCCGCTGCCTGTTCACCGGCAACGACTCTCAACAGGCTCGACTTTCCCGCGCCATTCCGGCCAATGAGACAGATGCGCTCGCCGGGTTCGATCCGCAGGCTTGCCTCGTCGAAGAGTGGCAGATGTCCGAAGGCGAGCGAGACGCGATCGAGCGTGAGGAGGGGCACTTCGAGTTCGGGGTTCGGGCCTCGGGAACCAGCTTTAGCGAATGATGGCGCCGGTGGCCTTCAACTGGTATTGCTGTGAGGCTTTGGGATCGGCCTTGGCGTGCTCGCCGGCAGCCTCTTTCGAATCTGCCGTAGCGCCGACGGCCTCGAACACACCTTCCGCCGAGACCTTTTTCCCTTTCGCCGTCATCGGAAACACAATCACGCCATCGTCCACCTTGAGCCGCACTGTTGGACCGGCCGGGTCGTCGGTCGATGCAACCGCCAGCCAGCACCCCATGTGCGCACACACGGCGGTAGCGACGCCGTCCACGCGAACCGACTTACCCACGTACTCGCGCGGCCGCTCCACGAGCGCCGTAATCGGCGTCGTCTCTTTCAACGTGACGCCGGTTCCAAGCTTTGTCTCAGCAGCACCCTGGGGGAGGACCGCGGCGGCAATGACGGCAGTGACGATCAGCAACTTTGCCATTCCTAATCCTACGGCGGGTGTGACAGATTTGTCGATTGCAGATTGCAGATTGCGGATTGCAGATTGCGGATTGCAGATTGCGGATTGCAGATTGCGGATTGCAGATTGCGGATT
>Ga0114129_10005749_pt1 | contig 17573 bp, 16 predicted proteins | sample RhiMetdeltSRZDD1_FD_80071 | JGI IMG/M metagenome (GOLD analysis project Ga0114129, IMG submission 80071) | Populus rhizosphere microbial communities from Tennessee, USA - Rhizosphere MetaG P. deltoides SRZDD1 (version 2) (version 2) | ecosystem: Host-associated > Plants > Roots > Rhizosphere >...
CAGTATGGGCCGCGTCTTCGTCATGGCCATGATCGCCGCCTTCGCTGGAATGACGCAGGTGGCAAGCGTACCTCTGCGGGGACTGAACCGACCTTTGGAAGACTAATCAGTCGTTTGTGGTCGACAGGCCACGAGACCTGATTGGACCGACCCCTGACGTGTCGTGAGTGGACACAGCGTCGAACAGGCGCAACCACCTGGCCTGTGATCAACAAAATCCTCGCGGACCGGCCGGCGCCGCTGCGCTTTTGGTTGGGAACCTCTAGCGGACGTGTAGGCGCTTAGACTTTGGGACCGCTGTCATCGTGATCGGCGCTATTTCTTTTGGCCAGGCTGGGTCGGGCCGCCGTTCGACGCTGATAGGAAACGTCAATGGCCTGGACGAGAGTCGCGCCGCCCGCCCAGGCCTTGACGATCACGACCATCATAGGCCCGCCGTCTACATAGGCGTGGACGCAGCCTGGGCCGGTGACGAGGTGCCCCACGCTGCACGATCTATGCCATGCCTCTGCTCGCGGCTGGGCGCGTTGCAGGACGCGGTAGTTGGTGGGCCGAGAGACGCGGAACAGATCGGCCAGGTCCGGATGCGGTGGCTGCCGTCGCGGTACAGCCTGACCAGATGCGCCTGCTGGTGGGCGTTCAGCTTCGGCGGCTTGCCATTGAGTCTGCCGTTGGCCCGCGCGATCGCCATGCCTTCGCGGGTGCGTAGCAGGTCGACTTCGAACTCAGCGAAGGTGGCTAGGATGGGTGAAGAACATCTTGCCGATCGGGTCGGCCAGGCGCAGATCGCTCCGCCGAATGACAGTTTGAGGCCGCGCACGATCAGCGAGTCGCCGATGGCGCGGGCCTCGGGCACCGAGCGGGCGGGACAGTCCAGTTTGGTCATTACGAGGCTGTCACCGGCCCGCACGGCGGCCAAAGCTTGGTCGAGGCCGGGCGGTGCCGGCTAGACCCTTGTCGGTGTAGATCCGCTCGGCGGGTCGGATACCGCCGAAGCTCACCGGATCTGTGCCAGGTCCGTGCATGACGATCGCGTCGTAATAGATGAACTGGCCCAGGGCGCGCAGCCCGTCAGCCTTCGCTTGGCGTACCGCTGGATTGAAGTAGACGCGGTCACGCTCGTCGTCTTGGGCCTGGCGGAAGGCGGGGTCGGCCGCCGCGGCGGCCCAGTCCTGGGTGAAGTTCGGGTCGAGGCCGGCATGCGAGTCGGATCCCTCGACGTCACGCAGCGCGGGGAGGTATTTGGCCAGCACATTGCCGGGCTTGCGGTCGGCGTACAACTGGATCAGCTCGAGCATGTCGTGCGTGCCGGAGCAGAAGCCGCCGATGCCGCCGGTGTAGCCGCGGCCATCGCCAATGTCCTCGATGTACCTGTATTGGGCCTTCCAGTCGAGCGACGAGTTCTCGGCGCTCGATACCAGCTGCATGGCGATGTTCTTCTTGGGCGTGGAAGGGGGTGGCGTCGAGTGCGACGGTGACGCGGATGCAGACGGTGAAGACTGTGAGGCGGCGGGTGAGGGTGACGGGACCGATCCGGCGGCCGCCTGTTGACCGGGATGCGACTCGCTGGTGAACACGACTATCGCCACGGGTACGCCCACGACCGCGACCGAGACGGCGGCGAGCCACAGCAGCTTGGGAGTCTGCACCTCAATTCCTCGTCAACGGGTTCGGCGCTATCTCGACGGCAGTCCATGCGTGCAGCCTCGCATGCTACCCCGGGGAGTACGCAGAACGAGCCACAGCCAGAGCGCCACGAATCGGCGATACGCGGCTAACACGGCCGTCTCACCCGGCACCTCCTCACCTGACAGCCGGTGCGCACGCGTGCCCGAACGAGCGGAGAGTCGCCGTCGTAGTCCGACATCGCTCAACTTCGCCTGGCCTGGCGGCGCGTCACCGGACCGCCCCGACGTCTACGAGGATGAGCCCGTTCCGATCGACCGCAGATCGACCATTCCGGTGAAACTGTCGACGTAGACGTTGGTCAGCCGGGGGTTGCGGTAGTTCGCCAGCCGGTAGTAGTACAGCGGAACATAGACAGCGCTCTTGACGACATCGGCGTCGATCTGGCGCCACGTGGCGGCGGCCGTCTCCAGATCCTCGCCGGCGGCCCGCTGTGCGAGGAAGGCGATCTGGGGATCGTTGACCCGGCCGAAGTTGTTGCCGCCCAGCGGATCCGTCACGAGCGGTGAGAGCGCGCTGGCGCCGGTCGGCACATCCGGCATCCGCCCGGCCAGCATCAGGCCGATGCCGTTGTTCCTCGCGTACGTGGGGTCGCCGATCCGGCGGTAGTAATCGGCTGGCGCGATCGGCAACAGGCTGACCCGGATGCCGGCGGCCTGCAGCGCCGCCTGGATCGCTTCGGCGATGGCTTTGGAGGGTGCGAGGTCGCGGACGGCTAGCTTGGTCGTGAACCCTCCGGCCTTGCCGCAGGCGGTGAGAGACTCGTTCGCCTTGCCGACGCTGGGTCCGCCCGACAGCGTGCCGAACGGGTCCAGCGCGGCGTCATGGCCGGCGACGTTGGGCGCTAGTAGCCCGCCCGCTGGTTCGAACCCGGTAAGGCTCGGATCCGCACGCAGGATTCTCGCCCGATCGATCGCGTACGCCACAGCCTCGCGGCAGTGGATGTTGTCGAGCGGTTTGACTTGCTGGTTGACCGCGAGGAACGCTGCGGCACTGTTGTAGGGCTGGTCGATGTACGGCTTCACGGCCGGATCGGCGAGGGCTCGGTCGCGTACGGGCGGGGCCAGCCCGGCCTGGGCGACGTCGAGGTCGTAGTCGCCGGCTAGCAGTCCCTTGTCGAGCAAGTCCTGATCGAGTGCCATGGTCAGGCTGAAGCCGTCCGGCAGCGCCGTACGGTTCGGGTCGGTGCTGGAATCCCATTTCTCGTTGCGTACCAGATCGATCTGCTTGTCCTTGACCAGCTTCGCGATGCGATAGGGACCGGAGGCGACCACGTGCTCGCCGTAGGTCGTGCCGGTGTCGTGGGCCCGCGGAACGGGCGCGCTCGCGGGCGTAGCAAGCAGATGCAGGAAGTCGGCGTCGGGCTTGGGCAGGGAGAAGACGATCGTCAGAACGTCGGGCGTCTGCACCGACTTGAGGCCAAGCTTGGCGGGGTCCTGGTCGGCCACCGGCCCCTTGTAGCCCTGCCCGCCGTCGAGAGCGCTCGCGAGCAGGGGTCCCCACCCGAGGTAGGAGGGGTCGAATGCCCGCTCGATGCCGTACTTGATGTCGCTAGAGGTGATCGAGGTGCCGTCTTCGAACTTCACTCCCGGCCGCAGGCGGAACGTGTAAGTACGCCGATCAGCGCTGACCGTCCAGTCCTGGGCCAGATCCCCGACGAGTCGTACCGGGCCCGGGCCGGGGGCCGCGGTGACCAGCGTACGCAGATAGAGGCGGCTGAAATTGAACTCCCAGTTGTGGTACATGCCGGCCGGGTCATAGGAATCGAACGTTCCGCTGCTGCCCAGCCGCACGGTGCCGCCCTTGGCGGTCGAGGGATTCAGGATCGAGGTGAGGCCGAGGTCGAATCCGGCACGGATCGGCTGCCTGCTGCCGGAAGACGAGTTGTCCGGCTCGCCGCTCTGTTTGGAGACGGCGTATGCGGTACCCACGACGACGATCAGCAAGGCGACGGCAGCGGACACCGCGACCAGGGCGCGGCGGGACCGTCGCGGCGGTTTGTCTAAAGTGGACGAATCGAGCGTAACGACTGGTTCCGGCTCGGACTTCGGCGCTCGACCGGGCTCGGACGCGAGATCGGGTTGGGGCTCACGGATGGCTTCTGGTGGTGCTGCGGGCAGCGCCGGCTCCGCTACGGGCATGGCCGCAGGCATCTCCTCCGCAGACGGCGGGGTTGCGCTGACCGGTTCAGCGCCGAGAGCCCGCGCCGCCGCTGTGCGTACGCGGGCGGAATCGTCCTCCTCCCGTAACCGGTGAAGCCGAGCCGCCGCCACGTCCCGCAGTGCGGCGCTGCCACGGCGGTAGACGCGTGCCAGATCGTCGACGGCGTCCAGCCGAAGCGAGACCCGATCGCTGGCCAGGTCGTCCAGGATCGCATCGGGCAGCCGTACCGGCCGGACGCTGCGCGCGATCACCAGCGATCCCTCGACGCCGAACGACCACTTGTGTGGCACCTGGCCCGGCTGGGTACGCACGACCTCGCGGTAGACGAAGTCGTACAGCTCGTCGATGGAGATGTCGCCGTCGCCGTCGATGTCGGCCTCGCCGGTCTCCAGGCCGCGGACCAGAGCACTGGTGAACACCGACGGCTGGCCGTGCGACTCCGACACCGCGTCGCCTTCAAAGGCGTACTCGGTCGCGCTGGAAGCAGTCAGGACGACTCGGCCCTCGCCACCGAACTCTTCCGCGACATGGACGCTGCGGTCGGCGCGGACATTCGACCCACGGGTGAACGCACCGCTGTAGCAGCAGTCGAGAACGAGGACGATCCGCCGCGACGGGCTGTCGCTCATCTGGTCGTTGAGGAAGCTCGCCGGTACGCCCGTGGCCGCCAGGCGGCGTACCTCGGTGTCGCTGGCGGCCAGGTAGAGCCGGCCGCGGCCGTCCTTCATGCCGTGACCGGAGTAGTGCACGAGCAGCAGGTCGTCGGGGGAGCTCTCGCCGAAGAAGTCAGAGATCCTCCGGCGCAGGACGGCATCGGTGGCATCCACGCACATCTCGACGTCGAATCCGCCGATACGCGGATCGCCGAGCACACGCTGCAATGCCCTCGCATCGTCGGCGGGCGCCCGCAGCCCCCGCAGCGCGGAGTCCTCGTACGCCAGGTTGGCGATCACCAAGGCCCGCCGAGCCCCGATCGGGCCGGACGAGCGGACCGCCGGCGCACCGACCAGCCGCTCGACGATCCGATCCACAGTAGACGCTTCCTCGGTGACCGCTACGCCGGCCACCTCCAAGGCGATGCGGTCGGCGTGGCGCCGGCGCCAGCGGGCCATAGCGCGGATGAGCTTCGTCAGTATCTCGGCCGTCTGCCCGGCCGTTATGACGAGTTCCAGGGCCGCACCGATCTCGGCCACGAACCGCGCATCCGGTGGCGCGGGGGCCGGCTCGTCGACCTGGATGTCCTCGACTGACGCGAGTTCGGCCCGCAGCGCCTCGGCGAGCGCGGACACTTCGTCGGCGCCGAGCGGCTCCCCTGCGGCCGGGAAGAGGACCAGCGGAAACCGAGTCGTAGGCGGTCGCACCACATGACCTTCGTGTCGGCGGCGGGGAGACGGACAGTCGATGTTATCGATGTGGCGCTCGCCGGCGGCACGACCGCAAGTGGCGATCCGATGAGCCGAACGGTGATCCGATGGCTACGGTCGGTAGGGTCGCGATCGGCCGCACCGGCCCGATCACTCGGATATGCCCGCGACGGCCGTCCGCCATCCGGGCCATATGGCTGGGTCGGTGCGCACCTTCGGCCTTTGGGCGCTGCGCTCGACTGGTCCGCCCCCCGCGAGTGGTGGCGTTGCTGACCGACTATTACGTGGTACGCTATATCGCGCGACGATATAAGGAGCGCTCGACATGGATGGCCTCGGCCGGTTCGCCGACCCCAGCGTTCTCATCCTGACCAGCCTGGCTGGCGGGCCGAAGCACGGCTACGCCCTCATCAAGGACATCGACCAACCGGCCGGCGCAACGCTCGGCTTCGGTACGCTCCACGCCGCCCCTGAGCGCCTGGAAAGCCGTAAGTTGAACCGGGCGCTGCCCGAACAAGACCGCCGCCGTCCCTACGAAATCACCGCTCTTCTTGGCGAAGGAGTACGCCATGCCAACCATCACCCGGGGCACGCTACGCCGCTCGATCCTCATCGCCACCGCGGCCTGGATCCCGCTTTTCGCCGTCACACTGCTCAGTAATGTCGTCTTCCCTTCCGAGGACAACGACAGCCCGGCCGTCATCGCCCTCGGTTACCTCGCCGTCTTCGCCGTCCTGGCGCTGGTCGGCTACGTTGCCGCACGCCGTGGCACCGATCCCGGTGGCCTCGCCATCTGCGGCGTGGTGGCCGGTGCGGCCATCGGATTACTTATGGCCGCCACCTTCTTCTTCGTCGACAATGTCTGGCTCGACATCGTCGCTCGGCAGCCGCAGAAGATCGCTGGGCTGGCCGAGAGCGGTGGCGGGTCGATGCGGGCGTACATAAACAAGGGACTCATCGGTCCGACGATCTTCTTTCCGCTCGTGCTCGCAGCTTTCGGTGCAATGTTTGCGCTGGCCGGTGGGTCCATCGCGCAATGGCACGGGTCGCGTGGAGCCAGGCGATCCGCTGGGTGAAGGGGAGCTGGATCCAGCCCATCGGGCTCTTTGTGGGCTACGCGCTCGTAGGGCGACGCACCATGATCGGAGCGGTGTAGGACCACATTGACGATCGCGAGGCGGTGGTCTCGCCGATCGCGGTTTGTCCGTCGACGGAGTGCCCGCGAGCGGAGGGCGGATCCTTCGGCTATCGCGCGATATGGGTGTTCGCGGCCGTTTACGCAGTTACGAGCGCTCCGGGGGTGGCGGACGAACGGCCTCAGCTATCCGTCGAGGCGTCCGGTGGCGCCTTTGCGGCCCGGTGGGGCTAGCCTGGGCAGCATGCCGGATCTGCTGTATCCGCCGGTGATCCGGTTGGCTAAGACTCTGTTCCGCGTCCTTGACCTACGGGTCACCGTGGCGGGGGGCGAGCACGTCCCCCGTTCGGGCGGCGCCGTGATCGCCTGCAACCACATCGGCTACCTCGACTTCATCTTTTGCGGGTACGCCGCTCAGCCGTCCCGGCGCCTGGTGCGGTTCATGGCCAAGCAGGAGATCTTCGAGCACCGCATCGGTGGGCCGCTGATGCGAGGTATGGGTCACATTCCGGTCGATCGTGACGCGGGTCTCGGCTCCTACAAGGCGGCGCTGACCGCGTTGAAGGCGGGCGAGGTCGTCGGTGTCTTCCCCGAGGCGACCATCAGCCAGTCGTTCACTGTCAAGGAGATCAAGGGCGGCGCCGGGCGGATGGCCGCCGCGGCCGGCGTACCGCTGATCCCGATGGCTCTATGGGGCACGCAACGGCTGTGGACCAAGGGCCGCCCCCGGCACCTGACCCAGCGCCACGTCCCGATCAGCATCCTGGTCGGCGAGCCCATGCAGCCGGGCCGCCGCGATAAGCCCGACGCCATCGCCGCCGAGCTGCACGACCGGATGTCGGCGTTGCTGGACCGGGCACAGCAGGAGTACCCGGACAAACCCGGCCCCGGTGACGACTGGTGGCTTCCGGCGCACCTCGGCGGCAGCGCGCCGCCGCGCCGACAGATCTGACACCTCCAGCTCGCGCATCGGCGGCTCGCAGCAGGGCAAAACCTGGCAACCGGACCAGAATTCAGCTACGGTTGCGTAACCTACGGTATCGTAGGTTTACGTCCGACACCGCGGTCGTCCGCTGTGCGCAGTCGCGCGGATCCGAGCCAGATGAGGTAATACCGTGACCGAATCGATCCAGACCGTTGATCTGCTTCGCGAGCTGGAGCCAACCGTCGAGGTAAATCTCAACCGCCACCTGTCAACGGCGAAGGAATGGTTCCCCCACGAGTATGTGCCGTGGAGCCAGGGCACGGACTTCGACGGCGTCCTCGGCGGTCGGGCCTGGGAGTCAGGCCAGTCGACCCTGCCCGACGCCGCGCGTACCTCGCTCATTGTGAACCTGCTGACCGAGGACAACCTGCCCAGCTACCACTACGAGATCGCAACCACCTTCGGGCGCGACGGCGCCTGGGGCACCTGGGTGCACCGATGGACCGCCGAGGAGGGCCGCCACGGCATCGCGATTCGCGACTACCTCCTGGCCACCCGGGCCGTCGACCCTGTGGCGCTGGAGCGGGCGCGGATGACGCACATGGCGAACGGCTTCACCAACGAGAACGACGGCGTGCTCGCATCGCTGGCCTATGTCTCCTTCCAGGAACTCGCCACCCGAGTGGCACACCGCAACACCGGCCGGGTGAGCGGCGACCCCATCTGCGACCAGCTTCTGGCGAAGGTCGCGGCGGACGAGAACCTGCACATGCTCTTCTACCGCAACCTGCTGACGGCCGCGCTGGAATTAGCCCCGACGGCCACGATGGAGGCGATACGCGACGTCGTGACCACCTTCCAGATGCCCGGATACGGCATCGAGAACTTCGGCCGTAAGTCGGTGCAGATCGCCATGGCAGGCATCTACGACCTGCGCATCCACCACGACGAGGTGCTCACGCCGGTGCTGCGGCAGCTGAGGATCTTCGAGCGAACGGGCCTTTCACCCGAGGCGGAGAAGGCGCGCAATGCGCTCAGCGAGTTCCTGACCGACCTCGACGCCGCGGCGAGCCGGTTCGAAGCGAAGCGGGAGGCCCACCGCAGCAGGGTAAGCCCTCGCGGGTGACGGAAGCGGATGCGGTCGGCTGCCGCTGGCGCTGCGCATCGCGGGTGCGAAGATCGTACGGCGGCCCGTCTGGGTCGCTCACATCGGCCTCGCAGGCCCGGAAGGATATCCTGCCGTCGTCCTCGTAACTCTTATTGAGATCGGTCCAGCCGGCGGCTGCTCCGCCGTCCCAGAATGCATCACCGGCGCGCACCTGGTCGCTATCGAAGGAGAACCAGTCCATCACGACGGGCTCGCCGTCGGTGTCCAGGTCGATCAGCCAGAACCATTTAGTGTACGCCTGGAAGCAGGCCCGAGCGTCGGAGCCGCCGACGCAAACCTTGCTGTACGTGCTGTCGGCGACGTTGCCGGTGCGCTGCCACACATCGGCGGCCAGAGCCGGCGAGGCCGTCGCGAACAGCAAGACGCAAGCCGTACCGGTCGGTGTCGCCAGCGTATCCGCTTAGCCGGATTACGCTGGTGTGGTCACATCCAGTAACGCGGATACGTCAGAACGATGCGGGGTGGCCGATGCGTACGCCGGTGGTGCAGCTGCTGCTGGTGCCTGACTGCTCGAACGCCGACTACGCCCGCAAGCTGCTGGCCGACTGTCTGAACGAGGCGGGCCTGGACATTTCCGTGGACGAGCGGGTAGGAGAGTTTCGGTCGCCGACAATCGCCGTGGACGGCGTGGACGTGGTGACCGGCACGGCGGTGACGGAAACGATCTCGGCCTGCCGGCTGGACCTGCCGACCCGGTTACAGGTGCTGGATGCGTTGCGGCGCGCCGCAATCGACCCGCCCGATCGTCCGCACACATCGGCCGACTATCCGTCGCGGTTGGCGGTCGGGGTGGCCAGCGACCGCATCCGCGAGGTATCACCGGCCGCGCGGCGGGTGCATCACGCGATCCTGCGCGCTTTCGCCACCACCGGAGCGGCGCCTGCGCAGCGGACTCTGCGGGCCGCGTCCGGCGATCTTTCAGAAATGCTGAACCAACTGCACGATCATGACGTTATCCGCCTCGACGACGCGGGCGAGATTCGGGCGGCGTACCCATTCTCCGGCGTACCGACCGCGCACCGGGTGGCGATCCACGGCGGGCCGACGGTGTACGCGATGTGCGCGATCGACGCCCTCGGTATGGCGGCGATGTTGGGGCGCGACATCACCATCACGTCCTCCGACCCGGTTTCCGGTACGCCGGTCCGGGTCGACATCCGCGCCGGTTCAGCAATATGGAACCCGACATCGGCGGTGGTGTTCGTCGGATCCATCGCATCCACAGCGGGCGGCGGCTGCTGCCCGCCATCAGGCGGGGCGGAACGCGTTGCGGCAGCGGCCGATCGCTGCTGCGCAGTGATGAACTTCTTCACCAGCGATGCCAGCGCGGCCACGTGGCAGGCGGCTCGACCGGAGGTGTCGGGGGAGATACTCGATCGAGGGCAGGCGCTGAAACTCGGTATCGACATTTTCGGCCGCCTGCTGGACTGAACGGAGACCCGTCAAGCACAGGGGAGTGATCGTGAGCGACCTGCCCCCACCAGCCGAACCGGTCGACGACCCAGGCGACGGTACGCCGCCGGCTCCGTCGTGTGAGGACCCGCGGCGCGAAACCGAAGAGCGGCCGAAGTCGTTGCGGCTGCTGCCACGCATCACTCGCGACGCGCTGCGCATCGTCTGGGCGGCCGCGCCCCGCCCGCTGGTCGCCAGCATCGTGTTGAAACTGGTCAACGGGGCCGGGCTCGCGTTCGCACTGATCTTCTCCAAGAACCTGATCGGCTCGGTCCTATCCGCCGGCGGTAACAGCACCGCCGGGACGGCGCCGGTGCCGGGAATCGGTTCGGTAGCACCACAGCTCGCGGCCGTGGTCGCGGTGATCACGGTGATGGGCCTGCTGACTGCGCTCGGACGTGAAGTCCGCGAAGTGCTTTCGGAGACGACGCTCCGCCACACCAAGCAGCAGATCATCGACGTCGCCGCGAATGTCGAGCTGTCGGCGTACGAAACGCCGTCCTTTCACGATCGGCTGCAGCGCGTCACGTCGAATCCGCACCGGCCGTTGCAGTTGGTCGACGGGCTGATCGGAAGTATCGGAGCGCTTGCATCGATCGGCGGGATCGTCGTCGCGCTGTTGGCGATCCAGCCGTGGCTGGTGCCGGTGATCTTCCTGGGTGGTCTGCCGCTGCTGGCCGGGGTGGTCAAGGCCGGGCAAGCGATGTTCAGCTTCCAGATGCGTATGACCAGCGTGACCCGCGCCCGCAACTATCTGTTCGGGCTCCTGACCGGCAAGGACCCGGCCAAGGAGGTCCGCGCGTTCGGCCTCGCCGGCTATCTGGCCCAACGCCACACCGTCTTGTATGACCGGCACATGACCGAGTTGCGCAAGACCGCGCGCAAACGGTTCCGCATCGCCGTCGTTTCCACCTTCGGCCTGACCATCGCGCTCGGGGCAGGAATCGCCGGGCTGCTTGCCCTGGCCCTGTCCGGCCGCCTGGAACTCGCCGCCACCGCCACCGCCGCAGGAGCGCTGCTGCTGCTCGGCGAGCGGATCATGTACACCGTCAACAGCCTCGGCGACATGTACGAGTCCGGCCTGTACGTCGAAGACTTCACCGCATTCCTGACGCACGCGCCCGTCGACCACGGCGCGACCGGAACCCACCCCGCACCGCAATCGTTCGCCCGCATCAGCGTCGACAACGTCACGTTCACCTACCCGGCCGCGACCACCCCGGCCCTGCGCAACGTGTCGTTGACCATCGCCGCCGGGCAGGTGATCGCCCTGGTGGGGGAGAACGGCTCGGGCAAGACCACCCTGGCCAAACTGCTGTCCCGGCTGTACCTGCCCCAATCGGGAACGATCCGATGGGACGGCGTCGACATCGCCGACCTGCAGCGGGACCAGATGCACCGGCGGATCGCGGTCATCTTCCAGGACTTCGCCCGCTATCAGCTGACCGGTCGGGAGAACATCGGCCTGGGCGCCGTCGAACACATCGAGGACCCGGATGCGATCCAGGCCGCGGCAGCGCATGCCGGCGCCGACCGGTATCTAGCCGCCCTGCCCAGTGGCTACGAGACGATCCTGTCGGCCGAGTACGACGGCGGCCGGGATCTGTCCGGCGGGCAGTGGCAGCGCGTCGCGTTGGCACGGGCGTTCATCCGCGACGCTCCACTGATCATCCTCGACGAACCCACCGCCTCCATGGACCCGCGCGCCGAGCACGACCTGTTCAGCCGCATCCGCTCGCTGTACGCCGGGCGTACGGTGTTGCTGATCTCGCACCGGTACAACACCGTCCGCGACGCCGACCACATCTACGTCCTGGACAGCGGGCGGATCATCGAAGACGGCCGCCACGACCAGCTCATGGCCGCCGCCGGGGTGTACGCGGAGCTGTTCACCTTGCAGGCAGCCGCGTACACCGACCCACCCAACCACGGCAACGGTCACCGAACGCCACATCAGCAGCCGCCGGCGCTGACAGAGTCCGCGCTGTGACCGCAAACGGCCGCGCAGCCAGAACCGAACAACCCTGGGCCGAAGCCGCTACCGCCGCCCGGACCGTCAGCGAAACCGGGGCACCACAACCGGTTCGTGAGTTACGCCTCGCCGTCAGCCTCGTCGGCGAGTTCGGCCAGTATGTCGGCTGCATCCTGGCTGCCGCCGGCGGCCAGGCGACGAAGTTCCTTGACATCTCCCTGTTCGCCGGCCAGCTCGACAAGCTGATCGACGGCGTCCTTGCTGCCGCCATCAGCGAGGCGGCGCAACTCGTCCATGTCGCCACGCGCACCGGCCAGCTCGACAAGCTGATCGACGGCGTCCTTGCTGCCGCCATCAGCGAGGCGGCGCAACTCGTCCATGTCGCCACGCGCACCGGCCAGCTCGACAAGCTGATCGACCGCGTCCTTGCTGCCGCCATCAGCGAGGCGGCGCAACTCGTCCATGTCGCCGCGGGCAGCCGCCTGTTCTACGAGCTCGTCGAGCGCGCCTTGATCAGCACCTGCGGCCGGACGCGGCGTCGCGACGGATTCGTCGTTGGTCATACCCTGTCCCTTCGCCGTCCACGGCCGGGACGGGTGGTTGAGGGGGTCTCGAACGCCTTGCGGCAGCCCGTTCGCGGCGTAGACGGATGGTACCGCGGCTCGGTCTGCACGTCTGGCCGCATGCCTGCTGACACCGGCTCCGCGCACGTCGCCGCCGGAGCCGACGAGCGAGGCGACACGGTATACCGATGGTGTAAAGGCGGCGTACACCACGGTGAAGGCCCGACCGTCGCCTAAGGCAGGCCGCCGGCACAAGTCGGCGTCGATGTCATACCCGACGCGTATACCCGCCTCCGAAGAGATTCGTCAGCGACGAACCTCTTCGGCACGGCGGGTTGGGTGGATGGGCAGGTCAGTTACGGGGCCAGCGTGACCCCATATTCCTTGAGGATCGGCTTGATCGCGGTGTACGCGACGCGCGAGTAGCACCGGCCGTCGCCCTTGTGACCCTTGTTGCAGGCCACCTTGTGGTCTTGCAGGATGTTGTTGGCCGCCTCGCCCGCGCTGATGATGCCGGCGGCGAGGTGGTTGTCGGTCGGGTCAAGCGAGACCAGGATCACCGGTCCACCGCTGTCGCCGCCGCCCACCGCCACGGCCGGGATCTCCTTCTTGCCGTCGTTGCGGGTCTTGATCGCGTCGGCCAGCACCTGGGCCTCCGCCACCACCTTCCACGGCCGAAGCTTCAGCCGCACCTTGGCGTCGATATCTACGATCTTCAGGTGGCAGTTCATCCCGGTGGCGGCGCCAGACGTGCACACGAACAGGCCGGCCATGTTCAGGCCAGGCTCGGTGACCGGCAACGCCTCGTTGCTGTCGACGCCCTTGACGTAGGTCCGGCCCCGCACCGCGTTCGCGGAGATGAGCTCAGTGTCGAGCATCGCCTTGAGGTCGGACACCGTCCCGATCTCCTGACCGTCGACGGTCTCGACCTTCGCGCCGTTGGCGAAGCAGTGCGCGGCCGTCAGTAGCCAACTGAGATCCTTTTTGACCACGCCGAAGCCCGACGAGCAACCGCCTTCCTTCTTCACCTCTTTGATGGCGGCGCCGGCATACCACGGCGACCGGTCGTCGCGGCGGCCGGTCGCCTCGAACGCCGGCGCCAGCTCCACCCGCACCGGATACCCGGCAAGAGCGGTCAGGACGAGCTGAGCGGTGTCGATGTAGGCCGTCGGGTCGCCCAACTCGTAGTCGGGCTCGATCCGCACCACCACAGCGCTGGCGTCCTGCGGCACCACAAACGTGTGCAGGAAGCCGCACAGTTGCGCGTCGAGGCTGTCGGCGTTGGCCACTAACACATCGCGCGCTTCGTTGAGCGCGAGCCGGCCGAACGGGGCGTCGAGCAGCTCAACGGTGACCGGGCGGCCCGGCGCGGCCACGATCTCCATGATCTCTACCGGTAGCGGGACCGTCTGGCGCCAGTACAGCCGCAGGGTGCGGGTAGGCACGTCGGCCACCAGGCCGCCATAGGCGGGGTAGAGGTCCAGATGGTCTTCGACGATGGTGAGCACCCGGGCGCCGACGAAGTACAGATCGTCCTGGGCCGACGAGGCGCCGAAGTCGTCGTCTGGCGGGCTGTCGATCGGTTCGTCGTTCGGGTCCTCGACCGGCGAGGACGACGGGCAGGTTGGCGTGGGTGATGGGCTGGGGCTCGGGTCACAGGTTGGGCTTGGGCTCGGCGTCTGACTCTGGTCCTGGGTTGGCAGCGGGACAGGGTCGGCGATCGGGAGGCTGACGTCCGTTCGGCCGTCCGCCGCGCCGTCGAGTGGGATCGTTGCAGGTACCGAAGCGACCGGTGTCGTTGGCGACACGAAGGTCGGCGTTGGCACCGAAGTCCGCGTTGGCACGGGGGTCGGCGTTGCTACGAAGGTCGGCGTTGGCACCGGGGACGTGGGATTCGGGTTGGTCGGCGACACGGTGGACGGTGTCGGCACCGGTGTGGTCGGTGGCGGGCTGCCCGTCGCCGAGGCGGACGGGGACGGGCACGGTGGCAACCCTCCGGTCGCCGTCAGCGGGGTGGCCAGCGCGACCGCCGTGCCGGAGCCGGCGAGCAGGCCAACCACCACAGCCAGGACAAGACCTGGTCGTGTTGGTACGCCGGTTCGAGGAACCATGTGCAGGGCCTTTCAGGGAGACGGGTGTTATCTCCGGTACAGATCGAATGGCCCAGCGGATGCCGCCGGAGTGTGCCAAATCTGGTCAGACCGTTGCCCGGGTCTTACCGACCGAGCCACCCGCGACGATCAGCCTGCGTCGAGAGAGGAGGCCGGCCCCAGCCGCAGTCCGGCGTCGGCGTCGTCGTCTGCGTCGGCAGCGTCGAGCAGATCGCCGACGGTGGCCTCAGGTGCCGGGCTCACTCGTGGAACTCGCCCACTGCGTCGCGATACGTGATGGTGTTCGACATTTGGGGGATCGTGGCCTTGCGCGTCGGCTGTGACCTGTGGTTCAACAGGTGGGCGGGACTCGGATGGCCGGGATCCTCGATGAGGTTGCGGTTTCCATGATTCGACGGCTCGCGGTGACGGACCACGGCGTTCGAAGAGTGTTTGCTGGCAGCAGGACTGTGCCGGAGGCTCGGCACAGGCAACGTGACGCACCACGGAGGTCCTGAGCATGGCTACTTCACCACGCGGCCAGCAGCTTCGAGTGCTGCCTGCAACGGCAGATCGCTGGGATGACGTGGTTGCGTGTTTCGGCCGTCGCGGCAACGATCCGCAGTGGTGTTGGTGTCAACGATTCGTCGGCACAACGCCCGATGGCGACAGCCGTGCCGCGCTGCATCGCCAGATCACGGCCGCAACGTTCCCGCTCGGACTCGTCGCGTTCGCTGCGGACCAGCCCGTGGGGTGGACGAGGATCTCACCGCGTTCCGAACTTCCGGGGGTGCTATCCCACCGTGCTCTCAAGCGCATCCTGCCCGAGGATCCGGGCGCGTGGTGGGCGACGTGCTTCGTGGTCGACGCCAAGCATCGCGGGCACGGTGTTGGTCACGCGCTCCTGGACGCCGCCGTATCACACGCGCGTGATCACGGTGCGACTGCCGTTGAAGGTCACCCTGTCGATGTCGACAAGCTGGTGGCGACCCGCGTCAGCGGATCGGCTCTCTTCACGGGCACGTTGGCTATGTTCGCGGCGGCCGGGTTCACCGAGATCGGCCGGACGTTCCCCAGCCGTCCCGTCATGCGTCTCCAGTTCTGACTCGCTCCGCAGTAGGAAGAAGGCGATCTGGCGGTCGGTCTGGCTCACCGGCCGGTCTGGCCGTCGATCTGCTCGCGGATGATGTCGGCGTGTCCGGCGTGGCGGGCTGTCTCGTCGATGACCGCGAGCAACGCCCACCGAAGATTGCGGGTCTTGCCGTTGCGGGTCACCGGTGCGTCCGCGTCACCGATCGCGGCGATGATCTCATTGCTGACCGCGCAAGCGGCGCGGTACTCGGTCCGCAGGGTCCGCAGCGTGACCGACGCGTCGACCTGCATCGAGCGTTCGCCCCGGGTGGCCTTGCGGCCGGCCACGACTTCTTCGAACCACATCGACTCAACGAACGTCAGGTGCTGGAGCAGCCCGGCCAGGTTGGTGCCCGAATCGACCGTGCTCCGCCGGGCCTGGCTCTCGGTGAGGCCGGCCAGTTTCTTGAGTACGCCGGCACGCAGCCCGTCGAGCGCCGCACGCAGCTGTTCGACTTCGGCAGTCATGCCGGCGAGCGTAGCGGTGGCGGCCGCATGCCGGAACCCACGCAGTGCACGGGGTTCACCGAAGCTGCAGATCGTGACCGCCTCCGCGGCGTACCGCGGAATCCTGAACCCCTTCGGGCACGGCGGCGTGACAGCGACCTACACCCTCCGCCTCGCCGCCCGCCAGGCCGTCCGGCTCGGCAACGGATTCGAGGCCCTGCCCGAACTCCTGCCGGGCAACGAGTACACAGTGGTCGTCCCGATTCCCCGGGGTCCGGCCGGCGCTGCGCTCCAGCGTCACGGTCACCGTCGATCCGGCGCCCATCCTGGGCGCCACCAACCCGCGCGGCGATCCGGTCAGCGTTCGCACTCCTCGCACTCCTCATCGTGGTCACGGCCGTCTATTCCGTGGTACGCCGTCGGCGCCGCCCGGTGCCGGCCAGCGCCCGCCGCCGCCGGGTGCCGGTGGCCGCGGCTGTCGTCGCGATCCTGGCGGCTGTCGCTATCACCTGGGGCTCCGGCGACTGTCCGGTGTGTACATGCTGAAGGTCAGCTGCATCGAGCCGCTGCGAATGGTTGCGAGCCTCGGCGACTTCGTCGGCACCATCAAGTTCACTTCGCCGACGGCGTACGCCTTCGATGTGCCCAGACGCTTGTCCTCGTGGCCCCTCCCGACGTCACCCGATCTACCTAGAGTTGCTTACATGATCTTGTTTGCGCGGCGGCTCGCCGCAGTGGCCCTGCCCGTGACGATGGCCGTGACGGTCGGCGGATCCCTCGCTCCGGCCAGTGTCGCCCAGGCCGCCATCTTCCGCCTCGATCTGGCGGTCGCTACGTCAGTGTTGCAGTTCCAGCCGCCAGCCACGCTTCCCGATACCGGCACTGCCACCGTTACGATCACCAACGTCGGCACCGTTAGGCCATTTACCGCTCGCGTCGAGGTGGACACCGTGTCTCGGCTCAATCGGGTCACCGCGAACGGGCTACCTTGCGCACTGGTCAACCTGCCGAGCGGAACCGACGTCGCCCGGTGTACCGTCGCGCCGCACCTTATCCCCGCATCGCGGCGATCACTTACCCTGGCGGTTGTGGTGGAACTCAGCTCGCCGCCCGGCGACTGCTCCTGCGTTCCCTTCACGGTCCGATTGTTCGTCCCCGGCGACTCCAACCTGTCGAACAACATCGCCACCGCGGCGATTGTCCGATAGGCCATTGCACTGGCCCACGATGCGCCGGCGTACGCCCGCTGGGATCCCGCAGTTCCGGCACCTGCTCGTGACATGCCTGATCGAAGCCGGCTACAGCATGCATGAGGTCGCTGAGCCGGCTGTAGTCGATGAGGGTAGTTGGCCGCGCATCGCTGACCCCGCTTACCGAACCCAGTTCAGCAGGACGCCCGAGACCCTAGCTCGCGCCATCATGTGTCGTCGCGGGGTGGCCGCCTGAATGCCCGGCCAGGTCATCACACGACCGTGAC
>Ga0114129_10005750_pt1 | contig 17572 bp, 23 predicted proteins | sample RhiMetdeltSRZDD1_FD_80071 | JGI IMG/M metagenome (GOLD analysis project Ga0114129, IMG submission 80071) | Populus rhizosphere microbial communities from Tennessee, USA - Rhizosphere MetaG P. deltoides SRZDD1 (version 2) (version 2) | ecosystem: Host-associated > Plants > Roots > Rhizosphere >...
AGAGCAAACTGCGCTTTCGCCGCAAGCGCATTTGCCTCCGCCGCTGACGCTGTTACCTCAGCCGAAAGTACTCTTTCCTCAGCTGCGGACGCTTTCACCTCAGCCAATCGTGCCCTTACCTCAGCCAGTCGTGTCTTTGCCTCAGCCAATCGTGCCTTTTCTGCAGCCGCCGCGTTAACTAAGGCAGCGACGTTGGTCACACTAGTATGCCCTTCAGGCGAAAGGGCCCAACCGACCCAGTCCTCCGAACGTTGGAGGTTTCGAACCTCCGCTATTAGATTTCGTGCTGCGCGCTCTTGCTCGGCGGATGTCCACCACGGCAGGGGATCAATCATCGGGACGACGCTTGCCTTAGACGCTGATGCGACGGGTATGGCTTGATGGATCGCGTTGAGACCAACCGAAAGGTTATAGATCACAAGGCCATGGAAAAGGGCTACCAGGACCACCGCAGACCTCTTGTTCCGAAACACTTCGCTGTCGTCTGGGAGAAGAAGTAGTCCGCCCAAGGGAATGACTAGCGCAATTACAAGACCGAGCCACTTGGGATTGAATTCTAGCGCATGGCCTATCGCCCCCGACGCCGTGAGAACCGCGATTGCTGCACCCTCAAAGGTAAGAAGAGGCCCTGGGTTGTAGAGATCGTCGGATACCTTCATCTGGCGGCACCTCCTGTTTCCCGTCGCTCTCCCGTTCGAGACGACGAATCCTAACGCAAGAGCCCGCTTGTCTGCAAAGTCGCCACCGCTGTGCGGTCCCAGCAGAGGGAGGGGAGTCCGCGGTTTTCGTCTACCCGGTGTGCGTTCCCAGAGATTCTACTTTCCCTGAATGGGGCCCATCCACCGCCGGTGCCAAGCGCTGGTCGTGTGCGGTGTCCAGCCGAGTGAAGCTCGTGATAAGTGGGTGAGGGTTGTGCGGGTCCTCGACCAGATGACGGTCCTCAACTCCGACTTCCGTTGACGAGCCGCGTGGAGGGGCGCGGCCCTTTTTCTCTTGCTCGATCCCGTATCATGGGACGGCATGTTCTCTGTCTGCATCTACTGCAAACGATCGTATCCCGAGGTTAAGCCCTCGGAAGCCCACATTTTCCCGTATGCACTTGGCGGCACCGCGAGCAGCGACGAGATCGTGTGCATCGAGTGCAACGGCCGCGTCAACCGAGATGTCGAAACAACGGCCTTAGATCAGTTCCGTCTCTTCAGGAGCCTGCTCGGCATCGAGGGGCGCCGAGGCGGTGTCCCCGGCGTGCCCGCGACAATGAGAGTAGAAGGCCGCGAACTTCCCACCGTTCTCGGACCGGGCCTGACGCCGACCCGTCCCCTCTACGAGGTACAGGAGAACGAGCACGGAAAGAAAACCTACTTCGCGTATGGCCCTGACGAGGCACTCCAAGCGTTCACTGAAGCTGTCGCGAGGAAGCGACCAGATGTAAACTGGGAGACAACGAACTTTCGCGTCGAGATCGAAGCCGTCGCGGACGGTCCAGCCCTCGAAAATCCCATTCTCCGGAGACTCGCGGCCAAGGTGGCGTTTGAGAGATTCGCGCAGTTGAGAAGCGCATCTATCGCGGCTGACGGCGAGTTCGACGGCGTGCGCGACTTCATATTGACCGGCGTTGAGGGACAGCCGTGTTGCGGTATCACTGCCGATCCTCTCCTGTTGAACGGGCCCTTTGATCTCCCGGTTCCTGTTCACGCCGTGGCCGTTGTATTCCATCAGGCTGACCCGATCCTCGGCGGGTTTGTGATGTTCTTTGGTCTGTACCTCTTTTGGGTCATCCTTTCGAGACGCTACCGGGCATTGGGTTCGATGGACGATCTTCTGTTGGAATGGCCACAGGATCGCGAAGCGCAACGGCCGTTGCTAAGGTCTCGTACGGGGGCGCTTCGTATCCCGTGGGCCAAGTACATTACTGAGTACACGCGCGATCCCATGGCTGCCATCAGCGCCGCCAATCACGCATCGGGTGTGAAGTTCAAGGCGGTGATGGACGCCGCAAACCGACGATCCTAGCTCCTTTGGTGGTGAAGAGGCTGACCGATTGGCCTTCCTGATGGAGGTCGGATTCGATAATAGCTGCCGCCTCGCTCGCTCGTGCCGCTGGGTTCTCAGGTGACCGGTGCTCGAGGTGCGGCGAAGCCACCGTCATCAGGGAAGAGGGCAGCAAGAAGTGTCAGTCGTGCGGCTTCATCGAGTGCTGAATCGCGTATCCGTATCAACTTCCTGACATTGCATCCGACCAGGATTGTCACTCACCATCCAGGGTGTGCGCTGGGATGATGACGGCTGGACGCTGCTAGAGACCTCGAAGCCTTCGTTCAGGAGCACCGGCGATGCGGCGAGCTAGACGGAGGCGTCGAGGGCGAGCGAGTCTGGATGACGTGCACGTGTGGGGCGGCGATCATGCGTCGAGCCCCGTTGATGGAGACTTCCTTCGAGTAGAATCACGACGACGGGAGGGCCTTATGATTGTGCGGCCTTATGTCTAGAGGCCCTGAGTGGCTTGTCAAGAAGTACGGGATCGAACCGGCCGAGATAGCCCGTCGAGTCTTCCGCGATCTGAACGAGTCCGCGAAGACAGTTGACGCAGCACGCGCCCTTGCGAGCCTCCTGATCCGCGCCGTTGAGCAGGGCGCTGCCCCGCACCCTCACTTGATCACCAACGGCTTTCGGATCACGTTCGGCGCTGTGGCGATGACATTGCGGCGGTTCGAGGACGATTGGTCCTGGTACATCTGCCACCTGTTGCCCGACAAGAAACAGAGGCCCGCCGAGGCCGCGAGCCTTCGTAAGGAGATCAAGGACCGCAAACTCTATGACGCGGCGAATCTCTTAGTGGCGCACTCTGGGCCAAAGAATCAGTACCGCAGTCCACAGCCGAGCGGCTGCAAATGATAATCGATGCGGGATGGAAGACCGAAGAAGAATTGATTGCTTGGTATCCGTCGGTGGTCCTTCGGCTCCTGGCCGTTCGAGACGCCATACGGGCGGCGTGGCCAGGTGCAGAAGAGGGAGCCAAGGCTCTGTGAAGATGGACGACGATGCGGCAAGTTAGACACTTTATCGGGTCGTGGACCATCGTATGCGACGTTGCTGGTAGAGTCACGCGCGGCGATGGTGCAAGCCCATTTGTCACGGTCGCAGCTGTCGCGCTCGCGCCTGAGGTCCGCGATGGTGTTCGGGGGCGCCTCATTCGCGCGTTTGATGGCGCGCCAGTGAAGTGGTCTGCAGCTGGCCTTCCTGGGCTTCTTAAAGTGACCGGACTCGTCTCGAAGTATTCGCTGCCGATTTTAATTAGGAAGGTTCACCGGGCTGAAGCGTGGAAGACGTTCTGGCGCGATGGAGATGCGTTCAGCAGTCGCATGGCTTCACTGGTCGGAGAGCGGGTCCGCTATTTCGGAAGCGACGCGATCATGAAGACGATCCTGTTCATCAGCGCGTTCGGCGCATTGACCGGTTATTTGATGGCCATGAGACGAGTCCCCGAGGTAGCCCGGCCGGACCACCCGATGGCGGTGGAATTTACCGTCATCAACGATATGGACATCGAAGATGCTGAGACACGCACGCTCTTCGCTTCCTACGTCGAGGGATGGCCCGAGGTCACCGGCTTCATGGCCGAGTTGGGTGTCGTGCCTCACACGAAGGTCCGGTTCGAGCGCGAAGAGGACGAGCCGCTTCTTTTGCTCCCCGATTATCTTGCTGGCGGCTTTCTGCACGCCGACTCGCGAGCGAATCTCACGAAGCCAGTGGCGCGACCCCAAGAGGTGCAGCCTGTGATCGAGCGGTTCAGTCGCAGGCACGGGCGGCTTCTCATGGTCCAGGATGGTGAGTTCCAGGACCCTTACCCGTTGGACTTGGAGAAGGATGCTGTGACGCGGCGCTACAAATCCGGCTCGTGATCGGGCACAGCTCGCCAATTGGTAACACGTCACCCAGGGCCATCGGGGACCAGAGATGACGCTCGGCAACTTCGAGGTGGTCTTCTACACGCTCGCATTCATTGTGCCCGGCTTTGTCGGCTACTCGGTTCTGTCAGCGTTGGTTCCGGTAAGGGCCGTGTCCTCAGAGCTATCCTTGTTGCGATTCCTCACATTCAGTTGCTTCAACTACGCCATATGGACGGCACCGCTCTATTGGGCGATCACTCAGGGGTGGTACGCCAGACATCCAATTCTGGCCGCTGTGGGTTGGGGAGTCATAACGTTGGTATCGCCGGTCGTCATTGCGCTTGGCCTGGCTGCTCTCCGGCAACGCCAAGCCGTCGCCCGTCTTCACCGCATGATGGGGCTCGACTCCATTCACCCGATCCCAACAGCGTGGGACTACATCTTCAGTAGGGGGGTATCAACCTGGGTTCTGGTAACGTTGAACGACGGGACGCGGATCGGAGGCTACTTCGGTGCTCGCTCATTCGCGTCCTCGGAGTCAGGTGAACGGGACTTGTATCTGGAAGAAGCGTATGAGGTGTCGGACGACGGTCCGTGGAAGCGACTGACGAGAGACGCAGGGGTGTGGATTCGAGGGAGCGAGATGCGTCTGATTGAATTTCGTAGTGAGGAGGATCGCCACGATGGCTGACGGCAAGTCTGAGCGGGTGCGCGAAGGTTACCAGCCGGGACCGAAAGAGCAGCGAGGGTATCAACCGCCAGCGAAGCCACAGGAAAGCCATACCCCGCCGACTGGCGGCTCAGCGGTCCGGCGCCCTGAAAAGGGGGCCAGTCGTCCCGAGAAATGAGGAGTAGTCCTACGCTCCCTTGATGTTCGCGAGGTGCTTCTTTAGGTTTTCTTCGACTGCCGCTTTTCCGCCGATTGTGTTGTCGTAAAAGATGCACCGGTAACCTCGAATGTCGAAGGGCAACTGACGGCCTCTCTCAGCCAGCAGAATCGTTGGTTTCCCAAGCGCGTGGGCGTAACCAAGTTCGTAAAACACATTGGGATTTGCGGGACTAATTTCCGCAACAATTACCTCTGACTCAACGAGTCCTTGAATAATGTCTTGCAACACAAGACCGGGTCGGTACACGTCATCTGCCCTGTACGGAGCGAAGTCCATGGCCTCCGCGACAGGCGCAATCACGTCATGATAAAGAGCGTCGTAAGGCTCCCCGAACTGCATGACCACGAACATGTCGGGTTTGTCGATGTCAGCCGCGAGTGCGCTGAACTGGACCGGCGCATCCCCCCACGCGAACAAGCCGATCTGATCATCACTGAGGGGATGGGGAATGTTGCCTTCAAGAACCCTGACGGAATTGACGAACAGTCGCACCCGCTGTCCGCGCAGTTGGACTTCGACCTTGTACGGAGTTTCTGTGGAGAGATTGTTCTCACTGCCTTCCGTCCGCAAACCATGCCAGCCGGTACCCGGAATGTACTCGTCCAGAAGGTATGCGAAGTGGTAGCCTCCAATCCCGGCAGAGAAATAGGCTCCTGTCGCCGCGTTATGACCGAAGACAACGCGACCGACCGATTGCTGCTGTGGAAAGACTACCGTCGCACGAATGCGACCGCTCCGAACACCGTGGCCGCTGATCGCCAGGCCGAAAGGCGCGAAGCCGTGCTCCTGCGGCCCCATATAGGTTGCTGATTCAGGTCGCAACTCCCATCGCCCGGCCAGGGGTGCGAGTGTAGCAAGGTCTATGTCCATCGTCGTGCGTCTCCTAACGGCGCGCAGAGTATCACGGCGCGCCACAAGAACATGAGCCGGGCCGGGCGATTCTTTCGCGAAGGTAACGCCCCGGCCGGGACTGCACCGGGGCGCACCCGGCTATCACGCAGCACGACCGACTGCGACGACGTATTCAGGCGAATTGAAGCTGGCGAAGAGCCGGATTCGGCAAACGATCTCGGAGCCGAATACGCCGCAACTGAGCGCGTGCATCGCATCCGTGCCGAGATGGTCTTCACCATCACAGCCGAGCCACCGGCCCATGTCATTCGGTCCGCCCAGAGTCGATGGGACGACATACGCCTCAGCGATTCCATCCAAGCCAAGCTGGAATACAGCCAAGCAATAGGCGATCTTCAGTAGAAAGCGTTCGTAGGTATCGCGTTCCATCGTCGCGGTGAACTCCAGGCGCTTGATGCCGAGTTGTCGATTAAGCAGCGGGGCTAGGGCTCCAAGGGGTGGACCAGACACCTGGAATACGTGTGCGCCTCGAACATCGATGCCTCCGTTGTATGGCCGCCCGTCAAAATGGGCCGGTGGTGCAGCGAAGATGGGCAGTATCGCCACGGTCGGGACGCTGCAAATCGGCAGAATGAGGCGCTCTATATCGTGTTCCCGCGCCACACTGAGGTGCAACTCCGTTAGCCGGGGCCTTCTGCTCCGCAGGTCGAGCCCAACACGAACCGCATGAAGAAGGCGGCGAAGGACAGCCGTCTCGAACACTGAAGTAAGGGTCGCATGCGTCGGACAACTCGCCGCGCGAAGCACGCGACCAGGGTCGCCACGAGGAAGCAGCCCGAATGGCATGACGTGCTCATCGCTCAGCGTTGGCCCGGTGGCCCGGCAGTAGATGCACCGCCTAACCGAAATCTGATTCAACGCTAGTATGCCCGCGCGGTAGGGGTCGCGAAGTGCCGCGACCTAGCCGCAGCGGACTGCCTAAGGTTGATGGGATTCAAGAATCGCTCGTTGAATGCCGCGCGTTTCAGCCAAGGCGGCTGTACTGCCCTGCTGGCAGCGACTACAGAATGGAATGAGGGTGCTGTCGGCAGCGCCGCCTAAGACAACGGGTCTGACGTGCTGAACCGTCAGCCCTATGCCCAGGCGCTCACAAAGGGCGCGGCTCTTGCCACAATACGCACAGTGATCCCCGTTCGCAGCCCACACTTCTTCCGTAGTGGGATCACCGGCCCAACGTCGCGGTCTACGGTCATCCGCCCTGCTTTGACGCAACCACTGGACACCACGCAGGGGCGACTTGCTCCCGCAACTCGGGCACTGAGGGCGCACACCGTTGTTGTTCGGATTCCGTTCAATCGTCAGCCCCACCGCCCCGCATTGGCGACAGGCAAGTTCATCTCGTTGGGCGTTGAAGTCGGCTTCATGCAAAGCTCAGACTCCCGCGTCAGAAATCGCGCGACTTCTCAGGAGTCCAGCGACTGCCAGTACCGTTGTTGCGCCCGCTCGACCGAGTCAGGATTTCGCTCTCTGTGACGACGCTGCTTTGCGGCGTTTCGGCACTTCTCATTGCAGAATCTCTTGCGCTCATCCGCGTCGCTTGGCAGCGCCGAAAAGCAGTTCAGGCAGCGGCGCTCGCCTCGAAACTTGGCCCAGCACTCAAGATAGGCGTCGAGATCATGCTCTCGCCACCGCTGGGCATACTCGGCTGGTCTAAATGTCCGCGTCGGCACTACTCGATCACCCTGGAGAAGGAACCCCGGGACTCGGATCGGCGGTACACCGGATGAGTCGCCGTAGGCCAACGCAGATTTGACAGTAAGGTCCCAAATAATCGGTCCCCCCTTGTAGCCTTCGGTCTGATTCCAGGAACCGGATGAGCAGACAACAACAGGACTGTATTCAGCGGTGATCTTGGCGCGATCGGTCTGAAACAGGGTCACTCGCATAAACTCGTTGAGCGCCCTGACTCGGAATGTCTGCTTCTCGATTCGCTCCGTAAGGCGTTCGGGAACGCCGTTGGCCTGGAGACCCCGGATTGACTTCACTTCACGTCGTGCTCGCTCAACCTCACCCGTCCGATCGATCGGCACGCCCTTCGAGTCGGTCGCCGCCCCGTGTTCGAGCGCAGTGATTCGGGCCTGGGCGTAAAGCAACAATGTTTCAAGATCGTCTTCGATATAGGCGAGATCGTCGGCCGCCAAAATATTGTCGATCAAACACTCCTCGAAATCCGCGATGACACGCAGTTCGTCCGTCGTGTAGCCCTGACGCTGAAGGTTCATGAAGAAACCGACCCTGTCGGGCACGTAGAGGGGCGCGCCTTCCTCGTTTCCGTCGTTTCCTGCACCTGGGAGGAGAGGGAGCCAACCCTGACCCGCCATGATCCGCAATTCGGCCTCTGAGATCGGTCGCCCTGCTTTGTGGCTGACGTCGTCTAGAAGCTGAGGGAGCGGTAGCAACACGCCTTTGTCGAAGATGCCGAACCGGAGTTGCGTCCCGGCGCGACCGGCCTCGAACATTCTGTCTATTGTTTCTGTTAGATCAATCATTGGTGCACCTCCCTGTGCACCCCCAAGCTACCGAGCGATGCAGGCAGCGAAAACGGTCATTCCGATGACCCCCAACGAGGGGTAGGCGTCCCCGGAAGGGGCCGGGCTGACCTCTGGCTGGCGGAAGTCTAACCGAACGCCGGGACACACACACGAGCGCCACGGCCGAGGGCACCGAGACTCGTGCAACAAACAAGAAGGCCGCGCCCGTCCCGGTGCTCTGGAACGAACGCAGCCGGGTCTCTTTGCCTGATTCTTAGCCTGACGCACCGGTCGTCATCGGTCGCCATAGGTCTTTCGCGTGGGCGTGACATGCGGCTAACCGCACGGAAAGACACCATGAGGTACGATGACGACATGCGGAGACGGGACCCCGGACGAACTTGAAATCCACCGTGTCGCAGGAGGGCTTCTCATCCACCACTCAAATCGGTAAATTCCGCGTCACAACCGCGAGACTACCGTCGTGAATCTACTCTTCGATCTTGAACGGTTCGTTTGTGATCACCGCCCGCACGGTGCCATGACCAGCGACGCGACGGAGCCCGCATACCCCAGAGTGAATTCGGTGAATTCGCCTCTTTCGCTCAGGGTTATTTCTTCTGGAATGTGTCGCTTCCTCGAATGACGATAGGATGCCCGAGGTCGGTGTCGGTGTACGCCAGATCCCAATCTGTAACAATGAATCCCTTGTCGAGATAGCCAGTCCACGAGGTAATGGACTTGCAGTCGGCTGATGAGTTCCTCCAGCGCACGGAAAAGGCAATCTTATCTCCGTCAACGACCCAGCCAGTCACGTCGTACGGAGTACCTTGGCACTTAAAGCCCACTGCACGGTTGATGTATTGCCCGCGGAGCGCTCCGGTGTTGGAGTCAATCGAGGTAATCTGGAGCGTCGAGCCGCGCTGATTTTCCCAGGTGGAGCCCGCTGGAATCTGGGCGTAGGCCGTGTTTGTCAACACCGCGAGCCCCGCCAACCCGATCAACGTCGCAAGTCTTCGCATCGCACTCCTCCTCCTCCGGGAGAGGGCAAGTTCCCAGGACGATCTCATGCTTCTCACGAGCTACGAGACCTCTTGGCTGCGGCAATTGCGCGAGGCTCGGAGCCAAGTCTCTTCTGTGTCTTCAGAACATTGTTGAGATTCGGGAAGGGATTACGTCGAAAACGGTCCGCGCCTGTTCTCACAGTGCCCCAAAGCTTCTTTGGCTCATCTGGGTCTGGAATATTGGTGACGAGATGCCAGAGCGTCTCGATGCGGTCTGTTGTGCCGTCATCGTCTTTGGTCATCTGACCGACCCAGGCTGTTATGGATTGGTAGTCTACAGTTCCGTTCTTCCAGCTGACGACGAAAGAGACAATGTCGTCGGAGACTGTCCCTATCACATCGAAGGTGTCAGCGGGATTCGGTGCTCCCACGGCAGTGTGGTACGTGCCGGTGACGGCGCCGTTCGTAACTCTCAGATTCATCCAGGAGCCCAGTTGGTTGTACCACTGTCCCGTGAAGTCATCGGCCATGTCACTTTCTCCTATGCCCGCGCAAATCTTGTCGTAAGACGATCGCGCGCACGAGCAAGTCTTACACCACCGGGAAGCTATCACAGGCGCTACGCGCTTTAAGGCCGACTTTGTATGGCCTTGGTCCCGAGAAGCCCTGATTGACCGCCCAGTACGTGTGCGGCCCGCCCAATGAATGGGCGCACATCTATTGGGCGATCGGCCGGGCTAGTTCAGCGACGCTGTGTGACAGCAGATTGGGGACTAGCCGCACTATGTAGCCTTAAAACCAAAGATTACGGTCAGAACTAGTGCTGCAAAGAACCTGATTATCTGCAACATGCACGGTAAATGAGAAACTCGGGACGGCGAATCCGGCGTGGGGCAAGCACGAGAATTGGCGGATTGCACGGGAGATGACCCTTGACGAGCTGAACGGCACTGACCTGGGTGAGTTCCTGAATTCGTTATAGCGTCTCGCGTCATGCCTTTCAGGGTTGGCGTGTGGTAATCGCGTGGTCAAGTATCAGTCTGCTCTTATCGGTCCGGTACAATAGAAGGTGATGGTAGACGCTAGGTCCATCGGAATGGATTGTCAGTTACATGGCGCGGCGCGCATCGGAGTTCAAGGTTCGGGCGTATCAGCTCTTCAAGGCGGGAGTTCCGCTCTCCGAAATCCCTGAACGGATCGGCTGCTCGAAGTCCCTTGTGTATCGGTGGGCCCTTCGAGAGAAGTGGTCCTCGCCCCTCCAGTCTTCGCTAGCTCCGATCGAGTCGGCTGCACAGAAGATCCAATCAGGCGATGAGATGGCCGGCCTCGCAGAACTCCTCCGCAGCAAGGTCCCCGAACGGCTCGCGGAACTCGACGCGCAGTGCAAGAAGGGCAATGTTGCTGCCTTGAATTTATGGTTTCGGCTGACTGGTACTGTCTCCAAGGCGGAGACGGAGCAGAGGGACGAACCGGCGGCGCCGTCGTTCGTGATGAACCTTCACGTCAATGGAAGGAAGCCCGAAGCCGAGCCGGCGGTGGAGTTCATCGGGCTCGCGCAGCGATCTCCAGACAATCGCGACAACCTTCCGGAGCTGCCCGAGGCTCCGGCGGAACCTGGATTCGTGAACGACCTGAGCGAGCCACCTCCGGGCAACCGCGATGAGCTTGCGGATCTCGCCCTGGTCAACACGGACGCGGCGAGAAACGAGGCGTTGCTCGCCCCGATCAATGCCGAAACTGCGACAAACGAGGGGTCGCCCGTGGAGAACCGCCTTGGCTAGCAGACTGAATCCGTACCAGGGTGCTCCAAACCGCGAGGGCTACACTCCGCCCGCGTGGGGCACCAACAACTTTGCGCAGTGGTTCCGTCCCACGTCGTTCACCGATCTTGGATCGTCTCTGGCTCCCGCCACAGCTCCAGCCCGTGCCAATGGCGTCTTGTCCGGTGGTGAATCTGACGCGGGTGCAGAGCCATTCGTGAGCGGGCCTGCGATTCGGCCCAGCAGTGCATTGAACCAGCCTGATCAGGGAGGCGAAGCGACCACGAGCCCGACCGGCGGCCCCACACCCGCGAGCGAAGGCGGCCGTGCCTTTGCTGAAGGAAGCCCGTTCTCGGGCTTGTCCGGTCGCGGGATTAATACCGCGCTGAGCCTTGCCAATACAGCTTTGGGCCTACCGGCAATGATGGGTATTCCGGCTCTAGGATTTCCGCTGGCGGTCGCGCGGGCGGCAGAGAACCTCTCGAACTTCGCCTTCAACCCGGCCACGAGCAACCTTCAGATGGCGTTTCAATCCCTCTTCGGGACGACACCAACGGTCAACAGTCTCAATGCCGCAACTGGCGTGAACAACTTCGCCGGTACAAGTCCTGCTCTCGCAGCGCAGCGTGCGGGTGAACGAGCCGAACTGAGTCCGCGTCCGAATGACCCGATAGATACTACGGCCCCCCCTGCTACTCCGGAGGCTCCGCCGGACATCACCAACAGTCCGGACGCTGGTATCGGCGGTCCTTCCGGGCCCGGATCAGCAGGTGCAGCCTCAGCGGGTACGTCGGCCGATGCGGCGTCGGCGGGCACCGCCGCCGGTGGCGAGATGGCGCGTGGTGGGATGGTGCGGGGTCCTCAGACTCCCGTGGACGCGGTGCCCGCGCGGCTAACGGGCGGCGAGTTCGTGACGAACCCGTATGCGACGCGAGCATTCCGCCCGCTGCTGGAGGTCCTCAACCAAGCGGTAACGGACAAGGGCGTCAATCGGCGCGCACTTCAGATGCTCGGCTTTCTGCCGGCGGCTCGTTAGTCCGTCAGCCTCGAATACTTCGCCGGGAGCGCAGTCTGACCCGGCCTGGGTGAAAGAGCTCTCCGACCTCACACCTCAACGCGAGGCATAGCTGGGTCAGCGTCTTCAACGTCGTATTCTGAGCCCCGTTCTCCAGGCGTGCCAGCGTGGGTTGACTTATTCCAAGCTTCTTCGCAAGCTGCGTCTGGGTTAAAGCGGTTTCCTTTCGCAGTCGGCGTAACGATTCAGCAAGTTGTCGGGCCAAGTCCATATCGCCCGACACTTGCGCAGAGGCTTATTCACATGTGCATAATAGGTGGCGCTGGTGGTTGAAGCCCCTTTCTGGAAGCCGGAGGACTAGCGATGAGAACTATCTTGCTGCTTTTGGCGGTCGCGTCGTCCGTGGGCTGTGCAACCGATACCGGATCGAGGCGGTCACTCAGCGACGAGCTAGGACTGACGATCGTGGACCCGCGTGCTCTTCGTCCTCAGCGGCAGCTCAACTGCACGAGTATTCAGGTCGGGAATCGCACGTACACGGAGTGTCAGTAACCGTGCCGAGACGAGCCGGACTTGTCGCGCTCGCCTTGCTGCTTCAGGGCTGCGCTATCGATTGGGTGCTATTTGGCGCAGAGACTGGAACGGATTTGCTATGGACTGCTACTGAGGAGGCTGGCAAACGTCCCGCGAAGGCCTCGGAGCCGATCTGTACCGAGCCAAAGGTCATCTCCCTGAAGGACGGTTCGCAGACCGTCGTCCAGTGGCCCGCGGCCGATCAGAGCAAGTGCTCACGGAGCGATCACTGAGCGGCGTGAGTCACAGGAATAGCGAAGTGCTCATCGAAGTAGCGCGATAGCAGCTCTGCGAAGCTTCACGAAGTAGTCCCGCGACGCCCGCGCTGTGATGGTCGTAGATTCTTAAGCCGCCGTGCCCGATCCCGGGCGCTGCATTCCCCGGTATCGAATTTCTGCTTACGGTTCGCCAGGAAGAGACGTTGGCAATCAGCTTCAGGGCAACGCTTGAGGGTGAGGGGTCGGACGCGACCGAGAAGATCGACCAAGCGCAGCAGCACACCAGAAGACAGCCCCTCAGCGGACGCAGGCCCCTTCGGGACATAGACAATTCGGAAGTTGTGGGACGCGGCGCCGATGAGGCGGACGTCCCCAGAGAATGGGACGGTCGCCACGGTTGACGCCAAGTCTCGCCGAGCAGTGTTAGCACCTGATGGCGCGAGCTTGTCGATCACACGTCGGACCTCTCGTTGAATCGGCTGGACACGTGCTCGCGCCTCCTCCGCAGTGGCCTGTAAGGGGGGGCGGACAGTGGGGCCCGCCGAGGCTGAATAGGCTAGGTCGCCGAGAGCCTCCAACCCATTGAGCCAGTCCCCCGGTTTCCAACGGGACAAGTCCGCCTGGGCGAATTGAAGAAGCCACACGAGCCTGTGGCGATCCACCTGAGCCGGGAGATCCTTCGCGATACGCGCTGAGCGCATTCGGTTTGAGAGTACCAAGACAGTTTAGAAAATTCATACGGTTTTGACGTGATACAATAAGGTGGAGATAAACGCAGCGCAGAACGTGGCTGGATTGGAGATCTTGATGACGAAGTTGTATCGCGTCGCTGAAGTCGCAGCGGTACTCGGCCTGACGCCGATGACCATTTACCAGATGATTCGACAAGGCCGACTCAGTATTGTCCGTCCCACCGGAGCCCGAACCATCAGGATTCGGCAAGCGGAGCTGGAGAGGCTCGTGGGCGAGGATGCAACCGTCCAACCGAGCCAGGAAAGAGTCGCGAAGTGAGCCAGCCGCCGTTTCGATCCGTCACTCACGGCACGTGCGCGCTCGACGGGGACCACACTTCCGAGGAGTACGCGGCCGAATGCCCCCTGCTTGGCCGCAATCCCCAGGAGCGTTTAGAGCGGTTCCGCGCAAGCCGCCAAGGGGTAGATAGCGGGTCGCAGAAATCGGTCGCACCTGCTCCTGAGAGTTCAAGCACTTCCAATACGGTTTTCCGTGACGGTCGAGCGGGTAAGAGCGGCCGTCCGCCTGTTCCGCAGGTAGCGCAGCGCCAGAAGGCCAGGGACCGTGCTCGGGCTTACCGGGAGCGTGAGAGGCAGAGTTTCGCCTCCAGCGGTCAGGCGGTGGTGTGAGCCATGAGCACGACGCCGCTCAAGCACAAGGAAACCGACCCGAGAAACCTGTTCCGGTTCATCAGCTACATCCGGGTCGCGCCGAACGGATGCTGGATCTGGGCCGGGACCCGGAACCGCAAAGAGGGCTACGGGCAGTTCTTGGTGGACGGCCGATTGGAATACGCCCATCGGTTTTCATACGAACTGTTCCGCGATCCTGTTCCGCCCGGAAAGATGCTCGATCACTTGTGCTGCGACACAGCCTGCTGTAACCCCTGGCACCTCGAAGCCGTGACGCCAACCGAGAACTACCAGCGGTGGCGCGAGAGCCTTGAAGCCCCCGAGTTTCCGTGCGGGCACCCCGCCCACGCGGCGAACACCACACCATCAGGCCGATGCAGATGCTGCACTCAGGTCGCCACGTACAGGTACCAGCTCGATGTTCTGAAGTTGAAGTCACCAAAGGTGGGTGCGTTGAAGGCCATATTAACGTCGATTCGGGAAGCACTCGCACGCGAGATCGCCAACGAGATCAACTCTCCTGACAGCAAATTTGATCCCGCCATTCTGAAAGCGGCGGCCAAAGCCGCCCTGCACTACGGTCCGGAACATCCCTCAGAGTACAAGAAGCTCAAGCAAGCGGTCGCTACTGACATCGCTCCCATCGTGGCTCCATCGCTGGGAGTTGACGTGGCCGAGGCGACAGCCCGGATTCTCATTGCCCTCGACATTGAGGTCTTCTGGCGACTGGCTACGCTCTGGACGGTAGCGGCATCTCAGGGGCTTGATGTGACCGAGGTCTTCGACGCCGACAAGATGCAGACCACCAACCCGGACGGGTTTGCTGCGCTCGTTCACGAGGCGGAGGCGCTGCTCCCCGAGCACGTGCGCCAGATGATCGCGACCTTGTCAGAGGCCAACTCCACGAACTAGGGAGGTTTAACCCATGAAAATCCGCATCGAGCCGAAAACAGTTCTTCGATGGAAACGAATTCGAATCACCCGATGCGGCGCTAACCGTCGTCCTGAGGAAGCTTACGCTGGGCTGGCCTCAAACAGGGACGGAGGCGGTGCAGGAAGTCAAGCGTGCGGTGGAGACCGACACTCTGGAAGCTGCGTTGAAGCTCGCGGGACCTCGGCATTGCGGTCGTCCCGCGGAGGCTTTGCCGAGGCTGCTAGACGAGAGGCTTGCCTCGGCGCTCCAGCAAGCCATCCGAAGTGCCCGCCGGAAGCACGTGCGGACCAATCCGAATGCGATGAGTGCTCGCGAGCTTCGCGAGGAGTGCGGCGTGCGGAACCTGAAAGAGCTGGTAACAACAACGAAAGCGACTAACGATGAAGACCGTGGAACAGAAGACAACTGACATTCGCCGGATCTCGGATCTGCCGCTAGCGAGCTATCTGGTCGCACTGGATATTCCGCTGATTGCGGTCGAAGGTCCGCCAACCCGGCGCGAGTTTGTCTTCAAGAACGTCCCCGATGCCGTTCTCCTCGGCTACTACTCCGGCGAGGCGACGGTGAGCGTGAGGAAATTGTTCGGTGCGTATCGAGACCTGAAAGGTCTCACCGTGCAGATGCGGTAGTCGAAAGCTCAGAGATTAAAGGTATAGAACATGTCACCCACAGAGAACCCTAACCCCAAGCCCGGAGCACTGAACTCCGGCGTAGTATCGGCACAGAAGTTAGCGAAGACTGTTACGCCCGCGAGCGAAGCCACTTGGCTCATAGCACAGGGATTTCAGCCCGTGCGTCTAGAACCTGGCACAAAGAAGACGCACGTTCTCGGATGGAACACACCGGCCGGTCGATTCGACTGGAAACACGGCGACCTAGCGGCGACATTCGCCGAGCCCTGCAATCTCGGCGTTGAGACCGGCGCCATTAGCGGCGGGCTCGTAGATGTTGACCTTGATTGTCCTGAGGCGGTTGCTGTCGCGCCAACGTTTCTGCCACCAACCGAGATGATGTGGGGTCTGAACGGTGAGCGGCGCCACTACGGATACCGGAGCTCAAATGTTTCTAACCCGAAGTTCAAAGGTCGTGATGACTCGACATTGGTCGAGGTGCGATCCGACCTACTCCAGACTATGGTGCCACCGAGCGTCCATCCCGATGGAGGTACCGTGCAGTGGGTCAATAAAGGACATCCGATTGAGATCGCGCCGGAGTCGCTTCTTCGTGCGGTGAAGAAGGTCGCGGCTACTGCACTGATCGCACAGTTCTGGCCGACTGCGAAGGGATCGCGGCAAGACTTCGCTTTGTGCCTGAGCGGATGGCTCCTGAAACAGTTGGACCTTGAGCTTGTGCAGCAAGTTGTACTGGAGGCAGCGAAGGCGGCGGGCGACACCGAACCGGAAGAACTGGCTCGCCGGGCGAACGCCGTCGAGCACAGCTGGACGAAGCTCCAGTCTCACGACACCGAGGTGAAGGGCCTCCCGAGCCTCCTGGAGCTGGTTCCTGATTTCAAAAACGCCGCACAGCGAATCGAGCAGTGGCTGTGGTCGGGCACGGTCCAACTCCAGTCAGACGCCGAGCCGTTGCAGCTCCGCATTCGCTCAGCCAACGAGATCGCTATGCGACCCGAGCCCACTATCGAATGGTACTGGCCCGGCTGGATACCGAAAGCGTCTGTTGCCGTCCTCCATGGCCCAGGGGGTGATCGGAAGAGCTTTCTAGCCTTAGCATTGGGATTAGGCACAGCAGCGGGCTGCCCACTATTCGACGGCGCCCCGAGTGAATCTGGCCGAACCCTCTACGTCAGCGGTGCCGGAGAGAACCCTGAGAAGGAGGACGACCGTCGCCTGCGCTTTCTCTGTCAGGGGTATGGCATCGATATGACCACCCTACCCTTCGATTTCATCACCGCTGAAGGTCCCCTGCTGGGGGACGATGCCAGCTACCAGCGGCTGGTTGAGGAAATAGAGTCGCGGCAGCCCAACGTGCTGGTCCTCGATAGCGCCATTGCGCTTTCAAACCTAGAAAACGAGAACGACAACGCCGAGGTCCGCCGCTTCCTGCAACAGCGAGTAGTTCCCTTGGCTCGACGCTACGAATGCACGGTCCTCCTGCTAGCCCATTCTCCGAAGCCCTCCACGCAAGGCGGTGGATATCACCACGTCGAAGAGCCGCGAGGGGCTGGCGAATGGCGAAATGCGGCCGATGTCGTGATCTCAATCCGGAGCGAAGGCGGCTCCTCAATAGCTCGGTTGAAAAAGCTGCGCGTGGGCACGAAACACGATCGAGCGATCCGGTTCCGGGTTGAAGACATCGGTGAAAAGAGAATGAAGGTCATCTCCGAGCCCTTTGACGCCCCTTCCGGCGAGACGACGGTAGCGCTGAGTCAAGCCATCGAGATGGCGATAGCACTCGTGAAAGAGAACGGCGAACTGACGTTGAAGGAGCTAAAAGCCCACTTGAAGGAGGCTGGGTACACAGAGCGGGAACGGCGAGCAGCCCTGAAGGTCATTCAAGGCAAGCAAGCGTGGCCGACTGGTC
>Ga0114129_10005751_pt1 | contig 17567 bp, 15 predicted proteins | sample RhiMetdeltSRZDD1_FD_80071 | JGI IMG/M metagenome (GOLD analysis project Ga0114129, IMG submission 80071) | Populus rhizosphere microbial communities from Tennessee, USA - Rhizosphere MetaG P. deltoides SRZDD1 (version 2) (version 2) | ecosystem: Host-associated > Plants > Roots > Rhizosphere >...
ACGGTCGCTCTCAGGGCCGAGTAACGAATCGCGACGATAGCGATCGCTGGAAGTTCACACAGACCCAGCTGTAGCGCCGCGACAAGAATTGTGTAAAGACCACCAAACTGTCGGCGCCAGGCCGGTTCCTCCTCGTTAAGTCCCACATTCTGCAAAACGGCACGGCTGGCACATAGCTTGCGGCTTGGCCCGACACGGAGGAGTTATGCGAATCGCTCGAATCTCAGCCAGTGCGGTTGCGCTGTTCTGCCTCGCGCTCGCGCCCGCGTACGCTCAAAAGGGAAAGGGCGGCGGTCCCGCGGCAACGACTCACGGTCCGACAGCTTCGACGCATGGTCCGGTTGCGACGCACGGCCATCCGAAAACAGCCACGGCGACAACGACGACAGCCGCCAAAGCTCATGGCAATCCGCACACCGCGACGACGACAACGTCCACGACGGTGTTGAATCCGATTGCGCAGAAGCTACAGGGCAAGCCGCTCGGTGCGCGTCTCGAGAAAATGCTGCCGACCGGGATGACACTCGACAAGGCATCGTCCGGCTTCCGCAACCAGGGTCAGTTCATCGCAGCGGTTCATGTCTCGCGGAATCTCGGCATCCCATTCGCGGATCTGAAGGCCACGATGCTCGGCTTGCCGCTGCAAGGCACGACGACGACAACCACATTGCGGCCAATGAGCCTGGGGCAGGCGATTCAGAGGCTGCGGCCTTCCGCCAATGCAACAGCGGAAGCGGCGCACGCCGAGACGCAGGCGAGGACGGATCTTTCGACGACTACCACCGCGACCGCGACAACGACGGCGAGCTCGAGATTGGGCACCGCGAAGACGTCAAAGAAGAAGTCGGAATAAATGCTTTCGCCGACTGTTCTGGCGAGCGTCATCGCGGCGCTCGCCTTTGCCACGCCCGCTCTGGCTCAGGGGAGGAGCCAGGAGCACAAGAAGAACGCGCCGGCGCCTCCGAGCCGCAGCGATTTGACGGCGCCGGCGAGCGTGTCGATGCCAACGACGGCCGTCGCCGGACCGACACCGTTTGCATGGGTGGACGACGCCAGTCTGCTCGAAGCGGGTACCGTTTCGATCGCGATGTCGGTTGTTCGGTGGCAGGGGAGCGGCATCAGCGAGGTGGATGTGCCGGTCATCGACGCCGCAATCGGCCTGTCGCCGCGCGTTCATTTGACAGCGACGGTACCGCGCGTGATCGGCAGCGTCGATCCGTTGGGCCCGGTCGGCGGGATGGGGACCAGCTATTTCAGCGCGAAGATTGCGGCGCTCAATGACGCCAAGCGGAGCCTCAAGCTTTCGGTGGCGCCGACGCTCGAGGTGCTGGGCCGCGGCGTCCTCCAGTCGACGACGGACAGCGAACGGCGCGTCCATGTTGGACTGCCGGTCAGTGTCGAGCTCGATCGCGGACTGTCGCGACTGTATGCGGGCGGCGGTTACTTTAGCCGCGGCGTCTGGTTCACCGGCGTTGGCGTGGGGAGGCGATTGAACGACAAGGTATTCGTCTCCAGCGGGTTCAGCCGTTCGTGGCGGCGCACTGACGTCCCGGACGTGCCGCTGTCGGATCGCGATCGCAAGGAAGTGACCGGCAGCGCGTCGTATGCCGTCACGCCGCAGATCGGCGTCTACGGCGCGATCGCACGGACCGTCGCGACGCTGGAGGAAAACGGCGCCGGCACCAGCCTGGTGGGCGGCGTGTCGTTTTTCTTCGCGCCGCCGCGCAAGTGACCTCTGTCCCTGCGGGTCACCTCCGTCCCTGACGGTCACCTCGGTCCCTGACCGCGACCTCCGTCCCTGACCGCATTCGGGTACGATGCTGCCGCCGATGCCGCCGACGACCCGCGTGCGCGCGCGCGTCCTTGTCTTCGCGTTCCTCCTCGCCGTCGTCACCTATCTGGATCGCATCTGTATCTCGGCCGCGGCTCCGGCCATCATGGACGACCTGCACCTGACGGTCCTCCAGATGAGTGTGGTGTTCAGCGCGTTCACGCTCGCCTATTCGCTCTTCGAGGTGCCGTCGGGATGGCTGGGCGACGTCAAGGGTCCGCGGCGCGTGTTGACGCGAATCGTCATCTGGTGGTCGGCGTTCACGATGCTGACCGGCGCCGCACGTGGATTCTCGTCGCTCGTCGCCATCCGCTTCCTGTTCGGCGCTGGAGAAGCCGGCGCGTTCCCGAATATCGCACGCAGCTTTTCGCGGTGGTTTCCGCGGCGCGAGCGCGGCCGCGCCAACGGCGTGATGTTCCTCGGATCGCGGATGGGCGGCATGCTCTCGGCTCCGATCGCGCTGCTGCTGGTGCGCCACTGGGGCTGGAGGGCGAGCTTCGTCGTCTTCGGCCTCCTCGGCCTCGTATGGGCGGCGGCGTGGTTCACGTGGTATCGGGATCGACCGGAGGATCATCCGTCGGTCAACCGCGAAGAGATCGAATGGATTCAACAGGACCAGCTCCGTCCCTCCCGGCAACCTCCGTCCCTGCCCGCAGGGACGGAGGGCGAACAGACTCCATGGTCCGCGCTGTTCCGAAGCCGCAATCTGTACGCGATTTGCGCGATGTACTTCGCGTTCGGGTATGGCTTGTACTTCTATTTCACCTGGCTGCCGACGTATCTGATCAGAGTCCTCGGCTTCTCGTTGTTCAGCGGAGGGTTGTTCGCCGCGCTGCCATTCTTGCTCGCGGGCGTTGCAGATGTCGTCGGCGGATGGCTGACCGACTCGCTGACACGTCGTCGTGGTCTGAGAGTGGGTCGCTGCTATCTTGGCTGTGCGGCATTTCTGACGTGCGCAGCGTTCCTCTTCGAATCGACGCTGGTCGTCTCGCCGGTCTTCAAAGCAGTCTTGATCGCGATGGCGCTCGCATCGGCGGACCTCGCCCTCGGCGCGTGTTGGGCTGTGCCGATCGACATCGCGCCCGAGCACGCCGGCGTCATCACCGGCTTCATGAACACGCTCGGCAACATCGGCGGCCTGATCGGGCCGCTCGTGGTTGGCATCGCGGTGGACCGCTGGCAGTCGTGGACGTTCCCGTTCTACATCACAGCGGCCGTCTACGCCTGCGGCGCGGTGGCGTGGCTGGCCATCAATCCGACGACCCCGATCGTGCCGGCTGTCGGACGATCACGCTCGTAACGCAGGGCTCAGGCGTGGTCGCGCCGCGGCGACTGCCTTAAAGGGATGCGCTACATCGCCCGCTACTGTGGCTTTGCCGCGCTCGACGGTGCTTTCGGCGCCGCAACGTGCGCCGCGAGGAACTTCTCAATCGCCGCGTACGCGCGCTGCCACTGGTCCGGCGGGAAATTCCCGTGGCCGCCGCCAGGGATCGTGATCAGCTCGTGCGCGACGCCGGCCTTCTGCAGTGCTTCCTGCAGGCGGACCGAATGCTGATACGGGACGAGCGTGTCGGCATCGCCGTGGATTGAAATCGTCGGCGGCATGCCGGCGCGCACGTACGTCAAGGGAGATGCCGCTTTCGCAACCTCCGCCCGATTCGGCTGGTTGCCGAGCCACTGCACGGTGTACGGCCAGCTTTCCGGAAATGGCTTCTTGTTGGGGCCGTCGAGAAGATCTGCGACATCGGCGATGCCGAAAAAGTTGACGATGGCGGCCACCTTGGGCTCGCCAGGGGCCTGGCAGAACCGATCGAAGCCATCGGTCGTACGCAACATGCCGGTCGTGAGCGCGAGGTGACCGCCCGCCGACGCCCCGGCGACAATCAGCCGCTCGGGATCGAGGTTGTACTCCTTCGCGTGCGAGACCACCCATCGCAGCGCGCAACGGCAGTCCTCGACTGCGGCTGGCGCAAGCGACACGTTGGCGAGACGGTACTCGACGTTCACGACTGAGTAGCCCATCGTGAGGTACGGCAATGTCGTGAGCAGGCTGCCTTCCTTCGTGCCCTGCACCCACCCGCCGCCGTGGATGAAGATCACGGTCGGTGTCGGCGTCTGCGATCGCAGCGCGTAGAGATCGAGCTTTCCCTCCCAGCCGTTGGCGCGCACGTACACCACGTTGGGCACGGTCCGCACCTTTTGAAACAATGCGACGGATGACTGCAGATCCGTGTTTTGCGCCGCTGCGGGAATCGCGATCGCCAGGATTGCCGCAAACGAAAGCATCAGTCGCTTCATTGCTCGTTCTCCTTGATCAGTGCGGCGGCGTCAGGCGCCGGTTGTGGATTATACGGTCTCCTGACAGGACGGTGTCAGGAGGCGGCTGTTACTTTCGCGGCGTTGGGTTTCTACGAAAGGAGACAGCCATGAAGCACCCGGTGATGTGGTTCGAGGTTCTCGGCAGCGACGGCGGCAAGCTTCGGAAGTTCTACGGCGATCTGTTCGGATGGACGTTCGACGTCATCCAGCCGATCAACTACGGCGTCGCGAAAACGGGCGACACGCGCGGGATCCCTGGCGGAATCGGCCAGACGTTTCCGGGCACCCGCCCGTGGGTGACGTTCTACACGGAGACCCCGGACGTGACGGCGTCGCTCGAAAAAGCGGTGTCGCTCGGCGGCAAGGTGATCACCCCGCGCACGGTGATGCCTGACGTCACCCTTGGCATCTTCGAGGATCCGGAAGGGCACGTCCTCGGCCTCGTCGAGGCCAAGAAAGCTGCCGCACAATAAGCGGATGCGTCGCGCCGACCGTCTGTTCCAGATCGTCCAGCTGCTTCGCCGCCGCCGCACCGTCACAACGGCGGCGCATATCGCGGGCAAGCTGGAAATCTCCGAACGGACGGTCTACCGCGACATCCGCGATCTGATCCTGGCCGGTACGCCAATCGACGGCGAGGCGGGCGTGGGCTACCGCCTCCGTGCCGGCTACGATTTGCCCCCTCTGATGTTCGATCGCGAAGAGATTCAGGCGCTCGTGCTCGGCGCGCGCATCGTCCGACAGTTCGGCGATCCGGCCCTTGCGCGCGCAAGCGAGTCGATTCTCAGCAAAGTGGCCGCGGTGCTGCCGAAGGATCTCGAACCGCTGTTGACCGACACGCGCCTCTTCGTCCCGACGACGATCGGCGGCAGACGATCCGCCGACGGACTGGCCGTCGCGCGCGAAGCGCTCATCGCGCAGCGACGGCTCCGATTCAGCTATGAGAACGAGCGAGGCGAAGCAACCGAGCGAACGGTTCGGCCGCTCGGCGTATTCTTCTGGGGGCGGACATGGACGCTCGCCGCGTGGTGCGAGATGCGGGTCGCCTTCCGCAACTTCAGGCTCGATCGTGTGCGAGACGCCACGCTCGGCGAGCGGTTCGAGGACGAAGCGGGTCGGACGCTGAAGGATCTGCTGGCCCAGTACGGCGCCGAAGCGGTTCGCCTGCTGGATCGTTGAACGCCGAACGTCGAACGATGTTGAACGACGAACGTCGAGCCGAGAACCACGAACCGGTGTTTATGGGAACTGCGGCGGCGGCATGCGTTTCTTCGTCGCCTGCTCGAACGCGTACGCCAGCTCGATCAGCTTCGGCTCGCTGCACGCCATGCCGCTGAAGCTCACGCCGTACGGTTCCGGCTTCGCGTTGAAGCCGTCGGGGAACGGGGAGTTATTTGGGCCGCCTGCTGGCCCACCGCCACGTCCGGTTCCGCTTCCCGGGGCGTTCGGCACGAGCCCGAACGGCACGATCACCGTTGGATATCCAGGCTTCGCGGCGATCGCCGCGCCGCTGGCGGCCGGGAAGAGAATCGCGTCGAGCCGCTCGGCCTTCATGATCTCGTCCATGCCGTGCGTGCCGCCCAGCCGCACGTCCTTCGCGCGATCGGCCTCATAGCGCGCGCGATCCTTCTCGAGGTCCATCTCGTCCGAGATGTCAAGATTCGACTGGCCGTACTTGATGGATCCCGCCTTCTGATGAGCGTTGTTCCACGCGATGAGCTCGTTCAGCGTCTTCACCGGCGCAGCGGCACCAAGGCTCGCGAGCCACTTGTTGAAGTCGCGCTTCATCCCGTACTTGAAATCGATCGAGCAGTTCTCGTCCTTGCCGCGCCCGTTGTTGACGCCGCTGCAGGTGTTCCACAGCATGAAGTTGTTCTTCGGATCCTTGTCGACGACACTCGGGATGTTCGCCGGATCGACGATGACGGCGCCGCGCTGTTTCAGCACGGCAATCGCGTCGTCCATCACCTTCCGCTGCGCATCGTTGATACCCCCCCTGGCGTTCTCTTCACCCGGCGCCGTGACGCGATCGTAGAAGAAGGCGCGAGGGATGCCGATGCGCGCACCCTTCAATCCGTCGCGGTTGAGGAACTTCGTGTAATCGCGGCCGGGCGGCGGCGTGCACCTCTGGGTTGCCGGATCGTTCGGATCCGGCGCCGCGCCCTCGAGAGCGCCGAACATGATCGCGACGTCGGTCACGCTTTTGGCCATGGGGCCTGCCGTGTCCTGGTCCGCCGTGATCGGGATGACACCGTACCGGCTGATGCGTCCGACAGTAGGCTTGATGCCAGCCAGCATGTTCTGGTTGGTGGGACTGAGGATTGAGCCCGACGTCTCCGTGCCGATATTGCCGGCCCAGAAGTTCGCCGCGGTGCCGACGCCGGAGCTCGAGCCGCCGGTGCCGAGCGCCGGACGGCCATCGAACGTCGCGTCGCGCGGATCCTTCCGCGGATCGTACGGGTTGTAGCCTTGACCGCCCACGGCATTGTAGTTGCCAGGCATCGGCGTCGGCGCGCCCGCCACCCAGTTGGCCAGCTCGGTCATCCCTGTCTTTGCGATGATGATCGCTCCTGCATCGCGGAGGTTCTTTGTCAGCGTCGCCTCGTAAGGCGGCACCAGATTCTCGAACGCGAGTGCTCCGCCGGTCGTGCGCATGTCGGTCGTGTGGACGTTGTCCTTCAGCGCGATCGGGATACCGTGCAACGGACCGCGAATCTTCCCCTGCGCGCGCTCGCGATCGAGCTCGTCGGCGATCTTGAGCGCGTCCGGGTTGACCGTGATGGCCGCGTGCAGCCGATCCTCGTACATGGCGATGCGTATCAGATACTGCTGGACGATGTCGCGTGACGTGGTCCGCTTCTGTTCGAGCGCCCTCCGCATCTCCGCGATCGTCGTTTCGACCACGGTGAACGGCTTCCGCGCGGCTGGAGCCGCGGTCTTACTGGGACTCTGGGCGCGGATGGCAAGTGCTGTCAGCGGAAGACACAGCGCAATGGCCGTCAGCAGTCGTCGCATGCGCGGGGATGTTAACACCTCCGTCCCTGACGTCGGTACAATCCCGTTGCGAGGAGGCCCGATGATCGTTCGTCCGTTCGCCGTCGCTCTACTCCTAGCGGGACCGGCCGCTGCGCAGGAATACGCACACTGGATAGCGACAAGGACGGAGGTCACGGGCAGGAACGAAGGTCGCCGGCAGCGACTTCAAGTCGGCCACTACGACGTCAGCGCAAGCCACGCCGCGGTCGCGGCGGCCTTTTCGTCGGCTCGCCACGGGCTGCCCAGTGCTTTGCCGAAGCGATCCAGCGTCTGCTTGATCTCGCGCGCGGGCCGCTGCAATCCGGCGGCGGTTCTGGCGGCCAACTGCTTCTCCACGATCACCTGACAGCGGACACCACGCGATCGCAGCGCCTCCTCCAGCACAGTTCGGAACAGCTGTCCCTCGTGCGCGTGAGCCCGGATGTGCGGGTTGCCGACCTTCCGCGGATCGATCACGCTGCCGACGACGAGCCCCGCACGCGCCACGTGGGCGTCGTCGAGCAGCTCGGCGATCGATTGCTTCGCGCATCGCTCAACGATCTTCACGCGCCGGGCGATCTCGCGCGGGTTTTCTTCCGTGTGGTAGAAGCCGTCGTGATATGGCTGCCGCGTCTCGGGCACCTTCGGATCGCTCATGGCAACCATGCGCCTCGACAAAACTCGAGGCGCCGAGGCCGGTCCTTCGAGCGTCACGGCGATCGCGAAGCCCGACTTGACGCGAAAGCCGGCGGCGATCATTTCATCAGCTCGTTGACCTCGTTGAAGGACATCGCATCGTCGGTGAACGCGTTGTAGGTGCCGGCGCCTTTCAGCTCGCGCGCCACCTCGCGCACGAGCGCAAGCGCCGCTCGCATCGGCCCGGATCCGAGGCTCACGCGGGCGACACCCAACGCTTCGAGATCCGGAATCGATGGTGTCCCGGCCGTCGCCAGGATGTTCACCGGACCGCCAATGCCTCGTACGAGCTCGGCGATCGTTTCGCGATCCCGCACGCCGGGCACGAACACGCAGTCCGCGCCGGCGGCCAGAAACGCCTTGCCGCGGTCGATGGCGACGCCGAGCCGCGCTTCCGGCGCGCCAATCCCCTTCAGGTACACGTCAGTGCGCGCGTTGATCACGACGCGGATGCCGGCTTTCTCGGATGCCTTGATGATTGTGGCGATCTTGTCGGCCTGCAGGGCAACCGGTTCGAGCTCCACCGCGCCGGGGACGATGTCTTCGAGGTTGATGCCGACCGCTCCTGCAGCGATGACGCGCAGAACGACGTCGGCCACAGCGCTCGGCGACGCAGCATACGCGTGCTCGATATCGGCGGTCACCGGTACTTGCACCGCACGCGCGATGCGCGCCACCGCTTCGATCATTTCACGCGCCGGAACGACGCCGCCATCGGGATACCCGAGTGCTGCCGCCACGCCCGCGCTCGTGGTCGCGACAGCGGCGAACCCTTCAGCCTCGAATAGCCGGGCCGTTGCCGCGTCCCACGCGTTCGGCACGACAAAGATCGGCGGACCGTGGTGCAGGGCGCGCAGCCGGTCGGCCTTGTCGGGCATGACCGACAGTATAACGACGTATGGCGTAGAACGCCGGATCCCAGGTCACCAGTTTCTAATCCGCTCTCAATGCAATGAGCGGATCGACCTGTGTCGCGCGTCGGGCGGGCAGGTAGCTGGCGATCAACGCCACGACCGTGACGAGCGCGATAATCCACGCGTAGGTCGCGGGATCGTGAGGCGAGAGGTCGTACAGCAGCGTTCGCATCGACTGCGTAATGCCCCACGATGCCGCGAGCCCAATGGCGGCGCCGATTCCGGCGAGCCTCATTCCCTGGCCGACAATTTGCCGAATGACATCAGCTTGTGTCGCGCCGAGCGCCACCCGGATCCCTATCTCTTGTGTCCGCCGGCTCACGAGAAACGACAGCACGCCGTAAATGCCGAGCGATACGAGGACGAGCGCCAGCGCGCCGAATGCCGTCAGCAGCTGGACGCTCAGCCGCGACTGCTCCGTCGTCTGCGCGACAGTCGTCTCCATCGTCTGCACACCAAAGACAGGAATGCCGCGATCGACCGCTGCCACCTCGTGGCGGATCGCCGACGCGAGACGCTCCGGTTCGATCGTCGTACGCGTCACGAGCGCCATCGTCGGCCGGCGCTCGAGGAACCAGAACGGCAGCTGGACGAACGGTGTGTACACCTGCACGTACGGCGGCTCCCCCACCAGACCGTAGTGATGAACATGACGCACGACGCCGACGATTTCGCGCCAGATTGGCTGTGGATCCTGGGGACCACGGCCACGGAATTCGAACGCGATTCGCTTGCCGATTGGATCAGTGGTTGGAAACAGCCGCCGGACGAGCGTCTCGTCCACCACTGCCACTGGTGTTGAGCTCGCCGTATCGCTCGCGGCGAACGCCCGCCCCTTCAACACCGGAATCCCCATCGCGCGGAAGTACGTGGGCGTGCTGGTCTGGAATAAACACATGATGGCGTTCTCCCGGACAGACGTGGGCGGAGGCTGGCCCTCGTAACGCACTTCTGATTCCGTGCCGCCGCCCTCCAGCGGGACGGCGCTGTTCATGGCGACGGCTTCGACGCCCGGCAGTGTGCTGACGCGATTCAGCACCTGTTCGTGAAACGCCGTCCACCGCGAGAGGTCGGCATATCCCGCCGAAGGCAGGTTCATCCGCATCGTCACGACATGCTCGGGATTGAACCCGAGGTCAATCGACATCAGACGGCCGAAGCTCTTCATCGTGAGGCCGGCACCGACGAGCAGCACGAGGGCAAGCGCGACTTCTGCAACGACGAGAACCGAGCGCGTTCGAGTGCCCGCAGATCCGATCGTGGCTCGAGCAGCTTCCTTGAGCGACGTCAGAAGATCGACCGAGGATGCCCGGATCGCTGGCGCAAGACCGAAGGCGATGCCGGTCACGATCGAAAGGACGCTCGTGAACGCGAGCACGCGAAGGTCGACGGCAATGAGATCGATGCGCGGGACGCTCGCAGGCCGCGAGGCCACGAACGCCCTCACGCTCAGCGCCGCCAGCCCGGCGCCAAGGACTCCTCCGGCCATCGCCATCAGCACGCTTTCGACCAGCAACTGCTGGAATATCCGGCGTCTGTCGGCGCCGAGCGCAGCGCGGATCGCGATTTCGCGTTGCCGGGAATCGGCGCGCGCGAGCATCAGGTTCGCGAGGTTTGCGCATCCGATTAAGAGCACGAAGCCGACAGCGGTGATGAGCGTAAGCAGCGCCGGCCGGATGTTGCGGACGATCTGCTCGTAATACGGCGTGACGGTCACTGTGTGATCGGTGTTCGACATCGGGTACTGCTTCTCGAGCCGCCGGGCGATCGCGTCCATCTCGGCGGTTGCGCGCTCGACGGTCACGCCGGGCTTCAACTTCGCGACGACGCTCAGCCCTGGATGCGCACCGCGCCCGGTCGGGAACGTGCTGACGAACAGGCCGAGCGGAAGCCACACATCGGTGAGCCGCGACGGGAATCGCATGCCCGGCGGCATGATGCCGACGACGGTATGCGGCTGATTGTTGAGCGTGATCGACCGCCCGATCAGGCCGGGATCTGCGTTGTAGCGGCTGCGCCACAGCCGATCGCTCACGATGGCAATCCGATCCACAGTCGGCCCGTCGTCGTCCGGTCCAAAGGCGCGTCCGCCTTGCGCTTGGATTCCAAGGGCACGAAACACGTCGGACGAAGCCAGACTTGCGTTGAGACGTTCGGCCTGGTCGCCGCCGGTGAGGTTCAACGTCATCCCGCGGTTCAAACCGAACGATTCGAAGACGTCGTTCTGCGCTCGCCAGTCCTGAAAGTTGGGCCAGGCCACCGACAGCGCCTGACCACTCCGCGTCGTCTCGCCGAGGATCATGATGCGGTCGATGTCGGCGTAGGGAAACGGCCGCAGCAGCACGCCATCGACGACGCTGAAGATCGCCGTCGTCGCACCGATGGCCAGCGCCAGAGTCAGCACCACGACCGCTGTGAAGCTTGGAGATTTTCGCAGCGTGCGCACCGCGTATCGCACGTCCTGCCGCAAGGCGCCGCGCATCGTTTCTCCTCTCATCGCGAGTCCGACCGGGATCGTGGGGACCGATTGTTCAACCGGCCAGGCGCCATCTTCGTCGAGCTCGGCCAGCGCCATCCTCCGAGCCGGGCGTTCGTCTTCACCCGCCGCGCGCAGCTCCTGATAACGATCCTGAAGGTGCTGCGCGAGCTCTTCGATCACTTCCGCTTCACGCGCGGGCGACAGCTGTGCCCGCGCCAGCCGGCTCCGGACTTCGCCACGCCAATCGAACATCTACTCCGACCTCAACGCCTGAAGCGGATCGACGCGTGTCGCGCGCCGCGCGGGCACGTAGCAGGCAACGAGCGCGACCGCGATCAGCAGGAATGGAATCGCCACGAACGTCGCAGGATCGACCGCACTCACGCCGAAGAGCAGGTTCCTCATCACGCTTGTCAGCATCAACGACGCGGCGAGGCCGGCGATTGTTCCCATCACGATCATCGTCATACCCTGGCCGATCACCATGGCAATCACATCGCGCCGCTGGGCGCCGAGCGCCAGGCGTACGCCGATTTCATGCTCTCTCTCCGTCACGGAATAGGCGATGATCCCGTAAACGCCAACAGCGGCGAGCGTGAGCGCCAGCGCTGCAAACAGCGCAAGCAACACCATGTTGAAGCGCCGCCCCGACAGCGACCGTCCGATCCGCTCGTCCATCGTGCGCACGTCGGAAATCGGCTGGTCGCGATCGATTCGGCTGATCTCGCGGCGCACGACCGCAGCGGCCGCCGCAGGATCGCTTGCAGTCCGGACGGCCAGATACATCGGTCGCACGGTCCAGCCGTCGAATAGCGGCTGACGGTACGGCACGTACAGTTCTGGGCGATCCCTGGCGTCGAGCCCGCGATGCTTGATGTTGCCAACGATGCCGACAATCTCGTACCAGCGCGGATCATCCGTCGTGAACGACACGCGCTTACCGATAGGATTCTGGTTCGGCCAGTGCTTGCGCGCGAGCGCGTCGTTGACGATGGCCGCGCGAGGACGGCTCAGCGAATCGCGATCGGTGAACTCACGGCCGCTGATGATCGGTATCTGCATTGCGGAGAAGTACCCGTCAGTCACGATGCGCAGCTGTTCTTCGGTCTGATCTTCTGGACGCTTCTCCTCGCGGCCTTCGATGTGAAAGGTGCGGCTTCCGCCGAGGCCGCTGAAGGGCAACGCGTTGATGGCTGCCACGGCGCGTACCTCCTGATTGCGCCGAAGGCTCGCGAAAAGCTCATCGAAGAATGCGTCGCCCTTCTGGAACGTGGTGTAACGCGACTCGGGCAGCGACAGGCGGAATGTCAGCAGGCGGCTGGAATCGAAGCCCGGCGCGACGTCCTGCAGGCGCGCGAAGCTGTGTATCAGAAGCCCGGCCGCGATCAGGAGGACGAGTGACAGCGCGACTTCGGAAACGACGAGGAGACGGCCGGCGCGCGCGTGCATCGCGCCGTCGCTCGCGCGGCCGCCTTCTTTCAGCGCGTCGTTCAGAGCTGCGCGCGAGCTCCGAAGCGCCGGGACGAGGCCGAACAGGAGTCCGGTGGCGAGCGACACGATCGCCGTGAAGAGCACGACGCGTTGATCGACTCCGACCTCCTGGAGCCGCGGAATGCTGTCCGGCGCCGCGGCGACGAGCAGATCGACGCCCCACGCTGCGAGCACAAGACCAATCACTCCGCCGATCAGCGACACGAGCACGCTTTCGGTCATCAGCTGCTGCACGAGCCGGCGTCGGCTTGCTCCGAGCGCCGTGCGCACGGCAATTTCCTTCCGTCGCGCGGCCGCGCGCGCCATCAACAGGTTTGCCACATTGGCGCACGCGATCAACAGGACCAGCGCGACCGCACCCAGCAGGACGAGCAGCGGACCGCCGGCGTCGCCGACGATCTCGTCTCGCAATGGGCGCAGCGTCACGCCGAAGCCGTTGCGATAGTTGTCCGGGTACTCCCCCTTGAATGTGGCTGTAATTGCCGAAAGGTCCGCGAGCGCCTGGGCGCGGCTGACGCCGGCCCTCAAACGTGCGAGCACCGTATAGCCGTGCGACCCGCGGTTGTTGGCGCTCAACGCGTCGGCGTCGAGGACGATCGGCTTCCAGACGTCGATGGTGCGGTCGGGAAACTGGAACGACGCGGGCATGACGCCGATCACTCGCACCTGTCTGCCATCCACGAGCAGCGACTGGCCAACGATCGCCGGGTTCGCGCCGAACCGGCGCGTCCAGAGCGCATCGCTCAGGATCACGACGTCTGCCCGGCCCGGCTGCTCTTCGCTTGCGAGGAACGTGCGTCCGACGTGCGCCGACGCGCCAAGCAGCGGAAAGAAGCTGGCCGTGACGACAACGCCCTCGACACGCTCCGGCTCGTCGTGGCTCGTCAGGTTGAATCCCACTGTGTCGTACGCGGCGACGTGCTCGAATGCGTGATTGCGATCGCGGTAGTCCACGTACTCGCCGGCGGACGCGGGGATCTCGCTGACACCGGGCCGGCGCAAGTCGCCCCAGATCACCATCAGGCGGTGAGCATCGGGAAATGGCAGCTGACGAAGAAGCACGGCGTTGACCACGGAGAAGATCGCCGCGTTGGCGCCGATGCCGAGCGCGAGCGTCAGCAGTACGACAGCAGTAAAGCCCGGGTTCTTACGCAGCGTGCGGAACGCGTAGCGCAGATCGGCGGCGATGAATTCCGGATGCAGGCGGGTCGTTTCGGCTCGGACCGCCGCGAGATCCTCTTCCAGCGCGCGCATGGCTTCGTCGTGCGATGAGCCGGCTGCGCGCAGCTCCTGGTACTGATCGTCGAGGTGCTGCCGGACCTCCTCGCGAACGTCGCGCGGCCACTCAGGCATGTTCGACTCCGGTGACGCGGCTGATCGCCAGGACGAACTCCCGCCAGGTGTCTCGCTGCGACGCGAGCACGTTCGCGCCGACCGGCGTGAGCCGGTAGTAGCGGCGACGCCGCTGGCCCGCTTTCTCGATCCAGCGCCCGACGATCCAGCCGCGCTTCTCGAGGCGATAGAGCAACGGATACAAGGAAGCGACGCGGAATTTCAGGACGCCGCCGGACCGAGCCTCGATGAGCTTGCTCAGGTCGTAGCCGTGCCGCGGCTGATCTTCGAGCAACGACAGAATGAGGAGCTCCGCGCTTCCCTTCTTGAGCTCGCGATCGAGCATCCGGCTCTTCACATATTGCATAGCGACATATTGGTCAAAGGTATATGACGGAGTCAACAAGGAAAAGTTGTCATGGATGACGGATTAGGGAGCCAGTCCCCGACCGAGAGCGTTAACATCCGGCCCACCGCGACCGTCTGCTTGTTATGGCGGATTCTGCATGGAGCAGGTGCTTGGGTTGGCTGACGGCGAGCCTGTGGTAGCGATTGGAGTTTTCGGCCGTCCGCAGGTCGATCCGGCCGTCGACGTCCGGGCCGTTGCGGGCGGCGATGGCCAGGCATTCGCGCGGGTTTATGAGAGCTACTCGCGTATGGTCCACGCCATCCTGCTCGGACGCGTGCCGCGGCGCGACGTGGACGACCTCGTCCAGGACGTGTTCCTGACTGCCTACACCCGGATTCGCGAGCTGCGGGAACCGAAAGCGTTCGGCGGTTGGATTGCGACCATCGCGCGCAACCGCGCCACCGATTACCTGCGCCAAACGCGGGAACAGGTAGAGCTTCCCGACGAGTTGCCCGGCGGCGATTCGATCGAAGCGGAAACCTTCGCGGTCCTGCAAGAGATTCGGAAGCTGCCGGATGCCTATCGCGACACGCTGCTCATGCGGCTCGTCGAAGGGATGAGCGGCCAGGAGATCGCGGATCGTACCGGACTGGCGCCGGGGTCGGTGCGTGTAAACCTCCATCGCGGGATGAAGCTGCTTCGCGAGAAGCTGGGACGGCCAGACGCCATACATACAGGGATGACCCATGAGTGACGACTATCTGTGGGACGGATCGGGCCCACCCGATCCCGAGGTCGAGCGCCTCGAACGCCTGCTCGGCCGCCTGCGAAACACGGCGCCGGCGCCGTCTTTCGACGAGCTCAGTCGAGGCGCGGCGGGCCTCAAAACCCGGCACGAGGTCTCCTGGACGTCGGCGCGCTTCATCGTGCCAACGCTGGCTGCGGCCGCCGCCATCGTGGCGATGATCGGCGTCACGTGGCAGACGACTCGCCGGACGCACTCATGGGAAGTCGAGCGGATGGCGGGCCGCCCGCGTATCGGATCGACCCTCGTCTCGAATACCGGGCGTCTTGGCGTGGGCGAAACGCTCACCACCGACGCGGCGTCTCGCGCCAGGCTCGACGTCAGCACGATCGGCCAGGCGACGGTTGACACCGATTCGCGCGTCCGGCTCGTCGACACGCGCGAAGGTCATCATCAGCTGGCGCTCGAGCGCGGCACGCTGCACGCCTTCATCATCGCGCCACCGGGTCAGTTCGTGGTCGAGACGCCGTCGGCGACCGCGACCGACCTTGGATGCGTGTATACGCTTCACGTCGACGAGGACGGCACCGGCGTGCTGAGCGTCACGGCTGGATGGGTCGCATTCGAGTTCAACGGCCGCGAATCGTTCGTTCCCGCCGGCGCTTCTTCGCGCACCGATCCGCGCGTCGGCCCCGGCACGCCGCGCTTCGACGATGCCGAGCCGGAGATCCAGGCGGCGCTGGACGACCTCGACTACGGCACCGACGCCGCGAAGAAAGCCCAGGACCTGCAAGTCGTGCTGGAGAAAGCGCGCGCGCGCGACGCGATGACGCTGTGGCACCTGATCGCGCGCGTCGCTTCCGCCGATCGCGGCGCCGTGATCGACGCCCTCGCCGCGCGTGTGCCGATGCCGGCGGCCGTTTCGCGGGATGCGGTGATGCGGCTCGACAAGACCGCGCTCGATCAGTGGTGGGACGCGCTCGGCCTGCGTGACGCCAGCTGGTGGAGAAAATGGAAAGGGCCGCTGCCGCAATGAGCGGTGCGGCTACTTCAGCGTAAACGTCATGTCGACCGAGATGCGGACGGCGACGGCCTTGCTGTCCTTCGTGCCCGGCTTGAACTCCCACTGCTTCATCGCCGTGACCGCTGCGGCATCTAGCCCGTAGGTAGAATCGAGCGATCGCACAACTTTGACCTCGCCGACGGTGCCATCGACCAGCACAACAGCGGAAAGTCCGACCGAGCCTTCGATGCGGTTCTGCATCGCCTCGGGTGTGTAATTCGGCGCAACCGTCTTCGTCGGGACAGGAAGAGCGACGCCATCGGCGGCCGTATAAACCGTCGGCGATTCCTGCGCGGCCGCGATTGCCGCAATCATGGTGATCGCCCAGACTGCCATGGCTCGACCGATTGGTTTCCGCATAACGCCTCCGCGCTTTAGACGGGCCCGCGCTGCTCCCGGCCGGGTGTCAGCGCAAGACAGCTTCCGCATCCGTCTTGATGGCGGTCCACTCCTTCATCATCTGGTTGAACCGCTCGTACGCGCTCGCGCCCACCTTCTGATCCGCCTGACCGATTTCGCGGCCGATGTTCGACATCTGATCGATGAACATCTGATCCTCGTAGACGCCGCTCTTGGTCACGAGCCGTTCCAACACGGCTTGGAGCTTCGTTTGATCGCCGCGCTTCCCGTCGATCGCCTGGCGCACGCGCTGGGCGAGCTGCCGGGCTTCGGCGAGCTGGTCGCGAACCTTGAGACCGAACTTGGTCTGCTCGGCCAGATCCGCCGCAGTGATGCCGTCCTTGGCAATGCGCGGATCGATCTTCACGACGAGCGTTTCGGTCTTCGTCACGCCTCCCGCCGTGAGCCGCGCCCGATAAGTGCCCGGCGGGACGAGCGGCCCGCCGCCGGCAAATCCGCCGCCCTCCATGTCTCCGCCGCTCGAGGGCGGTCCGCCGGCGTACCGAAGGTCCCAGACGAACCGGTTCATGCCAACCTTCGTCGGCAACGCAGACGGCAGCCCCCCGCCGCGGCGTCCGCCGCCGCGTCCTGCCGGTGCGGCTGTTCTCGGCGCGGAGGAGTAGCTGCGCACGACAGTCCCGGCGGCGTCGAGAATCTCGAGCTTCACATCGCCCGACGGGCTCGCCAGGTAGTAATCGATGCGCGCGCCCGCCGGCGGATATTCCGGAAGATCGGGCCGCCCGCCAGACGCTGAGTACCGCATGCGATAGGTCGGCGCCGGCGTGAAGAGAAACACGTTCGATCCGTCGAACGGCTTGATCGGAGCCTTCACAGGCTGCGCAGCAGCGGCTCTCGGCCGACGCATCTCGAGGCCGGAGGCCTGCTCCTGCGATGCGAGCGCGACGTCGGCGCGCGCAGCGACCTGACTCACCTG
>Ga0114129_10005752_pt1 | contig 17565 bp, 10 predicted proteins | sample RhiMetdeltSRZDD1_FD_80071 | JGI IMG/M metagenome (GOLD analysis project Ga0114129, IMG submission 80071) | Populus rhizosphere microbial communities from Tennessee, USA - Rhizosphere MetaG P. deltoides SRZDD1 (version 2) (version 2) | ecosystem: Host-associated > Plants > Roots > Rhizosphere >...
CAGGAGGCGCATCTTCGACCAATAGCGCACGTTCGACTGGTGATTGCCGAAGCAATGGCTCGGAGTCTTGATATAGATGTCGCGCGAGAGCAACGCGTCGTCGTGAACGAAGACGTTCTCCCAGGGGACCTTGACGTTCTCGCACAGCACCATGCTGTCGCTTTCGTCGTAGCGCCATGCCAGGGGAGAATCGAACTCCGACGTGGCGGCCAGCACGGCCGGCTTGCGCGACCACAGCGTGAGCCCCGGTGCGTTGCACGGTACCGCGCAGGTGATCGATTCCTTCTTCTGGTCGGGCGCGAGCGGGATCACGTTGCCGAGCCAGATGTCGTTGGCATAGAGAGCGCCGGTCGCCAGCATCTTCATGCCGGCGATGACGACCCCGTCATCCTCCTCGCGCACCACCCGCAGCGTCGGCACCGGAATGTTCTGCTTGTGATAGAACTCCGGATTGCGGGCGGCCTGGGGCGGCACCACGGCATAGACCACGTAAGTATCGTGGTCGCGGATTCGGCGGTAATAGCGAACGAGGTTGTCGGCGTGGGCGCAGGGCGCGGGCAACGCGTCCGGCTTCATCGCCATACCGGTGACGAACGAGGCGACGTGATCTGGCGAGCGGCCGAACATGCCGAAGGTGGCGTCGGCGATTTTCCGATGTCCGAGCATGCGGCGCTGCAGGTCGTCACGCGTGCGCGGGCGCAGAAAATAGATGGAATGGCGGCCGCCGTCTTCCTCGTAGGTCAGCGTGTCGCGGTTCGCCGGGTCCGCCTTCATATCGTAGATGGCGGCAACCGTCGCGGCGGCGTTGCGGAAGGCAGGATGGCGCGTGACGTCGTCGACCTTCTCGCTGCCGATATAGACGACGCGACCGTCGCGCAGCGACTCCAGATGTTCCTTACCCGTCCGCAACATCATCCGCTCCTCATTGCCCTGCGAACTCTAGCATGCCGGATCGCGAGGAATAGTGTGCATCGCCCGCAGCGGAATGACGTGAAGCTCCGCCGGCTCCTCCCTTCATGGCGCATGGCCGGATGCCGGCGCCACCGCCCGCGTCCGCATCAAGCGCACGATTTCCCGACGCGCCGCGGCGCCCTGTTTGGGCTCAATTGGCGGTGTCACGACCAATATCTAGGGGGGAATAGCCGCGCGAGGGCAGCCGTCACGACCGATCGAGAGCCTCGCATCCGCGCGCTAGCGAATTGATCCCCTGCGTCGCGCGGCACGGCTGGTCACCGCCCGGGGTCCGCCCCGCGGCGTGCGGCCTAGACGGCAATCTCGTAATATAGATCCGTCGCGGCGATGCCATCGACGGTGTGCTGAGGAGCAATGTCGGTCCGGAGGGTTTGTCCGTTGGTCTTGTCGGTCTGCTGGCCGAGCGCGGCGACCAGAGATTCCAGCGGCATCGCGCCCCACCGCATTTTTTTTGCGACTTCTTGATCAACGGGAATGACTGCAGTGTGCAGTTTCTTCATCATTTCGAGGCCTTTTTCGCGCAGCGTGGCGTTGTGGCTGCCATGGTGCCCGACCTTGTAGAACACCGTGCGGGCGAGAAGGTCTGGGCCGGTTCCTTGCGGCCATTTGAGATCCTGCCAGGAAAGCCAATTGCCGACTTGCGCGTCACCTGCGAACAGCAGCACATCGCCGCCGGCGAATTCAATGGCGAGGACAAGGCTGGTATTGTTGGTGGCGCTCTGCAATGCGAGGGCAAGATCGTCGGCGACGCCGAGCCAGTCGGAGTCAATTCGCCGCCAGTCCGAACTCTCCCCAAGCGGACTCCAGTAACGGGTCTGGAAGAATGGCACCCCGCGCGCCTGCTCCAGCGGGATCATCCACCGATCGGCAAAGGGCACATCCTGGTCGCTGAAATCGAGCGCGGACTTGACCCCGAGCGGAAAGATGCCGCTGCCGTCGAGCGCAAGCTCATAGGTCTCGGGATGGCTCTTCGACGGGAGGATTTTGCGGATGAGCGCCAAGTCGTGCGGCGGGCCGAGCGCGTAGATGCGGATGTCGGTGCCCGGTACCTGAAAGGGAGGGTCGGTCGGCCGCCAGTAGCGCGGCTTTTCCCCATTGGGCGCCTTCGCCTTGGCAATATCGAGGGCGGCCTTGGTTTTCTCGCCGGCCGCGCCGAGCAGCCCCAATACGTCGACAAGACCCTGCGCCCGATCGGGGTCGCCCGCCATCGCCGTGGCCTGTGCGCTGGCGGCGACCGCCGCCACGGCCTGGTCCTGCTGCTGGCGCAGCGACTTTGCAAGGTCGTCCGTCTCGTCCTCGGTCCACGCCACCCACACCGCGCCGACGTCGAGACGACCCAACACGTCTTGAGCCTGGCTGAAGCCGGAGACGTGGTCCCAGTGTTCGTGCGTGATGGCGAGGACGTCGATCTTGCCCTTGGTGCTTTGCACGACGTCCTCGAGCACCTTCTTCATCTTGCTGGGTGCGTCTTGCGTAGCCACCGCAACCCCGCAATCGATGAGAATCTTGAAATCGTTCCCGCCCGCCCGCTTGAGCTGGATCAGGATGCAGTCGCCAAGGCCGTGACGATAGACCCGAATGGTCGCACGCGGGCCCGCTGCCGTGACGCCGGTCGTTGCTGCCTGGCTTTCTGCCGGCGGCAGGGGCTGTTCGCGGCTGCGCTTCTGCGACGCAGGTTTGGTCTTGGCGGGCGCAGGAAGGTTAAGAACCGGTTTCTTGCGCATCGCTTCAGCTCCTCGGCGCGCAGCGGTGGAGAAGCGCGAACGGCTCTTGCGCTCGGTCGCCCGGCGCGGCGTAGCGCATGCCGCGCTCGGCGGCACGCTCGGCGGCAACCAGCCGCGCTTCTTTCAGAGTATCTGCGCCGACCATGCCGCGCAGCCATTTGCGGATGATATAGCGCGCCTGGTTCGTATTGAGGTCGACCAGGATGGTGCACCCGCCGCGATAACGCGCATGATCTGGATCGGCGCGGAAGGTCTGCGTGATCTCGACCACCAGCATGGCGCGGCTGTTCCCGTCCGGCGTCGTTCGACGCGAGGGGCGCACCGAGTGAACCTCGATCGGCCTCATCTCTCCGGTCATGCCCGCGAGCGGCGCCGGATTCTTACTGGCCGGCTCGAAGCCCATGGCCTTGAGCAGCGGCTGCTGCCCGGGCTCGGTGAGCCAATCATGGACTTTCTTGGCATTCGAACGCGAGGTGACGTAGGCGCTCCGCCGATCCGAGTTCAGGCTCCATTGCAGATCAAGGGTCCCGACCGCCTGGCTCAGAGCCTTCTGATGATCGGCGGAAAGTGGCGGCGTCTCCCACAGCAAGCTATCCTCTGCGAGATGCGCGACATTGGTGGGGAAAATACCGCGGTCGCGAAATGCGGAGATGAAGGCGACCCGGTAGCCGCGATCGTCCAGCGGAACGAGGTCGCGATCGGCGGTGATGATGGCGCGCAGATAATCGCCGAAGGTCACGTCGACCGGCGGACAATAATCGAGCGCCCGGATGCACATGTTGAGCACCTGATCCGCCACCTTGGCGGCTTCGCCGGCAAGGCGCCCGGCGAGATCGTGTGAAATCTCTCCGGCCGGCAACACCCCGGTTCCGTTGGTCGCGAGGCGGATGAGATCGGCGCTGCGCGCGCGATAGATCGTGACGAAGGCCGCGAACACCGCCGAGACCAGGACGGCGCCGCGCGCGTGGGGCTCGTCGCTCGCGGTATAGTCCGTCCGTTTAGGCTGCGCCTTCTCCCACTTGCCGGTCTTCGGATCTTTCGTTCCAATGGCGCTGCGCAACGCGCCGTGCATGCCGCTCGCAAACCCGAACTGCACGGCGAGCTGTCCAAGCAGATTTTCCTGCTCCAAATCACCTTTCGTATGCCGGATTTGATACAGCACCGACTCCGGCATGGTGAAGTGCTGGAATAGCGCGACGATATCCGCGAACGCCTCGTGGAACGCGAGCACGTCGGGGTTGGTCCCCTCCTGAAACCGGGGATGGAGGCCGTCGAGCAGCGCATGGGTGGTCTCGTGCGTGACGATGTCGTGGGACAGGGCGCAGAACACTTGCGACCCCGGCAGCGTCTGCGCCGTATCCTCGCCCCTGGTGCGGAAGTAGCCGAACAGCAGCGCCATTTTATTGCTGCTGTAATAGGCGTTCTCCTCCCGCAGCGCGTGGGGATAGATCCGCAGGCGTTGAACATACGCATCGGCGGCCTTGACGACCTCGCCGCTGTCACCGCGCACCGGTCGAGCCGCCCACAGCGCCTTGCGGCCGAGCGCCCGCTCGAAGCGGGCGATGGTGCGCATGGCCACCGCATAGACCATCTGCTGATGGAATTGGGGGTTTGCCGCCGACGGCGCGAGACCGTCCTCGGTGAGGATGTGGGGATGATTGAGATCGACCGGCGGATAGCAGCTCCGGCTCGCCGGATCGACGTCAACCACCTCAAGATATTCGCCGACCGGACCAGGAGTGAGATCGATCTCCCAAGGTACGGAGACGGTCGCCTCGTTCACGCCGAACATCAGTGGATCGGTCTGCAAGCTGGGATCGTAGGCGAAGATGCGCAGCCGGCGTACGGACGGCACCGGGATCGACGGACCCGGCGCAGGCTGCGAGCGCGGCGCATGCAGCGGCCCTGCGGCCGGCCTCGATGCACGCGTGGCGGCAGGGCCGCTCAGGGCTTCGCGCAGGGCCCGCGAGATCGTCGGCATCGCGAGCAGTTCGTCGACAAGACGCGCCTTGGCGCGGGGATCATCCTCCGCAGGCGGGCGCGTTTCCAGCCCGGTCGCCTGCATGATCTGCCGCAATTCCAGCCCGAGCATGGCCGATTTCGCCGGGACTTCCGCAACGCCCATGCCGAACAAAAGCTTGAAGGCGGCCGAGCTCGCATCGTCCTCGGCTTGGCGGCGCAAGCGATCCGCCGCGGCGGGTTGCTGCTGGAGCGCATCTTTCGCGCGGAGCTGGCCGGCACCGAAATATCCCTTGCGCGCGTTGTCCGCGGCGGCGCTGTCGAACAGCGCCTTGCGCACCACTTCGACCCGCATCCATGCCTCCGGATACGCGTCATAGGCGGCGCGGTGCTTCTGGATCCATAGCGCGGCAGCGCCGGCGACCTGCGGCGTAGCCGCCGACGTGCCGGCGCCATCGAAGTCGACGACGTCCGGTTCGCCGAAACGCGCCCACGGCACGTTCGGCGTATAGGCGGCGATGGCGGTTGCCATCTTCAGCTCCGGCCCGTAATCACCCGCCATCAATTTCGGTTTCAGGTCGGCATATGGCGCACCATTCGCCATTGCGCCGCAAGCCGCGACCACCCGGTTGAACCGCGCCGGGTAGACGATGAGGTGTGACGGCAAGTTGGCGTAGTTGTTGCCGGCGGCGGTGACGACGAGAACGCCGGCGTCGTATAGGGCGTTGATCGCGTCGGCCCACGCTTGCGACGGCAGACCGCCCATGCTCATGCTGAGGACGTGGACGCGCGTCGCCGGTTTGCGGCAGAGTGCGTGCACATAATCGAACGCCTTGGCGATCGCACTATTGCGGAACAGCACGACCCGGTCGGCAACGCGGATCGGGATCACCTCCGCATGCGGAGCGCAGCCGAAGCCGTTGCCTCCATTGACCGGCGCGCCCGCCAGAAGGCTCAAGGTACCGGTGCCGTGGCTGAAATTGTTGAACGGACCGGCGGAACGGTCGCGCGCATCGTAGGGCGCATCCGCATCGACGAGATTGCGCTGTTCCGCTTGGCTGAGATGGATCGGCCTGGTGCGATGGTCCGGGTCGAAACCCGTGTCGAGATGGGCAATTCGCGTGCGCTTGCCCGGGCCGGGATCGGCAAGATCGGCGAGCGCGGCGTCGAACTGCCCGTGCTTGGCATCGCGGAACCAGAGATTGTCGGCGGGAATGGCCGGGAAATCATCCTTGTTCTGTTCGTGTGGTCGGCCGTCTCTCATTGCCAGAGCAGCCGCGCTCGGCGGCCGCGGCACGACGCCCCATCGTTGCAGAAGGTCTGGCTCGGCAAATTCCACGCCGCCGGCGGCGATACCCTGCCCAGATGCCATCAAGGCGTGGCAGGCATCCCACGGATTTACGGAATCAACGCTCGCATCGGCAGTGACTCTGAACCATTGGGGTGCATTTGGTGCTACCCCTTGCCCGTTCGCGGCGCCAATGCTGCGGAACAGCGGCTCGGCCGTGAAACGAATACTTGTTTCATTCAATCCAAGAGCAAAAGGCCGGCCCGCGGCCGGTCCTCTTCCCTTGACGAGAAAAGCCATCCGATCCTCGGTGGATGCCATCGCCTGCTCCCGCAAAACTGAGACGGCAACCCCATTCTAATCCGTTGCCCCGGATATGCAACTTAAAATTGTAAGCACCGCCCAGCGTCAGAGGGGCCCCAACACAATCCCCCGCCTTCGCCTCCGAACCACACGTAACGGTTGACGCAGGCTCCCTCGGGTCAGCCAAGCGCCCTCCCCGATTCATCCATCCCACGTCGTGCCGATGCCGGGTGATCCGGCCTCAAGCAGAAGCGCGACGATGCACGCGGGCGCAAACGGGAGCCGCAACTTGCCCGCCGCCGCATCAGCGAGCGCGGGTCGATTTCAGCATCGCGTGGTGCCGATGTGCGCGCGCACGAACGATCAATGTCCCTTCGGCCGGAAACGCCCCGGGCGCGCCGCGCACAAAAAAATGAATGATCGCCAGCCTAGGATGATTTTTCGTCGAGTCATCATCCCGCTCTAGCTTTTTGTTTGTGCGTGATCTTTTCCGAAAACCGGTGCCCACTTTTCGGGATCACGCACTAGGCCGACGCGATACCCAGGAAGACAAGGGCCGTGAAGGTGATCGACAGGGCAGCGCAGGTGTAGAAGAAAACAACCGCGAGCTTGTGCATGGCGGTCTCCGATCCCTGGATCCGACCGCCGCGATGTTAAGGTTAATTGGTTAACGAATTATTCAGGCTGATGGCAACCGAACCAAGCCCGCGTGCCACGGCCTTTGAAGGTCCGCCCAGCGACGCGAACTCCGACTACGGACGCGACATGAGTTCGGCGCGCATCAACCGGCCATAGCTCCAAGCCAATGCGATAGCGATCACCAATTCATATAGCGCGAACCACCGCAGGCCTTGGCCAAGGCCAAAATAAGCAACCGCCAGGACGAAACGCGCGAGGATGCCGATCACGTTCGGCAGACGTGCGTAGACCGGTTCGATCCAGCCGGGCAAATACAGGGCGGCCGTGATCAGCAACATGACACCCCACAGCCGCACCCAGCCGGCCGAGGAAGCAGCGGGCAGATCGGCGGCCCGCGCCAGCCAGACCGGGGCCACGATGGTGATAAGGCCGAGCGCTGTCTGAACGATCAACACGAAGCCGAGCAGTCGGCGGTAGGCGGTGCGCGCGGTTGCCGCCTGCGCCACCGTCCAGCCGATCGATAGAGCATCCGTCATGACATTCTCCAGGGCGTCAGAAGGTCAGAAGATAGGCCAAGAGGTCGGATTTCTCGGACGCCGGTAGGCTCGTGCCATAGACGTGTCCGCCGTTGCCGTTACCGACGAGCCGGGTATCGACGCAGAAGCCTTCCGCCAGGTCCTGGCGCGGATCGCAGGACGGGGCGACGAAGCCGCCGTTGCGCCCGTCCACCACATCGAGCCCGCGTACGAAGGTGACCGGCCGTTGTGCCGGCGGCTCCAGCAGGTCCCGCAAGCTCGGAACGGAGCCGTTGTGAAGATACGGCCCATTGAGCCACAAACCATCGAGCGGCTCGGCGACATAGCCTGCGGTCTTGCGGAAGGATTTGAATCCCCAATCGCGGCCCTGGCGGTAATTGTTGTAGGCGTCGCGAGCGGCTTCGGTCCACATCTGCGAACGGTGGATGTCGGTGCCTACCTCCGAAACAGGAATCACAGTGAGCGTGCGTCTGCCGTCGCGGGCATGGCATTCGCCGCAATTGGCCGCGAATACGACCTTGCCCCGTTCGACGGCCGCGGCGTCGGGCCGGTGTGGAGATGGTGGCGCTGGCAGGTTACGTAGGAAGCGCTCAATGCGCTCCATGGCCGGGTAGTTGAACTCCTTCGCGACCGCGCCGTCGCCGAGCGCCGAACTGATCACTACCTCCCGCAGCGAGTCGTTCAAGCCATCCCAATGAAACGGCGAGGGCGAGCGAATTCGCTCGCGTGCGCTCAGGTTCCATACCGTTTGCATGTCGCTGTTGCCGATGGTCCCGTCGTCGGCAAGATGCAGCATTCCGAATTTGACCGGATTGAACGGATCGATCCGGCCCGGTCCCCAGGCCGGGCGCCCGTTCGTCCAGGCGAAAGCTTCCCGTTGTTCCAACAACTGCTTGCGCACAAACGGGATGAGGGCAAAGCGATAAACGAGACGATCGAGCCACGACAGCTTGATCTTATCCGCCATTGCCGGAATCAGATTGTCGGCAGTAAATCGGTCGTCCGCCGCGCAGCGCGAAAGGAAACGCTGGTATCCCTGGATGTCGATGGTATTGGCGGCCGCGCCGACATAGAGCTTCGGCTCCGCATCCGGCGCAAGCCGCGCTCGCACCGTGTGGCAAACCGCGCAGTTAATCGACATGCGCTCGACTCCGACCTTCGCCCGCGAGAAGCCGACAGGGGAGTCAACGGTCGGATTCCGTCCAGGTTCGTAAAGCAGACCGAACGCGGCGTAGCCCTGCGGACGCGGCAGGTGGTGGGCGCAGACCGCCGGCATGGCGACCCAGATCGGATACGGAATGCCAGTGGCGCCGTCGTTCCCGATCGACCCATATTTGAAATGCTCCTCGTCGGACGCGAAGGCCGGCACGACCGGTGCCATCAGCCACTGAAAGACACTCCAGAAAAAGAACGCAGCAGCAAGCAGGCTGGCCAGCACGGCAACCCCCCGCGCACCAGCAGTGCGCCCGTCCGCCTTCATTTGCCGCCAACCGAGATAAAGACAGATCGCCTGCGGCGCGCCGAAGACAAAGTCGAACAAAGAGAACGGAATGTAGCGACCGCCCACCACGGCGAAGAAGGTCGTGCCGGCAAACCGGCACACCACAGCGAAGACCGCCGAGAAACGATGGGCACAGGGATCGAGGGCCGCGGGAATATAGAATATGGAGAGAAGCGCGAGCAGCATCACTGCCAAACGCGGCCAGATCAGCGGTGTGGCCGGATCGACACCGACGAACGCCAGTACCTCGGCCGGATAGATTATGCTGACAACGGAAACGACGATATTGCTGACGATGCCGGCCCAGATCAGCCACCGGTACCAGCGGAGCGCGCCGGGTTCAGTCGAGTGCGTGGTGGCCGCTGTTGTCGACATCGAGCGTTCCTAGAACGTCAACAGATAGGCAATGAGGTCATCCTTGTCGGTCGCCGACAACGTGGTGCCGTAGATGTGGCCGCTATTGCCATTGCCGGGCAACCGGGTGTCGTAGCAGAACCCCTGCGGTTGCGGCCGACCGGGCTCGCATGGCGGCGACACGAAGCCACCGTTCTTGCCATCGATGAGGTCGATGCCGCGCAGGAACGCGACTGGCCGCTGCGCGGGCGGCGCGAGCAGATCGCGCAGCGTCGGCACGGCACCGTTGTGCAGATAAGGACCGCGCAGCCACAGCCCGTCGAGCGGCAGATTGGCGTAGCCGTCGGTCTTCACGAAATGCTTGAACTGATAGGGCGTGCCAGCAAACAACTCGCTGAGCTGGCGCTGGCGAAAAGCCTCGGTGTAGGAATCGAGCCGTCCCGGATCGGTCCCGAGCTTGCTGTTCGGCTCGACCTTGCCGAGATTTCCGCCCGTGAACTGGTAGCGATCGGGACCCTGGAAGCCGTGGCACGCCGCGCACGTACTCATGTAGAGGGCGCGTCCGCGCTCCGCCGCCGCCGGGTCGACCGAATGCGGACTGCGCGGCGGCTGGAGATCGCCGAGCCACGCCGCCACGCGTTCGATTGCGGCGTGATCGACGGTCTCGGGCGTGACGCCCGCGCCGAGCGCGGCCGACAGATTGCGTTCGGCCAGCGACGGGTTGTTGCCGTCCCAGTGCAGTTGCATACCCTCGCGTGGCTTCTGGTTGAAGATGGAGGGAAAGTCGCTGGCCCCATTGCGCTCGCCGGGCGCGATGGCGCCCAGCGCCGTCTTCATCTGGACAAGCTTGTAGGGGTTGAAGGTGTCGACGCGTCCCGGTCCCCAGGCGGCCTGCTCCGCCAGAAATGGCTGCAGCCGCGAGCGCCGCTGGATGAAACCTTCGCGCACACGCGGGATGACATAGTATCTCCACACCTGCCGCTCGATGGGCCCGAGCTTGGCGCCCGCCGCCTGCATGGCCGGGATCAGGGTGTCGGGGGCGAGGCGCTCGTCGGCGCCGGCCTCGAGCACGAAGCGGATGAAGCGATAGAGGTCGAGATTGTTCGACGGCATGCCGGCAACGGTGACGCGCGTGCCATTCTCGGTCGTGCGGTAGGTGCCGGTGTGGCAGACCGCGCAGTTGAACCAGACGAGATCGACACCCTGGTAATCGCGCTTGGAAATGCCGATCGGCAGATCCTCCTGCCGTCCCTGGTTATCGGTGCGATAGAGAAACCCGAAGGCGCGATAATCCGTGCGGCCGTTGAATGCCTCGGGGAACAGGCGCGGCAGCGCCTGCCAGACCCAATAGGGCATGCCGCTGCCTTCGTCGGCGCCGATGGACCCGCGCTCGAAATGGGCGACGATGTCTGGATAGGCCGTCGTGCTGTTGCGCGTGAGACGCTTGGCGGCCGCCGCGCCAAGGCCGGCGACGACCAAGCCGACCACCAGCAGCAGCGCAAGCACGATCAGCACCGGCACGAGCACGTGGCGGCGCCGCCGGCGCAACTCGGTCTCCACGTAGGTGACGGGCGGATCCGGGCTCGTGATGGTGGATCTCTGGTCCATTGCGCTCACGCGTTTTCTGCGACGAGCTGGCTGCGGCGTTGCCCGCAGAGCTCGGGTGCGGATGGCCCTCCAGCAACCGGCGGCAGATTCAGGGTCGGACGCGTCGCGTAGATCGTCATCAATTCGTCGATCATGGCTTCGCGGCTGGCGAAACGAGGCAGCTCGTAGCAACCCATCGGATTCTTCGGGGCGTTGAGCAGGCACTTGTTGCAATAGGTGCACGGCCTTTCCGGGCTATCTCGGCCCTTCGCCCATTGCTGCACCAGGTCGTTGTTAGCCACGAGCGAGCGCGCGATGGCGACGCCGTCGAACGCGCCCGAGGTGAGCCCGGCACGGACGAAAGAGGCGGTCTGGTAACCGCCGGTGTTGAGCACCGGTACGGATACATTGGCCTTGATGGCGCGCGCCTCCTCGAGGCTCACGCCTTCGATCGGCAGGCCTTTCTTCATGCGGAACCAGACCCACCGGAAGATCGGCCGCAGCAGGCGGTAGCGGAACAGCAGGAAATTGCGAAATGCGTCCACGCCGGACGAGATCATCGCGTCATAGGTGGTGGCGATGGTCTCGAACGAGAAGTCGCCCGGGGGGTTGAGCGGATGGGGAAACAGCGACCCGGTCGAGACGTGAATTGCGTCGGCGCCTTCGCTCTCGCACCATTTCGCGACCTCGACGGTGTCCGCGAGCACGTTGCCCTTCTTCTCCCAGGGAATGACGTTGTTGCGGTCGACGGCGCTGAGCTTGACCTGGAGATGGAAGTCGCGCCCGACACGGGCGCGGATCGCCCGGATGACCTCGAGCAGGAAGCGGGCGCGATTCTGCAGTGTCCCGCCGTACTCGTCGGTGCGATCATTGATTCCCGACGACAGGAACTGCGTGAACAGGTAGCCGTTGGCGGCATGCAGCTCGACCCCGTCGAGGCCGGCCTCGCGCGCGCGCCAGGCTCCGGCCGCGAAGGCGTTCACGAGATGCTCGATCTCGGGTTTGCCGGCGGCGCGGCAGAGAAAGCCGTGCAGGGATTCCTTGCGGCTGGTGGAGCTCAAGGAGGGGCGGTGATAATTGTGCACACCCGGCATGTCCATCTGCCGGCCGGAGTGGCTGAGCTGCATGATGTATTTGCAGTCGAACCGGTGTACGGCGGCGCCGAGCCGCTCCCACAGCGGGATGAAATCATCGCGGTGCACCGTGGCATAGCCGGCGATGATGCGCCCCTCCATCAGCACCGGAACGTAAGAGGAAATGATCGCGCCGACGCCGCCGGCGGCGAACTTGCATTCCCAGTTGATGCGGGTCTGCGTGAGCGAACCATCCTCGTTGTCGAACTTTCCGGAAATGTTGGACCGGAAGATCCGGTTCTTGACCGTCAGGTTGCGAAACTTGAGCGGCGTGAAGATGGGATCGTCGATCATGATCGGTCTGCGCTCATTGTGATCTGGCGGTCGCCGTTGCGGCGACGGCACGTTCCCAGACGGCGCGCAGCAAGGCCGGCACGAAGGCCGCGGCCGGACACTGCGCCCAGGTCCCCGTCATCAGTTCGACATCGCGACCGGGGGTGCGCGCCCGCGCGGCGTCGAGCTCGAGGACGACGAGCGTGCCCGGACGCACCTCGCCGGCGATCGTGGCACCCGGCATGGTCGCCTGGCGCAGGACGCTCGGCGGCGCGAACATGCATTGTTCGACGACGGCGTCGGCCGGCCGCGTGTGCCAGCGCGGATCGCTCCACAGCTCGCGCATGCGCTCGAAACCCCGCACGAGGTTATGCGCGGCAATGCCGGTGGCATGCACACCGGCCAAATCGTCCTTGACGAGATCCGCGAGCAGCCGGCGCGCGCGCTGCAGCCGGCCGCTGATCTGCAGGAAGATGGCGCGCAAGGGATTGCGGGTGTGAACCGCGGTGTCGAGCACCTTTGCCGCGGCCCAGCTCTCGCTGGTTCCCCGGTAATCGGGGACGAACAATCGCCCGACCGCCTGTTGCGTCGCGGGGCCGAGCGCCGCGGCGCCATCGGCATCGCATACCGCGCGCACGAGACCGGCGATGGTTTGGTCATCCCACAACGGCTTGGCGCCGTCGGGATCGAGCCGACGCCGCAGCGCGTCCTGTGCGCGCGCACGCTGCGGGTCCTGGCGCGGTGCCACCGAGGGCAGCGGCACGCCGTCGAGCCGCAATACGTTGCGGATACGCTGGACCAGAATCCGGTTGATCAGCGGCCCGCAAGCTTCGAAACGACGGTCGAGGCGAGCATCGTTGGCAAGGATGCGGATATCGGACCTGGCATCGACCCGTACCAGATCGAGCAGACCCGGAATGCGCAGCGATCGCGCCATCGCTCGCCCTTTCACTTGTCCCAAGGGAAGAAGACGTTGCGGACATTGGCGAAATGCGGCCGCATGTGCGGCAGGTGCCTTTCCAGCACGCTCCGCATATTGTTGTCCTGGATCCACGCGAAACCGGCGGGCGTGTAGACCTTGGGCGCGAAATCGGCGGTGAAGAAGCGATCGCTCTTGAGCCGCCGTGACGCCATCAGGATGAAGATGCGGAAAGCGGTGTCGGAGAAACCAAAACCGGGCGGCGGCGTCTCGCAGTGCAGCCCGACCAGCAGGTCGACCTGCTCGACCGATTTGTAGATCGCGGCAAGCTCGCGCTGCCAATCGGGATTGGAGGTGAGATCCGCGAAGCTCTTGGGCACGCGCATGCCGAGGTGACGGCGGAAGGCGCAGTAGCGCGGAACGCCGCGCTCGCGATCGCGCAGCACGTCGGTCGCCGCAATGTCGAGGAAGATGGCGTCCTTCTTGTGCAGCTTGCGCAACCCGTTGGGATAGTTGTGCAACACCAACGCACCGGGATGGCTGGTAGCGAGGGAGTAGAGCACATCGTCGTAGGGAACTCGGCCGTAGAGGTCGCGAACGCTTCCGCCGGCAACCGCCATGAAGTCGCAGGCGGCAATCTCGCCGCCGTCCTGGTGCCGGCGGAAGGAAAACGCATCGGGCAAGAGTGAGTGCATGCGATAGACGGCCGTGAACTCCTCGGTCATGGCGTAGGGCGCGGTGTGATGGTTGGTGGGCGAGCCCGGGATGCCTGAGAGGATTTCTCCATCGCCGAGCCGGCCATAGGCATGCGCGTAGTGCTCGCCGAGCAGGCCCCAAAAGTTGCCGCGCATGGCCAACCGCCCTTCCGGGGAGTTCATCAGCGCCGGCGTCCATTCGACGGTGTGGATTTTGGCGATGAGGGCGGCGTTCACGAGGCGCGCCTTCTGGAACAGCCATTCGCCATCGGCCGCGGGATATTCGACGCGCAGCCGATCCACGATCGCATTGTGCTCGCGGGCGAACAAAGTGTGCAGCACCGAAAGCCCGACCCACCAATTGCCGTTCACGCCGGAGAGCTCGAGGTTCGCGACATCGCTGGTCGAATCGACCGGAAGGTGTCCCTGCGCATCGAGGTGAATCTTTCCATCCGGCCGCAATTGCCCGCTCGCCGGATCGGTGCGCACCGCGTGCTGCCGCCCGAGGTCGGAGCCGTAGAGCTGCGAGCCGTCCCACCAATGGGTCTCGGTGTTGCGATAGGTTGCGGGTTGGCCCTGATCCGCCGGGCAGCAGCGGTCGTCCGGCAACGTGCGCAGGATCGTGATGTCGGAAGACGCCCAGTCATCGCCGGGCGGCAGCGGCAGCCGATGTGGCGGTGTCTTGGTATCGCCGCCGCCATGGCTCAGCCAGTCGTGCACCATGAATTGCAGCCAAGCCGGAACGAGAACGTTGAGATGCGGCACCGGCACGAAGCTGCGGCGGGCGAGCAGATCACGGCTCACCTGCCGAGGATTGGGCTCGTAAAGTTCGGGCGGCTGCTCGCCATGGGTGTCGCTGATCGGAACATTGCGTCCGAAGCGCGCACCGGCCATGCCCATCCAAGGACAACCGAGATCATTGTAGCTGCCGTCGGCCGTGCGCTGATCGTGGCCATTGGCGCCGGCGCCGGGCTTGAGCAGCGAGGGGTCACGTTCGGTATCGGAGAGATTATGCTCGCGCATGTTGACGCGATGACCGACGATGGTCGGCATCGCGAGCATGAAGGGGAGCTGGTACCAGACCTGGAATCGGTTCGTCAGTTCGGCAAAACGTCCGAGCAACCGCTCGCGAAGTGGAGTAGCCACATTCCTCTCCTTTCGACGTTGCGCCTACATCATGACCTCGTGAATACCCTCTGTGCCCCTCGTCCGATCGCTCGCCGCTTGGCGCGGTTCTTGAGCACGATATTGCACCGGACAATCTCCGGTTGCAATACAACTCTTTGCGAGACCGGGTGCTGGGCGCGAAAGGGAGCGACAATACGGGTGGATGGGGAGGATCTTGGTCGGTCGAAAGCCGGAAAATGGCGGCTAATCAATATGATGTCGTTGGAATGCGGGAGGCTGCTCGGCCGCCGCACTCCCGACAATAGGCGAAAACTATACCACTCTTGATCGTGACGACGGGGCAGCGGCCGGGGCGTGAAGCAGGCTTGCGGCAGCGGCGTCAGCGCGGGACTTCGGTCTCGCCGTGGCTCTCGAGCAATGCGAGCAGACGCCTGCGCATCAGCATTCCCGGCCGGTCCGACGGCATGTGCATCTCGATCTTGCGGTTGATGTCGACGATGGCGTCAGGATCGGTCGATTCGAGGATCTCGCGATCCTCCTCGATGATCGCGGCATCCCAGTCGATCAATTCCTGCGTCGAGCAATCTTCCTCCCGGTCGTTGCGGAACAGCACCTGCACGAGCTGGATGCTGCCGTCGTCGATCGGGGTCGCCGAATTAAAAATGATGTGCCGCAGCCCGGACGGATATTCGATGTCGAGGGTGCGGCAGAACGGCATGAACCACGCGTTGCGCATATGACGCTTGGTGGTCGGCTCGGTCGTGCCGGTCACGCGAAACGCAGCCGGCGGATTGTTGATCGGCACGATGGTTTCGGCGCGAAAGCCGTAGTCGGTCTCGACCAGCTCATATTTTTCCGGCTTGGGCTGGCTCAGCTGTCCGAAGGTCGACTTGTGAACGAAGGAGAAGTGCGCGTTGTCGAACGAATTCTCCATCATCCGCAACGCCGCCGTATTCCATCGATCGTCGAATTGATGGATGCGGCGGTAGGCGGGATCGCGATCCTGCGGCAAATCCGGAATCGGCAGCAAAGGGTCTTCGAGCGCCACCCACACGTAGCCGTAGCGCGTATCGCAGTGGAAAGCCCGTACTCGCGCGTCGGGCAACGGTTGTTCGGGAGCGAATTGCGGAATCCGCACGAGCTTTCCCGTGCGATCGTAGGTCCAACCGTGATAGCCGCAGATGATGTGGCCGTCCTGGCTCCAGCCCTTCGACAGTCGCGCGGTGCGGTGGCAGCAACGGTCGGCGAGCGCCGCCGGCTTGCCGTCGCCGCCGAGGAACAGCACGATCTTCTCGCCCAGCAGCGTGAAGGGCTTTGGCCCATCGTCGAGCCTGTCGACCGGCACGGTGGCGTACCAGAATCGGCGGAGGACTTTCTGTTTGGTGCAGAGCATGGTCAGTGCCTTCTCTTCGGATGGTCAAGCCGCCAGCCGCGCCACGACCCGCGACGCGTCATGGCGAAGCTGTTCGAGATCGAGCCCGGGGATGGCTCCGTCGTCGACGACCATGCGGCCGCCCACGATGAGATGACGCAGACGCGCAGCGCCGCCGGCCGCCACCGGCCCGAGTAGCGGGTCGTGCAGCCCGAAATAGCGGGGATGCGAGAGCTCGAAGAGAGCGAGATCAGCGAGCTTGCCGGGCGCGATGACTCCCGCGTCCTCGAAACCTAGAACACGCGCGCCATTGGCGCTGCCCCAACGCACCACCTCCTCGATGCTCAGCGCCGCGGCCCCTTTTGCCGCGCGATGGATGTGCCAGGCGCTGTTCATCTCGCTGATCATGTCGGCGGACTCGTTCGAGGCCGCGCCGTCGACGGCAAGCGAGACGGTGCCGCCCAGAGCTGCAAGTCGCTCCGCCGGAGCAATGCCCGAGCCCAGCCGACAATTCGATTGCGGGCAATGCGCCATGCCGGTGCCGGTTTCGGCAAGCAGCCGGATTTCGTCGTCGTCCACGTGCACGAGATGCGCAAACCACACGTCGCGTCCGAGGTAGTCGTTGTCGGCCATCCATGCGACCGGCCGCTTGCCATAGGCGGCAAGGCAAAACTCCACGTCGGCCATGGTCTCGGACAGGTGGCCGTGGATGCGCAGGCCCATCCGGCGGGCAGCCGCCGCGATCATCCTCGGCTCGTCCGGCGCGAGCGACCACGGCGGGGTGGTCGGCGCGAAGGCGACGCGCCGCGTGCTGTCGGGCGAGGGGTCGTGATGGCGCTGCGCGCAGGCCTCGGCCGATTTGATCATCGTGTCGATGGGCTCGACCGGCGTCGGGATGATGTCGGGCGTATCGAACCCGCGCGCCTTGGTCGCGCCACCGCGGCAGAACACCAAACGGATGCCCAGTTCCTCCGCCACCTCGAAGATCACGTCGGCAGGGTCGAAGCGATAGCTGTCGGCGAAGAGGTAATGATGATCGGCTGAGGTCGTGGTTCCGGACTCCGGCTTGAGCAGGCCGGCCGCGACCATGAAATCGTAGGTCGCCTTCCAGCGCGCTTCGGTGATGATGCCGATGCCCATGGTCTGGGCATCACCGCCGTCCAGCACCTTGAGCGCCCGCAG
>Ga0114129_10005753_pt1 | contig 17564 bp, 17 predicted proteins | sample RhiMetdeltSRZDD1_FD_80071 | JGI IMG/M metagenome (GOLD analysis project Ga0114129, IMG submission 80071) | Populus rhizosphere microbial communities from Tennessee, USA - Rhizosphere MetaG P. deltoides SRZDD1 (version 2) (version 2) | ecosystem: Host-associated > Plants > Roots > Rhizosphere >...
CCGCGGACTGACTCGAGCAGAGCGTAGAAGTCGGATGCATGGGGCTGCTGGCCAAAGTCCCACCCCCTACCGCCTGAGCCTCCAGTGAGCGGGTGCAAATACCGGTCTAACTCTTGATCGCATTGCGTAACGATACCGGTACCAGTCTGTGCGGTTGCCGCTACAACGACAGCTGTAACAGAGACTCGCACGTATTCTGGGGCGAGTATGACAAGCTCAGTGTCTGGGACCCGGCGTTCATCCAGGAAATCCCGCACACGACGCAACAAGGTCAGCTCTGGCAACGGTCGTGGATCCTTGCTGCGCGGGATAATGATTACACTAACAACCCCGGGCTGCATCAACTTACCCGATGGCTCCACGGCGAGATCTCGGTTCGGATAACATTTTGCTTTGGCGATGGCGGGTGAGGCTAGCTTGGCCAGATCCTCATAATCTTCCATGGTTATAGCCCGGTCTCGATGCCTGAGCCGACGGGCACCTCGCTCTCGCACCGCATCCCAGTCCTCAACATTCTGTCCACCGAGCGCAGGTTCGAGGTTGACCACAGAATCGACGTAGGGCACACTGGTGCGAAGCTGAGTGATACTCTTAGCGGGTTTATTGCCTAAGGCACCCCTACCGGTTTGATATCTGTGTAGCCGTACATTGTTTGCTCCTGCAGCCGGTAGGCGCCCTTGCGTGCCATCACCAAAGCGTATTTCACCACTCTGGCGGTCAACCGTAAAATGTCGATCGCGGCTGCTCGAAGAGAGAAAATCATTCACTTCGTGCCAGCGCACCCAGATCTGCTCAGGCCTGCCTTGCGCATCCCAGCTTATGGTTACAGGATCCTCTCCCTCTTCCTGCTCCAGCCTAGCGCGTTCTTCCTCAGCCGGCATGTCTGGCTCCCGCACCTCTAGTTGCACGTCGTGTAAGATAGGCACGCGTGCCGAGTGAAACGTCTGATTTGGCTGGCCATTGCTCGATCCCAATAGTTCATCCTGGAGCGTCAAGGTCTGTGTAGCCGGTACCGTGTTCAAGAGTAGACGACGCAGCTTAGGCAGGCATGCAAACTCGCCGGATATCCACAACACTCTGAGCCAATAGAGCCTGTGGTCGAGTGACGACTCACCCCAGGGCGCCATGTCTTCACCCACACAAACGCGTACAAGGCCAGGCAGCGTCAACGACTCCGTGCCGTCCTCCGCATGTGCTTCAGTCCACTCCTTACCGTTCCAGTATTGCCAGAGCAACGTGGGTAGGCCCTGCACCATGCCATCACGGATAGACGCCCTCTTCTCTGAGCCACTAATGTGACAGTAGAGATCAATAATACGGTCCGCAAAAGTGTTTGTAGTGTCATCTGGCACCTGGAAGCCGAGATACAAGGCTCTGTGAGGCTCCAAGGCAGCACGAAACGGCTGAAAAGGTGCTGTACTATTGATCTCTTCGAACACGAAGTTGTTGTGGGTAATAATGGACTCAGGCTGTTCAGGCCCGACGGTGTGCGAAGAGGTGACGGTAATAGATTGCATAGACGGCGGCGCTAGTGTGGACGGGATGCGGCGTAGCCCCTGGTCCTGGCTGGTAAACTCGAAGCGCTCGTCTTCGCCGTAGTTCCCTGAGACAAGTCGCGCCCGGATCCAAAAGCCTTCCAGTCCATTGACCGTGGTGCGTGGCAATGCTAGTGGTGCCAGGAAAAAGATCTCACCATCTTCGGTGAGCGATTCCGTCCCGTCCTGACACGCCAGCGTCACCCAGCGCCGACCATCCCAATGTTCCCATTGGATTTTGGGTTGCCCCTGTTTGCGCACTGGTGGAATTGGCGCGTTTTCCCCGGCAGAGGCCGGGTTCGTCAGCTTGATCTGTAATGTAATCTTTGCCTGTGGCTTCGCAAAAGCGTCGCAATTCAGGTAAAACACGTCTCCGAACCGTGGTCGCTCGCCAAGCGGGAAAAAGTCCTTGGACAGATCGAGCGGCAGATTGTTGAAAAACGCAGTATTCACCGCGGTTTCTTCCACTTCCCAGGTGGCAGAGATCATGACGCTTCTCACCACAGGGAGGGTAGACGGCAACTCCCTCTCAGCTGTCGGCCGTCCTGGCAGACGAACCAGCAACCGGCACCCGAGCCAAGGCGTTTCACGGCCGTATATCTCGTGAGCAGGCCACGCAGACAGGCTTGCAAAAACCACTTCGCCGCTTTGAGTCAACTGCGCGGTCGTATCCCTCACAGGCGTCAACGGCACCTCCCCGTGCTGAGCTGGAATCCACCATGCAACGGTTTGTGGACTGGAGCCCGCTGAGACCCGGTTGTCAATCTCAACATGGAGATGGAGCTCAGAGATACCGGGAGTCCCGAAAATGGGGTCATGTCCAATGTAGAATTCATGAGCAACGGGCTGTCGTGCAGCAAACGCGAATTCCCCAGGCCCTCCCTCCAGAGTCGCCAGAAAGCTTTTATTGGTGTAAAGGTCTACCTGTGGATCCAGTGCCAGAATCTGTCTGAGTTCGATATTGGTGAGCGCCAAGTCACGCGTCGTCTCGAAAACAACTGGTTCACTCTCACCCCCACCAGACGCCGCGGCCACTTGTGTGCAGCGTGGAACTACAATAGGGAGGCGTGTCCTGGGAAGCTCCCTGGGCAGTTTCTTGACAGGAGTGAAGGTCAGAGGAACCTGAGCCGGCACTGGCGGGATGCGCGAGACGTTCAACACATCCAAAAAGGCAGCCTGATTCTTGTCCGGCACTTTATTGAGCCGCTGAATAATCAGCTCGCAGTACCGGGCAAAGACGCGCAGGAGTGCTTCCGCTAACGGATCTCTATCTCCTCCTTCAGCGTCGATGTGCAGGCGCTCTTGTCTCTTCAGATCTTGGACCAAAGCCTGAAAGAGCTGCGCCTCCGAACGACTGTCGATCTGCGGTGCTTCCTGCATAATCTAAGGAATGCCTCTCTCCAGGTAGAATGGATACACCAGATTGAATCGGCTGTCTGTCGTTCGCACACGGTAGTCAATACTGATACGTAACTCTTCGTCTTGCGCTCCGGCGGCTGTCGCCCTGACCTGGAGCACTTCAATACGTGGCTCCCAGAGTCGGAGGGCCTCACTCACATGATGCTCTGCCATCCCGCGCGTAGTAGCGTCGTTCGGAGCAAATACCAACTCATAGATACCGCAACCGAAATCGGGACGCATGACACGCTCGCCTTTCGCCGTGAAGAGGATAATCCAGATCGACTGCTTGATACTCTCTTCGTACTCTGCCAGGGCAAAGCGTTGCTTCGGCTCATCTCTCATCACCGGAAACTGCCAGCCAACACCCAGAAACCTGGCCATATTGCCTGCTCCACTCGCGGCTACCGTGACCATTCCACACCTAACCACCGATCAGCACGGTCATCTCCCCCCTGGCAATCTTATTGGGCGGGCCAACCGCCTCTAAAATCGTATCGCCCATGCGGCACGCTTGCAGACCGTTAATGAAGACGGTCTGGGAACCGTCTATCACGACACCGGGACCATGCGGGGGGATGGGCAGCGGCGTCGCGCAGGCATGAATATCTGCCCCACCGGCCATACTCGTGATCATGCTCCCCATCATTGCTGCCGCTGCCGCTTTGGTCGCCTCCTCTGCGGCCTTTGCCGCGGGGAGCCCCGGTGTTCCTAAGGCAGACAATGTGGCTGCTTCTGCGACCTGGATAGTCATATCTGAGGTTTGCTTGGCGGTCTGCAATGCCCCGGCCACAGCACCTGGAATGCCTCGCCAGGCTGGCAGCCTGCCAATGAATACGTTTAGACTGCCCGGTCCCGGCCCCAAGATAGGTGGTGCGGGATGGAGAACATTATCAGTTAACCGTGCCGCTGGTTTGCCTGGCATAATGACCTCACACCCTTATCAGTTCAAGTGAATCATGGCCCCTTGTACCGTGACTTGTGCAGTCGCTTTCAGGTCTAAGCTCTGCATTGCTTGCACCGTGATGCCTGCCTGTGAGGTCATCTCAATCCCGTTGGCCTCCATGGTCAGCTTACCCATCGCCGATTTAATCGTAATGTCCGCATCAGCCTCGATGGTGATGCTATTCTCCGCCGTGTTGACCACAATCTTGTTTTTCCCACTCTTGTCGATAATCTCAATCGTCTCACTGCCGGCGGCGTCATTAAGCCGCACGACATGCCCACTACGGGACTTAATAGTGCGGTGGTTGTTCTCCCCGTTGTCGTTAGACTCAGGAGGGATATCCTTGCCGTTCCAGAGGCCACCCAACACGTATGGGTAGTCCACACAACCGTGCTCGAAGGCCACAAGGACCTCATCATCAACTTCTGGGAGGAAGTATGCGCCCCGGCAATGGCCCGCCATAGACGCGGCCACTCGCGCCCAATTGCTTTCCACGTCAGGGCTGAGCCATGGAAATCGTACCTTGACCCGGTGCATGTTTTCCGGATCCTGGTTATTTGTGACAACACCCACGACGACTCCGTAAAAGCGGTCTGCTTGAGCGCGCGGCGCCAATAGCTCATACAATGCGTCAGTATTCATTAAGTCGCATTCCTCCTTACCGTAAACGTCGTGCGATAGCCAACGTTCGGCCTGTAGCTGTGCTCGGTGCTGGTCACATAATAGGAGCCGCTAAAGCGTCGCCCCAGCCCCTCAATCTTCACAAGTATCCCAGCACGCAGATCTGGCCGGCCGATGCACACCCCGTGCCCCTCGACATACCGGAGTGCCATTTCGCCAAACCACCCCTTGGCCAGCTGATCCGCTTCGGTCTGACTGAGTATTGGCATGTCGACCGTGGTGCCCTTGGTACCACTGAAGGCCCGCCGTGCTGTCGCCGGCCCAGATGCGGAGCCGCCCATCTGTTGCTCATCCCCCGTTCCGGCACGAGCAACGACTTCTTCCTTATTCTTAGGATTCCAACCCTGCACGAAGACCTCTTCTATTTGACCAATGGTGGTAAGCCGCGCATTGAAATCGAGCAGCTCAATCTCACGGCGCAGCGTCACCGCAGTGCTCCCTTCATTCGGCCGCTGGCGAAAGCGTAGGATGGTATCGGTGACCACCATTTCATAGCCGATCCGTTGGGCCCGCTCTTGAAGGAACTCAAAATCAGTCTGATTGTGTTGGAGCACATAATCCAACGTCACCCGAGTATCCCCTATATCAGGCCTCAGACTCCAATCGGCTGCAATCTGGTCAGCAATGTCACTGTCTCTCATGTTCAGGAAGGTCCGCGTTTTGCGTCTTCCCATGAGCCGATGCCGTCGATCATAGCCACGTACGGTGAGTGTCGGTGGCAGCTCATTAGGAAAATCAGGTTCAAGGCCAGTGATTTCCCCTTTAAAGAGGGCTTCGACTTTATCCCGGTAACCTATGTCAATCTCAACGCTGTTGCCTTCCTTGAACAAGTCGTCGTCAATCCATTTGACCCGCATTTCTACCCCGTCCCAACACAGTAACGTGAAAGTGAACATGCCAGCCGCATTCACGTCTTCTAACACACTTACCGAAACGAGATCCGCCCTGGCATCAAGAGGGAACGCTTGTCCATTGATGCGGAGACGCAAGTCCGGAATGAGGGTATCAAAGCCCTGGCGGTCAGCCATGGTCAGTACCTGCCTAGTGGATATCGATGCGTCAAAGTTGGGATTAGCAACACGCTCCCGGGCGCTATGCTGTGGGGATCATCGATGGCGTTTTCATCCGCAATCGGCCGCCACATGCCTGGGTCCTGATACTCTTCGGCGGCAATGCTGCTGAGCGTATCGCCACGCTTCACGATCCGTGTCTTCGCAATATCTGACGATTGAGTGTGCTGTCGCCGCTGGTCATCTGCATGCGTCCGCCATTCCTTAAACGTGCATTGGCATGTCGCGCGCACTGGCGTACCATCTTCCATGAAGAGCGTGAACTGCTGATCTAATTTCTCCAACACACCCTGGAAGAACACACCAAGCGCCCCCCAGGACAAGTCACAGACCGGTGGTCTATGCTTGTCGCCAGCAACCATTGCGAGCTGCAAGAGTTTGTCCGTATATTGCTCTCGTACGCTGTTTTTTTGTGCGTCTGGAGTATCGTATGTGTCAAAAGTCAAATCCAGATTCAGCGTGCGGGGTTGGCCATTTTTGAACTGCAACTCTGGGACATCACGTTCCTTCGCTCTCTGCTCCTGCCAGTTCACACTTTTACCAAGCACCAGTTTGCTCGGATTGAAGAGGGCGGTGATCGTTTGCCCTCCTTCTACACGGATTGTTAGCTTCTCTAGTTTCATCTGACATAGCCTCTACGTTCTTGTTCAATTGTTAGTTTGCGCATGAATTTCTGCCAGGCCTTCTCCACCACCTCATCCAGATCAATCTGGGACCGAGAAGCCCCTGTTTCTGTGCTAAGCACCTCAGCGTTTTCTGCGCTGCCGGTCAGTGCCGTGCCAAGGGTCGCGCTCGCTAGCGACTGAGGACTGGTTTGCACGACGACGCCAGTGCCACGATCATCCCATAAAGAGTTATCCCGGTTTTCTCTTCTGAGCGCAGGTACCAGTGGCATATCATGCGCAGGCTCTCTCACCACTACAGTGGAGATTTGTTCACCGTGCTCTGCCCGAGGATGAAAGCGGTGCAGAAGCGGCAACGCTGGGATGCTGGACCATGCTTGAGAGCGCATCACCGCTGGTGTTGCCGCCACGGTCCGGCTCCAAACAGGACGTACAGCTTCCTTGGGCTGAATGACCCCCGGCGTACTTGAGGTGGTGAGCCGATGGTCTCCCACGGCAGCAGGAGTTTCTCCCCACAGGGCGATGGCTAGGGGAGCTGGTAGGTTGCTAACACTGCGCTGCACCAAATTATACCCCTCGTCAAAGCCGTCTACGCGCACCCGCCCTGGGTTCAGCAACGGCCCCCTATGCCCGATCCCTATGATGCTATGACCTTCGCTCGCTCCGAAGCCTCCCTCTATGACTCCGGGCAAAGAGTTCCCAGGTGCCTCAATGTAGCTCGCTGGACCACCTTTACCACTGGGTCTGCTGCGGGTAATGCGGGTAATAATGTCTCTTTGTCCCGTGCGTAATGTGAGGGTCGGCAGGCTAATCGTGCCAGTCAGTGTTCTCGCCTCCCCCTCCCGAATTGGCGTTAAGTGCCTGGTGGCCGAAAGGCGGCCCATGATCGCCTGCGTGGGATTGTCGGGCTGATGGAGACGCGTTTCACGGTCATAATACGGCTGCACCAAAGACATTCTGCTCATCGGCACTCTTGCGTCGCCAGGCCTATCCCCTGCACCTGCATGGCTAGAGAATCGATGCAGCGCTGTAAGGTGGGGATAGAACGGTCGACGCAGAGTGAACCTGTCCTGCAGTGTAGATTCTACAATCGGCAATATCCAACCCTGTCCTGTTGCCAGCTCACTGCCATAACCAGCTCGACGCAATCCTGTGTCTCTGCGATGCATCGGCGCTTGCCACACCTCCCCCGCCATCATCTCGCCCCCGTGCCGCCCTAGTGCCCTAGGCGCACTTGCCCGGTGCAGTGGCATCTGCTGGCCCTCCCCAACGCTCCGCATCACCTGGCGGGTCATAGGGAACGCTGGATACGCAGTATGGGAGTCACCAGCCAGGGATTCCCGGCGTAGTAGTCGAGCAGGAGATGTTGCCGCCCTGAGCACTGCCGGAGGCGTGAAGAGCCCAGGCAGCGACGCGACCCCACTCACTGCATACGCCCCAGGGTGGGATTGCACTACTGGCGCGTGTGGTGCGCTGATGCCACGCTGTACCCCAGGCGCGGCTTGGCGGTGCTCTGCCACCACCCCCGGCGGGAAAGTCAGACGCGGCATGCCAGCGGCGTCACCACGCGCCGAGAGATTGAAACGCGTGGCTAATCCATACGTGGGGGGCGCCAAGGCAGGACCTGAGCCAGGCGCGGCTTGGCGGTGCTCTGCCACCACCCCCGGCGGGAAAGTCAGACGCGGCATGCCAGCGGCGTCACCACGCGCCGAGGCATTGAATGGCGTGGTCAATCTACACGTAGGGTACGATAAGACAGAACCTGAGTCAGGACCTGTTGCTGGCAACGCTCTCGCTAACGGCTGTGCTACACGGCGTAGGGGCTGGTCGGGCGGCCAGATGGCAGTGGACAATGGTCCGGTTCTGCGATTGAGTGGGAGATATTGGACAGCACGCTCCATTAGACTCTGGGGCATCAGACTTTGGAGGACTAGCATGTCTCGGTGGCGGATAAATGGGCTGTACAGTTCGCTGAGCTGGTGCTTCGATGAGGCAGCCATTAATGCAAACGTTTTGACGTCTGACTTCGCGTTGATAGAGTCGAACGCTGGGGTGCTTCTCTGGACAAGCCGTTGTGCAGATTCCTGCGTGCCACCTTCCGTGTGAGGTCCTGCATGCGAAGATTCTTCAACGTTGTTATCAGTGGCTGTCCCAGGTGCTTCACCAAAACTCCTCGCTCCTTGACTGAGCCATGAGAGTCTCGGCGTCTGCTCCAGGTTGGGTATATCATGCCCACGCCGCACAAATACTGTGTCGGTTGGGCTTGATATCTGTGCGGGACGTTCCATTTGTATTGCCCTTGATAGTCCCGACGCCCCTACTAGAGGAGACTTCCTAGACAGCCCAGAGACCAAGGGGACATCTGCGGCGTGACGCAGCGGCTGTAAAGTTGACGAGAGCGGCTCATGCGGCGGGCTCGCGTAAAACAGGGGAAAGCGCGCGTAGAATAAGGGCAAGTCCAGACTAAACCGATGCACAGCAGGCCCTTGGTTCAGTCCCCAACGCCTACGGATATCGGCCGCAAGTGAAGCACGATCCAGCAGGATATGGCCGCGCAAGCGCCCTAAAGCCCTCTGGAGCTGTTGGGTCGATAGCCCTGTGGCATGCACCCGTCGCCACAGTTGCCATCCTAATCCATCAGGATGGTCCCAGTGGCGCAATCGATCTGTGACATCACCAGGGTTTTCAAAAGGGCTGTTTGACATTGGCGACTCTCAGAGGAAAAGGTCCCGCTCCAGTCATTACCGACGACCACTCTGCGCGCCTGGCTCCAAACCATTATGAACTAGCTCGATTGACTCGAACGCAAGTGCAGCCGTGCCGGCTCGAAACTCTGGCCCGCTCCACTTGACCGGACAGGCTTCGCGAAAAACCCATCGCCATTTTTCTTCGCCGGCATGATTGAGTAATACGATTGTTACGTTCTTACGCACAATAGAGCCATTCATGACATCCCGGTACCAGGACCATAGCGCGTCTGCATCTGCCAACCCACGCTTCAGAACCAACCTGGAAGGGAACTTCGTCGGACCAGCTAACTGCCATTCATGCGCATTGACCCCACCCTCCCGCAAGGCTGCGACCTCTGTTTCAAAGGTCAGACCTGTGACTTCACTGAAACCACTCACCAAGAGGCTGTCTATCTCGGCCCTGAAGCGAAATGAGAGGTATGGATCTTTATCTATGCTGCGGATTGGATACCTTTCTAACGCCATGAATCAGGCGCCTCCGCTTGCAGTGCGTCATTGAGACGCGTATTGATCTTCGCGATCTCCTCCACCCAGCGCTGTCGTTCCTGGTGTTCCAAGCCCATGATGTGCTCGTATGACCAATGAAAATGGTACGCGATGTAGGCTACCTCCTCAAACAAGCGATCTGAGGGGTAGCCTATGGCTCCCCCGAGCTGTTGACTTCAATCTCGAACTGGGCTTCACACTGTGGGCACGTCACACCCACACGGGCATGGCCGTTCTCATTGATGCGGCGATACAAATCTTGCAAAAAAGCAAAATCGCCGGCGAACAAATTCTCAATGACTTTGGGATTGATCTGGTCCACATCACCCAATTTCGTGATCACGCGAGATAAGAGAATGACGACCAGATAGGCCGGGTTCCCCTGCACGCGCGGGTCTTTCATCGGGGCGATCTCGTCAAAGGCGGTCGCCAGCCGCATCACCCCTGCCTTATGCAGGTTGCCCTCGGGGTCGACGTACCCATGTGGTAGCGTGAAATGAAACTCCGTCTGCAGCGTCATGCCTTCTCCACCCCTTCGTGGGCGATCTCGATCGTCTCGATCGCGACTTCATTACCTGTGGCGTTAAAGCTTGGCCCGGTCCACTTCGTTGGCCAAGCGTTGTGGAAATTCCAGCGTGTTTTCTCATCACCAGCGTCATCGATCAGAATGACGGAGCCGTTCTTCCGTTCTACCTTCCCATCGATACACTTCTTCCGCCACTCCCAGAGTGCAGCATCGTCCGTAGTACCCCACCTCAGGGTAATATTGGAATACGTGTTTAATCCCGGCAGCTTCCGTACCGTGAGAGGTTCCGTACCTTCGCGGTACTCGATCGGGGGTTGTGCAGAGTCGAGGCCGGCCGCCTCACGAAACCCACCGCGATCAATCCCGTCAAGTTCAATTCTGAAGCGATAACCACGATAAGGATCAACGCGTGCTCCAGTTGGCATGATGACTTCCTCCTCTTTTTAGCTAGGTAGGTATCGTAGCAGTGGTGCCAGCAGCACTCTGGGTGATGCGAACGACGACGAATTCCGCTGGCATAATGGGGGCCAGGCCGACTTCACAGATCAATTGCCCTGCCTCCCTCACCTCTAATGGGTTAGTCTCCGCGTCACACTTGACAAAGAAGGCTTCGGCCGGTCCGCGCCCTTTGAGTGCACCGCGCTGAAACAAGGTATAGCAATAAGACCCGAGCCGGTCCCTCACACGGTCCCACAAAGGCGGCCCGTTCGGCTCAAAAACCAGATCATACGTATTGTGCTCGATCCAGCGGACGAGGGTTAAAAACAGCCGCCGCACGTTCACATACCGCCAATTGGGCAGTCCGCTCAAGGTGCGTGCGCCCCAGACACGGATACCACGCCCTGGAAAGCTCCGGATACAGTTCACACCTGCTTCGTTGAGCCTGCTCTGGTTCTCATTCGTAAGCTGCGTTTCTAAATCCAAAGCGCCTTCCACAATTGCATTCGCCGGCGCCTTGTGCACACCGATCTGGGCGTCGGTACGCGCGTAAATCCCTGCGACATGGCCACATGGCGGTACTGTGAAGCGGTCAGAACCCGGCAGAGGTGCGACGCGAATCCATGGGAAGTAAAGGGCACCGCCCGTCGGCACTAACTCCTGCCAATGTTCAATCGCTTGTTGTATGGACAAACTCAACTCCGTGCGTGTACCATGCGCACCGTTGACCATTGGCAGGGTATCGAGGAGTGCAAATCGATCCCCCATTCTTTGACAATGCTCCAGGACCTGTCTTTGCAATTCGAAGACGCGATCCCGAGACCCCTCCATTACAATATCTGGAACACAAACGAGATCAATGTCCGCGATATCTTCGAGGCGTCCTCCTTGTCGAAAAAGCTGTGCCAGAGCGCTAAAGCGTCGTGTAGGCTCTGGCTCCCTGAGAGAGAACACCACACAGCTAGCACCGCCATTGGCAAAGAAGCCGCGCACAGCATATTCGAGAAAACCACCCGGCACGGCCCGTCCAACGCGCTCTCGGAATTGCTCCCAATGTGTGAGCTGACAGGGGCTGGCGGGACGGTCGGCGCTTTGTTCCGCCCCTGGCGTGCTCTCCGCTACGAACCCAACAAAGACCGGTACCCCAGTCCGAAACACCGGGGGGTGCTCCGGCGCGACCGTCTCAATGTATACCCCGGGAGCTCGAGGGCGCACGGGGTTCGCATAGAGCTGATTTATTGCTGCCATAGGGGACCTCCAGTAACACTGGGGCAGCCTAGACAGTCCGTGGGCCGGTCGCCTGCGTGATGCGGAAGATGACAAACTCCGCTGGCCGGACAATCGCGACACCAATCTCAGTAACTACCATGCCTAAGTCACGTGACTCCGGGGGATTATTCTCCGCATCACATTTAACGTAGAACGCCTCCTCAGGCGTTAAGCCGAACAGCGCCCCAGCGCGCCATACATTGGTCAAGAAAGCAGTCACGTTGCGCCGGATCTTGCCCCAAAGCGCCGGGTCATTCGGCTCAAACACCACCCACTGTGTACCCTCATCAATGGACTCACTCAAGAAGAGGAAGAAGCGACGCACATTGACATATTTCCACTCATAATTGCTGTCCCCTCCAATGGTGCGCGCGCCCCATACCGTGATGTTGCCATTTATATTACGAATGCAATTCACGCCTTGGGGATTCAACAGATCCTGCTTCTGTCTGCTAATATAGTACTTCACATCGAGTGCACCCAAGATAGGACTATTGGCCGGCGCCTTATGGACTCCCCGTTCCTCGTCCGTGCGAGCGTAGATCCCGGCGACGTGTCCGCTAGGCGGAACATACACCCTCCCCAAGTATTTTGAGGCTACTTGACGTGCTGGATCTTGGTCTTGGATTTGCTTCGCAGGGTCAACGACTTCAATGTATGGAAAATAGAACGCCGCATTCTTGCTGCGCTGCGGTAACAAATTGTTTCGCGTGTCGTAAGAAAGCAATTTCACATCCAACTCGCTGTCTGTCCCCACGACTTCTTCACAGTCCAGGATGGCGAATCGGTCCTTACATTTATCACAATGAGCGACGAGCTCACCCCAAATCTCTTGCTTAGCAAGCCCTGGTGCAGCAATAATTGCTATTGCATCGATTGACTCAAATGCTTCTAAAGCACGGCCAATTTCGGACTCCTGTTTGATCCGCGCTACAAAGCATCTTGTCCCGCCATTCTTAAAGAACCCATTGACCGCGTGCGTTAGGGCGCGATGGCATAATAACGCCTTCGCCTCTGGCGTATTCGGATCTAGATCCGGAAAGTCTGCAGAAAAGGGACCGAAGCGGTTGGTGTATTCGGTGAAGTTCGTGCACAGTTTCGTGTCGTACGGCTGTACCTCCACTTTAAACTGCCTCAGTATGTACGGCTTCAGTTCTGACGCCCTCAGCAGCTCTGATTCGACTAATGCTTGGGCCGGGGGGGGCTGCTGCGTTGCTACTGCCGTCGTCGTTGATGCGGTCAGGGTCTGCTGATCCCTCTCCAACTCGTCCAGTTCTTGTTGTTGTTCCTGGCGTTGCCTACGAAGATCTTGTAGATCAAGCGCTGCGCTACGACGCTCATCCTCACTTTGCGCAGTTGATGCCGCTCTTTCCAGGTCAGCAATCTGTCGATCGAGGCCTTCGTTGTCGCTTCGTAATCTATCAATATCGCTCTGCGTACGGCTCTCAACCGACTTGCTCTCGATGTCGATCGTTGCTTCAATTTGTGCCCTAGTAGGGCCTGTTGGTGCATTAGGCCCTACTAACTGGGCTCTGAGATTAGCTAACCGTAAAGCGGCTTGTGCCAATACGGGATCATAGTTCGGATTCGGCTCGGGATAATAGATGACGTCTGGCACGATCCCGATAAACCCTACAGTGTTTGTCCCGACCCCAGCAATTGGCTGTTGCGCCGAAGGGACCTCTTCTACGTAAACACCAGGTGATAAATATGTCGTACTTGCCATGGTTCTCCCCCTGTTGTCTGATGTCTTGCAATGCAATCAGGATGCCTTAGAACCTCACTGCTTTCCTCTCCGAGCTTTTGGCAATTTGAGATCCGCTATAGCCCTTTTCACGTTCCCCTCTTGGTCCCACACAACAGAGACGGTTTTCTGCGCTTGTAAACCAGAGCGCCGATCAAGGCCTTGCAACGTATATCTCCCCGCCGGCAAGTCTAAAAAATAGTACAGGCCATCGGCCTTCGTGAGGGTCCGATCGTATCGCTCCTCCAACTGTTGCCACCCAGCCCCCACGGCACTGGCCGCGCTATCAATCTTTTGTCTCAGTGCCTTCGGCATAGTGGTAATGGTTACCTGGGCCCCAGCAACGGGTTGCTCGTTGTCGTCCACCACGCGCCCGCCAATCGCCACCTGATGGCGCACGACTTCCCAGTCGGTCCAACTGCTCACGACACTGCCCCCCTCTCCAGGCGAACCTGGATCATTTTGTCGGTGACAAGTGGTACTTCTACTGGTGCAGTCACGTCGACAGATAGAGTAACTTGATAAGTCAGGGCTGCCTTCGGTTTACCGCCGAGCGCTTGCCAAAACTCGCCGAGACTCTGCAAGCGCCCTGGCTGCAGCGAGCTTACTGGTAGCGGCGGCTGCTGTTCCTTCAGAACACCTTGTAACACATCCTCAGGGATCGTCCGGTAGCGCAACAGCACACGCATCACCTCACCGAGGAGATGATGCTCATCCTCAGCCGGGTCAGGTACGCTCTCACTGGGCCAGGCAGTAACTAAATAAGAAAAATCCACGCGCGCCGGTGCTTGCGTCCGCGTTGCTGTCCCGTCACTGCGCCGCTCCAGATACACCTCGTTGCTGCGCAGTTCAAGGTTTTCCTGCACGTCATAAAGAAACAGGTCAATGGCGGGCAGGGTAACCGACTGCGGCGGAAACTGATCATCCGGCGTGGCGAAGCTGATTTGCACCTGCCCAACCAGGGCCGGCGGCAAGTCCCGTCGGAGTAGTGCAGCAATCGTTTCGTCCAGGTCTTTGATCATAACGCGTTGTTCTCTCCAGTCTCGGACGATAGGCAGTGCGGCCAATCGTCCCGCAGAATGTCAGGATTGATGATTTTGTTCTCAAAATCCAACCAAATTTTGGTGTCCTTCCGGCAATCATAGGCGCGGCAGGGCACCGGTCTGTGTTCACGTACCATACAATGGCAAGAACCCCGTTCCAAATGCGTACAGTACCCATCTTTATCTTGGGCAATCATGTACGGTTGACCCAGATCCCAGTGCACAATGCCTTCGCGGATATCCTGCTTGGACAGAGCGAAGGGGAGACGACAACAGGCCGCTTTACACAGGTGCACACGGTTTTCGCAGTCAATCTTTGCCTCACCCTCAAAGGTGTATTTGTCGTACTCAGGCTCCTGAAGCAGAACCCCAACGCCCTTTTCACTGTTCTTCTTTACCAGCCGCCTCACGACTTCCCGCTTGCGCTCGTCTAACTCCTCGATGGAGATTAGCCCTCGCTCGCTCAACAGCTCGATTAATGCGTATAAAAACGAGGCAGCTTCAAGCGTCGCTTTCGTATTTTCGCTCAGCCGGGCGTGTATGTACAGCAGCCCTTCAGCCACTTCCTTATACCACTGCATCGGCTCAGGAATTGGTGGATTTTCTTTCTTCATAGCTGTCCTTAATCAATGCTAACCCTGTTCAATCGACGCTCTTTTGGCAAACCGAGCAGTCTCGCAAGCATCATCCCCGCAGTCGGCGCCAACCACTCTGTGCAAGACCCAACGTAATTGCTTCTGGCAGTCCAAGTTCTGGGAGAGATGGTTTAACCGACAGTTTGACCAGAAGTGATAATGCAGATAGCCAGAAAATCAGTGGCTCCTCATGCCAGTGCGGTCTAGGATTCATACGCACTTGCCCCCCTCATAGAGTTCGAATCATCCTTCAACGGGCGGCTGCCGTGGCAAAGCCTAAGGCGGCTCCTAGAGCTTCGATTTCTTCGACAGTCAGCCCGGCCAGCGCCAGTTTCGATGCGGGTTCAGGGTCAGCGAGGGCAGCAACGATGGTCGCAACAAGCGCAATAGACAACCCGAGCACGATGACTACCTTAAGAACCTTATCCCAGGTGGAGCTGGGTGATTCTATTGGCTGGGGCGCTGGTGATGGACCCGGTTCCGGGGCCGCACTGGTACGCAGGTCTAAGTCCGCCCACTTCGCTGCTTCTTCGGCAAGCTCCTCATCATACTCACCTTGCGTACAGGCAATAACGGCTTTCGCCATGAGAGCCTTCAGGATACCTTGGAGGATCTGGAAGCGCTTCAGGTGCCCAGGGTCACCGCCCAAATTCTCAATAGCAGCCTTACGGCCGGCCAGCAACTCAATGACGTTTTCAATCTGCCGGATGATTTCCCCGCACGAAGCGTCAGGGTCCTTGGATGTGTCATCGGCGTCCTGTTCTTCGGGGTGGATGCTTTCGTCTGGGTAGACGGCCGCCCCGACCTGGGCGGGGGGAGTCTGGGCATCTGGAGTCTGATCTGCTAGCGTGTAGTTCTGATCCGCGGGAGTCTGGTTGGCTGGATCCTGATTGGATACCTCAGCATCCGGAGCCTCGTAACAGCCTGTGCCATCCTCTTCCGACACGCCCGGCGGGCATACAACCCGGCGCTGAAGCTGGCAATGTGATACACGCTGCAGAAACTGAGCTTGTACGGCGGCACCGCTCTTGCTTCTGCAGGATTCATACTCGCTGCCGGAAGCAGATGCTCCTCCGCACGCACACTGGCGATACAGAGATGTGACGGGCGCATTGGCTACCTGTCTCGCCATCACATCCGCCTCCTGCTCATATTGGTCTCCAGGCTCGCCCAAAACCAGCTTGCCTTGCACCGTACTGCCGCCCTGCTGCACCACATGGGTCAGCTCGTGCGCCAGCAGCTCTCGCCCACTCGAATGACCGGGGTTGTATGCCCCTTGGCGGAAGAAGACGTCCTGTCCGGTAGTGAAGGCCACGGCATTCACGGCTTGGTTAAGCGCATCGGCCTGCGCATCCGTGTGCACCCGGACGCCACTGAAATCGGCGTTGAAGGCCGATTCCATCTGCCCCCGCGCTCCACTATCCAGCGCTTGGCCACTACCGCGTACCCGCTGGATGACCTCCTCAACCTCAGGCGAAATCTCCTCCTCGCCTTGACTCTGCCTGGATAAGGCCAGTACACACTGCACATGACGGTTGCCGTACTGACGCTGCAGCCGGAGCAGGAAGGGTGTAGCGCGTACCGGGCGAGACACGATAGTGCGGTGCAACATCGACGCTTGGGCACGGGCGCTGACAAGATCGGCGGAGATACTCAGCCCATGCAGATGGTCAGGAGGCGAGATGAACGGCGCCTCGCGCTCTGGAGGGTCTTGAGGATGGTAGGCGTGCGTGAACTTGCCCTCAGAGGGCATATCCGCTCGGTGCAGCATTCAGCTTCCTTCCGAATGGTAAAGAAACGTGACCACGTCAGACTGTTGCAGCAGCAGTGCTCTCAAGTGTCTACTGGCTATGTCCCTTCTGTTCATAGCCGTTGACGTCATATCCCTGTATTAAACAACGAAATAGATCTAAAATAACTATACATCCAAAAAATTGATCCCTATTTCTTTAGTTCTCTAAGCTCCTTCCTCGCCTTGGACATTTACTCCTGCAGCACGGAGAATACCGATCACAATAGCGGCCGTGGCAGCGCCGGCTGCTCCGATCAGCGCAGCGGCCTCGCAGGCGCCGGTCGCAAAGCACGCCACAATCAGGGCGATAGCGGCTGCCGACAATAGCGCGATCAGCCAGCCTGGCAAAAGCTCTCTTATTCTCTGATTTGGATCCGACTCCGGTTGCTCTTGGGGCCGGGGCGACGGGGTCCTATACCCAGGGGGACCTTGGTCCGGAGGCGCTTTGTTCGGGTCCGGAATGTCCCAAACATTGGGATCGGGAGGAACAGGCTTGGTTGGGGCGCCATGCTGCCAGTCGGGAGGGTACTCTTCCGGTGGTTCGTCATCTTCTTGGCGCGCTAGTACGCCTTGAGAGTGATCGAGAAGCTTGAGCGCTACTAATGACTCTTTTTCCCCTCCCGAGACG
>Ga0114129_10005754_pt1 | contig 17564 bp, 16 predicted proteins | sample RhiMetdeltSRZDD1_FD_80071 | JGI IMG/M metagenome (GOLD analysis project Ga0114129, IMG submission 80071) | Populus rhizosphere microbial communities from Tennessee, USA - Rhizosphere MetaG P. deltoides SRZDD1 (version 2) (version 2) | ecosystem: Host-associated > Plants > Roots > Rhizosphere >...
AGGATCGAGCTGATGCTCACGCTCTTGCCGGATCCGGTCTGCCCGGCGACGAGAAGGTGCGGCATCGCACCGAGATCGAGCACGATCGGGGCACCCGCGACGTCGCGCCCGAGCGCGACGGTGAGCTTGGACGGCGAGGCGCGGAAGATCGCGGTCTCGACGACGTCGCGCAATGAGACGAGACCCACCGCCAGGTTCGGGACCTCGATCCCTACGACGCTTTTGCCGGGGATGGGCGCCTCGATGCGCAGCGTCCGCGCCGCGAGCGCCAGCGCGAGATTGTCGTTGAGCGACTCGACGCGTGACAGGAGAACGCCCGGCGCGATCTTGAGCTCGTAGCGCGTCACCACCGGGCCGGGCGTGACCTCGACCACCTTCGCTTGGATGTTGAAGTGCGCGAGCGTCTGCTCGATGACCTCGGCGCTCTTGCGGATCTCCACGCTCGTCCCGGCGTGGCCCGCGTCGCCCAGACCCAGGATGTCGAGCGGCGGGAGCGTCCAGTTCCTGTCGGCCTTCGCGTGAAGCACGCCCTCCACGGCGACGGTCTTGTCGGGCAGGCCCGCGATCGACGGAGTGAAGGCGCCGTCCGGCGCCGACGCCGCCTCGTCGGTCTCAGGAGGCGGTAGGAGGCGCAGAGCGGGCTTGGGGGCCTGAGGGGCCGCCTTGGGGCGTTCGACGGGCATGTTGATGCGCAGCGGTGGCGCCGGGTCCCCCACCTCGACCGGCGGCTCAGCCGCCCCTCGGGCCGACCGCCCGCCCGGGACTCCCGGCAGGCCGATGGCCGGACGGAGTGAGGTGCGGCGCTCCCACGCGGGGCGGATCAGGTCACCCAGCGTGCGATTGGAGGCGACGACGACGCCCACGAGAAGGAGCGCGACGAGCGCGATCGGCCCGCCGACGTCGCCAAAGGCGCCTGTCGCGACGCTCGCGACCGTCGCGCCGACGACGCCGCCCGCGCCCTGGCCGGTCGCGGGGTCGCCGCGCTGGTAGTGCTGCGCGATCGCCAGGAGCGCGACGAACACCAGCGCGCCGCCGGAGATCGGGATGATCGCGCTGCGGCGCATGAGGCCGAACCACAGCTCCGCCGCGAGCGCGGCGAGGAGGAACGGCACGACCAGAGCGCCCCAACCGAGTCCGGACACGAGGAACGCATGCCACCACTGCAGGACCGGGCCCTGGTCGGCGATGAGCGCGACGATCGAGAGCACGGCGAACGCGAGCAGCGCGATCGCGCCGACCTCATTGCGGATGCGCGGGTCGACGGCGGAGACCGCGCCGCGCTGCGGTTGGCGGCGCGACACTCGGCGCGCGCTCATACCTGCATGATCACCGGCAGCACCATCGGCCGGCGCTTCGTGCGCTCGTACAGGTAGGCCGTGACGCTGTCGTGGATCGAATCGCGCAGCGTCGCGACCTCCGCAAGGTGTTCGCCGTGCTGCGCCTCTCCGAGGCCGTCGAGGATGCGCTGCTTGGTGCGCTCGACGATGTCAGACGCGTCCTCCTCGGGGACGAAGCCTTTCGTGACGATGTCCGGGCCGGACAGCACCTTGCCGGTCTGGCGTTCGATCGTGAGCACCACCAGGAAGATGCCGTCGCTGCCGATCGACCAGCGGTCGCGCATCACCGACTGGCTCACGTCGCCGACGCCCAGACCGTCCACGTAGACGACGCCGGAGGCGACCTTCTGCCCGAGGCGCGCGCCGCGGTCGTCGATCTCGAGCGAGTCGCCGTTGGTGATGACGAACGCGTTCCCCGCCGCGACCCCGAGGTCGATGGCGATGCGCGCGTGGCGCACGAGCATCCGGTACTCGCCATGCACCGGGATGAAGTACTTCGGCCGCAGGATGTTGAGGAGCAGCTTCAGCTCCTCCTGGCTCGCGTGTCCGGACACGTGCGGCCGCACGCCGGCGTCGTAGATGACCTCCGCCCCGAGCTTGAAGAGGTTGTCGACGGTCCGGCTCACGAGCTCCTCGTTGCCGGGGATCGGCGTCGCCGACATGACCACGGTGTCGCCGTCTTTCACGGCGACGTGACGGTGGTCGCCGAGCGCCATGCGCGACAGCGCGCTCGTGGGCTCGCCCTGGCTGCCGGTCGTGATGATGCAGAGCTCGTGGTCCGGGAGCTTGTCGATCTCCTTGGGCTGGATGAGCGAGCCCTCCGGGAACGTGAGGTAACCGAGCTCGCGCGCGGTACGGGTGTAGTTCTCCATCGAGCGCCCGATGATCGCGGTGCGCCTCCCCCACGCGGCGGCCACGTCGACGATCTGCTTGATGCGCGAGATGTTCGACGCGAACGTCGTCGTGATCACGCGGCCGGGCGCGCGCGACATGATCGTGTCGAGCAGATCGCCCACGTGGCGTTCCGACTGCGTGTATCCCGCGACCTCGGCGCGCGTCGAGTCCGAGAGGAGGAGGAGCACGCCCTTCGCCGCGATCTCGGACAGCCGGGCGAAGTCTGTCTGCTTCCCGTCCACCGGCGTGTGGTCGAATTTCCAGTCGCCGGAGTGGACGATCGTTCCGTAGCGCGTCTCGATCGTCAGCCCGACGGCGTCGGGGATGCTGTGGCACACGTAGTAGGAGTCGCAGGAGAACGGGCCCACCTTGAACGGCGTGCCCGGCGTGATCTCGTTCGCGTTGACCTTGTCGGCCAGCTTGTGCTCGCGCAGCTTCGTGCGCATGAGGCCGAGCGTCAGCTTCGTGCCATAGATGGGCACGTCCGGCAGGTCGCGCAGCACGTACGGCAGCGCGCCCATGTGGTCCTCGTGCGCGTGCGTGAGGATGATGCCGCGCACCTTCGCCCTGTTCTCGCGCAGATAGGTGATGTCGGGGATGACGAGGTCGATGCCGAGCATCTCTTCGTCGGGGAACATGAGGCCGGCATCGACGACGACGATGTCGTCGCCCTGCTCGATGGCGAGCATGTTCTTGCCGATCTCGCCGACGCCGCCCAGAGGGATGATGCGCACAGCGTTAGCCAAAGAGCGTCATCTGATCCGCTGTCTTTTTCTCCCCCACCTGCTCCTTGGCCACCGGTCCGGTCGCGAGAAGCGATGCCAGCGCCGCGAAGTCGCTGCCGAGCGCGCCGCGCAGCGCGGGCTGATGCAGTGCCGCCGCCGGGTGATAGACCGGAAAGATCGTCAGGCCCTCGACCTTGCGCGGCCGCCCGTGGATGCGCGAGATCGATTCGCCCGGCAGGAACCTACCCATCGCGTGCCGCCCGAGGGTGACGATGACTTTGGGCTGCAGCACCGCGAGATGGCGCTTCAGCCAGATGTCGCAGGCGGCCACCTCGTCCGGCAGCGGGTCGCGGTTCTCCGGCGGGCGGTGCCTGACGACATTGGTGATGAACACCTTGCTCCGATCCAGACCGATGTCCCTCAGAAGCTCGTCGAGCAGCTGCCCGGCGGCTCCGACAAAAGGCCGTCCCTGGAGATCCTCGTTGTATCCGGGTGCCTCCCCCAGGAAGAAGATCCCGGACTCGGCGCTCCCCTCGCCCGGCACGGCCTGGCGCGCGCTGCGGTGAAGGGGACAGGCGGTGCACGCCCGGATCTCGTCGGCGAGCATACGCAGGTCGTCTTGCATTCGCCGTGATTATGTCGCCCTCACGGCTTCGTCGGGGCCTTTCGCGCCAGATAGAGGACATCCGTGTAGATGCGTTTGGGCATCTCGACGACATCCACGACGAATCCGGCGCGCTCGAACATGGCGACGCCTTCGGCGCGTGACGGGAAGTAGAACCGGTCGCGCCCGCCCTTCGTCAGCCCCATGCTCACGGTGATCAGCTCCTGGCCGTAGGTGAGCGCGTAGCGCGGGTCGAGCCGGCGCTCCTGAGCCTTGACGATCAGGGGACCGCCCTCGCCGAGGGCGGCGGCGGCGTTGCGCAGCACAGCCTCCTGCTGTTCGAAGGTGAGCAGGTACAGGACGTCCACGATCGTGACCGCGTCGCAGCGCGGCGGTGTGTCCAGCACGATGTTGCCGACCTCGAAGCGGAGCCACTGCGTGTCCTGGATCGCGCCACGCGCGACCTCGATCTTCCGCGGGTCGAGGTCGATGCCCAGCACGCGCCGCGTTGGCGACGCCTCGCGGAGTACGCACGCGAACAGGCCGTGGCCCGAGCCGAGGTCGACGATGAAGCCCTTCTTCGGCACGTACCGCTCGACGACCGCCAGGTCGGACAGGAACGCTCGCCCGTGCACGAATAGACGTGCGGCCAGGGGCGCGTGTGTGTAACGGCGAAGGGCGCGACCGAGGGCGCCGGTCGCGGTGGCGCCGGGCATCAGTGCACCCGCCAGATCACGGCGGAACCGCCCAGCGCGGTGCGCAGGAGCGGGTCCGTGAGGAGCGCGAGGTCATCGGAGCGTTCGTGCAGGAGCCCGTCTCGCAGTCGCAGGTCGTCATCGACGTACCCCGGATGCGCCGAGAGCTCGCCGAGGCCGCCATACGCCGCGAGGAGCGCGACGCCCGCAGCGTCGAGGCGCGGACGCTGCGACGTCAGATCGACGTACCACGACGGCCCACGGATGCCGCGGAGAGCCAGATCCGAAACGAGCGATGCCGCGTGCAGCGAAGCTGTCTTGGCCTGCGGTCGCAGCCGCGGCGACCGGGCGCGGCGCACCCAGCGCACGCCGAGCTCGCGCGCGACGTGCCCCACGACGACCGCCACCGGCGGCAGCAGATGCACGTGCCGGTGCGAGTCCCACGCCAGCGCCGGCACACCCCACGATCGCGCCCGAGCCGTCTGTGCGCGCAGCTCCGCGGCGACCTCCGCCGCGCGCACGCGGCCCGTGAAGAGACGGCGCGCGAAGCGAGGCAGTGGATAGAAGCGTCCGTCCTCGTCGCAGAGCGACGGCACCGCGGCGGGATCGCTCGCGGGTTCGCCGCCGACCAGGTCGAGATGCAGTCCGATCTCGAGGTCGGGCTCCGCCAGCGCCAGCGCGGCCGCCTCCTGCGCGGCCGGGAAGGTCACGAGCAGCGAGGTGGAGCGCACGACGCCGCGCCGGTGCGCTTCCAGGATCCCGCGCGTCACACCCGCGCTGAGTCCGAGGTCATCGGCCGTCACGACGACGCTCAACGGTAGCGGCCGAGCGCGTCGTTCACGCGGATGCGGATGAGGTCTCGCATCATCCGGGGCGCCTGTGCCGCGAAGTTGATGCTCGTCTCGTTGTTCTGCACCAGGGCGAAGGGGATCTCGCGTACGCGGTATCCGGCGCGGCGCGCGAGGAAGAGGACTTCGGCGTCGAAGGCGAAGCCGTGCAAGCGTTGGCGCAAGAAGAGGTCCTTCGCGGCCTCGGCCGTGTACGCCTTGCCGCCGCACTGCGTGTCCCGCACGTCGGTCGGTACGAGCGCGTGAACGCACCACCGGTAGCCACTGCCCATCAGGCGTCGCCACCACGGCCGCCGCACGACGGAACCTGGGACATAGCGCGAAGCGATCGCGATATCGGCGCCGTCGTCGATCGCGCGCACGAACTTGTCGATGATCTCGACCGGGATCGTGAGATCGGCGTCGAGGAAGACGATCGGGTCGCCCGTCGCACTGCCCACGCCGGCGCGCACCGCCGAGCCCTTGCCGCGGTGCGAGAGGGGCAGGTACCGATAGGTGATGCCACCCTGCGGCAGCGCCGCGACCGCGTCGGCGAACGCTTCGCCGGTGTGATCGGTCGAGCCATCGTCCGCGACGATGATCTCGGCGGGGGTCCCGCGCTGGCTGAAATATTCCGCGCATGCCGCGAGGCTCGCCGCGATGCGGCGAGCCTCGTTATAGGCCGGAAGAACCAGGGAGAGCAGCGGCTACCTGCGGGGCGGACCGCTCCGCCGGAAGCCTCCCCCACCGCCGCCACCGGGTCCACCCGGCCGGAACCCGCCTCGGTCGCCGCCTTCGCGGTCATTGAAGCGCGCCCGTTCGGCGCGCTGCCGCTCCTCGAAGCCGTTGCCGTCCTCTTTGACGGCGCGCATCGACAGGTTCACGCGGCCCTGCCGGTCGACCTCAGCGACCTTGACGCTGACCTTGTCACCGACCTTCACGACGTCCTCGATCCGGTTCACGCGCTCGGACGAGATCTCGGAGATCCGCACGAGGCCTTCCTTGCCGGGAAGGTACTCGACGAACGCGCCGATCGACATGATCCGCGTGACCTTGCCATCGAAGACCTCGCCCACCTCGGGCTCCCTGGTGAGTCCCTGGATCATCTGCTTGGCCTTCTCGCGGCCCTCGGCCTTGGCGCCGGTGATGCGCACGGTGCCGTCGTCCTCGAGCTCGATCGCGGTGCCGGTCTCGCTCTGGATCGCGCGGATCATCTTGCCACCGGGGCCGATGACCTCGCGGATCTTGTCCGGGTGGATCTTGATCGTCTCGATGCGCGGCGCCCAGAACGACAGCTCCGGACGTGGCGCGCTGATCACGTCACGCATCGCGCTCAGGATGAACAGGCGGGCCTCGCGTGCCTGCGCGAAGGCCTGTCGCATGACATCGAGCGAGATGCCCTTGATCTTGATGTCCATCTGCAGCGCGGTGATGCCCTTCTCGGAGCCGCAGACCTTGAAGTCCATGTCGCCGTAGTGGTCCTCGAGGCCCTGGATGTCCGTGAGGATCGTGTACTTGTCTCCAGAGGTGACCAGGCCCATGGCGATGCCGGCGATCATCTCCTTGATCGGAACGCCCGCGTCCATGAGCGAGAGCGTGGAGCCACAGGTGGACGCCATCGACGACGAGCCGTTCGACTCGAGCGTCTCGCTCACGACACGGATCGTGTACGGGAACTCCTCCTTCGTGGGGAGGACCGGCATGAGAGCACGCTCCGCCAGCGCCCCGTGGCCGATCTCGCGCCGGCCCGCGCCGCGCATCATCCGCACTTCACCGACCGAGTACGGCGGGAAGTTGTAGTGGTGCATGTACCGCTTGGTGTCGACGGGCGACAGCGTGTCGATGATCTGCTCGTCACCCGTCGGACCGAGCGTCGTGATGGACAGGACCTGCGTCTGTCCGCGCGTGAACAGACCGGAGCCGTGCGTCCGGGGCAGCACGCCGACTTCGATGGAAAGCTGCCGGATCGTCTTGGTGTCGCGGCCGTCGGGCCGCAGGTTCTCCTCGGTGACAGCGCGACGGAACTCCTCTTCGAGGATCTCTTCGTATGACGCTGCGACCTCTTCGGCGAGGACGAGGCTGCCCTCATCCTTGACGAACTGCGCGATCGCCTCGGCCTTCAGCAGGTCGAGGCCGCTCTCCCGCTGGGCCTTGTCTGGATTGCGCAGCTTGGCCCGGACGCGCTCTTTGAGGTACGCGACGACGGGCGCGAGCTTCTCGCGGTTGTCGATGGGCGGCGCGATGGGGAGCTTCGGCTTGCCGACGGCGCGTCGCAGCTCCTCCTGCGCGTCGCAGAGCTCGCGAATGCCCTCCTGCGCGAGCGCGAGAGCCTCCACGAGGAAGTCCTCGGTCACCTGACGGGCGCCCGCCTCGATCATCATGATCGAGTCGCGCGTCCCGGCGACGACGAGGTCGAGATCGCTCTCGATCATCTGCTCGATGGTCGGGTTGAGCGTGAGCTTGCCGCCCACGGTGCCCACGCGAACGCACCCGATCGGCCCTTCGAAGGGCGCGTCCGAGATGGTCAGCGCGGCGGAGGCGGCGTTGACGACGAGCACGTCGTAGTCGTTCTCCTGGTCCGCTGACCAGGCGGACGCGACGATCTGCACGTCGTTTTTGAATCCCTTAGGGAAGAGCGGGCGGATGGGTCGGTCGGTGAGCCGCGCGGTGAGGATGCCCTCCTCCGAGGGTCGGCCCTCGCGGCGCGGGAATGAACCGGGGATCTTTCCCGCGGCGTACAGGCGCTCTTCGAAGTCGACGGTGAGCGGGAAGAAGTCGATGCCTGGCCGGATGGTCTTCGCGACCGTGGCTGCGGCGAACACGATCGTGTCGCCGTAGCGCACCGTGACGGCACCGCCCGCCTGCTTGGCGAACTTACCTGTTTCGAAGACGAGCGGCTTTCCGTTGATGGTGGCTTGGGCTTGCGTGACTGGCATGTGTTGTTTGGGGTGTCGCCTCTAAGAAAAGACCCAGGGAACTCCCTGGGTCATCCGCGCTCTCGCGGCCTCGCTACCGCCGCAGTCCGAGTCGCCCGATGATCGCCTGATACCGCTCGGGTGACTTCTGATGCAGGTACGCGAGGAGCCGCCGCCGCTGTCCGACCATCTGGAGCAGGCCGCGCCGACTGGAATTGTCGTGGCGGGCCGCACGTAGGTGTTCGGTCAGATGCTTGATGCGCTGCGTGAGGACCGCGATCTGGACCTCCGGCGAGCCGGTGTCCTTGTCGTCGCGCCTGTAGGTCTCAATGACCTCACGCTTGGATGTCGTCGTCGCGGGCGGCACCCACTGTCCTTTCTCTGATCCGTAGATCTTGTTTTGTTCCGATCAGTGTACCCGACGATGTGACCGACCGTCACGAATGCGGCCGGTCTCGTAATGCGGCCCGTGTGGCCTCGACATCGCGAGCGATCTGTTCGGTCAGCTCCGCAGCGCTCGCGAAGCGCAGCTCGTCGCGCAGGCGCTTCACGAACGCGGCCTCGATCGTCTCGCCGTAGACATCGCCCTCCCAGTCCAGCAGGTACGCCTCGAGCCCTCGATCGCCGCCGCCGAAGGTCGGCCGTACACCGAGGCTCGCCGCGGCCACGACCTCTTCGTGGCGCACGCGCACCGTCATCGCGTAGATGCCGTCGCGTGGCAGGAGGCGCTGCGGCGGAACGGAGAGGTTGATCGTCGGGAACCCGAGCTCTCTACCCCGCTTCTCGCCGTGGACCACCGTACCGCGCACGCTGTACGGGCGGCCGAGGAGGACGGCCGCCCCGGTCACGTCGCCGACGAGGAGCGCGTTGCGGATCCGCGTCGAGCTGACCACTTCCCCGCCCTCCATCACCGGGCTCGCGACGACCACGTCAAAGCCGTGCCTGACTCCGGCCGCCGCGAGCGCGCGCACGTTCCCGCCGCGCGCGTGGCCGAACTGGAAGTCCTCGCCCACGAAGATGCGGCGCACCTGACCGGCGCCAACGAGGCGGCGTACGAACTCGTTCGCCGGCAGCGCCGCGAAGTCCCGGGTGAAGTGGAAGACGACGACGTCCTCCGCGCCACCCGCGTGCAGCAGACGCACGCGGTCGTCCACGTCCGACAGCGCCGACGGCGGAGCGCCGGGCGCGAGCGCTTGGATCGGGAGTGGGTCGAACGTCGCCGCGAGCGATCTGCCGCCCAGCTGCTTCGCGCCTTCGGCGGTCTGCCGGATCAGCGCCTGATGACCGACGTGGACACCGTCGAAGACGCCGATCGCGATCGCGATCGGACCTTGGGGCCAGCCGTTGAAGTCGCTGAGCACGCCCACGCGTGAAAACTAGTCGAGAGCGCTCCCAGCGGGTGCGGGCAGTGGCTCGGTCGCGAGCGTCGGGACGGGCTCACCCACGCGCGCGCCAGCGCTCGACGGCGCCGCCGCGGCCGCCGATCCCCGCTGCGCGGTGGCGATCTCGCGGGTTCTCCTCGCTCGCACCCGCCTCCTCGCCGGCACTCTCGCCTCTGCCGTCAGGAACAAGACCGGCGTGGCCACGGCGAGGATGTAGCCGAGGTAGTTCCCCTGGAAGTAGCGCCCGAAGAAGAGGAACGCGAGAAGCGTCAGCGCGTATCCGGTCAGCAGCGTCGCGAGTGTCGGTCGCTGCCAGAGCCTCCACATCCACCACAGCGCTATCGGCGTCGCGACGGCGATCTCGATCGCGGCGAACGGGAAGTCAGCTTGCGGGAACGGGATGACGCCAAGAGCGAGCAGCAGCGCCGAGAACCCCATACCCGAGATCGGATACGTCCATGCGGCGCCGCCGGCGTTGTAGTTGACGACATCGTCGTAGAACGCGGCGAAGTCGTTGATCAGGAACGGGAGGAACGTGACGGCGAGGAAGAGCGTCGCCGGCCACAAGGGGCGCCAAAGCGCGTCCCAGCCCTCGCGCAGGGTGCGCGGCCGCCGCGTGGCGACGAGCCACACCGCCACGAACGGCATGATGAACACGGCGTGCAGCTTCACCGCCGCGGCGACGGCGATCGCCAGCGGGCCCAGCGTCCGACGATCGCGCTGAAGCAAGACGAGGCCCGCGAAGAGGAAGAGCAGCACGAAGAAGTCGTTGCGGCCCTCGACGACGAATGGGAAGAGCTGCGGGTTCAGTCCGAGGAGGGCGACAAGCGCCAGGCGGTTGTCGACGCGCTTCGCCAGGAGCGGCACGACCGCGAGTGTCGCGATGTACGCCGGCGCGTAGAGGTAGCGCTGGTCCCAGAACAGCCCCACCTTGTCGAAGAGCCATACGAACGGCGTTGTGACGAGGAAGAGGAACGGGAAGTACGTCAGGTGATAGAGCGCGGGATTGTTCACCATCGGCCAGTAGTACAGAGGTGTGTCGAGATAGTCGGCGACGTACGGGTTCTGCCCGAGCAGGAGCTTCCGTGCGGCCCATTCGACCATCAGAGCGCCGTCGTGGATGTACGTGTACGGCTTTCCGGTCTCGCGCAGCACGATCGACGCGAGCGTCGGTACCAGAACGAAAACCGCGACGATGGACGCCACATGCCACGCGCGCTGGCGCGGCGTGAACGCCGCGCGCGAGCGGTGATCGCGCAGCGCGTAGGCGAGCGGCAGGACCCCGCATGCGATAAGGAACAGAAGGTCGGGGCCGAAGGGGAACAGCTGCCAGAGCGGCACATCGCGCGTCGCCGCGACGGTCGTATGGTTCGCGAACAGCAGCAGCCAGTTCGCGGTGCCGACCGCGCTCACGACCTTCGCGTCGAGCGACAGGTCGCGCCAGGCCAGGAGTGCGGCGAGCGTAAAGCGCTCAGCGGCCTTGATCACGTGCGTCCCCCTGCGCCGACGATTTTACCGGCCGGATCGTCGAGATAGCGGCGAGGGAGCGCGAGCGTGGACTCATCCATGACCCGCAGTCGCGCGACCGCGGCATCGCGACCGGCGGTGCGCAGCGCCTCGATACCGACGGCGTCGGCCACGTCGATGGCGCCGATCGCGAGCCGCCGCAGCGCGGCGAGATGAGCAGCCGAGCCGAGCGCTCGTCCAAGATCGCGCGCGATCGATCGGACGTACGTGCCGCTTCCGCACACGATCAGCAGGCGCGCGTCGGGAGGATTCCAGTCCGTCATCTCGAGTCGATATACCTGCACCTCTCGCGCCGCCAGCTCGAGCGTCTCCCCCGCGCGAGCGCGTGAGTACGCGGTGCGGCCGCCGACCTTCACCGCGGCATAGGCGGGCGGGATCTGCTGTATCGCGCCCCGTAATGGAACGAGCGCGGCTTCGACATCGACCGCGCCGGAAGGGACCGCTGCACTGCGTGTCGTCTCGCCCTCCCGGTCGTCGGTCGCCGTCTCGCTCCCGAACCGCACAAGCGCGTCGTACACCTTCGGCGCGGTGTGAAGGCGCTCGGTCTCGCGCGTCGTCAAGCCGACAAGCAGCGCGAGGAGTCCGGTCGCTAGCGGATCGAGCGTTCCGCCGTGACCGACGCGCCGCACGCCGAGGACGCCTCGCGCCACCGCGACGACGTCATGCGAGGTCCAACCCTCGGGCTTGTCGATCGCGAGTACGCCGGCGAGCGCCTCGCTCAGGCTATCCCTTCAGCGACCGGTACGGCCCGCGCGGCCGCGAGCGCCTCGCGCGCGGCGCGGAGCACCGCTTCGCGCGTCACGGCGAGGTCGCCGCTCATGAGCGCACCCGCCGCGCGTACGTGCCCGCCGCCGCCGAAGCGCGCCATGACGGCCGACGCGTCGACCGAGGGCGCCCACGCCGAGGTGCGGCACGAGACCTTGACCGCGCCCGCCTCGTACTCGTTGAAGAGCAGAGCGACGCGCATCCCGTTCGCACGGGCGAGCTGCTCCACGAGCCCCGAGATGTCCTCGTCCCGGGCCTCGGCGTTCGCGAAATCCTCGCGTGTGACCTCGGTCCACACCAGCTCTCCGCCCTGCTCGCGGCGCATCTTCGCGAATGCGAAACCCCAGAGCTTGAGCGCCTGGAAGCGCTTGTTGCGGAAGACGTTGTAGGTGATCGCCTGAAGGTCGGCGCCGGCCTCGCGCAGCCTCGCGGCGCGCTCGAGGGCGCGCGCGTCGGTCGACGGGAACTGGAACGAGCCGGTGTCGGTCATGATGCCGATGAGTGCCGCGGTCGCCATGTCGCTCGTCCATGTCACGCCGAGAGCGTCGATGACGCGCGACACGAGCTCGGCGGTCGCGGCCGACGAGACGTCGACAAGGTTCACCGAGCCGAAGCGATCGTTCGATGCGTGGTGGTCGATATTCACGAGCGTCGGGCCGTCCGGTAACGCGAACTTCGCGCGCTCGACCGAGCCGAAGTCGACCGTGACGATCACATCGGCGCTGGCGGGTGGCGGGTCGGTCGTGTAGCGATCGGCCCACGCGAGAAATTGCGCGTGCTCGGGCACCGCGTCCGCGCAGTGCAGAGTCACACGCTTGCCGAGGGCGTCGAGCGCGAGGCCGAGCGCGATCCCGGAGCCGATCGTGTCGGGGTCGGGGTCGCGGTGCGAGACGATCGCGACGCTCTTCGCGCCGCGCAGCGCGTCGACGAGCTCCTTCACGACCGTCCTTCCCGCTCTCGTGCCTCGCGCAGCAGCGTGGAGATGCGCGCCGCGCGCTCCGCGGTCTGGTCGGACACGAACGTGAGATCCGGCACGTAGCGAAGCTCGGTGCGCTCTCCGATCTCGTGCCGCAGGTACGGACGCGCCTCGTTGAGCGCGGTGATCGTGGACTTCACCTGCTCCTCGTCGCCGAGGACGCTGACGTGGACCTTCGCGGTGCGCAGGTCGGAGGTGATCTCGACACCGGTCACGGTCGCGAACGCGATGCGCGGATCGCGAAGCTCTTCGCTGATGATCATGCCGAGCTCGCGTTGCAGGAGCGCGTTGACGCGATCCGCTCGCTTGTACGCCATGGCGCGATTACCTCGGCTTTGGCTGGACGGTGTACGCCTCGATGACGTCGCCGACCTGGATGTCGTTCGTGCTCAGCGTGATGCCGCACTCGAGACCCGCGGCGACCTCGCGCACGTCGTCCTTCACACGGCGCAGCGACTCGATGTGCCCGTCGTGCACGGCCTCGCCGCCGCGCAGCAGCCGCGCCTGCACGCCACGGCGCATGACGCCGTCGAGTACGCCGCAGCCCGCGATGGTGGTCTTGCCCGCGGTGAAGATCTGCCGGACCTCGGCGTGGCCGATGATGGTCTCGACCATCACTGGCTCGAGCATGCCGGTGAGCGCCTTCTGGACGTCGTCGAGCAGCTCGTAGATCACCTTGTACACGCGCACGTCGACGTTGGTCTGATCCGCAACGCGCTTCGCCGGCGCTTCCATCTTCGTGTTGAAGCCGATGACCACCGCGCCGGACGCCGCTGCGAGCGTGAGGTCCGACTCGGTGATGTCGCCGACGGCGTCGTGGATGACCTGGAGACCGACCTCTTCCTGCGGGATCTTCGCGAGCGCGCCCTTGATCGCCTCGAGCGAGCCCTGTACGTCGGCCTTGAGGATCAGCTTGAGCTCCTTGGCCTTGCCTTCCTTCACCTGCGCGAACATCTCATCGAGCGTCGCCGGCTTCTCCGCCGCGCCGGCTCCCGCGCGCTCGCGCGCGTTCGCCGCGACGAGAGCCTTGGCCATCTTCTCGTCAGGGACGACGCGGAAGACATCGCCGGCCTCCGGCACACCCGGCAGGCCGAGGATCTCGACCGGGCGAGACGGCTCGGCGCGCCCGACGGGTTTGCCCTTGTCGTCGGTCATCGCTTTGACGCGTCCCGCCGAAACGCCGGCGACGACGAAGTCCCCGCGCTCGAGCGTGCCGGTCTGCACCAGGACCGTCGCGACCGGCCCACGTTTGGTGTCGAGGTGCGCTTCGACGACGCGGCCTCCGGCGGGCCGATCGGGATTGGCGGTCAGCTCCTCGACGTCCGCGACGAGAAGCACCGTCTCGAGGAGATCCTCGAGACCCATCTTGGTGCGGGCCGACACCGCGACGAGCGGCGTGTCCCCGCCGTACTCCTCGATCGTGACGCCGTGCTCCGCGAGCTGGGCCTTGACCTGATCGGGATTCGCGTCGGCCTTGTCCATCTTGTTGAGGGCGACGACGATCGGTACGGCCGCGGCCTTCACGTGTGCGATGGCCTCGATCGTCTGCGGCTGCACACCGTCGTCGGCGGCAACGACGAGGATCGCGACGTCGGTGATCTGCGCACCGCGGGCGCGCATCGCGGTGAACGCCTCGTGGCCGGGCGTATCGAGGAACGTGACCTTCCGGTCCTTGTACTCGATCTGGTACGCGCCGATGTGCTGCGTGATCCCGCCGGCCTCTCGCGCGGTGACGTTGGTGGTGCGGATCGCGTCGAGCAGGCTCGTCTTGCCGTGGTCGACGTGGCCAAGGATGGTGATGACCGGCGGGCGAGGCTTGAGCTTGCTCGCGTCGTCCTCGGTCCAGAGATCCAGCTTGAGCGGCGCGATCTCGGCTTCCGTGTCCTCGACGACCGGCGCGGCCTCTTCCTCGGCTTTGGTCTCGATGCCCAGCTCCGTCGCGACGAGGCTGGCGGTGTCGAAGTCGATCGTCGTGTTGATCGACGCCATCGTGCCCATGTTCACCAGGGCACGCATGAGGTCGACGATGCTGACGTCGAGAAGCGTCGCGAGCTCCCGCACCGAGACCTGCTTCGGAAGGACGACAGGGGCGCGGCCCTCGATGACCGCCACGGCCGGCGCAGCCTGCTCGACCGGCGCGACGACCGGCTGCGGGCGCTGTGGCCTACGGCCCCGCGGACGGGGGCCGCGCTGTGGCGGGAAACGGCGTGGTCGTGCTTTGGGCAATTACGCGGTCTCCTTCTCTCGTACGCGAGCTGCTTCGCTTAGTTCTACCTTCAATCGCTCCGCCGTGACGTTGTCGACCGGGATCTCCAGCGCCTTCGCAAGCGCCCCGTCGCGCAGTCCCCGGTCGAGACAGGCCTCGTCTGGATCTAGGTACGCGCCCCGTCCGGGGGCTTTGCCACGAAGGTCCACCGTCAGCTCGCCTGAGGGTGATCGAACGATGCGCACGAGCTCCCGCTTCGCGCGGACGGTGTGGCAGGCCACGCACGTCCGCTGCGGCAGAGGCCGGCGGGCGACGCCCGCGGTCCCCTTCGGGCTAACGGCGTTCCTTCTTCTTCTTGGCTCCCAGGAGCGCTCGATCTTCTTCGTCCAGCTCCTCCTCGTCCGCCATCGCGGACTCGGCCTCGACCTCCGCGATCAGATCGTGGCTGGGCTCCGCGTCTTCCTCGACCGGGGCGGCCACTTCGACCGCGACCGCCTCGGGCTCCGGCTCGGGTTCCGGCTCGAGCTCGGCGCGGACCTCGGACTCGCTGCGGATGTCGATGCGCCAACCGGTGAGCTTCGCCGCCAGCCGGGCGTTCTGGCCTTCCTTGCCGATCGCGAGCGAAAGCTGCCGATCCGGGACGACGACGTACGCGGTCTTGTCATCGGTGACGATGTCGACACGCACCACGTGGGCCGGCTCGAGGGCGTTGGCGACGTACTGCTCGGGCTTCTCGTTCCATTCGATGATGTCGATCTTCTCGCCGCCGAGCTCGTTGACGATCGCCTGCACGCGAAGCCCGCGCTGGCCGATGCACGCGCCGCGCGCGTCGATGCCGGGCTGGCGCGCGCGAACGGCGATCTTGGTGCGCGATCCGGACTCACGCGCGATACCGACGATCTCCACCTGGCCGTGGTAGATCTCCGGCACCTCGAGCTCGAAGAGGCGCTTCACCAGGTTCTTGTGCGAGCGGCTGACCATGATCTGCGGCCCGCGCAGCGTGCGACGGACCTCGACGACCACGACCTTGCGGTGCTGGCCGATGAAGTAGCGCTCGTGCGGCGCCTGGTCGGCGCGCGGCAGGATCGCCTCGGCCTTGCCGAGCTCCATGATCGCGGAGCCGGCCTCGAACCGGCTGATCTGACCGTTGATGATGTCGCCCTCGCGGTCGGCGTACTCCGCGAACACCTGCTCGCGCTCGGCCTCACGCAGCGACTGCTGGATCACCTGCTTCGCGGTCTGCGCGCCGATGCGTCCGAGGGCCGCCGCGGACTCTTCGAGCGGGACGATGTCACCGAGCTGGACGTCGGGCTTGATCCGCTTGGCGGCGTCCAGCTGGATCTGGAGTTTGGGGTCCTCGACCTTTTCGGTCACGGTCTTCAGGAGGTAGACCTTGAACGCACCCGTGGTGATGTCGACCTTGACGTCGATGTTCTCCTCGGCGCCGTAGGCGCGTTTTAGGGCCCTGGCGATGATGTCGCCAACGACCTCTTTGGGGAGACCCTTCTCGGCGGAGAGCTGTGCAAGACCGGTCACGAGTTCTCGGTTCATCGCCGGCTCTCCCCCTCATTCAATTAGTCTTCGTTCCCCGCTACGCGGAGAGATCAGCCAGGCCGCCGCACGGGCGACAAAAAAAGTGGGGTCGACCCACTTTCAGCGGCGCCCGCGACTCCCGGGCATCGAACCGGAAGCCGTCGATGAAATTGTAGCAAGGGGAGCAACTTCGGGCTTTGGCCGCCGCCCGCGTTCTAGGTGAGGTTGTTCCCGATGTTCGAGAACTGATTCGACAGCTGGTCCCTGAGAAAGATCATCGCGATGATGATCGTGATCGCGATAACGGCGATGATGAGTGCGTATTCCACCAAGCCCTGTCCTGACTCCTCTACCCAAAATCGACCCATTCCCACTCCTTCCAGGCGGGTCGGCGGCCACGAGTAGCCTGCCATAGCGCCAGGCTTGCCTGCTAGGTCGTGCGGCCGCCCCGGACGCTCACCGTCACCGTCCTGCGACCCCGACGCGCGCCGCCGAGCGGAGGGCGGCGGTGACGCGCTCCTCCGTCGTCGCGGACCCTACCGGCGGGACGCCACGCAGGGCCGAGGTCGCCTCGGCGGCGGTGTAGCCCAGGGCCTGAAGCGCCGCGGCGGCCTCGTCCTCGGCCAGCACGCCGGTGGGCTCCCGCTCCGGACCGGTCCTGCCGATCTTGCCCTTGAGCTCGACGATCACCCGTTCCGCCGTCTTCTTCCCCACCCCCGGTGCTCGCGCGAGCGCGGCCGCATCGCCCGAGGCGATCGCACCGGCGAGCGCAGTAGGACTCGAAACGGACAGGAGCGACAGCGCGGCCTTCGGGCCGACCTGGGGGACCGTGATCAGAAGCTCGAACAGTGCGAGCTCGTCGCGCGTCTCGAACCCGAAAAGCTGCTGCGCGTCATCGCGGACGACGTGATGCGTGTGCAGCGCGACCGTGTCGCCTGACGGATGCCGCGGAACGAACACCTTGTAGCCGACGCCACGCACATCGACGACGACGTGATCCGCGCCGCGCGCGACAACTTCGCCGCTGACGTACGCGATCACTCGATGCTGTCGCCGTGCGGGCGCGCGGGTCCTGCCGCGGATCGCCAGCGGGCGCATCGCTCTCTCGAAACGGGCCCGCTCCGCACACGCTCTGTCACGCGTGCTCGTACCGCGGCCTCGACTCTCGTTCGCGATGC
>Ga0114129_10005755_pt1 | contig 17564 bp, 9 predicted proteins | sample RhiMetdeltSRZDD1_FD_80071 | JGI IMG/M metagenome (GOLD analysis project Ga0114129, IMG submission 80071) | Populus rhizosphere microbial communities from Tennessee, USA - Rhizosphere MetaG P. deltoides SRZDD1 (version 2) (version 2) | ecosystem: Host-associated > Plants > Roots > Rhizosphere >...
GCCCCAGGTGTCGTTCATCGTCATGCAGCTTTCCCAATCGATGCCCGGGAGACCCGTCGGTGGGATCTGCTGTTCAGGAGTTCCGAAGTCTCCCGAATACTGCTGGTCAGTTTTGCTCAAACCTTCCATTCCCTTTCGGCCTTTGCCTACGCGATTGTTGATGATGATGTTGGGCTTCAATGAGCGAACGTATTGATAGAGATCTTTGCCGTCGGCTTCGGTCCACCAATCCTGCCATTCTCCGTCGAACCACAACACCGCCGGATTGTAAGCCGTGATGAGCTCGCGAAGTTGCTCCTTCATGTACTTGACGTACTCTTCCTTGCCGCCCGGCTTCACTTTAGTCAACCGGTTTCCAGCGGTCGGATCTTTTCCGGGTACGTCGATGTACGCGGACGGGTGATGCCAGTCCAGGATCGAGTAATAGAAGCAGAATTTCAGACCTTGCTTATTCGCTTCATCGGCAAGCGCACGCATCGGGTCTTTGCCATAAGGCGTAGCGTCGACGATGTCGTACTTGCTGACGCGGCTGTCGAACATCGAGAACCCGTCGTGATGCTTCGAAGTAATCACGATGTACTTCATGCCGGCGTCTTTGGCGATTCGGACCCATTCGGCTGCGTTGAATTTGACCGGATTGAATCTCGGAGCGAACTTCTCGTATTCATCGCGCGGGATGCTGGCCCAGTCCATGATCCATTCGCCTATTCGTTTCGAGCGTTGTCCTTTGTACTCTCCGGCGGGCACGGCGTAGAGTCCCCAGTGTATGAACATTCCGAAGCGGGCTTCACGCCACCATCTCATTCGGCGGTCGCGCTCAGGCTGTGTTTCATCGGTTGCGGACCGGCGGCCTATCGCTTCGGCGGAGTTCCCGGTAGACACGCCCGCCGGAACCAGATATGTAACCAGCAGAACAACGCACAGCAGTGATCTCTTGACCATGAACCGGTCTCCTCTGAAAGAGCGTAGTCCGGAGGTTCGTAGGTCGGCCTTTAGCGGAAGTGACTTCGCGTCTTTGCGGATCTTGGCGTCTTTGCGCGAAACGCGGCTTCAAGTGAGATGAAATCTTATCGAGTCAGTTTTCGCGCAAAGACGCCAAGATCCGCAAAGATTCGCGAAAACGCAAAGTAAACATCCGCCTGAAGACCGGCCGACGAACAATCAGATTTTGACAACTCGTCCCTCTTCGATCGCTTGATTCGCCGACAACACAGCCACTGCCGCATTCCGTCCGACTTGTACGTCCACCACTGCTTTCTTTCCCTCGCGAATGCAGGAGACATACGATTCAAGCTCTCGATAAACGGCGCTGCGTCGCTGGGTCTCTTGCGGCGCCACCTGAGCGCCCTCCTTCTGGGTCTGCTGCGAGGCTTTCATAGTTTCGCCGGTGGCGCCAATCACCGTCGCGCCTTCGGCTTTGACGAGTTCAGGCGGTTCCTTCTCACGAAAGTAAAGCGCCTTGTCCCAGCCCATCTCGATCGTTCCTTCAGTGCCCATAACCACAATGTGTTCGCCGTCGTGAGCATTGGTAGTTGTCGAGCTGAACGTCACCTTCTGACCCGCAGCATAGTTGTAAGTAACAACCACGTTGTCATAGGTCTCGCGTCCGTCCTTCCAATAATCGATTCCGCCCATGCCGGTGACCGCCACCGGCGGCGAGCCGAGGATCAGGTTGCAGATCTCGATCATGTGCGAGCCCAGCTCGCACATCAGCCCGCCCGAGTAGCGCTTGTACATCCGCCAGTTGATCAGGTGCTCGAGATCAGGATAGCCCCACGGGCTCGGATCGAAAGTAACTTTGGGAACAGGGCGGCGCCAATCGCCGTTGCGATGCCACATGCATCGAATGTAAGTGACCTTTCCAAGCGCGCCGTCGCGCGACATGTCAACCACTTTGCGGATGACAGGATCAAATCGGTGCTGATGCCCGACCTGAAGGACCTGCGACGGGTGCGCGCTGGCTGCCTGGACAATCTGGTCGCACTGCTTCATCGAATACATCATCGTCTTTTCGACGAACACGTGCTTCCCGGCATCGAGCGCCGCAAGAGCAATCTCGTAATGCATGTGTAACGGCGTAGCGATCACCACCGCGTCCACATCTTTGCTCTCGAGCAGTTTTCGATAGTCGGTGAAGGTCTTCGGCTCGCTGCCGGCGAGAGTGACTCCTTTTTTCAAGTTCGGCTCGAAGATGTCGCACATTCCAGTGATCTTCGAGTTGGGAACCGTCGCGAGATTGCGGATCAGGCTGCTGCCTTGCGATCCAGCTCCGATGACGCCCGCATTCACCCGTTCGTTTGCGCCCCGAACAGCTCCGAGGGCCGGCCCGCTTGAAGAACCGAGCATCAGGCCCGCCGCGCCGAGCGTCGTCGCCTCCAGGAAATCTCGCCTCGACAGCTTTAGTCTGCTTTCGTTCATAACGCCTCCGTTAGAAATTCAGCCTTGCACAGCCTAACCCGCCCTCGGGCTGGCTATAGTAAAGGATGGCGCGAATGTGAGGGCGATTCTTCAAAAACGCCCTCGCCTTCTCGACTCCCATAACCATAAGCGCTTTCGAGAGCGCTTCGGCCTCAACCCCGCTTCGCGTAAGTATCGTCGCGCTCAAGAGCCCTTCAATCGGACGCCCGATTCGCGGGTCCATTATATGACAATAAGTTTTTCCGCCGGACTCGAATGTTTTTTCGTGACAGCCCGAAGTCGAGACCGACTCATCTTTGAGATCGATGGCTGCAAGTTGGCGGGAACGATTCATCGGGTCGCTCACCTCAACCCGCCATGCAGGTTGACCGGGCGGCGAGCCGATCGCGCAAATGCTGCTCGATCCCGAGCTGATGAATGCCGAGGTCACGCCGCTTGCGCGCAGAATCTCGGCGGCTCGATCTACCGCATAGCCCTTCGCAATGCCGCCCAAATCAAGCTCTACTCCGTCACGGTCAAAACGGATCGTGTGGGTCCGTTCATTCAACAAGACATGGTTGAACCCAACCCGCGTCATGACTGTTTTCAGCTCGGCTGGCTCGGGCACTCGCCCCTGGCTATTGAAAAACCCCCAGGCCTTCATCAACGGGCCGACTGTTATATCAAAAGTGCCGCCGGTCGTTCGACTGTAAGCAGTGGAAAGTTTTAGAAGATCGAACAACTCCTTCTCGACGATCACGTCTTCACGCGCCGCGTTGCGATTGATGTACGTCAGCTCGCTCGCGTCCGAGTAGTTGCTCATCTGGCGATCCAGCCGGTCGATCTCGTCGAAGGCCGCTTCGGCAGCCTGGGCCAGCCGAGCGCGATCCGGTCCATAAGCGATGATCTCGAACTTCGTCCACATCAGCCGCCGCGCTTCCTGATACATAACCCGCTGGTCCTGCGATGCAGACGAGACCGGCCAGGCGCTGCCGACAACCACCGCAGCCGTAACAATAATCAACACGCTTGTGAATCTCGCGATCATTCGTCTACCCGCACAGCTACTTCGAAAATCTTGCCACAAACCCTCCACCGGCGCGCAACTCAATAGTCAGAATATCCCTCGCGCTCACTGTTGTCTGCTCGATATTGACTGCCGCCGCTTCCTCATTACGATCGCGCACGAGCATCGCATGATAGGGGTCGTTGTCGAGAAACGAGAGCATGACTTTGATTGTTTTGGCGATCGGGCCATTCATAATCGTCAAAAACCATCGGTTCCCATTCCTCTTCGCAAACGCCGCGATCTCGCCAATCTCACACACGGGTAGCGCGATGGTTTCATCCCAAACGCTCGGCATGCTCTTGATCATATCAACCGCGGGATTCTCTAAAATGCTTTTTGGATGCGCGCCGTAGATCAGAACCGGAGAAGTAAAGATGGCGGCGCTTGCGATCTGGTGCGCCCACGAAGTCTCGCGGCGTCGCTCACCGAAGTGCACAGGGGTATAGTCGGCGTGCCCGGCAAGCATTCGCGTGAAAGGAAGAGTCGTGTCGTGCATCGACCGCGCCTGCATGCTTCGAGCCTCCATGCCTTTGATCGCCTCTCGGGTCATCTCATTGGGCCAGGTGCGCGATTCGCCCGCGGGCTTATTGGCCCCGTGGAAGTCAACCATGATTCTGTGCTTCGCCGCCTCCTCGAGCAGGGTTTGATACAGGTCAATGATCTCTTTCGCTTCGTGATCGAAGAAGTCGATTTTCGCGCCGGCTACGCCAACGTCGTTGCAAAGCTTGAAGAACTTCCGGCGAGCTTCCGGGGTTCTCAAGTCGCGGCTGTGCTTCCAGAACCATACTCCTACTTTGTTCTGCTTGGAGTAAGCGGCGAGCTCTCGCATCTGATCTTCGGTCCACTTCTGCCAGAAACCCTCCACGACGTTGTATTCAAATCCCAACTGGCCGGCAAGTTTCGAGAACTCCTTCATACCATCGAGGGTGTTCTCCCCGCCGTCAAGGTATTTCCAAACCGCACGACCTGGTCTCACCCAGTCGGTGTTCACCCCTCGCGGAAAGAGGTTCTTGTCGGGCGGCGGCGAAACATTATGCACGATGTCGCAGTTGACCAGCGCGTTCAGGTCAGCGCCGATCATCACGACTCTCCACGGAGTCGTGATCGTTCCGGTGATTGCCGCAGGGTTGGCCAGGCGCTTGCCTTCCTCAGCGCCGTATCTAAGCCTGAACGGATAGCTCACAGGCTCGGCATGTCCCAATTGAGCTTTGAAAACACGCTGCCCGTCGGCTTGCAGTGCCATGCCGCTGTAGTTGATCAATCCTGCTTCAGTGATGGCAGCATACCCGGCCCCGTTTGGCAGCTTGATCGTCAAAGGTGGGGCGGCCCATTCGCCGGCTTGAACTTCTGAAATCTCTTTGCGAGTGTGAATGCCCTCGTAGTGTCCTTCGAAGTCGTGATACCAGACAGAGCTTCCGTTTGGGATGGTGAACGCAGTAGCTTCGTCCGGCACTCTCTTGCCCTCGCCCGGTACAACATAACGAAAGGCAATTCCATCGTTGAACACGCGCACCTCGATCGCATAAGAGGTTTTGCTGTTTTTGTGTTTGAAGGAAATCTTAGCTCCGTTACAACGGTTGATCGCTTCGGAGTGGACGCCGCGCCACGGGTATCTCTCATTCACCCGGTAAACGTCCACCTTTCCCACATCGACTTCCTGCCCGAGATCAACGCCATCGACGATGATCCCCATCGTCGATGTCTCGAGCACGGGCTTATTGTTGAGCATAACTCGGTAGCTCAACCGGGTTTGATTGGCCAACGAAATCGCAAAACGCACGTTGCGTTCGGGGCTGGTAACCTGGACTTCACCTGTGGCGGATGTCACTAAGGACGCGGGCACGACTGCAGCATTACCGAGCTTGCTGAACGTTGAAGGGCAATCTGTCATTACGCACGGTATCGCGAGGGCTCGAAATAGAAATGCGCGGCGCGAGAAATACTCTTCCCGGTAGCCTGTATTCTTGACCATGCTTCTTACCTGGTTGTGAAGAAGAGAAACCATCGCTCCAAGCGCTCAAGATTATCTGGAAATCTTGGTTTTGCGGCGATGTTACCGGTAGCAATAGTACTTCCCGCCGATCGTAGAATCAAGTCCAATAGGGCTGATCAATCGGTCTCGAGAGCCGAGACTGGCCACAAAGGCAGGCGCCATCTAAGCCTTGACTCCTCCATTCACCAGCCACCCGCCGTCAACAAAGATGGTCTGCCCGGTGATGTAATCGCTCGCGTCCGAGGCTAGCAGGACGGTCGCCCCCGCCAGATCGGAAGCGGTGCCTGGGCGGCCCAAAGGGATCGGGCTGACGGCGCTCTCGTAAAGAGATGCGTCGGAAAAAATCGCATCAGTCATCTGGGTCCAGAAACGTCCGGGCGCAATCGCATTGACGCAAATGTTGTCGCGCGCCAACTCGACGGCGAGGCTGCGAGTCATTTGACGCATACCGCCTTTGCTGATGGCGTAGAGCGCTACGTTTGGAACAATTATCTCGAAGGCAACGGACCCGACATTGATGATCTTGCCTTTACCCTGCTTTCGCATTTTGGCGGCAGCTTCCTGGCAAGCGAAGAACGCTCCTTTCAGGTTCACTGCCATAAGACGATCCCAATCCGTTTCGGTGAAGCTATCAACCGGCTGGCGGATGTTGATGCCGGCGGCGTTTACCAAAATGTCCAGCCTTCCAAAGCGATCCGCTGTCTTGCCGATCATTTCCCGCACCGCGCTAACATCGCTCACGTCCGTGGGTAGAATGAACGACTGCCGCCCCAGGTCTTGAATCATCGCGGCGGCCTGTTCGAGCTCCGTCTTTGTGCGCGCCGCCAAAGCGATGTCGGCTCCGGCGTGAGCCAGGGCTAGCGCCATGCCAAGTCCCAGTCCCCGGCTTCCGCCGGTGACAAGCGCGACACGGCCATCCAGGCGAAGACTCGGCATCTCAAATTCTGACGGGATATAGGACCTATAGGACATATTTGGACCTATATTCACGCCGGCAGCAGAACGCCTTTGATGTTATCTCCTTGTGCCGACAGCATACGACGGAAAGCTTCGACCCCTTCCAACAGAGGAAAGGTCTTGATCCAGCTTCCGTCAACCTGGCCGGTCGCGAGTAAGTCCACGGCCAGCTTGAGCTCATCCAAAGAAGCAGCATAGCTTCCCTGCACTCGCCTTTCTGCCAGCGTCACCTCGTGCGAATCAATTGCAACCGTGTTCTCATGCAAACCGATCCAAACAGCCGTCCCGCCAGGACGAGTCGCAGCGAGCGCTTGTTTTTTTGACAAGCCGCTGCCAACCGCATCCACCACCAAGTCGGCTCCTTCACCGCCAGTGAGCCTGAACACTTCCGCAAGAAGGTCCTCGCGGCAGACATTGATGATGTGCTTCGCGCCCAGCGCGCTTGCCACGTTCAGACGTTCCTGGATCAAATCTGCGACTACAACATCTGCCGACGACAAACACTGAAATGCCTGCTGAGACAGAAGGCCGATCGGTCCCGCGCCCAAAATCACTACGATACTGGGATTGAGTTGCCGCGTAAGGCCGACTACGTGAACGCCATTCGCGAGCGGCTCCGCCAGGCTCGCCGCCTCCGCCGAAAGAGGCTCGGGCCAGGCCACCAAACACTTTTCGGGAGCGGTGACATACTCAGCGAAAGCGCCCGCTCGATTCATCCCGAACAACTGCCGCCGAGCGCAGAGGTGTGAGTCACCACGCGCGCAGCGCGCACATTCGCCACAGCCGAAAAGCGAATGTGAAACAACTCGCTCGCCGTTGGTAAGCGACCGAACGCCAGGGCCGACACGCTCGATTACGCCGCAGAACTCGTGACCCATAACGAGCGGCGGCACGCGCCTGGGACTCTGTTTCTTGAACGCCTCGAGCTCGCTGCCGCAAATGCCGCAGGCTGCTACTCGCAACAGCACCTCGCCTTCGCCGGGTATCGGCTCGGATTGATCTGCTATCTCCAACTGTAGATATTCAGGATAGAGTAGAACCTTCATAGCTTGTACCGAGCAATAACGATGAGCAAATGACCGGCTGCGCTTCAACATTCAGCAGATGTGTGCGCCTCGAGTTTCCACATAGACCGCGTAAAGGGATTGGCTGGCGGTCATGAATAAACGGTTTCGTTTCGGTCCACCGAAGCACAGGTTGCTGCAGGTCTCCGGCAAGAGAATCTGTCCGATGCGTTGTCCATCCGGCGCGAAGATGTGAATCCCATCGAATCCCGCGCCGGCCCAACCGGCACTCGACCAGATATTGCCGTCCACATCCGCTCGAACGCCGTCGGAACCGCCGGCAAGCTCTCCGTCCTTCGTCTTGAGTTTCATCGAAGCGAATTCGCGTCCTTTGCCAAGTCGCTTGCCATCTATGACGTCCCAAACTCTGATGTTTCGCGGCGCTTCACCATTAGGCGCAACGCCGGTGTCCACAACGTAGAGCTTTTTGTAGTCGGGCGAAAAGCAAAGGCCGTTGGGCTTGAACATTTCGTCGGTGACCAGATCCATGGCCGCGGTCTTAGCGTCGATCCGGTAGACGGCCTCCTTTATGTAGAGATCGCCTTTGTTTCCTTCATAGCCTTTCATGCTGCCGTAGCCCGGATCGGTAAACCAGATCCCGCCATCGGGATGGACCACGACATCGTTGGGCGCGTTGAGTGGCTTACCTTGCCACTTCTCGGCAAGCACACTGACCGCGCCATTGTGCTCGTAGCGCACAACGCGACGGGTGGCGTGCTCACAAGAAATCTGGCGGCCTTCCCAATCGAACGTGTTTCCGTTGCTGTTTTCGGTCGGCGTGCGAAAGACGCTCACGTGGCCATCTTCCGCGAGCCACCTGAGCTGAACGTTGTTAGGAATGTCACTCCAAACCAGATAGCGGCCGACGGCGTTCCACGCCGGACCCTCGGCCCATAACGTCCCCGTGTGTAGCCGCTGGATAGGCGTGTTCCCGATCTTGTATTTTGTGAAGCGCTTGTCGAGAACCAGGATATCCGAGTCGGGATAGCGAACAGGCGAGGCGTTTGGTGCGTACCGGTCCTGACCGAACACCGCGGTGGCGCCCGCGGCCGCACCCACACAAGCCAAAAAGCCGCGGCGGCTCATCTTTGTGAATGGTTTCATCATCTGTACAGTGGCTGAGCACCAGGTGTCTTTGCGTCTTCGTGGCGTTTCATAGCGATACAGCCTGCTCGGCCCAGATTTGAAACTCTCGATGCTTGTTCTGTTCCGCTCTTGTAACGATCTCTCCGTCGGCGACACGCGTTATTTCCTCGAAGACCCGCGCGCCCACTTCATCGATGGTCTCAGTTCCATCAATAACGCCGCCAGCCGAGAGATCTATGTCGCGTCCCATTCGCTCGAAGACTTCCGTGTTCGACGCGAGCTTGATCACCGGAGCAATGGCGTTTCCGATCGTCGTTCCGCGTCCGGTGGTGAAAACCACTACGGTTGCTCCGGCCCCAACAAGGCCCGGCGTCGATTCTTGATCGTAGCCTGGTCCCTGCATCAGCCAGAGTCCGCGGCCGGTTGGCGGCTCCGCATATTCGGTGACCCCCTCAACGCGGGTCGTGCCCGCTTTCGCGATTGCGCCGAGCGACTTGATCGTGATGTTCAGCAAACCCCCGGCAATGTTTCCGGGGCTCGGATTCTCACCGAGTTTCCCTCCGCGCTTTTCAGCAAAATCTTTGTACCAATCAACCAGCGCGTAAGCGGCGCGGCCCGTCTCGGCGTCCTTTGCGCGATTAGCGAGTATGTGTTCAGCGCCGCAGAACTCGGGCACCTCGGTGATCAAAACCGTGCCGCCCGAGCGCACCAACAAGTCGGAAGCGCGGCCGAGACTCGGATTCGCGGATATGCCTGAGAACGCGTCGGAGCCTCCACACTTGACGCCCAAAATGAGCTCGCTCACCGGCACCTCTTGTCGGACCGTGCGGTTGACTTCCGGCAGCATCATCTCGACTTCCTTCAAACCTCGCGCAATCGTCTCCTGCGTGCCACCCGCTTCCTGAATTCCAAACCTCACAAACGGCTTATTCATCCGGCGGCCACGCTCGTGGAGATATTGCTCGACGATTGAGAGATTAGTCTTCTCGCAGCCGAGCTCGATCATGATCACGCCGCCGACATTCGGATGATCGGCATAATTCGCGAGCGTCCGCAGCATCACTTCGATGTTCGACCCATCGGAACATCCGCAGCCCTTGTTGTGCGGAATCGCCACCACGCCATCGACATTGGGATACTTTTCGCGATTGTAAAGCGTGTACTCCGCGATCATCGAAATCTGCTGCGACTCCATGCTTGCGCACATGCTCGTCGGGACTATCAGAACATGATTGCGAGTGCCGACCCGGCCGTCCTCTCGACGATATCCGTGAAAAGTCGCGCGCTCGTGGGCCGGAAAATATTCGGGCGGCGGCGTGTGGAGGTGCTCGGGCAGATCCCGCACAACGGGCACATCGTCGGTCATGTTGGCATGCGAGATAAGTTCACCTTCGCGTATGCCGAGCGACGTGCCGATAGGCTGTCCGTACTGCAGGACGAACTCTCCCGCCGGAATGGCTCGTGTGGCGAAACGATGACCCGGACCGATCTTCTCGCCTATGCTCACGACGCGGCTGTCCGGAAGCACTATTTGCGTCCCGGGCAGGATCTCTTTCTTGACTACCGCGAGATTGTCGTTCGTGCTGACGATGACGGCATATTCGCTTATCGGTATGCAGCTTTGCACTTCCTTCGACATTTGGAATCCTAGAAGTAAATCTTCATCGCCACCTGGATCACCCGTGGAAAATTTTTCTGCGACTTCGGCAACTGCCCGAACGTGGCGCTGCTGAAGTTGGTGTCCGGGCCGGGCCGAATCGCCGTATTGGTCAGGTTGAACGCTTCACCTCGAAACTGGAATCTGTATCGCTCGGAGAAGTGAAACGTCTTGGCGAGGGCGACGTTCAACTGCGGCTTAGCGGGCTCACGGATGTCGGAGAACCGATCGGGAATCGTTCGCACGTTGAACGACGGGAAATTTGAGTAGCAAGTCTTGTCATTGTTGAACCAGTGGTTCTCATCCTGTTCGGTCGCCTTCCAGGTGCTACACGTGTTCTGGAGGTTGGGCCAGCCAACCGGGTACCCGGAATAATAGGTGAGAATCCAGTCAAAGCGCCAGTCGCCGACAGCCGCATTGGCCACCGAGTTGCTGATGTTGAGCTTTCGGTTTCTGCCAATAGGCAAGTCCCAAACGCCATGGAAGGCAAGATTCTGGGGCTTATCCTGGAAGTCAATCTCGTAAATTGGCGGCTCCGCCGTGTTCCAGTTGTTTAACCGATGATTCTGCTCGTAGGTCTTGGCGAAGGTGTAGGACAGTCCGAAAAGCAAGACGCCGGTGTTGCCGCCGCCAAGCACTCGCTTTTCGATCTTTACCTGGAGAGCGTCAGAGCGGTAGTGTCCGGCTTGAATCAGGTTGTTAGTGACGTCCTGGAAAATCGGGTTCGGCCTGAGCAGATTCTGCGCGCTGATCGTAGGGCTGCCGCCGAGAGAAGAAGTGATCGGCAGGATTCCGAAGAACGGATTCGTCAAGGTGCGGTTCAGGTAAGAGTTGTCCGCGAACCCACGAGTGTTGTCTGCAAGGCTCCAGCGGTTCTGGTTATAGCCCAACTCAATATAGGTTTGATAGTTGCCCGCAAACGACGCCTCCACCAAAATGGCGTGCGGGAGTTCTTGCTGGAACCCGAAAGAGTACTGGTACGTCCGTGGAAGCTTATAACGGGCAGGGTCGAAGCTGAGGCCGTTTCCGATGTTGGTCAGCAAACCGAGACTCGAACCGGCTGCAGTGGCAAGCCCATTCGGGAATGGATTCACCAGCGAATAAGGTCCAGTAAGTCCTGCCGAAGGAGTGAGGCCGTCGAGCGAGGTCGTGTACGGAGTCGACTGGCTGAATCCGGAGACGACACCGGTTTGCGTTGGCGTGTTGTAGTAGACGCCAGCGCCAGCGCGAACGACTGTCTTTTCAGAGACTTGCCAGGCAACACCAACGCGAGGACCGATGTTGGTCCAGTCGGTGTCGTACTGTCGACGAGGTTGGCCGCCTACGCCGGGAAACAGATAGCCACCCACCAGCACGGCAGGCGGAGACGGGTAGGGAAATTTAGCATTCGGATTTGCGCGGTCGTAGTCTGCCTTCAGCTTCGCCCAATTGGCCAGAACCTGGTCGCTGAGCGGATTCTTTGTAGAAACGTCGAAGCCACGAGTGACGCGATTGAACCGCTCCAGCCAGGGAATCTGCACGTCATAGCGAAGGCCGAGATTCATGGTCAGGCGAGGGGTGACCTTCCAATCGTCCTGCACATAAAACCCGAAGTAAGGGCGCGTACGATAGGAACTGGCATTCGAGTCAATGTTGCCGCCAGTCGGAGCGCCCAGCAGCAAGCTCGCCACCGAGCTGCCATCAAATGTACCTTGATCGAGGTCGGGGAACTGCTGCGTCCAACTCTTGTTGAAAGTGAAGGAGCCGTTCGCCCACCCCGGGGAGTCAGCTCCACGGGCGTAGTAATGCAACTCGATTCCTGTGCGTAGCGCGTGCTTGCCAAGCGTCATCGTCAGGCTCGGAGTGAGATTCCACTGGTTGTTCGTCTCCCAGCTAAACACAGTACCGGCGGTGGCGAACAATTGTGTGTAGCCTCCGACAACTACCTGAGGCACTGTATTCTTCTGGACCGTGGGCGCGTGAATCATCTGCGTCATGCCGAGCTTGTCGGCAGTCAGATCGAAGTCGGTGTAACGCGGAAAGAACGAAGTCAACCGACCGAAAGAGCCGCGGACGTCTAGTATCGCGGTCGGCGAGAGCACGTGGGTCCAGTCGAGAATGTAGTTTTGATCGGTGCGCTGTGAACCAACATCCCCGCTGCCGGCGGGCGGTCCAAAGCCCGTCTGGTCACGGTATTCCTGCCCATGCTGGAATGTGACCAAGACATAAAACTTGTCGTTGTCGCCGAAGACGTGATCCCACCGCCCCATCGGCTGGTCATAGGTGTAGCGGCCTACGTTTCCGCTCGCGACGAAGTTATTGTTCAGCCCGGGAGCATTCTCCTTCGGGAAGTAGGAGACGATCGCTTTACCAATCGGGCTGATGCGGTTGAGCGGGATCACATTACCCGGGAACGGATTGCGTATGAAAGTGCGGCCTCGGCACGTCGAGGCCGGCTCCTGTGTCCCGCATTGATGAGTGGTCGCAGGGTCGTAGATTTTGTAACCAAGGTCAGTGAAGTGCAGACCGTCCCGCAGCAGCGTCGGCGGGACACTCCCGACGGCGGGGAACCCGATCCTCTCTCTCCATCCCTCGAAGCTGAAGAATATGAAGTCCTTGTCCTTGCGAATCGGGCCTCCCACGACTCCGCCCCACTGGTGTTGGTTATGCTTGGGCTTGGGAGCGCCGATCAGGTTATTCTGAAAGCTGTTGGCGTCGAAAACTTTGTTGCGGAAGTATTCGAAGACGTCCCCGTGCCAGTCATTGGAGCCGGACTTCAGCGTGGTGTTGACCACGCCGCCGCCGAAACGTCCATAAGAGGCGTCATAGGTATTGGTCATCACCTTGAATTCCTGCACCGCCTCCACATTGGGCGCAAGCTGCCAGGTGCCGGTGCGGTCGCTGATTGGAGCTCCATTGAGCAAAAAGAGGTTCTGACCGGTGCGAGCGCCGTTGATTCGGTAGGAGTTGTTTATGTCCCACCCGCGCGTGCCCGAGAAGCCGGTGTTACCGAAGGTCTCCTGCGTGAAGATGACGCCTGGCGTCAGCGACAGCAGCATGTAGGTCTGACGTCCGTTGAGCGGGAGCTCCTGAGTCTTGATGGGGTCGAAGACCAGGCCGCGGTCAGCCGAGCCAGTCTCGATCACTTCCTGACCGACCACGGTCACCTCCTGGCTCACCTGGCCGACCGCGAGTTCTAGCGATAGATTCAGCTTATCAGCCACATGCAGCACTATGCTCTCACGTTTCAGAGTCTGGAAGCCGGGGGCCGAGGCTTCCACTGTGTAGGTTCCCGGAACAAGATAAGGCAGCGAGTAGTATCCGTCGGAATTGGTCCTGGTTTCGGTGACCTCGTTAGTGCTGGCGAGTATCGCCTTGACGGTCGCCCCTGGAATGGCGGCCCTATTCTGATCCGTCACTTGTCCGGTCATCGTTGCGCGGAAGTCTTGGGCATAGGCTGAATCTAGTGCCGCCGCCTGGAGTAACAGCAGTGAAAGCATCAAACCCCAGACCCACCGCATGGACGTTGCCAGCGTATTTGGCTTTGAAATCATAAGTCCTCCTGAAGTGTTGCGGCTAAGCAGCGAAGAAATGCTGCTTCTGAAATATCTCTCGCGCGGGTCAGGCGCGTTTGCGTCGGACCCGCGCCGGTGTTGCTCAATCTAAAGCTCGGCAGCTAGAAAATCAACTTGAGTCCAACCTGGACATTCCGCGGCAGGTTATTCTGACCGGTAATCTTGCCGAAGTTTGAGCTGGTCGGGTCGGTGTTCGGATCGGCAAACTGCGGGTGATTAAAGGCATTCAGGAACTCGCCACGCAGTTGAAACCTTGTCTTCTCAGTGATCGAGAAGTTCTTGATCAGCGAGAGATCCCAAAGATTCAGCGGCTGCCGGCGGAACCCCGTCAACCGCGACGGGAAAGTGCGGATGTTGTTCACCAGCCTTATGCGCTGGTCGGCGCGTTGCTTGGCCGGGTCAACCACGCCCGTCGGTTTGCCATTCGCATCTACGAATTGAACTGGGGCGTCGCTGAAATAGAAACCGCCTGTGTCGAAAGTGCCATCGACGGTGTTGCCGGTGATAGTAGCCCGAAGCTTGCTCGGGTCGCCGTTGAAGTAGACGTTCCGCGACGTCAGGTCGATCGGACGTCCACTTTGATACTGATAGATTCCCGTCACCTGCCAGCCGCCGATGAAGGCGTCGATAAAGCCGTTCGAATTCGCTGCCCACTGCCGGCCCTTGCCGAACGGCAGTTCCCATATGCCACTGACGACGATCCGGTGCGGGATGTCAATCTCGGAGATGCGCCGCTCATACTTAGTGTCCGTCTCGTTGAGAAAGGTCACTTCTTCGATGGTCTTCGACCAGGTGTAGCTCGTCAACACTGTGAACCCGCTGGTAAACCGCCGCTCAACGCGAAACTGGCCCGCGTGATAAATAGCCTTGCCGTCATCTCGCCGCGTGCGAATGCGGCCGAACTCCGGGAACGGCCGTAAGAGATAGAACCGCGGCACCGTCGCTCCATTGAGGCTCGGGCTAAGATCACTGCCGGGAAGCAATCCCTGGAACGGGTTCTTGACGAGCGCCGTCAGGAAGTTATTAGTTGTATCATCCCGCACGGTGCTGGTTGAAAGATACTGACGAGGCGTGGTGTTGATGACCACGTTGTCATTCGCATCGGCGCCCGTCGTGATGTCATAAGCCCGATTCCCGATGTAAGCAGCTTCGACCACCCAGTGGCCCCGCAACTCACGCTGGACGCTAAGCTCCCACCGTTGAGTCTGTGTATTGCTCCTGTCAACGGGCACAATGTCCAGAGTTCGGCCAAGAAACGTCGCCGGACCTAAGGCCGCTCCCGGAGGCGTGGCAACACCTGTGGGAAACGGGTTGATAAGGTTCCCGCAAGTCGTGCACGCCGGTGCGAACGTCAGCCCGGCGTTGAGCGTCGGCACGATGTTCGTCGCTTGCGAAAAGCCGCTCTGATTCACACCGTCAATAACGAACGGAGCCGTGAAAATGCCGAATCCGCCGCGCACGACGGTCTTGTCGTCGAGTTGATAGGCAAACCCGATACGTGGCTGGAAGTTGTTCTTGTCTGACTCCCAAAAGCCGCGATTCTTGGAGTCGGCAAACAGCAACCCGCCCTTCACATTGAAGCTGCCAGCCGAGACTTCCGGTATGGGACTCGCGGCGTAAGCGGCCTTCGCAGCCGCTTCAACCGGACTGCTTACGGTTGGGTCGAAGCCACGGATGTTGCGGTTATAACGCTCGGTCGTGGCTCCTTCCAGCTCGTATCGCAGGCCAAGGTTCAACGTGAGTTTGCGACTAAACTTCCAATCGTCGTGGAAGAAGACTCCACTGTAGAGTGTCTGGTTCGATCTGGTTGCGTTCCGGTCGATGAGTCCGCCGGTTGGCAGTCCGAGCAGGAACGAAGCGAACTCCTGGCCGATGGTGGCGGCGCTTGCGTTGTCGAGCGGGCCTCGCGTGAAGGTGGTGCCAAAATCGTACCGTCCCGCTGCATGACCAGAGGGTGCGCTGTTTTCGCGGTAGGATCGAAAATCGTAGCCCATCTTGAACGAGTGACTGCGGACGATCTTGGTTAGGGTGGGCTGCACGACGTATATGTTGTGCGTCCTGATATCCCCAAGGCTGTCGCCGATTGGGGTGAACGGACCGTTTGCATCGTCGCTGCTTATGCGAAAACGCGGCAGGTACTTTGCGCCGCCGAAGAAGGCCGCCGATTGCGCCGAGAAGCCCAGGGTCGCAGGATCAAACTGACCTTCGTGCTGACGCGCGTTTCGCTCGAGAAACCGCGTGAAGCCTACGCGAACGTCCAAAACCATAGTCGGCGAGAAGGTGTAAATGTGGTCGTAGCTGGCGCCGTTGTTTCTCCGCGTCAGGAAATTCCCTGTCGGCCGGATGTTGTTGACTATGCCTGTCCAGTTGTTGCGCGCTTCGACACGATTGTTGTGCGTGTAGCGAAAAAAGAACTTCTGCTTTTCGCTGATTGTCTGATCAAAGCGGTAGCTCTCCGAATGGAAGGTGTCGGTGCGCGGATTGCCGCTGATGAAATTGTTCCGCCCTTGTGAATCACCCGGCTGGTTGGGCAACGGGTAGAACTGCAAATAGGCTTTGGCGATCGGACTGATCAGATTGTCCGGGATTTTGTTTCCCGCGAACGGGTCGCGCCGGATGCGTGAGCCTTCCTGTTTCGCCGTGAACGGATTGAAGATCTGGAAGCTCGAGTTGATGGCTAGTAGCGCGGAGAAATCGCCGTTTCGCTCGGCTTGCGTCGGAACGGTATCCAATCTCGGTTCGGGGAAGACATCCTTCAGGCCTTCATAAGCAAAGAAGAAGAAGCTGCGATTGCGGCCGTTGTAGAGTTTCGGAATCCAGACCGGGCCGCCGATCGTCCCGCCATACCGGTTGTAACGCAGCGCATCGCGGTCTGCCTTCCCGTCTTTGTCCTTGTCGCGCGCGGGATTGGCAGTCAGATTCGTCCGGTTGATGAAGAAATCATTTGCCGAAAGCACGTCGTTTCGAATGAACTCATAGAGCGTGCCGTGGAAGTCATTGGAGCCGCTCCTCAGTGCAACATTGACGGCAGCGCCGGCGCCGTGGCCCTGCTGCGCGTCGAAGCTTGCAGTCTCGACTTTAAATTCCTGCACCGCATCCGCTGGAGGGATGAAAGCCACTCGGTTACTGCTGCTGCCATTGTCGTCAGTATTGGGCACACCATCGAGGGTGAACTCGTGCCCGCCAACACGGGGCACTCCGTCTGAGATAAAGTCGGAGCTTCCGTTATTGTCAAAGGGTCGTGAAAATTTCAGGTCGCCAATATAGCCGATACCAGGCGCTAGTCGCGTGAGCGTGAATGGATTGCCGTCCGACAGCGGCAACTCCGAGATGCGCCGCCGGTCGATCACCTGCCCGGCGGACGCGGTGCCTGCGTCCAGCAGCGGCGCTCCTGACGTTACGCTTACGGCTTCCTGTACGGCTCCGACTTCAAGCGTAATGTCGAGCGTCAGTTTGTCCAAGACTCGGACTTCGATGGCCTCGTTCAGATGCTTCCTGAACCCTTGGGCCTCGGCCTGCACCGAATACTTGCCGGGTATCAGGTAAAACACGGAGTACATGCCTCCTTCGTCGGACTTCACAGTCGTCGAGGTATTCATTCCTATGTTTGTGACGGTGACGCGAGCCCCGGGCACCGCGGCCCCTGTGGCATCCATCACTCGGCCTGAAATTGAGCCGCGAAATTCCTGCCCGAATGTCGGCCGAACGACCATTTGCAGGCAGATGAAACTGACAAGAGCACAACGAAGCGCTATCTCGGTGTATCTTCTCCTCAATCTCATAATCA
>Ga0114129_10005758_pt1 | contig 17560 bp, 20 predicted proteins | sample RhiMetdeltSRZDD1_FD_80071 | JGI IMG/M metagenome (GOLD analysis project Ga0114129, IMG submission 80071) | Populus rhizosphere microbial communities from Tennessee, USA - Rhizosphere MetaG P. deltoides SRZDD1 (version 2) (version 2) | ecosystem: Host-associated > Plants > Roots > Rhizosphere >...
CAGCGCCGCGCGGCGAGCGGCGAGTCGCAGCGTGTCGCGCTCACTCATCGAGGTAGATCTCCAGCGCGAGCGATGTCCCCGGATCGCCGGGCACGAGCTCGTGATAGGCCTTCGTCACCGTTCCCGAGAACTGTCCGTCCTTCAGCAGCTCGATCGCCAGCGTTGCGATGCGGTCACCCGATGCGGCGCGCTCGTGCGCGCCGTACGCGAACACGATCGCGGCGTGGCGTCCGGGTGCCTCGGCCGCGAGCTTCTCGCGGATCGCGTCGGCGATGCGGCGCTGCTCCATGCTCGAGAGCGCGGCGTCGCCCGAGAGCAGGGCGGTCCCGCTCACCTCGATGCGGATCACGATCGGCGTGGGATCGATGCCCGACTTCTTCGATGCGTCAGCCGATGGCGCGAGCGCGTTCGCCGCGAGGAAGATCGCGAACATGCCGAGGAGCAGGTCGGCCCACAGCCAACCGGCGAGGTTGAACGAGACGCTGCGATGCGCAGACTGCTGCACGAACTAGCGCCGCGCGAGCGATTCGGCGGCGCGCTCGAGGCGGATCGCCGCGTCGCGCAGCCGCTCGATGGCGCCCTCGAGATCGAAGAGCTGACCTTCGCGCTCGACGGCGCGCTCGTAGATGCGTCGCTCCTCCGCGGCCATATCGGCAAGGATCGTTTCCGCGTCGCCAGTCCCGAAGTCGAGGGCGCCGAGCGACGACACGTGGCCGAGCAGCGCGCGGATCTCCGATTCCTTCAGCAGCGCCTGCGTGCGCACCTGCGTGTCGCGCACTTCGCTGCGGATGTGCAGCGCGAGCGAGAGCACGATGAGCACGCCGATGAGGCTCGCGTCGGTGATCGCGAGGGTGCTGAAGTTCAGCGCCAGCCGGCCGTCGAACCCCTCCTGCCAGAGGAGCAGGAACGGGCGTGCGACCAGATCCGGACGCTCGCCCAGGAGCTGCGCGTACGCGGTCGCGGCGATCGACAGACCGAACCAGGTGACCGCGATCGGGGCGAACACGAGCACGTTGCGGATGACCTCGAGGATCGCCCAGAGCCGCGAGTGCTTGCCGGCGAGGAGCTCCGCGAGGCCGCGCGGGTCGACCGCACCGGTGTACGCGGCGGCCTCGGTCGGCCGGCCCTCGCGCACGGCATCGGCGAGTCGCGCCAGGACCGTCCCGAGGGACGGCTCGCGTGCGGTCGCTTCATCGGCGAGGCGCTGCAGCGCCTGCGCGGTGGCCTGTCGATCCAACCCCTGTTTCCTCCGCCCCGGCTAAAGAGTACGTCGCCCATTTCCGCACAACGTGTCGTCTCGGGTGCTGATGCGAAGCCGCCCTCGTTACCCTCGCTAGTCGGGCTCGAGGACGGTGGTCGCGGCGCGGTAGGTCCCCAGCGTCTGGACCCACTCGCAGCAGGTGGCCATCAGCGCGAGCGCCTCGCGCGCCGGGGATGTCTGGGGGTCGGCCTCGAAGTCGAGGTAGAACACGTAGTCCCACGGCCCGGCGCGGCTGGGCCGCGACTCGATCTTCGTGAGCTGGACGCCGGCGGTGGCGAACGGCTGGAGCGTCCGGATGAGGGCGCCCGGGATGTTCGCCGCCGAGTACACAACGCTGGTCTTCCACGGTCCGGTGAGGAGCGACTCGGGAATGCTGCGCGCCACGCCCGCGTCTGCGTTACGCGCGAGCGCGAAGAAGCGCGTGAAGTTGTCCTGGCTCGTTTCGATCGACTCGGCGAGGACTTTGAGCCCGTACCGCTCGGCGGCGCGGCGGCTCGCGACAGCGGCGACGGTGCGGTCGCCCGACGCGGCGATGTCGGCCGCCGCGCCGGCTGTGTCGTAGGCGACCTCCGGCTGGATCCTCGCCGTGCGCAGGAAGTCCTCGACCTGCGCAAGCGCCTGCGGGTGCGAGCGCGCGATCTTGATGTCTTCGAGCTTCGCCCACGGGACCGCCAGAAGGCAGTGGCGCACGCGCACGACGGCCTCGGCCACGATGCGCACCTCGCCGTGGTTGCGAAGCAGGTCGTACACGTCGGCGACCGACCCAGCGTGCGTGTTCTCCACCGGCACGACGGCCGCGTCCACTTCTCGGTTCTCGAGCGCCGCGAACACCTCGGAGAATGTGCGACGCGGCAGGAGCTTGTCGTCGGGGAACAGCGCCGCCGCGGCCGCCTCCGAGAACGCGCCCGCGAGGCCCTGGTACGAGACGCTCAGCCGTACACCGCCGTTCGCCACTCCGGGTGACGCGCGTCGTCGCCGCGCGCCATCGCGAAGTAGAGATCGCCGATGCGACGCGCGATGGGTCCGATCTTGCCGTCGCCCACGACGCGGCCGTCCACCTTCACGCACGGCGCGACCTGCGCGCCGGTGCCGCAGAAGAAGACCTCATCGGCGATGAAGAGCTCGGTGCGATCGATCGCGCGCTCGCGGATGGTGAGGCCGAGCTCCTCGCGGGCGATCGTCATGATGCAGTCGCGCGTGATGCCCTCGAGGATGTCGTCGGTCACGGACGGCGTGATGAGCTCGCCGTCGCGGACCATGAAGAGGTTCGCGCTGCCGCCCTCGGAGACGTGACCGTCGCGCGTGAGGAAGATCGATTCGTCGGCGTTCGCGTCGTGCGCCTCGTCGACGGCGAGGGCGGTGTTGATGTACGCGCCGGTGAGCTTGCCGCGCGCCGGGATCGAGTCATCTGCGGTGCGGCGCCACGTCGCCGTGCGTGCCGCGAGACCCGACGTCGGTAGATACGCGCCGATCGGGAACGCGAACATGCCGAAGCCGCTGCGCAGATCGTGAAGCGCGACCTTGATGGAGCGCGCGGCCTTGTACGCCAGCGGGCGGACGTACACGTCGGTGCGGAACTCGTTGCGGCGCAGGAGCTCGAGCGTGACCTCGGCAAGCATCGCGCTGTCGCCGGGGAGGTCGATGCGGAGGAGGCGGCAGTTGCCGCGCATGCGGTCGAAGTGCTCGCGCAGTCGGAAGACGTAGAGCTGCTCCCGGCCGGCGTTCCAGTACGCGCGGATGCCCTCGAAGACACCGGTGCCGTAGTTCAGCGCATGCGTTGCGAGGCTGACGTGCGCGTCGGCGAGTCGCTTGTAGACGCCGTCCTGGTAGGCCCACCCCGTCTCGGGGATCTCGGTCCCGAGTGCCGCTGTCTCCTTTAACTGTTCGCGAACGCTGCTGGCCACCGCTTCCTCCTCTAATAACAAGAAAGCCTCCCGATCCGGGAGGCTTCGTTCTGCTGATCTGGCTGTCTCGCTAGCTGAGCGCGCCTCCTCCGCCGGCTCCCCTGGGGAGCTCGATAACGATGACGAAAAAGGCGATCCGTGCCATCAGGACGCGAACGTTATCACAACCGGCCGATCACCTCGCCGCGCTGCCACACGCGCCGAGCGACCGCGAGCGCGACGATATCGGCGACGACGAACGCCAGACCCAGGCCGACGAGCGCCCATCCGTCCGCGATCCGCGCCGCGGCGACGCCGAGGACCGCGAAGATCGCGGCGGACAGACCGATCATGAGTCCGGCGATCTGTTGGCCGGCGCGCGTGGTGCGCACGACCGCGGCGATGATGAGGACCCAGCTGCCCGCGGTGATCAGGTACAGGAATGCGACGACAAGGAGCGCGAAGAGGATCTGCGGTGGGAGGGCGTCGCGTATGCGCGCGGCCCCGAAGAGGAACGAGCCCAGCACGTAGAACACGCCGAGGCTGCCGGCGCAGATCGTCATGACCGGACCGACCATCCCGAGCAGCTTGCCGACGACGATGTCGATGTCGCGTACCGGCGACGCGAGGAGCGGCACCAGCGTGCCGTTCTCCTTCTCCTGCGTGAAGGTCGATGCGATCAGCGCAACCCCTGACAGCGCCGGGATCAGCGTGCTCTGTAGCGCCAGGACGAGGATCGAGATGTCGTTCGGGCCGCCCGGTTGCCCGCGGCCGCTCAGCACGAACAGGATCGGCAACAGCGCGAAGAAGCCGGTGCGGATGACCGCTCCGCGGTCACCGAAGATCTCCCAACGGATCTCCCGCCAGGCGATGAGCGCGGCCTTACCCATTTGATTCCCCGGCCTCTTGAACGATCGCGAAGTACGCGTCCTCGAGCGAGCGCTCTTCCCGCGCCAGCGTGATGACACGGAGTCCCGTGTCGAGCAGCGCACGGAGCACCGCGGGATTCGTGGTGCCCGGCTCGTCGGCGTCGAAACGGAGCGCGGCGTAGCCGTTGTCGGCGCTGGCCGGCTCCGCCTTCACGCCCGCGCGGGCGAACGCTGCGAGCGCGGTCGCGACATCACCGGTGAACGACACGACGAACCGGGGATGCGCGTCTGCTCGGAGATCGCCGGTGAGCCCCTCACGTGCGACGCGACCGCGATAGAGGACGACGACGCGGTCCGCGATGCGCTGCGCTTCGTCGAGATCGTGGGTGCACAGCAGGATCGCGCGGTGCCGAGCGCGCAGCGACACGATGAACGAGCGGAGAGAGCGCGCGGTCTCGGGATCGAGCGCCGTGGCGGGCTCGTCGAGGAGCAGGACCGGCGGATCGTGCACCAGCCCGCGCGCGATGGCGACCTTCTGCTTCATCCCGCGCGAGAACGCGCCGAGCCGGACGTCGAGGCGGTCGGACAGGCCGAGCAGCTTCGCGAGCTCCTCGGTGCGACGCGCGGCGTCGGCGACGTCGTACAGGTGGCAGAAGAACACGAGGTACGCGCGAAGCGTCATGCGCTCGTAGAGCGAGGGCTGATCCGTGACCATGCCGCAGCGGCTGCGGATGCTGCCCGGATCGGCGCGCACCGAGATCCCATCGACGAGCACGTCGCCGTCGCTCGGAGCGAGAATGCCGGCGATGATCCGGCTCGCGGTCGTCTTGCCGGCGCCGTTCGGGCCGAGGAGCGCGACGATCTCGCCCGGCTCGACGCGGAGCGAGACATGGTCGAGCGCCACCGTCCGCCCGAAGGAGCGCGACACCTCGCGTACCTCGATCATCGAACGAGCATAGGCGGCGATGCCCTAGCCTTCGGCCGATGGATCTCGTGCTCTCGTTGCACAGCCGGGCCGCCTATGCGCTCGTCCTTTATTACACCCTCGTGGGGCTCTGGGGCATCGTGCAGGGCATCCGCGACCGCGGTCCGAACGCAAGCTTCCGCGGCGCGATCGCGATCGCCGTGGTCGCCTCGATCGTGCAGGGCGTGCTCGGGTCGCTCGTGCTGGTGTTCCGCGGCGCTCCCGCCGAAGCGGTGCACATCCTGTACGGGCTCGCGCTCGTGGTCGCGATGCCGCTCGCGGCGACGCTCGTGCGCGACCGCACCCCGCGCGGTCAGTCGATCGCGCTGGGTCTCGCCGCGCTGTTCACCGCGGGGCTCGCGATCCGCGGGATAACGACGGCCTAGCTGGGCCTATCGTTGCGTTGATGGACGACGCTCCCGAGATCGATCCCACGCCCGACGTCTCGCGCGAGGCGCTCCAGGCGCTGCGCGGCGACTTCCTCTACTTCCAGGTCGCCGGCTGCGGGCCCACGTTCCCGGCCGCGCACCGTGCCGCGGACGCGTACCGCTCGTGGCTCACGTCGGTCGGCATGTTCTCGCACGTCGGGTACGACGCATACAACGCGGGGCTTGACAAGATGCGGGCGGACTTCGCCGCCGCGATCGGCGACGAGGGCGGCGCGACGCGGATCGCTCTCGCGCAGTCCGCGACCGACGGCCTGAACATCCTCGTCGGCGGCCTGCGCCTCCGGCCGCGGATGCCGCGAAAAGGCGGCGCGCTCATCGTCACCACCGCGGAGGAGCACGGCAGTGCGCTGCTGCCGGTGTTCGCGCGCCGCACCCGCGGCGATCGCGTGCAGGTGATCGCGCACCGTGACGACGCGAGCTTCCTCGACGATGTCCGCGACGCGTTCGCCGGCGGCGCCGAGGCGCTCGTCATGTCCCTCGTCGGCTGCAAGAGCGGCAAGGTGCTCCCGGTCGCGGATGCGACTCGCATCGCGCACGACGCGGGCGCGACGGTGATCGTCGACTGCGCGCAGGCCCTCGGCCAGATCCCCGTCGACGTGCGCGCCCTCGGCGCCGACGCGTACGCGTTCCTCGGCTACAAGTGGCTGCACGGGCCGCTCGGCGTGGGGGCGTTCTGGGTGAACGACCCCGACCGTTTCGAGAGCACGCGCCTCGGCTGGCGCTCGCAGAGCGCGATGGATCTCGAGGGCCACGTCACCCTCAAGCCCGAAGCATCGCGCTTCGAGATCGGTACCGTCGACGCCGGTGCGTTCCACGGCCTGCGGCAGACCCTCGCGGTGCACCGCCGTCTCGGGGCCACCGTGGGTCAACGCATCCGCACGCTGCGCGCTCGTCTGCTCGAGCGTCTCGCCGACCTGCCGTTCGACGTCCTCTCGCGTCCGAGTGACCCGACCGGCATCGTCATCGTCGCGCCGCGCCGCGTTCCCGCGCTCGAGGTCGTCGAGCGGATGTGGAGCGAGCGGCGCATCGTGATCAAACACCTGTCGGAGCCGGGTCTCGAGGCGATCCGCCTCTCCTTCTGGGCGCTGCACCAGGAAAGCGACATCGACCAGCTCGCCGACGCCTTCGCGCGCACGCTCGCCGCCCCCGTTCGCTGAGCGAACAGACCCCTTCGGTATCGTTGCCGCCGTGGCACCTCTCAGCGGACAAGTCGCCATCGTCACCGGCGCGGGCCGTGGTCTTGGCCGCGCCGTGGCGGAGACGCTCGCGGCGCTCGGTGCGTCGGTCGTGCTTGCATCCCGCAACGCGCCGGAGCTCGACGAGGTCGTGAAGACCATCAAGCGCGCGGGCGGTCACGCTCTCGCGCAGACCGCCGACGTCGCCGACGAGCGCCAGGTGCAGGACCTCGGGCTCGCGACGGCGCGCTGGGTCGGACCGGCGTCGATCCTCGTGAACTGCGCCGGCATGGTCGACCCGATGGCACCGCTCGCCAGGTCGGATCCCGCGCTGTGGCTGCGCAACATCGCGATCAACGTCGGCGGCACGTATCTCCCGGTCCGCGTGGTGCTGCCGGGCATGCTCGACCGCGGGTTCGGGCGCATCGTGAACATCTCGTCGGGCTCCGCGACGCGACCGAGCTCGGGTTGGACCGCGTACTCCGCCGCGAAGGCCGCGGTCGTGCAGATGACGCGCAGCCTCGCGCTCGAGCTCGAGGGCACCGGCGTCACGGCCTGCGCGTTCAACCCCGGCGGGATGGACACCGCGATGCAGGAGCGCATCCGGCGCGTGGCCAGCTCTGACTTCCCACGTGCCGATGAGTACCGGGCCCTCGCGAAGGAAGGTCGGCTCGTGGATCCGAAGGCGCCGGCGCGCGCGATCGCGTACCTCGCGCTGCCGAGCACGCAGAGGAACGGACAGGCACTTCAGTACGACGACGAGGAGCTGCGCCGCGCGGTGGAGAGCGCCCTCCCTGGGTAGGCGCTGATGCTGGCGGACGAACGGCGCGAAGAGCTCGTGCGCTTCGAGCGCACCTTCAATCTGGCGCGGCTCGGCGGTGCGGGTCTCGCGTTCTTCCTCGGTCCGTTCTTCCCGAACCTCGGGCTGTGGTCGCTTGCGCTCCTCGGCGTGGGACTGCTGGTCGAGGCCGCGGCTATCGAGGCCGCGCTCCGTCGCGTGCGCTCGCGAGACGGTCTCGAGCGTCTCGCGCGGACGGTGTTCGCGCTCGACTGCCTCGTGGTCGCGTTCGGCATCTTCACCTTCGCGGCCGATCCGCGATGGACGACGTACATCGTCGGCATGCTTCTCATCATCGCCGGCGGTTTTCGCTTCGGTCCGCGTGGGGCGCTGGCCGGCGCGGCCGCGATGTCGCTCGCGACGGTGGTCATCGCGTTCTTCCGCTCGAACGCCTACGGCTACGCACTGGAACCGGAACGGATCTTCTTCACAGTGACGGTGAATCTGCTCGCAGCGTTCCTCATGTCCGGCCTGCTCCGTGAGCTGCGTGGACTGCGCGGTCAGCGTGAAGCCTTCATGAAGCAGACCGCCGAGACCGAGGCGCTGCGCGCCGTCGATCAGATGAAGAGCGACTTCCTCGCGGCCATGTCGCACGACTTTCGAAGTCCGCTCACCGTCGTTCGTGGCGCGGTCGAGCTGCTCCTTGGAGAGCGACCGGGTGCGCTCACCGCCGGACAGCGCGAGCTGGCCGAGAACGCCGAGCGGAATGTGCTCCGCCTCGAGGAGTTCACCGAGGAGCTGCTCGAGATGGCGCGACTCGAGCAGGGCGCCGTGGCGCTGGAGCCCGAGGACCTCGACGTGCGCACACTTCTCAGCGAGATCGTCGCCGACCATCAGATCCTCGCCAAGCAGCGCCGCCAATGGTTTGCGCTCGATGCGCCCACTGACACGATGAAGGTCACCGCCGATCGCGGCCGGTTGCGGCAGGCGCTCAGCAACCTCGTGGGAAACGCGATCAAATACGCCCCGACCGGGACCCCGATCAACGTGCGGGCCGAGAAACAGAATGGGCTGTTCCGGATCGCGGTCAGCGATCATGGCCCGGGCATCCCGCCGGAGGAGCGCGGTCACATGTTCGAGAAGTTCTTCCGTGGCCGCGGCGTCGGATCGACGCCCGGCGCGGGGCTCGGCCTTTCGATCGCGCGGTCGCTCGTCGTGCTGCATGGGGGCTCGCTCGACTACGAGGACACGCCCGGCGGCGGTTCGACCTTCGTGGTGTGCCTGCCGGAGGAGAGCTCGTGAAGGTCCTCATCGTCGACGACGAGCCCGATGTCCGTTCGCTCGTGCGCAGCGCCCTGCAGTACGCGCGCGTCCCGCTCGAGGCTGTCGAGGCGGCCGACGCCGAGGAGGCGCTTGCGGCCGTCGCGTCGGCGCAGCCGGACATCATGGTGCTCGACCTCGCGCTGCCGAAGCGCGACGGGTTCTCGGTGCTCGAGGAGCTTCGCCGCACCAGCGACCTGCCCGTGATCGTGCTCACCGCGCGCGGTCTCGAACACGACAAGATCCGCGGCCTCGAGCTCGGCGCCGACGACTACATGACCAAGCCGTTCAGCCCGCGGGAGCTGTTAGCTCGCATCGAGACGGTGCTGCGCCGTACGACGAGGACCGCCGACGCTCGGCGCGGCGTCATCGAGTCGGGTTCGCTGCGGATCGACACCGGCGGACGCCGCGTGTTCCTGAGCGGCGAAGAGGTGCGCCTCACACGCACCGAATTCGATCTCCTCGCGGAGCTCGCCGCACACCGCGGCGAGGCGCTGCCGCACGAAGCGCTCCTGGAGAAGGTGTGGGGTCCGGAGTACCGCGGCGAGAACCACTACCTCAAGGTCTACATCGGACGCCTGCGTGACAAGCTCGAGGACGACGCTGCGCAGCCGCGACTGATCGTGAACGTGCGCGGTGTCGGCTACCGGCTCAACTCGCCTTAAGGACGGCAGCGCTCTAACGCTCCGCGGATTTCTCCCTGCCCGCGGGCCGAAAGTTCTTTCGTTTCTGGATCGCCGCGGAGATGAGCTTGCTGACGCCGGCGGGATCGGTCTGCGCTCGGCGTTCGAGCTCGGCGGGACCGCGCCCGATGAGGCCGCAGGTCGGGCAGTCGCCGCGACCGTCGAGCCGGCCGTGGCAGTTCGAGCAGTGCACCTCGAACGCGGCCTGCGGCCGGAAGAGGCCGAGCTCGATCGCCTCAGTGATGAGCGCCTGCGCGTCGGCGGTCATCCGGCGAGGACCACGGACTTCTTCTCGGTGTAGCTCTCAATGGCCTCCATGCCGTGCTCCTTGCCGAAGCCGGACTGCTTGGCGCCGCCGAACGGCAGCTGGTCATAAGCGACCTGGATGTCGTTGACCCAGGTGTATCCCGCGTCGAGAAGCTCGGCGGCCTTGCGCGCCTTGGCCATGTCCTTTGTGAAGATCGACGAGCCGAGACCGTAGATCGACGAGTTCGCCTTCGCGATGGCCTCATCGATGTCCTTCACGATGAAGAGAGGAACGGCGGGTCCGAACACTTCCTCGGTCGCCATGCGCGAATCCTCGGGGACGTCTGTCAGCACGGTCGCGGGATAGAACCAGCCCTTCGCGTACTCCGCGCCATCGGGCCGTGCGCCGCCGGCGAGCACCTTCGCGCCACGCTTCACCGCGTCCGCGACCTGCGCCTCCACTTCCGCGCGCTGCTGCTCGGTGTGGAGCGGGCCCATCTTCGTGTCGGCGGCGAACTGCTCGCCGATCTTCCACTCTTTCTGCGCGCGCTCGGTGAACTTCGTCATGAACTCCTCGGCGATCTTCTCGAACAGGAAGATGCGCTTGACCGCGAGGCACGCCTGTCCCGCGTTGAAGAAGCGGCCGATCGCCGCGGCTGCGGTGGCTCGGCGGATGTCGGCGTCGTCGGCGACGATCAGCGCGTCGCTGCCGCCGAGCTCGAGCGTCACCCGTGTCACGTTCTTCGCGGCGAGCCCCATGATCCGCTTGCCCGTCGCGGTCTGTCCGGTGAACGCGATCTTGTTGATCTTCGGGTGGCTCACGAGCGCGTCGCCGATCTCGCTCCCGGAGCCATGCACGACATTGATGACGCCGGGCGGGAAGCCAACGGAGTTGATCGCCTCGATCGCGCGCTGCGTCGCGAGTGGCGTCGTCGACGCGGGCTTGAGGATGATCGTGCATCCGGTCGCGAGCGCCGGGCACAGCTTGTTCGCGAACAGCGTCAGCGGGAAGTTCCACGGCGTGATCGCGACGACGACGCCGACCGGTCGGCGGATGGTGATCCCAAACTTCGACGGGTCGTCGAGCGGGATGTAGTCGCCGCGGATCTTGTCGGCGAGACCCGCAAAGTACTCGAGGTTCTCGGCCACACGCTGCGCCTCGATCTTCGCGTGCGCGAGCGGCTTTCCCTGCTCCATCGCGAGGAGCTTCGCGACCTCGTCGACCACCTCGTGCATCGCGGTCGCGGCCGCGTGCATGAGCTTGGCGCGCTTGCTGCCGGGCGTCGCCGCCCAGCCGGGGAACGCCTTGCGTGCGGCGTCCACGGCGGCTTCTACATCCGCCTGCGCGCCGCGCGGGATCTGGCCGACCACCTCGCCGTTCGCGGGATTGCGTACCTCGATCGTCTTGCCGCCCTGGGCGTCGACAAGCTCGCCGCCAATGAGCATCTTGGCCATTCCCACGACCCCCCTAACTTACCGATCCATTCATCTCCTCAGTCTAGGGAATGGACCCTGTTCGCTCTGACGAACGCGCGGCGGTCTGCGGCGCGGCTCTATAAGGTATGCGCGCAGCACCGCAGGGGAGGTCCGCAACATGGCCGTGCGACTCGAGAAGCAGGATGCGATCGGACACATCGTCCTCGACCGGCCCCCGGCCAACTCCTACGACCGAGCATTCATGGACGAACTCGACGCGGCGATCGAGGATGCGCGTAAGGACGACGGCGTCAAAGCCATCGTTGTTCGCAGCGCATCGGAGAAGTTCTTCTCGGCCGGCGCGGACGTGTCGGTCTTCGCGAAGAGCGACTTCGATACGCAGAACGCGTTCGTCGTGTGCGCGAACGAGGCCATGAGCAAGTTCGAGAGCACGCCAAAGGTCGTCATCGCCGCGATCAACGGGCACTGCCTCGGCGGCGGTCTCGAGATCGCGCTCTGCTGCGACTTCCGCATCGCCGCGGAGGGCGGCTACAAGATCGGACTGCCCGAGGTGACGCTCGGTCTCCTCCCAGGCACCGGCGGCACGCAGCGTCTGCCGCGGCTCATCGGCCGGCAGCGAGCGCTCGAGCTGATGCTGCGCGGCACGACCCTGTCGCCGCAGGCGGCGAAGGATGTGGGCATCGTCGACGAGCTCGTCCCCGCGGCGGAGCTCCAGCAGGTCGCGGTCGATCGCGCACGCGCGTATGCCGAGGGTCCGAGCTACGCGATCGGACAGATCAAGCTCGCCACGGTGCAGGGGTACGGCAGATCGCTCGCGGAAGGACTCGCGCTCGAACGCGAGGGGCTCATCCGGCTGTTCAAGAGCGACGACGCGCGTGAGGGCGTGAAGGCCTTCGTCGAGAAGCGAAAGCCCGAATACAAAGGACGCTAGCAACGGACAAGCGCGTCAGCCTCGCGGAGGCCGTCACGCGCTTCGTCCCGGACGGCGCGTCGGTCGCGCTCGGATGCGCCCTCGAACCGGCGATCCCGTTCGCGTTCGCGCACGAGCTGATCCGAAAGCGCAGGCGGGAGCTCGAGCTCATCGGTCCGATCTCCGACATCGCGTTCGATCAGCTCATCGGCGCTGGCTGCGTTCGGCGCGTGACCGCGGCGTGGGTCGGCAACGTCTCGGCCGGACTCGCGCATGCCTACCGTCGGGCGATGGAGCAGGAGATCCCGCGCCGCATCGAGGTGCGCGACCACAGCAACTTCACCATCGCGCAGGCGCTCATGGCGGGCGCGCTCGGCGCTCCGTACATCCCGACCAGGACTCTCCTCGGGAGCGACATCCCGCGCGCGAACGGCACGTTCGCAGCGGCGACGTCGCCGTTCGATGGCACGCCGCTCCTCCTGATACCGGCGCTCACTCCGGACGTCACGGTGATCGCCGTCCAGCAGGCCGATGCCGATGGCAACGCGCAGCTCCTCGGACCGTGGGGCGTGTCGCAGGAGGCGGCGCTCGCCGCGAAGGCCGTCATCGTCCTCGCTGAGGAGATCGTCACCCGTGAGGTCATCGGCGCCGACCCGAATCGGACCATCGTCCCGGCGATGAAGGTCGTGGCCGTCGTCGAGGAGCCGGGGGCGTGCCATCCGTCGCCGTTGCAGGGTCGGTACGGCCGCGACCACGAGTTCTTTCACGACTACCATCGCGCCACGCGAACGCAGGAGGGATTCGAGGCGTGGATCGCCGAGTGGGTGACCGGCGTCCGCGACCGTCGCGAGTACCTGACGAAGCTCGGACCCAGATGGCAGCAGCTGCGGATCTCCGACGGAGGTAGCCAGTGACGGCTCGATCGATGACCGACCGGATTCTCGGCGCGCTCAAACTCCAGACCGCCGCGTACGAGGAGATAGAGGCCGACCAGAAGGCGACGGGCGAGGCGGCGTTCATCATCGTCGCGACGAGCCTGGTGAGCGGTGCCGTGAACGGCGTGCTCACCGGCGCGTCGAGCGGTTTCTTCGGAGCTCTCGGGTCCTTCATCGGCTGGGTCTTCTACGCGTGGGTCGCGTACATCGTCGGCGTGAAGCTGTTCCCCGGAAAGGAAACGAAATCGAGCTGGGGGGAGCTCGCGCGCACGCTCGGATACGCCAACACACCGCGCTTCCTCATCGTCTTCGAGCTCGTGCCCGGGCTACAGGCGCTCACCAGGACCGTCGTCGGTCTCTGGGTGCTCGTGGCGACGATCGTCGCGTTGCGCTCGGCGCTCGACATCTCGACCGGCCGCGCGATCTGGATCGCGATCGCCAGCGCGATCGCGCAGCTGATCGTTATCGCCGTGGCGCTCAGCGCCGCGGCGGGGTTGATCTCGAACTAGTGGAGGTCTCGCCGGGCGAGCTCATGGTCGCGCAGGCCGCGCGAGAGATCCGCGACGGCGAGCGCGTCTTCGTTGGGATGCGCTTGCCGCTCATCGCGTTCGTACTGGCGAAGCGCACGCACGCTCCGAACGCCGTCGGTCTCTTCGAGCTCGGGATCGTGCGAGACCAGCCATCGCCCGAGCTGCTCTACACGATGGGCGATCCGCCGAACGTCACCGGCGCCGTCTGGTGCGCGCGCACGATCGACCTCATGGGCCTCCTGCAGCGCGGTGAGGTGGAGGCTGGCTTCATCGGCGGCGCCGAAGTCGATCGACACGGCAATCTCAACACGACCGCGATCGGCGGCGACCGTGCGCATCCGAACGTGCAGCTGCCGGGATCCGGCGGCGGCGCGGACATCGCGAGCCTCGCGCACCGGCTCATCGTGATCATGTCTCACGACAAGCGGCGTTTGCGCGAGCGCGTCGATTTCGTGACCTCCCCGGGCTACGGCGAGGGCGGCACATGGCGCGCGCGCGTCGGGCTCCCGCGCGGTGGCCCCTCCGTCCTCATCACGACGCTTGGGGTGTTCCGCTTCGTGGCGGGCGAGGCCGTGCTCGTGTCCTATCACCCCGCGAGCTCGGTGGATGAGATCGCCGCGAACACCGGCTGGACGCTCACCGTGGCGGACGACGTGCGCGAGACGCAGCCGCCCAGCGCGGAGGAGCTGCGCATCATCCGCGACTACGATCCGCAGGGTTTCTGGACCCGGCGCGGGGCGGACTGATGTCCGACGGCACCACGCGCGCGATCCTTGCGGCGTTCGCCGGGAACCTGGCGATCGCGATCACCAAGGGGATCGCCGCGGCGATGACCGGCTCGGGCGCGCTGCTGGCCGAGACCGCGCACTCGATCGCCGACTCGCTCAACCAGATCCTCCTCTACGTCGGTCTGCGTCGAAGCGCACAGCCGGCAACGGAGCGCCATCCGCTCGGTCATGGCAAGGAGGGCTACTTCTGGGCGCTGGTGGTGGCGCTCTTCCTGTTCTTCGGCGGCGGCGTCTTCTCGATCTATCAGGCCTACGACCGTCTGGCGCATCCGCACGAGATCGAGCAGGCGACCGTCGGGTTCGTCGTGCTCGGACTCTCGACGCTGTTCGAGATCTTCTCGCTCAGCGTCGCCGTCCGCGAGCTGCGCCACGCGGCGCGCGAGGCGGGCGTCCCAGTGCGTTCTTTTCTCCGGCAGCTCCAGGACCCGGCACTGCGGACGGTGCTGTACGAAGACAGCGCGGCCATCACCGGGCTCGCCGTGGCCATCGTCGGGCTCGGCCTCACCGTATTGACCGGCGATCACCTGTTCGACGCGGTCGCGAGCGGGGTGATCGGCGTCGTCCTTATCTATGTCGCGTACCAGCTCGCGTGGGGCGCACGCGGTCTCATCGTCGGCCAGGCACCTCCGGAGCGGGTGCGCGCCGCGCTCGAGGCCACGATCGCGAGCGAGCCATACATCGACAGGGTGATCGAGCTCATCGCGGTCCAGATCGGGACGGATCAGCTTCTCGTGCTGGCGCGCGTCTCGGTCCGTGATGCGATCCCGGCCGGCGAGGTGGAGCGGCTCATGGCCCGTCTTCGCGATCGGCTGCGACGCGAGCATCCTGAGGTGACGGACTCCTTCATCGAACTTGCGCCCGCGCTCGCGTGATCCTGTACCACCGCATCGACGATCCGGAGTCGGCAGCCGTCCGACGCCGTGTCGTCGAGCTGCGGCTCAAAGCGCAGATCGACTTCCAGAACGTCGATACCGACGGCGCCGAGGCGTTCGCGCGGCACGGCAGTCGGATCGTCCCAGCGCTCTGGGATGGGCAAAGGCTGCACGAGGGTCGCGCCGCCGTGCTCGCCGTGCTCGAAACGCTGCGGCGATAATCCGCGGGTGGGGGAGCTGCGGCTGCCGGAGCTTGGCGACCGGTACAACGCGGCACAGACCTACGTCGACGTCCACCGGGCCGACCGACCCGCCGCGGTCGCGATCCGTTGCCAGGGCGCCTCCATTACGTACGGCGACATGGCGCGAAGCGTCGATCGCTGCGGCAACGCACTCCGCGAGCTCGGCGTCGACATCGAGGACCGCGTCGTCATCCTGTGCCTCGACTCGCCGGCCTTCGTCTACGCGTTCTTCGGCGCGATCAAGCTCGGTGCGATCCCCGTGCCCACGAACACCCTTCTCATCGCGCGCGACCTCGCGTACATCATGCGCGACAGCCGCGCCGTTGCCGTCGTCGTCAGCGCGCCGCTCCTCGCCAAGGTGCTCGAGATCCGAAAGGAATGCCCGCGTCTCCGGCACATCCTCGTGACGACATCGGGCACCGCACCGCTCGAGGGTGCGCTTCCAGATGGCGTCACGTCATTCGAGGCGGCGCTCGCCGCGGCCGATGACGAGCTCGACCCGGCGGCGACGACGCCCGACGACATGTGCTTCTGGCTCTACTCGTCCGGGACCACCGGCTTCCCGAAGGGCGCGGTGCATTTGCAGCACGACATGATCTATTCGGCGGAAACGCTCGGACGTCACGTGCTGGCCTGCACCGAAGCCGATCGCTATTTCACCGTGTCACCGCTTTTCCACGCATACGGTCTCGGAAACGGCGTGTTCGTGCCCATGCGCTACGGCGCGTCGGTCGTGTACAAGCCGGAGCGCGCGACGCCCGACCTCGTGTACGGGCTCGTCACGACCGAGCGGCCGACGGTGATGTACACCGCTCCCACGTTCTATGCCGCGCTGCTCGCGTATCCGGAGGCCGACTTCAAGTACGACCTGTCGTCGCTGCGCTTTTGCGTCTCGGCCGGCGAGTCGCTGCCGAAGCCGCTGTTCGACGCATGGAAGAAGCGCTTCGGCATCGAGATCCTCGACGGCATCGGCTCCACCGAAATGCTCCACATCTTCATCTGCAACCGGCCGGGTAAGGCGCGCGGCGGAACGAGCGGCACGGTGGTTCCGGGGTACCGGGCGAAGATCGTCGACGACGACGGCCGCGAGCTTGGCGCAGGTGAGACCGGGAACCTCTGGGTGTCGGGCGATTCGTGCTGCGCCTTCTACTGGAACAAGCACGAGAAGTCGAAAGCGACGTTCCGCGGCGAGTGGACGGTCACCGGCGACAAATACCACCTCGACGCCGATGGCTACTACACGTACGAGGGCCGCGCCGACGACATGCTCAAGGTCTCGGGCCAGTGGGTCTCGCCGGCGGAGGTCGAGGCCGCGCTGATGGAGCACGCCGCGGTGCTCGAGTGCGGCGTGGTCGGCGCGAAGGACAAGGACGAGCTGACCAAGCCTCGGGCCTTCGTGTTACTCAAGCAGGGCCGTGAGCCCAGCGACGCGCTGGCCGAGGAGCTGAAGCAGTTCGTGAAGACGCGCATCGCGCCGTACAAATACCCGCGGTGGATCGAGTTCGTCGACGAGCTGCCGAAGACCGCGACCGGCAAGATCCAGCGCTTCAAGCTCAGAGAGCTGGGGCGTGGCTAGGGCAGGGGGTCGCAGGGAGTTCCCCCTGCGATAAGGAGGGCCAGATGGGCGCGCTGCATCCCAAGGTCGCGGCGTGGAAGCGTGAAGCGACCGAGGATCCGGAAGGCTTCTGGGGGCGCGCGGCGGAGGAGCTGCCGTGGTTCCGCAAGTGGGAGCGCGTGCTCGACTGGGAGCCGCCGACGTTCCGCTGGTACCGCGGCGGCCTCTCGAACCTCGCGTACAACTGCGTCGACCACCACGTAAAGACCGGCGCCGGCTCGCGCACCGCTCTCATCACCGAGAACGAGCGCGGCGAGCAGCGGACGTACACGTACACGCAGCTGCACGACGAGGTCAAGCGCGTCGGCGCGGCGCTAAGGGGACTCGGGATCAAGAAGGCTGACCGCGTCGCGATCTACATGCCCACCTGCGCTGAGGCGATCGTGCTCATGCTGGCGGCGGTGCGCATCGGCGCCGTGATCATCGTCGTCTTCGCGGGCTTCGGCGCCGGTGCGCTCGGGGAGCGCGTGCGCCTCGCCGGCGCGCGCGCCGTCTTTGCGACCGACGTCACGTATCGCAAGGGCAAGGACGTCCCGCTCAAGCAGATCGTGGACGACGCGGTCGCACAGGCGCCGACGGTCGAACGGGTCATCGTGCTGAGGC
>Ga0114129_10005759_pt1 | contig 17559 bp, 15 predicted proteins | sample RhiMetdeltSRZDD1_FD_80071 | JGI IMG/M metagenome (GOLD analysis project Ga0114129, IMG submission 80071) | Populus rhizosphere microbial communities from Tennessee, USA - Rhizosphere MetaG P. deltoides SRZDD1 (version 2) (version 2) | ecosystem: Host-associated > Plants > Roots > Rhizosphere >...
CGGCCGGTGCCGCCTCCGACTCGTCCGAACCGACCGTTGTTTTGTCCGTCGCGTCTGAGCCGGCCGTTTCGGTGTCCGATTCATCCGCGCCGGCCGCTCCGGTGTCGCCGGCGCCCGAGTCTTCCGAATCGGCCGGCGCTGGCTCCGACTCGTCCGCGCCGGCCGTTTCGGTGGCCGACTCGTCTGAGCCGACTGTTTCATTGTCCGTTGGGTCCACGCCCATCGGGAGCGCGGCCGCGGCCGCCCCCGCGGCAACGACGGCGCCCATCGAGACGGCCGATCCGAAGGACCCAGCAGACCATGCGGGCGCGGCTGTGATCCCGACTCAGCGGACCGAGCCGCCCGAGGAGCATCACACCTTCGCGGACGCCGTCGGTCGCGCACGCCCGGCCGGGCACGACGGCGTACAGGATCTGTCCATAAAGGATCGTGCCCTGCACCCGCTGGCGCCGACCCGGGCGTTTTTCACGCTGTGCATGCGCATGATCGCGGTGATCGTCTCCGACCGCGGGTACGCCGCGTTTCTGTTGGGACTCCCGCTGGCGCTGGCAGTCCTGAGCCGGGCCGTCCCGGGCGACAAGGGCCTGAGCGCTGATCCGCTCGGTTTCAGTCTGGAGGCGCAGCGGCTGCTCGTCGTTTTCGTCATCGGTGCGGCCTTCATGGGGGTCGCGATCGCGATCCGCGAGATCGTCACCGAGCAGTCGATCTACCGCCGGGAGCGGGCCATCGGGCTTTCGCCGACGGCGTACCTGCTGTCGAAGGTGCTCGTCTTCCTCATCATCGACGCCGTGCAGTGTTTCATCTTCGTGTACCTGGCGGTGCTCGGCCGGCCGAAGCCCGCCGAGGCGCTCGTGCTGGCCGATCCGATGCTGGAGATCGTGGTGGTCGTAACGCTGGTCGCGCTGGCCTCCACATCGCTCGGCCTGCTTGCCAGCACTCTCGTGCGGACCACCGAGCAGACGACGCCGATCCTGGTCGTCAGCGTGATGGCCCAGCTGGTGCTGTCCGGTGGCCTCTTCGCGATCGAGGGCCAGAACGCACTGGAGATCATCTCGGCGGTCGACCCGTCACGGTGGGGATTCGCCGCCACGGCCGCCACGACAAACCTGGTCAACTTCCCCGAACCGGATCCGCTGTGGGAACACGCCATGTTCAACTGGTGGCGCGGGGTCGGAATTCTCCTGTTGCAGATCGCCATCCTGCTGACGGCGGCTCGATTCGCGCTGCGCCGCTTCGAACCGGGCCGGAACTGAAACGCCGTCCGTTACGGGTCTCGGTCATGGGCCGAGACCCTGGCGGACGAGGTACGCCTGCCGGATCGTCAGGCTCGCCTGGTTGCCGAGCGAGCCCGGCGCTATCTGATCGAAGGCGTGATTGGCGAACGGGATACGCACGACGGTCACGTCGACGCCCGCGGCTCGGGCCTGCTCGGCGAACCGCAAGACTCCACTGGTCGGGATGAGCCCGTCGCGGTCCGGTTCGACGATCAACGTCGCCGGAGCGGACGCTGATACATAGGTGGCCGACGAGATGGTCCGTATCCGTTCGGGGAACTGCTGAGGGGTACCGCCGATGTAACGTTTGATGAACATGCGTGGCTCGGTGTCGCGGACGGGGAAACCGTGGTCGTACGCGTTCTGCGGATCCACGACCGGATACTGAGTGACGACGACGTCCGGTACGGGGACGGCGCCGTTACAAGACGACTGTGCCCGGCCAGCTGCGGCCGCGTACGCGACGTTGATCGCGAGGTTGCCACCGGCCGAGTCACCCATGAGGGCCAGGCGATCCGGGTCGCCTCCCCATCGGGCGGCGTTGGCCCGAACCCAGATCAACGCACATCCGATGTCCCGGTGTGCCTCGTCCCATGTGGCGTGAAACGCGGTCGCCAGACGATAACCGACGCTGATCACGAGCCAGCCCCGATCAGCGAACCAGCGCATGTCATGACCGGATTCGGCGGCGTCGCCCTGAAACCAGCCGCCGCCGTGGGCGTACACGATGATCGGGGCCTCGCGGCCTGACCGCGGGCGGTAGATTACGGCGGGTTGACCGGTGTCGCCGATCGTTTCACGGGCGTCGGCGGTGGCGCCGGGTGCGGCGTACACCAGACCGTTCAGGGGGTTCGCTGAACCGCCGGCCGTCGACGCCGCCCGCGAAATCGCGGCCGTCATCGTCCCGGAGGCCACGAGGGCCAGCCCGGTCACCACTGCGGCCGTCATACCCCAACGCCGGCCGCCGCGGATCACGGCGACCGCGGAGACGCACGCTGTAACTAGGGCGATCAGCACGACTCGCGGCGCCACGACCGGCCATCGCGACGAGGCCGCCATGGTCAGCCGGTTCAGGGTGGACGGGAGCGCAGCGGCCAGGGCGAGCGCCAGGATCGCCAGCCCCAGCCCCAGGGAGACGATCGCCGCCGTACGCCACACACGAACCACGCACCACAGTGTCGCGGTACGCCCGCGCGTACGCGTGCCCGGGTTGACGTGTATGCGAAGCACGTCTATGTTACAGCAGTGAGGAAAGCGCTTTCCGAGGACTGGAGGAGCCGTATGCGCGTCAAGAGCCTTGTCGTGACGGTGAGTGCCATGACCCTGGTGGGTGCAACCGGCACGGCGGCGCTCGCCTGGCCGGGACCGGCCGTGATAGTGGCCGCCGATGGCAGTGGCGACTTCACTACGGTTCAGGCCGCCGTGGACGCGATACCGGCCGGAAACGCGTCGCCTTTCACGATCAAGATCCGACCGGGTGTCTACAAGGGACAGGTCATCGTCCCGGTGGCCAAGCCGTTCGTCGTCTTCCGTGGCCAGGGTGAGGACCCTACGGAGGTGGTCATCACCGACGACCGGGCGAACGGCACCCTCAAGCCCGACGGTACGCCCTGGGGCACCTCCGGCAGCGCCTCGGTGACGATCGACGGCCACGACTTCCTCGCTCGCAACCTCACGTTCTCGAACTCGTTCGACGAGGCTGCCCATCCGGAGATCACCAATCGGCAGGCGGTCGCGGTCCTGACTCGGGCCGATCGGGTGGTGTTCGACAACGTCCGGTTCCTCGGCAACCAGGACACGCTCTACCTCAACAGCTCCGCGGCGGACACCGTTGCGCGGGTCTATCTGCGCAAGTGTTACATCGAGGGTGACGTGGACTTCGTGTTCGGCCGGGCGACGGCCGTGCTCGATCGATGCCGCGTCCATTCGCTGGACCGCGGATCCGCGACCAACAACGGCTATGTAACGGCGGCGAGCACCAGCATCGCCAACCCCTTTGGCATGCTCTTCACCGAGTGCACGTTCACCGGCACCGCCCCCGACGGAACCGTCTACCTAGGACGGCCGTGGCATCCGAGCAACGACCCCAACGCCATCGCGCAGGTCGTCATTCGCGATTCGAAGCTGGGCGCTCACATCAAGCCGCAAACGCCGTGGACGGACTTCGGGGCCTTCTCGTGGCGCGATGCGCGGTACTTCGAGTATCGGAACCGAGGTGCGGGCGCCGTGGCGAGCCCGGACCGGCCGCAGCTGACCGACGCCCAGGCCGCCGAGCTGACGCCCCAGGTCTACCTGGCCGGCGCTGATCAGTGGGATCCGATCCGATGACCCGGCTAGCCGAGCCTCGGCAGCCTCTGTTGCAGCTGTAAGACGTCGTGAAACAGGTCGCCGCGGGCGGCCAGGCGCTCGGGCATCGACCGGATGGTGAACCCGTCCGGCCGCAGATCCGGATCGTCCAGCTCATCCCAGCCGATCGGGGCGGAGACCGGCGCACCGGCCGCCGCTCTCGGGCTGTAAGGAGCGACGAGCGTCTTGTTGACGGCGTTCTGCGTGTAGTCGAGCCGCGCCAGGCCGCTGCGCTCGTCCCGCTGCCATTTGAAGCTGACCATTTCGGGCAGCACCGCCGCGACCGCCCCGGATAGCTGTTTCACCCACGCCCGCGTGTCGTCGAACGTAGGCCCGGCGGCGACGGGGATCCAGATCTGGATGCCACGCCGCCCGGTCACCTTCGCGCAGGCGTTTACCCGAAGGTGATGCAGCGCGTCGCGGTGAACCCGGGCCAGGATCAGCAGATCCTGCCAATCCGTCGTCTCACCGGGATCGAGGTCGATCAGGGCGTACGTGGGAAGGTCCGGACGGTCCACACGCGACGTCCACGGATGCCACTCCAGCCCACCGTAGTTCGCGGCCCAGACGAGCGCGGCCGGCTCATCCACAACGAGATAGGTACGCGTTTCCCCAGGGTCGGCATCGGTGTTGTCCCACCGTGGCAGCCACTGGGGAGCGTGATCCGGTAGCTGCTTGTGCCAGAAGCCCTTCGTCTGGGCACCGTTGGGGAACCGATGCAGGTTCATCGCCCGCCGGGCCAGGTACGGCAGGACCGTCGGTGCGATCAGCGCGGTGTAACGCAGCAGATCCCGTTTCGTCACCGGCTTCTCGCGCGTACGCGCAGGAAACAGCACCTTGTCGAGATTGGTTACACGCAGCCGGCGGCCGAAGACGTCCCACGTTCCCTCGCCGGGCAGGTCGTCCAGCGCTGCGAGGTCGTCCTCGGTTGCGGGCTGCGTCTTGAGCGCGACCGAAGCCCGAGCAGCGGGCAGATCGGAGCGCCACATCCGATCGGGATCGGCCTTCACCTCGTCGTTGGTACGCCCGGACAACACCGAACGGGGATACTGCTCCGGATCCCAGCCCTCCACGGAGTGCTTGTCGCGCTTGTGTAACAGCAGCCACTCTTCTTTCGTGCCGCCCTTGGTGCGTACGAGGACGAAGCGGCCGCGTAGCTTCTCGCCAACCAGGTCGACGTGCAGTTCGCCGTCCTTCAGCGCCCGTGCGGGATCCTCGCCCTTCGACGGGCTCCACGTTCCCAGATCCCAGACGATGACGTCGCCGCCGCCGTACTCGCCCGCCGGGATGACACCCTCGAAGTCGAAGTACTCCATCGGGTGGTCCTCGACGTGAAACGCCGCCCGGCGTACGCCCGGGTCGAGCGTCGGCCCCTTGGGCACCGCCCAGCTGACCAGGACACCGCCGATTTCCAGGCGAAAGTCGTAGTGCAGCCGGCGGGCGCGGTGCCGCTGCACCACGAACCGCCGCTGCGGTCCCGATCGCGAGTCCTCCGGCCGCGAACCGGACGGCTCGGGCGTACGGGTGAAGTCCCGTTTCCGCCGGTACGCCGTCAGCTTCTCGTTCGATGCCACCCTCTAGTTGTACCCCGGGCTGATTCGGGCAAAACGGATGGTCGGCCCGACGAGTCCCGAAGTGTCAGCCGCGCGTAGGACGGGCATCGGCAAATACATCAACAGCAATGGGACACATGGCATCGGCGGGGCGTCGAGACGTTACATCGGCGGGACGGTGTCGACGGCCCGAGGCAGCAGAGTGGCGCCGGTGTTGCTCCGGCGGCGTAGCGTCGACCGGTATGCGGGTGGGGATCGTGATCCTTCCTGACCAGAGATGGGCGGTTGCGCGGCGGCGATGGCAGCGAGCTGAGGCGTACGGCTTCGCGCACGCGTGGACCTACGACCACATCGGCTGGCGTGACCTGATCGACGGACCGTGGTTCGACGCGGTACCGACATTGGCCGCGGCGGCCCTGGCGACGTCGCAGATCCGCCTCGGCACGATGGTCGCATCGCCGAATTTCCGGCATCCGGCCCACTTCGCACGCGAGATCACGGCGCTGGACGACATTGCGAGTGGCCGCCTGACCGTCGGCATAGGTGCGGGCGGCATCGTCGGATACGACAACGCCGTGCTGGGCCGGCCACAAGTCACGCCGAAGGCCAGGGCCGAACGCTTCACCGAATTCGTCAGCCTGCTCGATCGCATCCTGCGCGACGATCCGGTGACCTGGAGTGGCAAACATTTCGCGGTTACCGACGCCCGCAGTACGCCCGGCTGCGTCCAGCGTCCCCGCGTGCCGTTCGTCGTCGCGGCGACGGGACCTCGTTCCATGCGGCTGGCCGCCCGCTACGGTGCCGGATGGGTCACGACCGGTGCCCGCAGTGACGACGTCGCCGGCTGGTGGCGGTCGGTGGCACAGATGGCGGACGGCTTCGACGATGCACTCGCCACCATCGGCCGCGATCCGGACACAGTGGACCGTTACCTGATGCTGGATCCGGCGTCCCCGGTGTACTCGCTCTCCAGCGTCGAATACTTTACCGATGCCGTCGGGCGGGCGGGTGAGCATCGCTTCACCGATGTCGTCACGTACTGGCCGCGAGCCACCAGCTGGTACGCGGGTGATGAGGCGATCTTGGACACCGTGGCCACCGAGGTGCTGCCGCGCGCGTAATGCAGGTCGCTACGCTGCCCGCATGAGTGCTTCGGCGTGGCTTGACGACGCGATTCTCTACCAGATCTATCCGCAGTCGTTCGCCGATTCGGACGGCGACGGCATCGGTGACTTTCCGGGCGCACTGGAACGGCTCGACTATCTGCGATGGCTGGGTGTCACCACGATCTGGCTCAGTCCGTGCTTCGCCTCTCCGTTCGGTGACGCCGGTTACGACGTAGCCGACTACCTCACCGTCGCGCCCCGCTACGGCGCCAACGATGATCTCACGGCGCTGGTCGAAGCCGCGCGTACACGAGGTATTCGGGTCATGCTCGATCTCGTCGCCGGGCACACGTCGGATCAGCATCCGTGGTTTCGCGCATCGGCGGCCGATTCTGACGACCACCGTTACATCTGGCGTACCACGCCCGCAGCCGGATGGGTTGCCTCGCCCGGCTCACGTCCGGGCTACTACCTGCCGAACTTCTTCGCGATCCAGCCGGCGCTGAACTTCGGATACGCGCGGCGACACCCGGAAGAGCCATGGCGGCAAGGCGTCGACGACGAAGGACCACAGGCCAATCGAGCGGCGCTACGCGAGATCATGGGTTTCTGGTTCGATCGGGGCATCGCCGGGTTCCGCGTCGACATGGCCGCTTCGCTGGTCAAGGACGACCCCGGCCATGTCGAGACGGCGAAGCTGTGGCAGCAGACGCGCCAATGGCTGGACTCGGCGTACCCGGATCGGGTGCTCGTGTCGGAATGGGGCGACCCGGCGACGGCGGTGCGTGCCGGTTTCCACGCCGACTTCTTCCTGCATTTCCGGGGCCGCGCCTTCGGCTCGCTGTGGAACAACCGCACCGGCACTCATGATCCGTCCTGGGGTGACGGCCCGTGTTACTTCGACGCCGACGCCACCGGAGCCGTGGACGAGTTCCTCGCCGAGTGGCGCGATGCCCGGTCGGCGACACAGGGACTCGGACACGTGGCGTTACCCAGTTCCAATCATGACTTCTCCCGCCTGGCGTGCGGCCCGCGTACGCGCGACCAGCTCGCGCCGGCGTTCGCATTACTGCTTACGTGGCCGACATTGCCGACGCTGTACTACGGAGACGAGATCGGCATGCGGTACCTCCCCGGTCTCCCCGATGTCGAGGGCAGCACCCTCGGCCCCACGTACAACCGGGCCGGCTCGCGTACGCCGATGCAGTGGGATCCGGGTGATAACGCGGGCTTCTCCACGGCCCCGGCCGACAAGCTGTACCTGCCGATCGATCCCGATCCGAACCGACCCGACGTGGCGTCGCAGCGCACCGATCCGGGATCGCTGCTGAACACGGTCCGGCGGCTGATCGAGCTGCGGCGTACGGCGCCGGCTCTGCGGACCGGAGGCGAAGTGGAGGTGTTACATGCCGGTTACCCGTTCGTTTATGTGCGCGGCGGCACCCACCTGGTCGTAGTGAACCCGGCCGGGGAGCGCCGAGCTGTTACGGCTCCGGTGGGCGTGTGGGCCGATCTCGACAGCCAGGGCGTCACCGTCGCGGACGGCGAGATAGTCGCCGAACCCGTGTCCTACGGGGTCTTCGCCGCGGTCTGACCGCGAAGGACGGCTGCGTATCGCCGAATCCGTTCGCAATCCTGCGGGAAGTAACTGTCCCAATCGCGGTCGAGCGGGGTCCACGCGACCGGCTGGCCGTCTTCGGGGGCCAGCGGCTGCTCCGGATCGACGACCGTGGCGTAGGGCAGCGACAGAGTCGGCGGCCAGTCCGGATGGAAGGAGCGCACCGCCACCGCAGCGGGCTGCTCCAGCAGGCGCGTACGCAGACCGGTCTCTTCGGCGAGTTCCCGGGCCGCACCGGTACGCCGTGTTTCATGCCCTTCGACCTTGCCCCCCGGTGGCACCCAGGCCCGCCATCGATGCCGTATCAGCAGGATCCGCTGGAAAGCCGGGTCGAACGCCCACACCTCGGCGGCCAATGGCTCCATCGGGGCGGCGAGCGCGGCGCGCAGCCACGCTCGGGCACCGTCGAAGTCCAGCGTCGCGGACTCGGTGTCGTGTAACGCAGCGTCGAGTTGGCGTTGTTCCAGAGGATCGCGGATCACTGCGTCACCCTATGCGCGGGGTCCGACACATCCGTTCCGTCGCGTCCCGGCCAGCGCCATCGCCGTCACAGTCGCGCTCGCCGCCGCGTTAGCCTTCGAGGCAGAACTCGGTCTGTGTCGAGCGACGGCTAAGGCCGATGACGCCCTTGTTACGTGAACGCAGCGACGCCGATCGCGGCGACCGCTAGCAGCGCGGACGCTTGGCGTACCATCTCGCGGCCGAGGCGGGTTCGCTCCTCGGCGTACATGAAGGCGGCGAGGACGACCATGGCGGCCAGGTGCATCGGTACCAGCGCCATGAGGAGCATCAGCGGCCAGCAAGATACCAGGCAGCGACGGCCTTGCATCAGGCCAAAACGCGCACAGGCGACGTCGGCGCGGCGGCCCTGTGGGGGCAGCGAAACGGTGCGGCGGCAGGCGTGGAGCGCACGGGTCTTCGTCCGCGTCAGCTGCCACACCCCGGCCACGATCAGCAGTGTTACCGCGATCGCCGGTGGTGCGACGATGTGAAGCGGCAAGAGCGCGGCCAGGCCCAGCACCGCGGCTCCGAAGGCCGCCCACACCATGGTGTACGCCACCAGATAGACCACGGTCGCCCGCTGCCGGCGTACGCGAATGCTGTTGTGATACACGTGGCGTACGGCGGGAAGTGTCATGGGTACGGCCGTCGCGACGGACATGAGGATCCAGGCCGTGTAACTGGACGGCGCATGGTGGCCGGCGTGGGTTCCCGTGGCGGCCAGGGCGATCCAGGCCGCGGCCGCCACGGTGACGACCCACCACTGTGGATGGCGGTTCATCAGCTGACGAGGTCGTCGCGTTCCATAGCGAACAAGGCGATCCGGCCTACGTGGATCGGCTCGATGCCGAGCTCCTCGACGGTCTGCTGCCGCTCGCCGGGCGGGGCGGGCGGCGGCACCGGTTCGATGGTGACGGTGATGGTGTCGGGGTTCCACAGGTCCATCGCGAGCAGGCCGCTGATGACATCGGCGATGTCGAACTGGTGATTCATGCCGGGCGCGCCCTCGTGGACGAAGTCGGGGTTGTTCATCAACTCCACTCCGAACAGCGTGAATGTCCCGACCAGGAAGCGGCGCGGGTCGGCGTCGGCGTCCGGCTGGTTCAGCAGGACGTCGAACACGACGCCGGGGTTGTGAGTCGCCTCGATGTTCTCGATCGACAGGAACGCGCCGGAGACGTCACGCGCCAAGTCCATGAAACGCGACCGGTTGCTCTCTGGGATGAGCAGAGGCACGGTGACACGCTCGGCCACGGCGACGGCGTCCTCGGTTGCTCCGATCAGTTCGGCGCGGGGTGCCACGGGTACCACGATAGGCGGTGCGGGTGTAACAGCGGGCCGATCGTCGTACTCGTACTGCAATTGAGCGACCGTGTCGAGGACATCGGAGGCCGACAGCTGGACGGTCGCGCCGTTCTCGTCGGCGAAGCTGAAACGCTGGTTGAGCCAGGCGGCGTCGGTCGGGTTGGCGCGCCCGCCGCCCAGGTCCAGCCAGCGGTTCCACAGCCGGTCGATGTTGGCGTGGTGCAGCCAGAAGATCGGATCGAGGGCGGCACAGCGCGGCTCGGTCATCCGGGCTAGGGAACAGTCCGTTGCGCTGTCCGGTCGGCGTCCGCCGACGAGGACGTGGACGATGTTGTGCGGCTGGGACTCCAGCAGGCCGAACCCGCCGTCGAGGTTGGACGGCGCCGACGCCGGGCCACCGAACGTGGGACCGGCCGGTGCGGTGAAGACCGTCGAGTTCATCGCCCTCGTGCTGGAAGTCCGCACGGACGGCAGCTCCGCACCCGTGGCGATGCCAGGATCACGCAGGGGCGCGGCCTGCAGCAGCGGGTTCGGCGTACCGTCGGGCAGGGTCGCCTCGCGGAACGGCTGCGGCAGCGTGTTTCTCGGGTTCGGCTGATCGTAGTTCCAGTACGGCAGCGCGAAGTCGGCCGGCCCACCGTTCGCGATGACGGCCGCGCGCACGATCTTCTCGAAGAAGAACAGGTACATCCGGTGCCAGGGCAGGAAGAACCAGCTCGCGTGCTGGCAGCCGTTCCATAGTGGATTGGCGGGCGTGGTGAACGTGGCGTGCATGGCCGCCTGAAACTCCCAGCTCGTCGGGTCGGACGCCGGCCGGGCCTGCATCGTGCGGACGGCTCGGGCGTACGCCTCCGTGATCGGGTCCCAGGGCGCGGCCGACTGTAACGTCCACACGTCGCGGCGGATGAACGTCGTCGGTGCCGGGGGAGGTGGTGGCGGTGGTGGGGGTGTGGGCGCCTCCGCTGCGGCCTGGATCTCGTCGAGCCGGTTGACCGTACGCGGCCCGACGTCGTCGATCACGTCCGCCGGTGCGACACCGAGCTCCTCGATCTTGAAACGGCGGACGGCGGCCGCCGTCTCGTCGCCGTATTTGCCGTCCGCTCCGAATCTCGGCAGGACGCCGGGGTTCCACGTGAGCAGAGCGGTCTGAATCTTGCGGGCGGCCTCGCCGCGCCCGTGGCGGCGGCGGGACATGCGGTCGTTGTCATCGGCGATCGCCTGGAGGACCGCGTCGCCCTGAAACAGCTGGGAGGTGAGCACCATGGCCTCCGGGATTCGTCGGACGGGCTTCATGAAACGGGCTGCTTCCGCCGGCGGTCGGATCCGCGGGCGGGATCTGAGTGGAGGCTGCGCCCGGCGTGCTCTTCCGGCAAGGCGGAGATCGGGATTGCGACAGGGTGGAAATGTACCTTGACGTCGTGACCGGCCGTTCCACTATAGTGCTAGGAACCTAGTGAAATGGACTAAGTCGTGATCGAGTTTCATCTGGACGGCCACTCGGGGGTGTCGCCGTACATGCAGCTGATCCATCAGGTCCGCCGGGCACTGCGCCTGGGCGTGCTGCGCGAGGGCGACCGGCTGCCGACGGTGAAGGAGGTCGTCGCGAAGGTGGCGATCAACCCGAACACCGTGCTCAAGGCGTACCGGGAACTCGAACACGAGGGCCTGGTCGCGGCTCGCCCCGGCGTCGGCACGTTTGTTACCCGAACGCTGATCGACGCCCCGCCGGGCGTCATCGACTCGCTCCGCGAAGAGCTGCGCGAGTGGCTGGGCAAGGCCCGCGCGGCCGGCTTGGCGGACGACAGCATCGAGGCGCTCTTCGTTACAACGTTCCGCCTTTCAGCGAAGGAGATCTCATGACCGCGGTACTGCGCGCCGACGGTTTGACCAAGAGATACGGGCGCCGGGTGGCGCTGGCCGGCTGTACCCTCGCCCTGCCACCCGGTCGGGTGGTCGGCCTCGTCGGCCCGAACGGCGCGGGCAAGACCACGTTGTTACAGATCGCGGCCGGCATCCAGCGACCCAGTTCCGGAGCGATCGAGGTTCTCGGCGGCCGGCCCGCGGCCCGGGCGGATCAGCTGGCGCGCGTCGGGTTCGTCGCGCAAAACACTCCGACGTACGCCCATCTGACCGTCGGCGCCCATCTGCACCTCGGCCGGCACATGAATCCACGGTGGGATACCGACGTGGCCGCCGAACGGGTCCGGCGCCTGCGACTGGATCCGCAGCAGAAGGCGGGCAAGCTGTCCGCCGGGCAGCGGGCCCAGCTCGCACTGACCCTGGCGATGGCGAAGCGACCGGATCTGCTCATCCTCGACGAACCGGTCGCGAGCCTGGATCCGCTGGCGCGCCGCGAGTTCCTGCAGAGCCTCATGGAGTTCATCGCCGACCACCGCGCCAGCGTGGTGCTCTCCTCGCATCTGGTGTCCGATCTGGAACGAGTTTGCGACTACCTAGTCATTCTCGTCGCGTCGCGCGTACGCGTGGCCGGCGACGTCGACGAACTGCTGTCGACCCACTTCCGTCTCACGGGGCCACGGCAGGACGCGGCGACTCTGCCCGCCGGCGTCCGGATCATCGAACAGAGTCACACCGATCGGCAGTCGTCGTTCATCGTGCACACGACCGAACCGCCTCCCGACGACGCGTGGAGTGTGGAGAAGCTCGGCCTGGAGGACCTCGTACTGGCGTACATGGCCAACGACACCGCATCGGAGGAACAGCGATGATCTGGCTCACGTGGCGCCAATTCCGTGCCCAAACCTGGTTCGCGGCGGCGTGGACTGGCCTGCTCTGCGTCGTCCTCGTGTTTTTCGGGTTTCAGATCGCCGATCTCTACAACGGCAGCGGCGCAGCCGACTGCGTTACAGACTGCGAGACGGTGATCGGCAACTTCCGGCAGCAGATCGCGTCGGGCGTGATTCCGGGCGCCGTGTCCCTTGCCACGGCGGTCATGTATCTGACGCCCGCACTCATCGGCGCCTTCTGGGGTGCACCGCTGGTCGCACGGGAACTGGAGGCCGGAACGCATCTGCTGGCGTGGAACCAATCTGTCACCCGGACTCGATGGTTGACCACCAAACTAGCCTTCATCGGCGGCACCGCGGTGGCTGTCATGGCCGCCCTCAGCTTGGCTGGGCAATGGTTCGCCCGATACATCGACAGCGTTCAAATGGATCGGATCCAGCCGGTAGTCTTCGGTTCGCGCGGGATTGTGCCCGTGGCGTACGCCATATTCGCTCTCGCGGTCGGTGTCGCTGCCGGCGTTCTCATCCGGCGTACCGTGCCCGCGATGGCGGTCACGCTGACCGTCTACACGACTGCGATCGTGGTGATGCCCGTCTGGATCCGCGCACACCTTCTGCCCTTGACGACGACGGTCCGGCCCCTGGACACGGAGAACCTCTACGGACTGATGCTGAACACGACGACCGCGGACATCAGGGTGCTCGGCAATGAGGACGTGCCCGGTGCGTGGATCGTCGGCAATGAGACTGTTACACCGGCGGGCCTGCGGTTTGCCGGCCCGGCGAACCTCCAGTACTGCGACGGCGGGGCATCGGGCAGATGCGTCGACTGGCTGGCCACGCTCAACCTGCGTCAATCCCTGACCTACCAGCCAGCCGAGCATTTCTGGCCGTTGCAAATCGTCGAGTCGGGCATCTTTGTTGGGCTCGCAGCAGTGCTAGCCGGGATCTGCCTCTATCAGGTTCGGCGCCGTCTGGCGTGAAACACGGCGTCAGCGGCGGGCGGCCGGTTCCCGCATCCGGCCGCCCGCCGTGGGTTCAGCAGGTGCCGAGCATGCTGTTCAGCGCCGACTTCTCAGCGCTGTCCAAACTGAGGTTGTAGTACCACTTCACCTGGATCCAGGCTCGCGCGTAGGTGCAGTAGAACGAGGTCAGCGGGGGCTTCCACTCGGCCGGATCCTTGTCGCCCTTGGACTGGTTGACGTTGTCGGTGACCGCCCACAGCTCCGGGCCGCCGAGGTCATTGGCGTACGCCTGGCGCTGCGGCGTACTCCAGGCCCACGCGCCCGACGCCCACGCCTCGGCCAGCGGCACCATGTGGTCGATGTCGACGTCCGAGGCGGCCGTCCAGGTAGCACCGTCGTACGGACTGCGCCACGAGCCGGACGTCGGTGCGCAGCTGCTGTTGACGACGACGTTGGTGCCGTCGCGCTTGAGGACTTGCTCCCGGGTGTTACACGCCCCGCTGATCGTGATCCAGTGCGGGAACAGATCACGGTCGTATGTGGACTGATGCGACTCGGACCTCACGGTCAGGGCGGCCAGCCGGCTGACGGCGGTGCTGTACGAGGGAATGTTGGGCGGCGTCGCCTGAGCCGGAGTAGGGGTAACGATCAGTGTGACGGCGATGGTTGCCACCACGGTGACAGCGGTCTGCATGATTCGAGTCACGGGGGACTCCTGCCTGCCCGTCGCCGCGGCCGGGAGGGGTGTCCGGCGGGGGCGCGGCGTACGGGTACATAGATCATGTGGTATGTAATGGCTGCCGATCACGCCCGGCCGCCGAAGTCGGCATGAATCTCCCGTGAAGGAACGAAGATCTCGGAATTTCTCCGGGCGGTTCAGGGAATTTCTCCGGGCGGTTCGGGAGGCGGTGCGAGCCCGGCCGATACATGCTTGTTCCATGACCAACGAATGGGATGAGATCGGCGAGCGCCTGCAGGGCCTCGGCGGCAAACTGAAGGCGCACTTCGACGAGGGTGGCCCGAACCAGTGGCCCGACGCGCTCAGCAAGCTCGGTGCCGCGGTCGAGGATCTGTTCAAGACAGCCAGTAACGCAGTGCAGGATGAGAATGTCCGGTCCGACGTCCGCGATGTCGGCCACCTGATCGCCGGGGCGGTATCGACGACGCTGGGCGCGGCGAGCACCGACATCCGGGAGTGGTTCGGCGGCGGAACACGCAAGGAGCCCGAGAGCGGCGACGACGCCACTCCGGATCCACCCGCCTCCTGATCCCTCGGCGCAGCCGGGGGCAGGTCCTCCGGCCGGCTTGGCGGTCCGGGCTCGGACAAGGGCAGACCGACGCCGGTTCTCGGCGCCGGGCACGGGTGACTACCCTGACGGGAATCGAAACTCTCCTATCTCTTCCGGAGAGGAGGCCCGACCGTGCCCAGACTCGCTCCCGGTCTCGCCGCCATCGCCCTCGCCGCCACCGCGCTTCTCGTCCCCGCAGCGCTGACGGTCTCACCCGCACCGGCCACCGCCGCTACGCCGGTCACACCGATCACCGCCCCGCCGATGGGCTGGAACAGCTGGAACAGGTTCCACTGCGACATCAACGAGAACCTGATCCGGCAGACCGCCGACGCCATCATCGCCAACGGCCTCGACGCTCTCGGTTACCGCTATGTCAACATCGACGACTGCTGGATGGCGTCCACACGCGACGCCCAAGGACGGTTGCGGGCCGACCCCGTCCGCTTCCCGTCCGGCATCAAATCCTTGGCCGACTATGTCCACGCCCGGGGGCTGAAACTCGGCATCTACTCGTCGGCCGGCACCGCCACCTGCGCCGGCCTGCCGGCCAGCCTCAACTATGAAACAGTCGACGCTCAGACGTGGGCTTCGTGGGGTGTGGACTACCTGAAGTACGACAACTGCAACAACCAGGGCATCGCCGATCTGACGCGGTACAAGGCGATGGGCGATGCGCTCAAGGCGACCGGCCGGCCCATCGTCTTCAGCATCTGCAACTGGGGCCTGGCCGAGCCGTGGATCTTCGGGCCGAATGCCGGCGGTAGCCTGTGGCGTACGACCGGTGACATCTCGGACTCCTGGAACAGCCTGACGAGCATCCTCGATCAGCAGGCCGGGCTGGAGTCGTTCGCCCGCGGCACCGGCTTCAACGACCCCGACATGCTGGAGGTCGGCAACGGCGGCATGACCACGACCGAGTACACGGCGCATTTCAGCTTGTGGTCTCTGCTCAACGCGCCCCTCCTGCTCGGCAACGACCTGCGTTCGATGCCGGCGGCCACGCTGTCGATCATCCGTAACAGCGAGGTTCTGGCGGTCAATCAGGACTGGAGCGGCTCGCAAGGGCGCAAGGTCCGCGATCTCGGCGAGACCGAGATCTGGGCCAAACCGATGACGGACGGCAGCGTCGCTGCCGTTCTGTTCAACCGCACCGCCGCCACCACAACGATCACGACCACCGCGGCCGAACTCGGCCTCGGTGGATCCACGTCCTATTCGGTGCGCGATCTCTGGTCGGCCACCACCTCCACATCCACGGGTACGCTCAGCGCGGCGGTCGCCTCCCACGGTGTGGTGATGGTGCGGATCAGCCGGTCGGGTTCGCTGGCCGCGGCGCCCGCGAACGGGACGTATCAGGTCGGCGACATGACCTGGCTGACGTCGAGTAATGGCTGGGGTCCGGCGGAGCGTAACCTGTCCAACGGTGAAACGGGCGCTGCCGACGGGCGTACGCTCACCGTCAACGGCACCGCCTACGCCAAGGGAATCGGCGTACATGCCGACAGTGCCGTCCACGTGTATCTGGGCCGTTCGTGTCCGCTGTTCATCGCTTCGGTGGGGGTCGACGACGAGATCTCCAGCGCTGACGCTTCGGTGCGTTTCCAGGTCTACGGCGACGGCCGGCTCCTGGCGTACAGCGGCGTGAAACGGGCCGCTGACGGCCCGACGAGAATGATCGTCCCCACCGGTGGATACTCCACATTGGAGCTGCGCGTGGCGGACGCCCGCGACCACGGGATCAGCTTCGACCACGCCGACTGGGGCGCCGCCACGCTGGTGTGCACCGGATCGGGGAACGGGACGAACATCTCCGACGGCACGTGGACCGCGACAGCCAACGGCTGGGGTCCGGCCGAACGCAACCAGTCCAACGGTGAAACAGCCGCCGGAGACGGGATCGTTGCGTCGGTCGGTGGGGTCAGCTATGTCAAGGCGGTGGGCGTACACGCCGGATCCGACCTGAGTGTCAGCCTGGCCGGTGCGTGCGAGCGATTCACCGTCGCCGCCGGTATCGACGGCGAAGTGACGTCGTCGCAGGCGAGCGTGGTGTTCTCGGTCGTGGCCGACGGTACGACCCTGTACACGAGCCCGGTTGTCACCGTTGCCAGCGGGCCGGTGTCCGTGGATCTCAACGTGACGGGCCGCTCGGCCCTGCGCCTGGTCGTCGCCGACGGCGGCAACGGCATCGCCTACGATCACGCCGATTGGGCCGGGGCTCGCCTGGTCTGCTGAGCATCCGGGAGCGCGGTGACCACCCGGCACCGCGCTCCCCGGAGCCGGGTGGCGTAGTACTCCGGACCTAAATCCCGGGGCCAATGTGGCGTCTTGTGTACCCGCCTACCATCGGCGGCATGAAACGGTTGCCGATCGTCCTCGCCTGGTTCACCGGCATCGTCCTGTGTGCCGCACTGTTGCTGGTCCAATTGCACTCGACGGCCTCCGCACTGCTTCCCGAAGACCGTTTCATGATGTTCGTCTTCGGGGCCGGGCCATTCCTGCTGATTCGCCGCTGGCCACTCGCGACCGTCGTGCTGCTGCTCGCCGGTCTGATCGTGACCAGCTTCGTCATCGCCGAGCCGTACATACGGTCGGAGTACAGCTTCATCCAGTTCGCTGCCGTCGACGTTGCCATCGGCGTCGTCGCGGCGCGGCACCGAGCCCGGATCACATCCGTTACAGCCATCGCGGCCTTTGCCGTCCAGGCCGCCTTGATCATGATCTTCTCGGTCAGTCTCGATCCGGTCGCCGAGCTGATGCTGCCAGGGCTGGCTGTCGTCGCCGCCGCGATGATCGGCAGCTCGATCCGCCAGCGCCGCCTGAGTGGCGAAGCGCAGCGGGCGCGAGCAGCGGTC
>Ga0114129_10005760_pt1 | contig 17559 bp, 15 predicted proteins | sample RhiMetdeltSRZDD1_FD_80071 | JGI IMG/M metagenome (GOLD analysis project Ga0114129, IMG submission 80071) | Populus rhizosphere microbial communities from Tennessee, USA - Rhizosphere MetaG P. deltoides SRZDD1 (version 2) (version 2) | ecosystem: Host-associated > Plants > Roots > Rhizosphere >...
CGGCGACTGGCCCGGGTACTACGGCCTGTATCGCGACTCGAGCGTTTCTCGAGTTCACGATCGCCTTGGACTCAGCCCTTACCCCGTCGGCCCGGCGGGCGAGTCGCTCTCGTACGGCGGCGGGCATACGTTCGCTCTGACTCAGCGAGGCGCGAATAAACGCGAGGCGCTAGAGCTACTGCTTCACCTGACCGCGTTTGATCAGCAACTCGTCGAAGCTCGAAACGGTTGTGTGCCCGTGAGACGAAGCGTCATGCAGACGTTGCAGAGCGAGACCGACCCGGCGAACCGCGCGCGACTGGCGATGCTTGAAGCGGTTATTGCCGAACACATTCTGATTCCGCCGAAGTTCGCCAGATATCCGGAGGTTGAAGAGGTGCTGTGGCGCACCGTGCAACGAGTGATGGTGAATCAACTGGGCGTTGACGAAGGTTTGCGGCTGATGAGGGAGCAGATCAAACAGATCGTCGCGAAGCCGAACTTGTAGGGCGTCTCAAAAGTTCGTAGTACGGCCTTCAGGCGGAAGTTCGTATGGCGAGAGGGCCGAGTTTGCCGCCAAGAATGCGCGAACTACGAACTCCCGCCTGAAGGCCGTACTACGAACTTTGAACGCAATAACGTCCAACAGGACCTGTCGAAGATGACCTTTCTTCTAACCGGCGCACACGGGTTTATCGGCGCATGGATCGTTAAGCGGCTGCTTGCGGACGATGCGCGTGTGGTTATCTTCGATCAAAGCTCCGATCCGCGCCGCTTGCGCTTGATCATGAATGATGACGAGATCGCTCGAGCGACGGTGGTCACCGGCGACATCACGGAAGCAGAAGCGCTCACACAAGTCATCGAAAAGTTCGCGGTTACTCACATCATTCATTTGGCCGGCCTGCAAGTGCCGACCTGCCGCGCCAATCCGCGTCTGGGTGCGATGGTGAATGTCGTCGGCACGATCAACGTCTTCGAGGCAGCGCGCATCGCAGGAGACTCGATTCGAAAAGTTGTTTATGCGAGCTCTGCCGCCGTGTTCGGAATGATAGAAGAAGAGCGCCCGTTGACCGAGCACGACGCGCCTCAACCGGCCACGCATTACGGAGCCTTCAAGCGCTGCAACGAGGACAACGCGCGCGTTTATTTTCTTGATCACGGGGTGAGCAGCGTTGGGTTGCGGCCGCTGACGATTTACGGGGTTGGGCGAGATTTTGGAATTACCTCGGACCCAACCAAAGCGATGAAGGCGACAGTGGTCGGGCGCCCGTTTCACATTCGCTTCGGCGGGCGGACCGACTTCCAGTACGTCGCCGACACCGCCGACATTTTCATCCGCGCGGCGACTTCGAATCTGACGGGCGCGCACGTCTTTAACCTTCACGGCGAAACCGTTCACGTCGCGGAAATCGTCGCGGAGATCGAGCGATCCTGGCCGGAACCGCGAAGCGCGATCACCTATGCGGATGAGCCGCTCGGCATACCGCCCGAAATGGATGACTCTGCGATTCGCGCGGCGCTCGGGGATCTTCCGGCTACCCCGCTTGCGCAAGGCGTCCGCGCAACCATTGAGCGGTTTGCCGAGCTCCATCGAGAAGGGAGCCTGGACACGAACGATCTAGACCAATAGCGTGTGAGGAAAAATGAGAAGACTAAAGCTCACGGTGTTTCTAATTCTAGCGATGATCGGCTGTCTTGCGGCGCCGGCCTGCAATCGTCACGGCGGAGGGAAGCGAGTGATCGCGGTGATCCCGAAGGGCGTCTCCCACTTCTTCTGGCAGAGCGTTCACGCCGGGGCTGAGGCGGCTGGGAGGGAACTTGGCGTCGAAGTGATGTGGAAGGGCCCCGCGCAAGAGACGGACTACAGCGGACAGATCAACATCGTCGAAGACGCGATCAACCGCCGCGTGGATGGAATCGTGCTCGCCCCTACACACGGCGATGCGCTCGTGCCAATCGTCGAGCGCGCCCAGAAGGAAGGGATTCCGGTGACGATTTTTGATTCGGGCATCAGCACCGAAAACTACGTTTCCTACGTTGCAACGGATAATCGTAAGGGCGGTGTCGTCGCCGCTGAACGGCTTGCCGAAAAGCTCGGAGGCAGAGGCAAGGTTGCGATACTGGGCGTCAAAGCGGGATCAGTATCGACCGATCAGCGGGAGCAAGGCTTTCAAGAAACGATCAAACAAAAATATCCCGGAATCGAAATAGTGGCCTTTCAATACGGTGACGCTGATCGGGCAAAATCGCTCGACCGCGCGACTGATATGCTGACGGCTCACGCGGACTTGAAGGGTATGTTTGCTTCAAACGAATCGTCAACCGTCGGAGCAGTGCAGGCGATCAAGCAAAAAGGTCTCGCAGGCAAGGTGGTACTTGGCGGTTTCGATTCCAGCCCGAATCTGATTGATGACCTCAAGGCTGGGGCAATCGATTCACTCGTGCTTCAGGACCCATTCAAGATGGGATACGAAGGGGTAAAGGCGATGGTGGCCAAGCTCAACGGTGAGCAGCCGCCTCGCGTCATCGATACCGGCGTGAAGCTACTGACCAGGGACAATCTTGATACGCCCGAGATGCAGGAGTTGTTGAAGCAACCTTGATGTTTTGCACCAACAGGCGTTCAGAGTACCGACTTTAGTCGGGCCTTTTACTGTGAAGGAGAATAAAACCGCCGACTAAAGTCGGTACTCTGAACGCCCGATGATTCGATGGAAATGACTGACCAAGCGACTCCCGCGCTCGAAATGCGCGGCATCACTAAATCATTTGCCGGAAACACCGTGCTTTCGGATGTCAGTCTCTCGGCTGAGGCCGGCAAAGTGCACGCGCTCGTCGGAGAAAACGGCGCGGGCAAATCGACGCTTATGAAGATTCTCGCCGGGGTATATCAACCGGACAGCGGTGAGATTCTCATCGAAGGCCAGTCGATTCGCTTTGCGCGCCCGGCGGATGCGCTTGGGCATGGAATCGCAATGATCTATCAAGAACTGTCCCTCGCACCGCATCTGACGGTTGCCGAAAACATATTCCTTGGCCGCGAGCCGCTGAGATTGGGACCCCTCAAGGTGATCAACCGACGGGAGATGAATGAGCGCGCCGCCGCGCTTCTCTCTGAATACGGATTCAATCTCGATACGCGAAAGCGTGTCGCCCAACTGAGCACAGCGGATCGCCAACTAGTCGAGATCACCCGAGCGACCGTTGAAGCCCGGCGAGTGATTGTGATGGACGAACCGACGTCCTCGCTTACGACTCGCGAAGTGGAAGAATTGTTTCGCTTGATACGAGACTTGAAAGCTCGAGGGCTGGCGATCATTTACATCTCACACCGGCTTGAAGAACTCGACGCGATTGCTGACTCAGTGACCATCTTGCGCGATGGCCGCCAGGTGTATGCCGGAGCATGGGGAGAAATCACGATCGACGAGGTGATCCGGCACATGGTCGGCCGCGAGCTGACGGAGATCTTTCCGCGGCGCTGTGCCGAAGTTGGGAAAACGCTTTTGCGCGTTGAGCAGCTCACGCTCGCCGGTAAGTTTTCAGAAATCAGCTTCGAAGCGCGAGCCGGAGAGGTTGTAGGCATTGCGGGTCTCGCCGGCGCCGGCCGAACCGAGCTTGTCGAAGCAATCTTTGGCGCGCGCCCAGCCGATGGTGGTGAAATCTTTCTGAGTGGCTCGAAGCTCGATCGAGCGCGGCCCGATCGCGCTGTTAAACAAGGCGTCGGTCTGCTTACCGAGGACCGAAAGCGCACCGGACTCTGCTTGAATCTCTCGTTTGCAAAGAATCTCACCCTCGCAAATGTGCGGGCCGTTCTAAAGCGTTGGCGGCTCGATCGCAAGCAGGAGAACGCGGCGGCGATTGAGTACATCGACAAGCTGCACATTCGCCCGCCGAATCCCGGCAAGACTGTTGGCCGAATGAGCGGCGGCAATCAACAAAAGGTGTTGCTTGCGCGATGGCTGTTTGCGAACTCCAAGGTCTTCCTGCTCGATGAGCCGACGCGCGGGGTTGATGTGGCGTCGCGATCGGAGATCTATCGTGCGATCAACAAGCTGGCTGAAGCAGGCGCCGCAGTTGTGATCGTGTCATCCGATCTGCCGGAGTTGCTGGGGATGACTGATCGCATTCTGGTGATGCGTCGGGGCCGCATTGTGGCGGAACTTGACCCGCAGCATACGACTCAGGAAGAGGTGCTGAAGCACGCTGCGGTGGAAGAGACGGATGTTCAAGCGGGTTCTGATAGTCCGACAAACTTCAGTTTGTCGACGAGTCGTTGATGCGCCAATGCGGAAGTTCTACGACAAACTGAAGGTTGTCGGACATTTCATAGGAGTGAGTTATGTCGGATTGGATCAAGCGCTTTCTCCCCTTCGTCAGTCTGGTCGCGCTGTGCGTGTTGATAGCGGCGCTCGAACCGCGGTTTCTATCCGCAGGAAATCTCGCGGGAGTCGCGCGCCAGACCGCGGTCATAACGGTCATCGCGATGGGCATGACCGTTGTGATGGTCTCGGGTGGGATTGATCTGTCGGTCGGCTCGGTGATGGCGCTATCGGGCGTCATTGGAGCGCTCGCGATGGTGAGCGGCGCCCCGGTCACGATAGGCATCGTCGCCGCGATCGTAACAGGAGCCGCCTGCGGGCTGCTGAACGGAGCCGCCATCGCCACGCTTCGAATTCCGCCATTCATCGTCACGTTGGGTGCGATGGGCATCTATCGCGGATTGGTATTACTGGTGACCGATGGTAAGGCGGTGGTTGGCGTACCATCCGGCTTCGGATATCTCGCCGAGGGGAATCTGCTGGGCGTTGTGCCCGTGCCGATGTTGATTGTTTTGTTGGTAGCGGTGGCCACCCACTTCCTGCTGACCAACACGCGGCCCGGCCGCTACTGCTACGCTATCGGGAGCAACATCGAGGCTGCGCGCTATTCCGGCGTGCGAGTGACGAGGTACCAAATCATCTTCTACGCGCTGCTTGGCGCGCTGGCCGGACTGGCGGGCTCGATCGAATCGGCGCGCCTCGTGACTGGCCAGCCTACCGCGGGGGAGGGGTATGAGCTGCGAGTGATCGCGGCGGTTGTGATCGGCGGTGGCTCGCTCGCCGGAGGTCAGGGCAACGTGACCGGTACGATTATCGGAGCTTTGATAATGGGAGTGCTTGCGAACGGCGCGAACCTGCTGGGCATATCATCATTCGCTCAGCAGGTAGTAATCGGGGCGGTCATTGTCCTTGCGGTGACGTTTGATGAATTCCAACGGCGCCGTCTTGAAGCAACATCGGCATAACGACCGATAGTGGAGTAGAGAAATGAAACTCACGCAATTCACTTCAAGGGGCTCGAGCGAACAGAGTCTGGGCGTTCTGATCGACGATCGTGTGGTAGCTGTCTCGGCGCTCGCCCTGTCTTCGAACCGTCCTGACAAGTCGATTCCCCCGTGGCTGCTCGAGGCGCCTGACACGCTCGATGTCATCGAGCGCGGTGATCGAGCGCTCGCCAAAATAGCGGAGCTGATCAAGCGGGCTCCATCCAGCACCTACGTGATAGACGATCGCTTTGTCGTTCCGGTCGATTCAGTCTCTTTTCTTCCGCCGGTCTATCCGAGCAAGATCATCGCGATCGGCCGCAACTACGTCGATCACGCTATCGAAGGAGGTGCCGAACCGCCGGCAGCTCCGCTGATCTTCAATAAGCTTCCCAATTCCTTGAGCGCACACAATGCGCCGATCGTCCTACCCGAGATAAGCTCGCAGGTTGATTACGAAGCCGAACTCGCGGTGGTAATCGGACGGCGAGCGAAACGTGTCAGTGAACGCGAAGCGCTCCAATACGTCTTCGGCTACACGCTGATCAACGATGTCAGCGCGCGCGATTTGCAATTCGGCGATGGCCAGTGGGTGCGCGGCAAGAGCCTCGACGGATTTGCGCCGCTCGGTCCGTTCATCACCACTCGCGATGAGATCCCCGACGTGCAAGCTCTGAACATCGAGGGACGCCTGAACGGTCAGGTCATGCAGTCTTCGAACACCGGCAAGATGATCTTCGGCGTCGCGTATCTCGTGTCGTACATTTCGCAAGGCATCACTCTCGAGCCCGGTGATGTGATCGCTACCGGCACGCCCGAGGGCGTGGGAATCTTCCGCGAACCGCCTGTGCTATTGAAGGGAGGCGATGTCTTTGAAGTGACGATCGAGAAACTCGGGACGCTGCGAAATCCCGTGGTCGGAGCGGAAAGTTAGTGAGCGTCCGACAAACTTCAGTTTGTCGCGATATTGCGCATCGGGGACTTTGAAGTGCGGGCATCAAGGACCGCGACAAACTGAAGTTTGTCGGACGAGTTTGTCGGACAAGAAGGAGATCTGAATTATGAAGATCGTCGACGCGAAGGTGATCGTTTGCAGTCCAGGCCGGAATTTTGTAACGCTCAAGCTGGTGACCGAAGACGGAGTCTACGGCCTGGGCGACGCTACGTTGAACGGCCGCGAACTCGCCGTTGCCAGTTACCTGAACGATCACCTCGTCCCGCTGTTGATCGGACGCGACGCCCGGCGAATCGAAGACACGTGGCAATATCTCTACAAAGGCGCTTACTGGCGTCGCGGGCCCGTAACGATGGCCGCGATCGGCGCGGTTGACACCGCGCTGTGGGATATCAAGGGAAAAGCTCTCGGCGTGCCGGTCTATCAACTGTTAGGTGGAGCATCGCGTGACGCGGTGATGGTCTATGGTCACGCCAACGGCGCCGACGTTGAAGAAACCGTCGCCGCCGTTAAGCACTATTTGGAACTGGGTTACCTCGCGGTTCGCGCACAGAGCGGAGTCCCGGGGCTTGCGAGCACTTATGGAGTCGGGCGCGGGAAGATGTACTACGAACCCGCGGAGAAGGGTCTCCCTCCAGAAAACGCGTGGAGCAGCGAGCTCTACCTTAACGCGGCGCCGAAGTTGTTCGATCGCTTGCGCTCGGAATTTGGTCACGAAGCGCATCTGCTTCACGACGTCCATCACCGGCTCACACCGATTCAGGCAGCGCGGCTTGGTAAAAGCCTCGAGCCGTATCACCTCTTCTGGTTGGAGGACCCGACGCCGGCCGAGCTTCAAGAGAGCTTCCGCCTGATTCGCCGGCACACGACGACGCCGCTCGCGGTTGGCGAAGTCTTCAACACGATCTTTGACTGCAAGCAGCTCATCAGCGAACAGTTGATAGATTACATACGGACGACCGTGGTTCACGCTGGGGGGCTCAGTCATCTGCGCAAGATTGCATCATTCGCCGAGATGTTTCACGTTGCCACCGGGTGCCACGGAGCTACGGATCTTAGTCCGGTATGCCTCGCAGCGGCGTTGCACTTCGATCTCAGCGTGCACAACTTCGGAATTCAGGAGTACATGCGTCACACCGAAGAGACCGACCGCGTGTTTCCTCATCAGTACACCTTCGAATCAGGAATGATGTATCCGGGTGACGCGCCGGGACTGGGCGTCGACATAGATGAGACGCTGGCTGCGCAGTATCCTTACGAGCGCGCCTATCTTCCGATCAATCGAAAGCTCGACGGCACGATGCATAGTTGGTAACGGAGGGGTTCGGGGTTTAGGGTTCAGGGTTCGGCGTTCGGGGTCGGAGTTCGGAGTTCAGGCTTTAGCCTGCATTTTTCCTGAAGACCCAGCCTAAAGCCTGAACTCCGAACCTTGGACCCTGAACTATTGATTGACCCCACTTGAAAGTAAGCCGCCGTCCACCACCAGCACTTCGCCGGTGACGAAAGTTGCGGCGTCCGACGCCAGAAAGACGGCCGCACCCGCCAACTCCTCGACTGCTCCGAATCGCTTCATCGGCGTGCGTATCAGAAACTCCTGTCCGCGTGGCGTCTCGTCCAGAAGCTTTTCATTGAGTGCCGTGCGAAACACTCCGGGAGCAATCGCATTCACCAACACGCCGCGCGAGGCCCATTCGATCGCCAGCGATTTGGTAAGCGATGCCACTGCTGCCTTGCTTGCAGAATAGGGAGCTACCTCGTAGAGCGACACGAACGAAGCCAGTGAGGCGATGTTTATAATCCGGCCGTATCCGCGCTCGAGCATGTGACGGCCGAACACCTGACAAGCGCGAAAAAGACCCGTCAGATTGGTTTCCATAATGTCGTTCCAATCGGCGTCGGTCAAATCGAGAGTCGGCACGCGCTTTGTCTTACCCGCTGAGTTGACCAGAATGTCGACCTTGCCGAACGCGTTGATGCACTCTTGCAAGAGATGTTCGAGCGAGGCCCGGTCGGTCACGTCGGACGCAACCTTGAGCGATCGGCGTCCGAGTTGCGCGATTTCGCGCGCGGTGGTTTCGACCTGTTCGATTCGGCGCGAGGTAGGAACAACGTCGGCGCCCGCCTCAGCCAGCCCGTGAGCGATCGCCCGGCCGATTCCCGAAGTTCCTCCGATCACGACCGACACTTTGCCGGTCAAATCAAATGCGCGGTAACCCATTAGTTTGTACCTTCCCCCTCATTAGTTGAGCCTGACCGCTTGCCCCGCACGCGACGACTCGTAAATCGCATTCACGACTTCTACGCTGCGCCGCGCTTCGCATCCATCGCATATCGGCGTCCCGTTGGTTTCGATGGCGCGGATAAAATCCCGGATTATCGTTCGATGTCCGCTCACGTCTGAGATTACAGGAGAGGTCGAGCGCTCACTATCGCGCGAACCTGGTTGTTCATGGATGAATTCCGTTATTGGCGTTCGCAAGTCGGCGCGCACAACGCGGTCATTCTCCAGAATGATCGTGCCTTCCGACCAGGTCAATTCGAGCCGGCGGCTGTAACCGGGATAAACGGATGTTGCCGCTTCAATGGTGCCAATAGCGCCGCTGGAAAATTCGACTGCCGCGACTACCGTGTCTTCCACTTCTATATCGTGCAGCGCTGTTCTAGTCAACGCGCGGACGCTGGTGATCTCTCCGAGCAGCCACAACAACAGATCGACCGTGTGGATTCCCTGATTCATCAACGCCCCTCCACCATCGAGCGCCCAGGAACCGCGCCACCGCGACTGCTCATAATACTCCGGCGGTCGATACCACTTCACGCGTGCCGACATCAGAACAGGCTTTCCCAATCTGCCTGAGTCGATCAGGTCTTTAAGCTTGCGAACGTCAGGGGCGGCGCGGTCCTGGAAGAACACGCCGAGTTTTACTCTCGCGTTCTTGCAGGCTGCGATTAGTGCGTCAGCGCGACTTGCCGTAATGTCGATGGGCTTTTCAACCAGAACGTGTAAGCCGTGATTGGCCGCCGCGATTCCGTGCTCGGCGTGCAATCCTGACGGACTTCCGATCAGCACGATTTCAAGCGGCTTGTGTTTGAAGAAACTTTCAAGGTCCTCGTAGGCAGTGCCGCCATTCTCTTTGGCGAGGCGCAAGACCTTGTCAACGTTCTGGCCGCAGATTGCGGTTATCTCGATGCCGTGAATCTCTCGTGCAGCGCGAGCGTGAGTCTGGCTGATATTGCCGCCGCCGAGAATACCGATGTGAATGGTCATTGCTGCGTTGCTGTGTTCCGGCGTTCGAAGAGGTTGTACGAGCGGCCTCAGTGAGGTCGTCTCAAAACTTCAATGTTCGTAGTACGGCCTTCAGGCGGAAGTTCGTAGTTCGCGCATTCTTGGCGGCTACGCGCTCTCACCATACGAACCTCCGCCTGAAGGCCGTACTACGAACATTTTGAGGCGGCCAACGGAGGGCCGCCCGTACAGGGTTACTTCACTTCGTCTGTGAACCGCCGATATTGCGATTCCAAATCATCGGGCGTTGCCGAGCCGGAAAGAATCAATATCCGATACCTGAAGGTCGCAGACTGCTTGGGCTCCAGCGTGAAGTTCAGTGTTTGTTTTCCGTCGCTGAACACTTTCTGACCGAGAGGATTTGCGGCGAACAACCCGTAGCCGCGCGCGTGCCAATAGGTGGGATAGCCTGGATTCTTCTGATGATCGAGTATGGCAAGCGTCACATCCTCTTGCTCAATCTTGCCGGCGAGCATCGTCCACTTGCCGCGCGTCCCCCAAACATCATCGCCGGTCTTGCCCTCGCTGCTGCGATAACGGCCGGTCACACCCGTGTTATCTAGTTTCGGAACCGCCGTCGCTTTGCCGCTAGCGTCGGTGAAAACCTCGGGTTTGTCCGCAGGCTGTTCCAGTTGACGCGCCACGCGAATGCCAATCACGCCTTCCTTGTTGTCGCTGAAGACCACTCGCTTATCCAGCGCGGTGAGCCTGGTGATCCTATCGATCGCGCGGCTGCCGGACCCGCCGCGAAACAGGAATGTAGTTTCCTCGCGCAGAAGCGGCGTGCCGTCGGGGCCGAGCCAATCCATCTCGACTTCAAGCTCGCCCTCGGTCTTGCCGCTTTTGGCGCGCTTTATCTTGCTGTGGCGTATCGTACCGTACTTGCCTCTGTCGGCCGGTTTGATGGCCTCGGAGTTGTTCCAGAAATCGAGGCCGTTCACGTCGCCGTAGTTGAACCACGTGCCGACGTGATGCGGATGATCGACTCGTTCGCCGGAGCGCGGGTCGAGCGGATAGCCTCGCGTCACGATTGTGCCTTTTGCCGTCCTGAGCGGGTAGAGCACCGGCTTCTTGACCGAGTCGGGCCAGATGTAGGAGGTGAACGGTTGGCCGTCGATCAGAACATCGACCCGATGAGCGGCTTCGTTTGCAACAAGCTGAACGCCTGCTCCGCTGTGATTTGTCTGAGACGCAGCGGTCCATGAGATTGCCAGGATCGCGGCGAGCAACATCGGCAAGACACCGCGCCGGCCGTGCGGTCTGAACATCATATCCTCCCTCAAGAGTTCGTAGTCCGGCCTTCAGGCGGAAGTTTGTAACCCAGCGGGCAACGAAAGCCAAGATACAAACTTCCGCCTGAAGGCCGTACTACAAACCCCGGACTACGAACCCGTTTCTTGTTTCTACCCGATCACGACGTCCTGCTTTGCATCGTCGAAGGTGATGCGCTTGCCGGTCTGCAAAGCCGCAATCGTCATGCACAGGGCGACGGAATGATTGTACGCTGCGTGAATGTCAGCGTTAGGCGTCTTACGCGAGCGCACACACTCCATCCAGTTGCGCATGTGCGCAAGCGTCGAATTATCTGCCCCGGTGCTGGCCGACGTTTCGGCCTTCACCGTGTCCTCCGCAAGCAGCGACATCTTCGGAAGCAAGAACGGCTCTTTGCCCATAGCCTTGGCGTGCTTCTCTTCGAGTCCGCCTTCGGGTCCAACCTTGTTGGTGTCAAGATTCAAGCTGCCGCCGTTCGAGTAGTAAATCTCCTTCACGTCGCCTGCGCTGTTGGTCTGACGCGAGGAATAGACGACCTGAAAACCCTTGCCGCCTTTTGCTGCATCGCCGTAATCATAAACCGCCGTCATGGTGTCGAAGTTCTTGCGGCCGTCGCGCCAAAGATATATGCCGCCGTTGGCCACGACGCTCGTCGGGTGATTGTAGCCCGTGAACCAATGAACCGTGTCGATCTGATGTACCATCCACTGATCCGGTATGCCCGAGGAATACGGCCAGAACAGCCGGAACTCGAGATACTTTCTTGCGTCGAACGTATCGGCGGGCCGGTTGATCAGGTATCGCTTCCAATCAGTGTCTTGCTCGCGCAATGTAGGGACGACCTTCGGCCGGCGCCAGCGTCCCGGCTGATTCACGTTCCAGGTCATTTCGGCCATCACAATGTCGCCGAACTTACCGGACTTGAGAAACTCGTTGGCTCGCATATAGCTCGCTGTCGATCGGCGCTGAGTGCCGACCTGAACGATCTGTTTCGACGCGCTTACAAGCTTCAACGCGGCGCGAGCGTCACTCATTATGTTGGCGAAGGGCTTTTCGACATAAACATCTTTGCCGGCGCGCACGGCTTCCATGCAGTGATAAGCGTGCTGGAAGTCTGCGGTCGCGATGATGACCGCGTCTACGTTCTTCATCGAGTACAGCTCGTCAGTGTTGCGAGCCTTAGCCAATTGCTCTCCGGCAATCGGGACCTTCAGCTTATCCGCCTGCTGAGCGACGTAATCCGCGCCTTCGTCGCGGCGTTTGTTCCAGATGTCGCAGATCGCGACCGGCTCAAAATTCAATTGGCCCGCAAGTCTGAGAAAACTTGGAATCAGCGCATCCTTGCAGCGGTCGCCGGGTCCGACGAATGCAACTCGGACGCGATCGTTTGCTCCGAGTATCTTCGCGTAGCTCGAAGCGCGCGAGCCGATCGCTAATCCGGCCGCCCCCGCAACCGAGGTCTTGATGAAGTCTCTCCGTGAATTGTTATTCGTTGTCATGGTCTCCTCCTGTTAGTTCGTAGTCAGTGGTCCGTAGTCCGTAGTTTCCCAGCTACGGACTACGGACTACTGACTACTGACCATTCATACCTTCATTCCGAGTTTGTCTTCAATGTACTTCTTGCTGATCATCGCCGAATCTTTTGGCGTCCGAGTTTTGTCGGGCACGCTGTCCAACTCAACGATGGCCCAGCCGCGAAACTTGATCTCCGCGAGCGCCGCGAAGACGGCCGGCAAATCAACCCTGCCGCGGCCGAGCTCGACGAAGCGATAATTGTTCGCCGATTCGGCGGTAGGCGCAACACTCTCGACATCTTTGATGTGCAAAAAGAGTATTCGATCGCGATGCTTTCTGATCGCCTTCGCTGGATCGCCGCCACCTTGAGCGTAATGAGCCACGTCAAGCAGCAGCTTCACGTATCGAGGATCAGCCGCGTCCATTAACGCATCCACTTCGTCGGGAGCTTCGCCGAGGCTGCGCATGTGATTGTGGTACGCCATCGGAATACCGAGATCGGTAGTGCGTTTACCAATCTCAGTCAGCAGTCTTCCGAGCGATTTGAAGTCTTTGGAATCGGGCTTTCGATCTTTCGGCCGCGCGGAATCGGTCATCTGCAAGTACCGCCCGCCGGCGTCTCGCATGAAGGTCGCGTGCTTAACCTGGGTCGCGATTTCTTCCGCGTCGTTATATGTGGCTCTAGGTCCGCCGCCTGACAGCGCAACAAACTCCAGCTTGTGTTGCTTCAACAGGTCCGCGAGCGCCTTTGGTTTGTCGCCGAAGTCTTTGAGTATAGGCGAGCGAAGCTGTATACCGCGAAACCCCACTTCGCCGACGTCCTTGATCGCTTGTACGTCGTTTCCGCCCCAGGTTATCGCAGCATAGCCGAAGCGAATCTGCGGCGATCCCGCCGCCGCCGGGCTAGTGAAATCGGAAAGCGCGAGACCGCTGGTCAGCATTCTGTTGGGCAAAACCGAGGCAGCGCCCAAAGAGCCAAGACTTGCTATGAAGCTGCGTCGAGATACTCTAGATATCATTACCTTGCTCCTAACAGAGATTTAAGAGAATTACTGCTTTTCAAGGACAACGGTGTCGTTAGCTGCTCCATTTGGATCAGATCGCTTTACGTCTATTGTCATTGTCTTCCCATCGCCTGAAACACTAATCTTTCGGAGAAAGTTGAACCTCGCTTCACCCTTGAACTCTATGATCAAGAATTCTCCCTCCCATTTTGCTGTGGCCTTTATCTGTTCACCTTCTAGTTGCTGAAGGCTTTCCTTCCCATCCAGAGTATAAGTGAAGTTCGCCGTTTGCTCGCCTTGATCATTCGCTATTGTGACTGACTCGTGCAGAGTTGGTCCTTGATGATCCAACTTTATGGTAATAGCTTTTGGCCCGCCTCGCTCAAACTTGCTCTTCCCTGCATTCATTTTCCAGGTTCCGCTGACATTTGGCTTGCTTTGCGCTTCGACGAACAGGCAGAATGAGAGAATGGAAAGCACGAGCGCCGGAAAGAACGCGGTTTTTCGTGGTTTCATATATTTACTCCTTAGTCGAGATTTGGTTACGATCTTAGGTCACAAGTTAGTAATATTGCGACACTGCATCCTGAGCATTCACCTGCGTCCGCCTAACTGCTGATCAACCGGCTGCGCGAGCCTCTTTCACAATCTCGACGAACAGCCGCGCGCGTTCGGTGATCACGCGAGCGTTGCCGTCGCGCAGTGACCTGGTATCGACCAGGTCGGTGCCCACGCCCAGCGCCGCCGCCCCTGCCTTAATAAAATCAGCCGCCGTCTTCAGCGATACGCCGCCCGTCGGCACAAGCTCTATCTGCGGCAGCGGCGCTTTCAAGTTCTTGATGTAAGCAGCGCCGCCAAGCGACCCCGCCGGAAAAACCTTTACCAGATCGGCGCCAGCCTTCCAAGCCGCAAGCACTTCGGTTGGAGTCATCGCGCCCGGTAACATTACAACACCGTAGCCGCGACTGCACGCGATGGTCTCCGGGTCGAGCGCGGGGCTCACGATAAATCGCGCTCCCGCGAGAATGCATAAGCGCGCCGTCTCTGCGTCGAGCACGGTGCCAGCGCCGACGATTGCGTCTGATTCGTACCTCCGAGCGACTTCTTCTATAAGCCGAACAGCGCCGGGCACGGTCATCGTTATTTCGAGCACCGAGATGCCGCCCTCTTTTATGGCCTCCACCGCGCGCATCGCTTCATCTGCGGACTGCGCACGCACGACTGGAATAATTCCGGTCTCGGTTATTTGTCGAAGCACTTCGGACTTGTTCACTCTTTGTCCCCGCCCACTAATCGATGTCCGCCGAGATCCTCATCGGGCGACGCGTGCCGTGCCGCCCTTCATAACTCGCTCAACCTCGGCGAGAGTCGCCATGGTCGTGTCGCCGGGCGTCGTCATCGCCAAAGCTCCGTGCGCTGCGCCGCATTCGACCGCCCACTGTGGTCCTTTGCCCATCAACAAACCGTAGATCAAGCCCGACGCAAAGCTGTCGCCGCCGCCTATGCGATCAAATATCTCGAGGTTCTCGCGCAACGGCGCCCGGTAGAACTCGCCGTCGAAATAACACACCGCGCTCCAGTCGTTGACGGTCGCGGTCTTCGCATTGCGCAGTGTCGTAGCCACGACTTTGAAGTTCGCAAACGCTTTGACGGCCTGTTCAATCATTCGCCGAAAGTGCGACACGTCCAGTTTAGAGAGATGCTCGTCTACGCCTTCCACTTTGAAGCCGAGCGCGGCGGTGAAGTCCTCTTCGTTGCCGAGCATGACGTCGACATATTGTGCGAGATCGCGGTTGACCTCTTGCGCTCGCTCGCGACCGCCGATCGATTTCCAAAGCGAATCGCGATAGTTCAGATCGTATGAAACAATCGCGCCGTGACGCCTGGCAGCTTGCATTGCCTCCTTCGCAACAAGCGGCGTGCTTTCGCCAAGCGCCGCGAAGATCCCGCCGGTATGAAACCATCGCGCGCCGCCGCTTCCAAATACTTGCTCCCAGTCGATGTCGCCCGGACGCAACTGTGACACGGCCGTGTGCCCGCGATCCGAACAACCCAGCGCCGCGCGAATCCCAAAACCTCGCTCGGTGAAGTTGAGTCCGTTTCGAACTGACCGGCCCACGCCGTCATAAGCCACCCACTTTATTTGCGACTGGTCGACGCCGCCTTGATAAATAAAGTCCTGGACTAGCCGGCCAACCGGATTATCCGCCAGCGCCGTGACGATGGCAGTGTCCAATCCGAAACATCGTTTGAGACCGCGCGCTACGTTGTACTCGCCGCCGCCCTCCCAAACCTGAAACGTGCGCGTGGTTGCAATTCGACCATCGCCCGGGTCCAGCCGAAGCATCACCTCGCCCAGACTAACCAGATCCCAGGTGCATTCCGATTTGGGCTTGATGTTCACACCGGCACCCGCTCATCGAGATTCGATGGTCGCATTCTACCTCCCCATCCAACCGCCATCCACTACCAAAAGGTGGCCGTGCACGAAGTCGCTCGCCGAAGACGAAAGGAAAACCGCGGCGCCGGCAACGTCTGAGGGGTTGCCCCACCGTCCGGCGGGTATTCGTTCAAGGATCTGTCGATTGCGGGTCTCGTCGCGTTGCAGCGCGAGCGTGTTATCCGTCCGCATGTAACCGGGCGCGATCGCGTTGACGTTGACCCCCTTCGCCGCCCACTCGTTCGCGAGCGCCTTGGTGAGTAATGCCACGCCGCCTTTTGAAGCCGCGTAAGCCGGGACCGTTACTCCGCCCTGAAACGAAAGCACCGAGGCGATGTTTACGATCTTGCCACGTCCGCGCTCAATCATCTGCTTGCCTGCTTGCTGCGAGAGCCGGAACACGCTCGAAAGGTTCACTTCGATCACCGCGTCCCAGTCATCTTCGGAGTAATCAACCGCCGGCCCGCGGCGAATAGTCCCTGCGTTGTTGACCAGTATGTCTATCCGGCCAAGCTCTCTCACGGCCGTTTCAACCAGTGTGCGCGAGACCTCTCGGTCAACAAGATCGCCTCTCACTGCGGTGGTTCGGCGGCCCAGCCTGGTGATCGCTTCGCAGGTCGCATCGGGCGCACGAGAGTTGCCGTGGCACACGACGTCGGCGCCGGCTTCGGCAAAAGCGACTGCTATGGCGGCTCCCAAACCTGCCGATGCGCCGGTTACCAGCGCTACCTTTCCATCTAACCTGAAAGCATCAAGGATCATCAAGAAGTCTGCTCTTGACTCTTTGATTTCAAGATGACGGTTCCTATTACGATTCCGGCGACGATCCCTATAAGAGCACCGCCAAGCATGAATTCCAAAAGCACGAATCCGGACTGCCTCGTCGTTAGCCCCAAACACCAACCCAGGAACGAGCCCAGAATCAACCCGACGAATCCGAAACCAAGGAACGAGCTAGCCGACAGCGGCTTTGGCCTGAGCAAGTCATCTTCGTCGACGGGCTGAAGCCTCGGAACGAGCAGGTGGATGATTCCGAGAGCAACAAGATACGCCGGGCCGACCGCGAAAAATATGAGCATGTAGTTGCCACCCGTGCGCTCGAGAAGCACCCCGGTTGCCACGGCCATGGTCGCCCCGCCGATTGCCCCTGCCATTCCGCCAACGCCTACGACTGATCCAATAGCGCGACGGGGAAACATATCGCTGGATGTTGTGAAAATATTTGCGGACCAGCCTTGATGCGCAGCGGCGGCAAGTCCGAACAACCCAACTGCGAGCCACAGGTTGTTCACATAGGGCATGAAAATGATCGGTAAGACAGCTACCGCGCAGATCAACATCGCCACCTTGCGGGCCCGGTTGATTGACCAGCCACGTTTGATGTAGCTGGACGATAACCACCCTCCACCAACGCTGCCTACGTCGGCAATCAGATAAATCGCAATCAGCGGAACTCCAACAGTAGACAGGTCGAGCCCGTGCTTCTCCCTCAGAAAGCTCGGTATCCAGTAGAGGTAAAACCACCAAACCGGATCCGTCATGAACTTTCCGATTGCAAACGCGGTGGTTTGTTTGTGGGGCAACAGTTGAATCCAGGGTATCTTTTTAGCGGGCGGGTCCGGCGGATCGCTTTGAATATACGCCAGCTCGGCTTTACCCAATTTTGGGTGCTCTTCGGGCTTGCGATATAACGGCAGCCAGAACAAAAGCCATAAAAAGCCCAGAGCGCCGGTTAATACGAAGGCCCACTGCCATCCCCAGTTTATGAATATCCAGGGCACGGTCAGCGGCGCAACTATA